>JGI12635J15846_10001563_pt1 | contig 20030 bp, 19 predicted proteins | sample BlaSpr_A8_OM2_M2_FD_15846 | JGI IMG/M metagenome (IMG submission 15846) | reverse complement strand
GACGAAGGTCCATCCACACAGTATTACAACTCCATCGGTGAAATCCGAGAACTATCGCTTAGTTCTCGCGACTAACCGGCTCGGCTCTATCAAGCCGACCTACCGGGTCATTACGGGAGTTGCAACATGGGCATTTTCAGTTTCATCAAGGACGCAGGCGAGAAGTTATTCGGCGCAGTATCGACGACAGCAAAAGCAGCGCCCGCTGGCACCGCACCGGCGCCCGATATCGCAGCGTTGAACAAAACAGCCGGCGACGCCATCGCTACCTACGTTCGCTCGCAAGGCTTGAACGCCGACAACCTCCAAATCAGCTTCGACGGTGCGTCGCATACGGTCACGGTCAGCGGCCAGGCAGCCGATCAGGCGACGAAGGAAAAGATCCTCGTGGCGGCAGGTAACGTGCAACACGTGGACAAGGTCGACGATCAACTGACCGTCCTGAACCCCACGCCCGTTTCGCAATTCCATACGGTGGTTTCCGGTGACAACCTCTGGAAGATCGCAGACAAGTACTACGGCAACGGTGCGAAGAACGACGTGATCTTCGAAGCCAACAAGCCGATGCTCAAGAGCCCGGACAAGATTTATCCGGGACAGGTCCTGCGGATTCCCGCAGTGGCTTGAAGACCGGCTAAATGGTTGAACTGTTGAATAAAAACGCGACCCTCGGGTCGCGTTTTTTATTGCGTTGGGTTTCGAAGGGTTTGACGTGCCCTGGTCGAACGACAATCCGCGCGTGGCTCCGTGCAAACGATCCGGTCTGGCTCTTTTGGGTTTAGCGAAGGCACTCTATGATCTCTTTCACTACCCGCACGATCCCAAACCACTCACGCCAGGAAAAGCACGACCATGACATCAACAACCCCTCTTCAGATCAGATCGGTGGCCGTTGCTGATTTTGATGCATGGTTGACGCTATGGCGCGGCTATCAGGCCTTCTACAAGACCGACATTCCGATGGATACCACGCTGCGGACCTGGGGGCGAATGCTCGATCCGGCAGAGCCGGTATTCGGCGCGGTAGCAGTTATGAACGATCGTGTGGTTGGAATGGTGCACTGGATCATGCACCGGTCGTGCTGGACCACCGGCGACTATTGTTATCTGCAGGATCTGTTCGTGGAAAGCGATACTCGCGGAGCCGGGATTGGACGCAAGCTCATCGAGCATGTCTACGCCAAGGCTGCGGAAGCACAATGCTCACGGGTCTGGTGGCTGACCCACGAGACCAATACCGATGCGATGCAGTTATATGACCGCATCGCGGACCGGGCGGGGTTTGTGCAGTATCGGAAGATGCTGGGGTGAGCGGCAGTAGGGCCGGGCGTTTCCCTACAGTCAGTACGTATCGAACACGCGTTGCAAGTCCGCCGACGCGGTGCCCGCCGCAAGCGCCAACATCAGCAGCACGCGCGCCTTGTACGGATTCAAAGCGCCGGCCGTAATCGAGCCAAGTGCATCGTCCGGCGCAGCGCCGTTGCGCATCACGTGCCCGGCTCCCACCCGTGACGACCGCACGACCGCCACGCCTTGCTTAATGGCATCGGCGACAGCTTGCTGCAACGTCGAATGAATCGAGCCGTTGCCCGTCCCTGCGATCACCAGGCCTTTGACACCGGCAGCAACCAACGCATCGATAGCCACTCGCGATGCCCCCGCGTAACTCGTCACGATCTCGACCGCGGGCAGTTCGGCGCTTATCTGGAACGGGCTCTGCAGTGTATGCGGCCTCACCACCGAGCGCTGGAATTCCACCTGCCCGTCCTGCACCCAGCCGAGCGCGCCGCCTTCGGGTGAGCGGAAGGCATCGACGGCATAGGTGCTCGTCTTGGTCACGTCGCGTCCGCAGTGGATCTGGTTGTTGAACGCGACCAGGACGCCCTGCTTCCACGATGCCCGGTTCGCCGCCACCGTCACCGCGTTGAGGAGGTTCAGCGGTCCGTCGGCGGATAAAGCCGTCGCTGGGCGCATGGCGGCCGTCAGCACGACCGGCTTCTCGCTTTTAACCGTCAGATGCAGCAGGTACGCCGTTTCCTCGAGCGTATCCGTGCCGTGCGTGATGACGATTCCATCGATATCGTCCTGCGCCAGCAACGCATTCACTCGAGTACAAAGCGTGGCCCACAGCGCCGGCGTCATGTCCTTGCTATCGATGCTCGCGACCTGCTCCGAGTGAATCCGCGCGACCTGCGACAGCGACGGCACGGCGCCGAGCAATTTATCGACGCCGACCACGCCGGCCTTGTAGCCCGAGGTTTTCGCGGCGTCGCCGGCTTCGCCCGCGATGGTTCCGCCGGTGGCCAGCACCGCGATCCGCGGCAATGAAGTGTGTGAGGAGTTCATGGCCGTAATTGTAGCGGAGCGGCGGCCGGCCGATTTTTAAGCTGCTTCCCGCAATTGCGCTGCGATCTGCGCTTCATCGAGTTGCGGCGCGAACATCTCGATCAACCGGTACGCGTACGCCCTGAGGAATGCGCCCTTGCGCAAGCCCACGCGCGTGGTGCTGGCTTCGAACAAATGCTGCGTATCGAGCGCGACGAGTTCGGTATCGCGTTTCTCGTCGAAGGCCATCGCCGCCACGATGCCGATGCCCATGCCCAATTCCACGTACGTCTTGATCACGTCGGCGTCGATAGCGGTCAGCACCACGTCCGGCAGTGCGCCCACTTTCGCGAACGCCTGGTCGACGTGCGAACGGCCGGTGAAATCCTGATCGTAGGTGACGATCGGATATTCGGCAATTTCATCGAGCGTGAGGTTTTCACGGCCGACCAGCGGATGCCCCTTCGGCACGACCACCGTGTGATGCCACGAATAGCAAGGGAACGTGACGATATCCGGATAACGGTCGAGCGCTTCCGTCGAGATGCCGATATCCGCCTCGCCATTGATGATCATCTGCGCGATCTGTTGCGGACTGCCCTGGCGCAGCGCGAGATGAACTTTCGGGAACACCTCGGTGAATTGGCGAATCACCTTGGGCAACGCATAACGCGCCTGCGTGTGAGTCGTCGCCACGACCAGATGGCCGTTGTCCTGATCGGCGAACTGGCGGGCTACACGGCGCAGATTCTCGGCGTCGAGCAGCATGCGCTCGATCACCTGATGCACTTCCTTGCCCGGCTCGGTCAGGCCTGTTAAGCGCTTGCCGCGTCGAATAAAAATGTCGACGCCGAGTTCGTCCTCGAGATCCTTGATCTGCTTCGATACACCCGACTGCGATGTATAAAGCACGTTCGCCACCTCGGTCAGATTCATGTTCTGCCGGACGGCTTCACGCACGAAACGCAATTGCTGGAAGTTCATGTCAGCCTCTCTTTTTGAGTATTCTTAATGCGCCGGAAATACACGCAGAACGCGCGGTACGGCAGTCACGCCATCGCCGATATTCAGGTTCAATCCACGCCAGGTTTCGCGATCCAGTTCTGCTTCGAGCACATTGCCTTCAGCGCCTTCCAGATCCACGCGCACCGAACCGCCCAGCGTCACGACGCGGCGGACATCGACCACGATGCCATCGCGATGACCCGTAGCCGTTGGGAACAGTGTGAGGTCGTGCGGCCGGACGTAGGCCACTGCCGGGCCCGCGAAATTCGCTTCGGTGGCAATCGGTTGCGCCGCGCCCTGCGCCACAAAACCGTTTGCATCCACGCTGCCTTTGAGCCGATTTGCCGCGCCCAGAAACTCGTACACAAACGACGTCTGCGGATGATCGTAGACATCTTGCGGGCTGCCGACCTGCTCCACATGTCCACGATTCAGCACCACGATCCGATCCGCGACTTCAAGCGCTTCTTCCTGATCGTGGGTCACGAAAATGGTGGAGATATGGAGGTCATCATGCAGACGCCGCAACCAACTGCGCAGCTCCTTGCGGACCTTGGCATCGAGTGCGCCGAACGGCTCGTCGAGCAGCAGCACTTTCGGTTCGACGGCCAGCGCCCGGGCCAATGCTATCCGCTGTCGCTGGCCACCCGAGAGTTCCGACGGGAACCGTTGCGCCAGCCAGTCAAGCTGCACGAGCTTCAGCAATTCATGCACTTTCTCGCGGATCACCGCTTCAGACGGCCGCTCCTTGCGCGGTTTCACGCGCAGTCCGAACGCCACGTTCTCGAACACGGTCATATGACGGAACAGCGCGTAATGCTGGAACACAAAACCGACCTGCCTTTCGCGGGCGCCCACGGCCGCCACGTCCTCGCCGTTCAGCACGACCGAACCGGCGTCCGCGTATTCCAGCCCCGCGATCACGCGCAGCAGCGTGGTCTTGCCACAGCCCGACGGCCCGAGCAGCGCGACGAGTTCGCCCGCCGGAAAGTCGAGCGAGACGTTATCCAGCGCGACGAAATCGCCGAAGCGCTTCTGCAAATTGCGAACGATGATGCTCATGATGATCTTCGCCTTCTAGTTCTGGATTGATACGACGGGCACATCGGCGGGCCGCGCCTGCACTACTTCAATCGATTGCGACATGCGGCGCTCGGCGAGCAGTTTGAGGGCCAGCGTCACGAGCGCGAGCAGCGCCAGCAGCGAAGCCACGGCGAACGCCGCCGAAAAGTTGTATTCGTTGTAGAGGATCTCTACGTGCAGCGGCATGGTGTCGGTTTGTCCGCGAATATGGCCCGATACCACCGATACCGCGCCAAACTCGCCCATCGCGCGCGCGTTGCAAAGAATCACGCCGTACAGCAAACCCCACTTCACGTTCGGCAGCGTCACGCGGCGAAAGATCTGCCAGCCCGATGCGCCAAGGACGTGCGCCGCTTCTTCCTCGTCGTTGCCCTGCGCCTGCATCAGCGGAATCAGCTCGCGCGCGACGAACGGGAACGTGACGAAGATCGTCGCCAGCACGATGCCGGGCACGGCGAAGATGATCTGTACGTTGTGATCGATGAGCCACGGACCGAACCAGCCTTGTGCGCCGAACATCAGCACGTAGATCAGGCCCGAGACGACCGGCGAGACCGAGAACGGCAAGTCGATCAGCGTCGTGAGGAAGGCTTTGCCGCGGAATTCGAACTTCGCGATGGACCACGACGCCGTCAACCCGAAGACCACGTTCAACGGCACCGCGATTACGGCAACGATCAGTGTGAGTTTGATAGCGGACCACGCGTCCGGGTCTTTCAGCGAGTCGAAGTAATAATCGACGCCCTTAGCGAACGCCTGTGCAAACACAGCAACGAGCGGCACCACGAGAAACAGTGCGAGGAAAATCAGCGCAATGGTGGTCAGGATCCAGCGCACGACGCGCGGTTCGGTAACCGGATCGAGCCTGTGTTCAGTGACGCGGGGCCCCGCGACGTCCACCGCTTTCTGGTTGGCCGTGCTCATGCTTTCGCCCCATCGATATGCAACGCACCGGCCGAAGCGGGCGCAGGCCCTGCCCCGCTACGGCTCGTGCGCCGTTGCAGAAACCATTGCAGCGTATTGATCAGCAGCAGCATCAGGAACGACACGCACAACATCACTACGGCAATCGCGGTCGCCCCGGCGTAGTCATATTGTTCGAGCTTCGTGATGATCAGCAGCGAGGTGATTTCGGACTTCATCGGCACATTGCCTGCGATGAAAATAACCGACCCGTATTCGCCCAACGCACGCGCGAACGCGAGCGCGAAACCCGTCAAAAGCGCGGGAAACAACGACGGCAACACCACGCGGCGAAACGTCAGCCAGCGCGTGGCGCCAAGGCACGCGGCCGCTTCTTCCTGCTCGCGCTCGAAATCTTCCAGCACCGGCTGCACGGTGCGCACCACGAACGGCAAGCCGATAAACGTCAGCGCCACGAGCACGCCCAATGGCGTGAACGCCACCTTGAGCCCAAGCGGTGCGAGAAACTGGCCAATCCAGCCGTTCGGCGCATACACGGCCGCGAGCGCGATGCCGGCAACGGAAGTCGGCAAGGCAAACGGCAGATCGACGACTGCATCCACCACGCGCTTGAACGGGAACGTGTAGCGCACCAGCACCCACGCCACCAAAAAACCGAACACGGCATTGATCAGCGCACCGCCGAGCGCAGCAGTAAACGTCAGCCGATACGACGCCAGCACGCGCGGCGCCGTAACCGCGCGCACGAACGTCGCCCAGTCGAGCGTGGCCGTCTTGGCGAACGTCGCGGCGAGCGGGATCAGCACCACGAGGCTCAAATACGCCACCGTGATGCCGAGCGTCAGGCCGAAGCCCGGCAGTGCGCTGGGCTTGCGGAAAGTGAAAGTCGTCATGCGTGAATCATCCAGTTCCGTGGCGCCGCGGGGACGGCGCTTCGGGGTCAATCTTCGGGTTGGTTTTCTGGCCGTCTGACGCGGCCGTGGTGTTATTTCAAGCTTCTTTATGACTACAGCATCGCGAGCGCTTCTGCGCCGGCGATGCTGTCCTTCATGCCGCCGTGTTTACTGCGGCTGATAGATCGAATCGAATACACCGCCATCGGCGAAATGCGTCTTTTGTGCTTTGGTCCAGCCACCGAATGAATCGTCGATGGTGTAGAGCTTGATCTTCGGGAACTGCTTCGTCAGTGCCGCGGGCACTGCCGTCGACCGCGGCCGATAGAAGTTGCGCGCCGCGATTTCCTGACCTTCCTCGCTGTACAAATAGTTGAGATACGCCTCGGCTAGCTTGCGGGTGCCGTGGCGATCCACCACCTTGTCGACGACCGCAACCGGCGGCTCAGCCAGGATGCTCACCGATGGCACCACGATCTCGAATTTGTCCGATCCGAATTCCTTCAGCGATAAAAACGCCTCGTTTTCCCACGCGATCAGCACATCGCCCTGACCTCGCTGCACAAAACTCGTGGTAGCGCCCCGCGCGCCGGAATCCAGCACGCCGGCGTTCTTGTAGAGCTTGGTCACGAAGTCCTTGGCCGTCGTAGCGTTACCACCCGGCAGATGTTCTGCATACGCCCACGCCGCGAGGTAATTCCAGCGCGCGCCGCCCGATGTCTTCGGATTCGGCGTCACGATGGACACGCCCGGCTTGAGCAGATCCGGCCAGTCCTTGATCTGCTTCGGGTTACCCTTGCGCACGAGGAACACGATCGTCGATGTGTACGGCGACGCGTTGTCCGGCAAGCGCTTCTGCCAGTCCTGAGTTACCAGCCCCTTGGCTGCCAGTGCATCGATGTCGTAGGCCAGCGCCAACGTCACCACATCGGCCTGCAAGCCGTCCAGGACCGACCGTGCCTGGCCGCCCGAGCCGCCGTGAGACTGTTTGAACGTGACGGTTTCGCCGGTTTCAGCCTTCCATTTCTTACCGAACGCCTGATTGAACTCTTGATACAGCTCACGCGTCGGGTCGTACGACACGTTTAGGAACGATGTGTCGGCATGCGCTTGCGCGATCAAACCCACCCCCGACGCCGCCCCGATCACGGCCATCGCGAATAGCTTCCTTGCGCGTGCGCCCCACCCCGAATTCCGACTCCACATTCCCCGTTCTCCGTCTTATGTGTTTGAGCAGCCGAGTCTATCGACGGGCCTTCATTATTAAAAATAATTGTTATTCATTCTTTTAGATGAAAAAGTGCTAATGACCGCTGGAAGCGGCGTTGCGGCCATCAAACAGGCGTCGAAGCGCCATGTTTGCCCCCTCTGTGTGGTTCCGACGACGTCGAACTTAAAGTAAAGCTTGAAAAGTGCCGAATACTGTATAAAACTACAGGCATCTGTTCATCCATACAGTGGACGACCGGCCATATAAGGGGCAAAAGCACGTGACCAAAATGAGCAAACTGACTGCGCGGCAGCAAGAGGTTTTCGAACTGATCCAGCGCGCTATCGAACGCACGGGGTTTCCGCCCACGCGCGCCGAGATCGCAGCGGAACTCGGTTTCAGCTCCGCCAATTCGGCCGAAGAGCATCTTCGGGCGCTGGCGCGTAAAGGNGTGATCGAACTGGCCGCGGGTTCATCACGTGGCATTCGCTTGCTGAGCCAGGGCGGCCCTGACGATGGACCTCATCAGTTCACGTTGCCGCATGCCAGCATCATGCAATTGTCCTTGCCGCTGGTCGGGCGCGTGGCGGCTGGCAGCCCGATCCTCGCGCAGGAACATATCTCGCAGCATTACGTCTGCGATCCGGCGCTGTTCTCCAGCAAACCGGACTATCTATTGAAGGTGCGTGGTCTTTCCATGCGCGACGCGGGTATCTTCGACGGCGATTTGCTCGCCGTGCAGAAGAAAAACGAGGCGAAGGACGGGCAGATCGTCGTGGCGCGGCTTGGTGACGACGTCACGGTGAAGCGCTGGAAACGTCGTCCGGACGGTGTTGAACTGATCGCTGAGAATCCTGACTACGAGAATATTTTCGTGGCATCAGGCAGTGACGACTTTGCGCTGGAAGGCATTGCGGTCGGATTGATTCGTTCCGGCGAGCTTTGATTTCGGCAAGGTTTTCGGTTTCTGCTTCTGTTTTGATTTCTGTTTTCTGATTCTTCTGATATGCAGGGCGGCGGCGGGCGTTCCCGCTTCCAGCCGCGCTGCAGCTAAATTCCGGCCCTATAAAGCGTGACGGACATCGCAGCCGCGATGAACCGGCGCGCGTCCTATTGTCCACGGAGAAACATCATGGAACGATTTGCCCGCCTGTTTTCTGCCTCGTTTTTAACGGCATCTTTCGCACCGGCTGCACGCTCGCCCCTGTCGTTTCGGCAATTTCGCGAGTTCGGCCGGTTGCGACATCTGCGCGCGCTGATCTCCTGCAAGACGCAAAAGCCGGCTGACACCAACGATCTCTTCGACGAACTCCCCGTCCTGCCCTCGCGGCAGCCGGCGTTCGCCCGGGTGTCGCTGAACGCGTCGGTGCATACGCAGGCTGAGCAACGTGCGCCGGTGCGGGTTTATCGTGGGGAATCGCGGGTGATCATGGTCGGCAATATCAACGCCGTATCGCGCATGATCGATCGGTGTATCGACGAAGAACGTGCAGGTGCTGAAGGCGGATCGCTCGCCTGATTTTCAATATCGATGAGTTTCGCAGGGATAATTTCGGCGCCGTTGCGGTCCATCTGGAGAGTTGAGCTGTCTCTACTCTCGCATTCGAGCTGCATCCATCTCATCAGCCATGAGGCGCCCTAGCGTATGTCCCGCACCAGCAAGTCCGTTGTAATCACGCTGATTGTCGTCGTTGTCGTAGCCGTGCTCGGTTTGATTTATGTGTCGCCGTATATCGCGCTCGACCGGTTGAAACGCGCCGCCGACGCCCGCGACGCGCAAACCGTGAATCAGTACGTCGACTTTCCGTCGCTGCGTGAAAGTCTGAAAGACCAGGTTGGGCAGTTGCTCACGCGGAAAATCGATACGCAGAAGAGTGGCAATCCGCTCGCGATGATCGGCGCCATGATTGGTGCAGCGTTGATTGGCCCGCTCGTGGATTCGTACGCGACGCCCGACGGCGTGGCGGCACTCCTCAACGGAATACCGCCGCGAGGCGATCCGGGCGAGAAACCGCCGGTTCCGTCCGAGGCGAACAGGGCTGCTGGCGCTGCTCCCGGAGCCGCGCCAGCGCAACCTGCGCCTACCGCGGCTGCGCCGTCTGCACCATCCGCGCCGAAGCCCCCGCCGCAAACCACGGCGGGGTATCGGAGTTTCGATACTTTCGCGGTGAACTACCAGCATGGCGCCGGCGACGCCCGCTATTCAGCTATTCTCCGGCGCTACGGGCTGTTCTCGTGGAAGCTCGTCGCGGTGGAGTTGAACGGCTGAGCGAGTAATCAACTTGGCCTGCAGCAACGGGACTATCCGCCCCGTTGCAACCTAATTGCGAATCCGGCTCAGCAACCCACCGCGCTCAGCCGCATCAGACATTCGCCTCGGCTTTCGCGGGCATGGCCGAGTGCGCCGCATCTTCCTGCTCGGCCGATGTGCCCGTTGGCGACACCGCCACCAAAATGCTGCATGACACCCGATCCATCAGCGGCGTGTTACCCGCGCCCATCCACCAGCGCGCGAGACCCGTGCGGCACCGATGCCCCACCACTACCAGATCGACCTGCAAACTCTGGGCGAGACCGGCGATTTCATCGATAGGATGGCCAAACGCAAAGTGACCCTCCGCCTTTACGCCGCGCTCGGTCAGCCATTCCACGCCTTCACGCAGAATGTCCCGGGCTGCGTCCTCGAAACGGCCACACGCCATATCGGTGAGAAGGCCTGCGCTTTGGGCAATGCTGGAGCGCATGTCGACAACAGCCAGCACGTGTGTTTCAGCTTTCAGGTCGAGCGCCAGATTCGCGCCGTCGCGCAACGCCTTACGCCCTTCACGGGAACCGTCGTAACACAACAGGATTTTTCGGTAGCTCGCCATGGTGGTTCTCCGCGCTGCACAAGGGCAGCAAAGGGCATCGAAAAAACGGTCGTCAAAGTCTTGCAGATTCTGCCCCGTGGGCCGGGTGGGCGACTAAACCCGGGCCGCGTTGCCTTCATCATGGTGCGTCGCTGAAACGGTGACAACGATGGAAAACGCTAATGCGGCCCCGTCGTTGGCGAAACGCCAAGCGGACACCGTGCCAGGAGCATCAATCCCTTGATGGGCGGGCTTTCCAGCCGCCAGACCCGGCACGACGAACGCGCCGTCAGACCGCAAAATACCCGGCATGCGCACCCGCAGTGCAGGTCGCGCGACGGGACGCGCCTCGTTGGTGCAATCGATTAAACTAGTTAGCTTGTTTTCAGGCCCAACTTCCGACCCAACGCCCGAGTGTTTGCGCATGTCAGATGCAGCAGTGTTACCCAGCCACGCGACCCGCATGACAGGCGCGCCAGCAAACCCGGCGATCGAGTTTATCGACGTCGAAAAACATTACGGCAACAAGACGGTCGTCAACGGCCTGTCCTTCCACGTCCAGCCTGGCGAGTGTTTCGGCCTGCTTGGGCCCAATGGCGCGGGCAAGACGACCACGCTCAAGATGCTGCTCGGCCTCACTGCGCCGGATGCGGGCACGATCCGTCTCGTCGATGAACCGATTCCTTCTCGTGCCCGTCACGCCCGGCGTCGCGTGGGTGTCGTGCCACAATTCGACAACCTCGATCCCGACTTCACCGTGCGCGAAAACCTGCTCGTGTTCGGCCGTTATTTCGGCATGAGCGGCAGCGAGATAGAAGCTGTGGTGCCGTCGCTGCTGGAATTCGCGCGCCTGGAAAGCAAGGCGAACGCGCGGGTCGGTGAGTTGTCCGGCGGGATGAAACGGCGGCTGACGCTCGCGCGCGCACTCGTGAACGACCCCGACGTGCTGATCATGGACGAACCGACCACCGGGCTCGATCCGCAAGCGCGGCATCTGATCTGGGAACGGCTACGCTCGCTGCTCGCGCGCGGCAAGACGATTCTCCTTACCACACACTTCATGGAGGAAGCCGAACGGCTTTGCGACCGGCTGTGTGTGATCGAGGAAGGGCGCAAGGTGGCCGAAGGAAAACCGGACGACCTGATCCAGCGGGTGATCGGCTGCGACGTGATCGAGATCTACGGTCCTGATCCGCAAGCCCTTCGCGAGGAGCTTTTGCCGTTCGTCGGCCGGATGGAGATCAGCGGCGAGACGCTGTTTTGCTATGTCGATGACCCCGCGCCCGTGCATCAGCGGGTAAAGGGGCGGCCAGGCGTGCGTTATCTGCATCGGCCGGCGAATCTTGAAGATGTGTTTTTGCGCCTGACCGGGCGCGAGATGGTGGACTGATCCATGTCGAGCGAACCGAATGTAAACGCCGTGGAATCGGCACCGCGCGCTCCGCGCTCCGTGCAAAAGCCGGGACATGAGCCGTTCGTGGCCGCGATGCCCGCGAACGCATCGAACTGGATGTCGGTCTGGCGGCGCAATTATCTTGTCTGGAAAAAGCTCGCGATTGCCTCGATGTTCGGCAATCTCGCCGATCCGATGATCTATCTGTTCGGCCTGGGTCTCGGGCTCGGCCTGATGGTCGGCCACGTGGACGGTGTTTCGTATATTGCGTTTCTCGCGGCGGGTACGGTGGCGTCGAGCGTGATGATGTCGGCGAGTTTCGAGGCCATGTACTCCGGCTTCTCGCGCATGCATGTGCAACGCACGTGGGAGGCGATCATGCATACGCCGCTCACCTTGGGCGATATCGTGCTAGCGGAAATTGTTTGGGCTGCAAGCAAGTCGGTTCTGTCGGGCGTGGCGATCATGCTGGTTGCCGGCGTGCTCGGCTACGCGAGTTTTCCATCGATGCTTTATGCGTTACCCGTGATCGTCCTGACCGGTCTGGCATTCTCGAGCACGGCAATGATCGTGACCGCGGTGGCGCCGAGCTACGATTTTTTCATGTTCTATCAGACGCTCGCGCTCACGCCTATGCTGCTGCTTTCGGGCGTGTTTTTCCCGCTCACGCAATTGCCGGCGGTGGCGCAAAACGTCTCGCTGTTGTTGCCGTTGTCGCACGCGGTCGCGCTGATCCGGCCCGCGATGCTCGACCGACCTGCAGAACATGTCGTGCTGCATGTGGCCGTGCTTGCGGCCTATGCGATCGTGCCGTTCTTTATCTGCGCGATGCTGTTCCGTCGACGCATGATGCGTTAAGCGGATGGCTGCGACTTGATGCCACCCGAAGCGCTTAATAAAAAGCCGTTCCAACATAAGTTGGAACGGCTTTTGTTCGTGCTGTGCTCAGTTCACTTCAGCCCNGGCGTGAACTCCTTATGTCCGCCGAACCCGAATCGCATCGCCGATAACATNCGGTCTGCGAACGAATTATCTTCACGCGACCGGAAACGCGAATAAAGCGCNGCCGATAAAACCTGCACCGGCACTGCTTCCTCGATCGCCGCCTCGATCGTCCAGCGCCCTTCGCCACTATCGGCCACTTCGGAGGAATACTTGTCGAGCGTGCTGTTACCAGCCAACGCGCCCGCCGTCAGATCCAGCAGCCACGACGACACCACGCTACCCCGCCGCCATACCTCGGCTATATCTGCTATATCCAGATCGTAACGTTGCGCCTCAGGCAACTCCGTCGACGACTTGTGCTTCAGGATGTCGAACCCTTCCGCATACGCCTGCATCAAGCCGTACTCGATGCCGTTATGCACCATCTTCACAAAGTGCCCCGATCCCACCGGCCCTACGTACATATAGCCGTTTTCCACGCGCGTATCGCGACCTTCGCGATTTGGCGTAGCGGGAATATCGCCGCGTCCGGGAGCCAACACGGACAAAATCGGATCGTGCCGTTGCACCACGTCCTTATCGCCGCCGATCATCATGCAATAACCGCGCTCGAGTCCCCACACTCCGCCCGACGTACCTACATCGACGAAATGGATGCCCTTCTCTTTCAGCTTCGCCGCATGAACGATGTCGTCCTTGTAGAAACTGTTGCCGCCATCGATAACCGTATCGCCCGCCTCCAGGATCTCGTAGAGATCGTTCAGCGTGTCTTCGGTGATCTTGCCCGCCGGCAGCATCAGCCAGACCGAGCGCGGAGCAGCCAGCTTTTGCACGAGATCGCCCAGGTCGCTTGCGCCGGTCGCGCCATCGGCCACGACCGCCTGCGACGCGTCGGGGTTATGGTCGTACACCACGCACGTCTGCCCGCCGCGCATCAAACGGCGTCCGATGTTCGCGCCCATCCTGCCAAGTCCCACGATTCCAATCTGCATGATGACTTACTCCTTATGACTGGTTTTAACGCGTTCGACCTGCTTTTTCGCTTCGTCGTAGACATGTTCCGGCGTAAAGCCGAATCTCTTCTTCAAGTCTGAGAGCGGAGCCGACGCCCCGAACGTACGCATTACGACCTGCGAACCGAGACGGCCGACATAACGATCCCAGCCGAGCGTGCCGGCCTGCTCCACGCACACGCGCGCGTCCACGTCCGGTGGAAACACGGAATCCTTGTAGGCTTCATCCTGCCTTTCGAACAGATCCCATGACGGCATGGAGACAACCCGCGCCGCGATGCCCTCGCTCTTGAGCTTCTCGTAGGTATCGACGCACAACGACACTTCGCTGCCCGTCGCCATCAGGATGACTTGCGGCTTCTTGCCGTTTTCAGCATCGGCGAGAATATACGCGCCCTTGTGAACACCCTTCGCCGATGCATATTTCGAGCGGTCGAAAGTCGGCAGCGGCTGGCGCGAGACGATGATGCACGCCGGCCGATGCGGCTCGGACAGTGCAGCCCGCCACGATTCGGCGACTTCGTTTGCATCGCCCGGACGGAAGCTGCTGAGTCCCGGCACGCCGCGCAACGAAGCTAACTGTTCGATCGGCTGATGCGTCGGACCGTCTTCGCCCACGCCGATGGAATCGTGCGTGAACACGTAGATCACCGGCACTTCCATGATCGCGGAGAGCCGGATAGGCGGTTTCATGTAGTCGCTGAAAATCAGGAACGTGGAGCCGTAGGGTCGCAGGTTCGACAACGCGATGCCGTTGCAGATTGCGCCCATCGCGTGCTCGCGAATGCCGAAGTGCAGGTTGCGTCCGGCGTAACTGTCGTGCTCGAAGCTGCCCGCGCCTTCGAACTTCATATCGGTTTTAGTCGATGGCGACAAATCCGCCGAGCCGCCGATCATCCAGGGGAAGCGCTTGGCGATGGCGTTGAGCACCTTCCCCGACGATTCCCGCGACGCCATGCCCTTTGCGTCGGCGTCGAAGCTCGGGATGTCCGCGTCCCAGCCGTCCGGCAACTCATGCGCTTCGATCTGCGCAAACTCCTTCGCCAACTCGGGATACTTCTTCGCGTAGTCGTCGAAACTCTTTTGCCACGCTTCGCGTGCCGCTTTGCCACGCCTGCCGATGCCTTCATTGAAGTGCTCATACACGCCGTCCGGAACCAGGAAACTGGAATCCTCCGGCCAGCCGTAGAACTTCTTCGCGAGCTTGATTTCATCGACACCCAGCGGTTCGCCGTGTGCCGCCGAGGTGTCCTGCTTATGCGGCGCGCCCCAGCCAATAATGCTTTTCACCACGATCAGCGTGGGTTTGTCGGTGTTGGCCTTCGCCTTGTTCAGCGCGGCTTCGAGCGCGGCGCGGTCGTTGGCGTCGTCCACATGCATCGTGTTCCAGTTGTAGCCCTTGAAACGCGATTCCACGTCGTCGCTATACGCCAGGTCCGTGTGCCCTTCGATCGTCACGCGATTGCTGTCGTAGATCCAGATCAGGTTGGACAACCTCAGATGCCCCGCCATCGACGCCGCTTCGTGCGAGATGCCTTCCATCATGTCGCCGTCGCCGCACAGCGCATACACGCGATAGTCGAAAATCTGCGCATCCGGCTTGTTGAAACGCGACTCGTACCAGCGCGCGGCCATCGCCATGCCGACGCTATTTCCAAGCCCTTGCCCAAGCGGACCCGTCGTGGTCTCGACGCCCGATGTCATCCGGTATTCCGGGTGGCCCGGCGTGTTGCTGTCGAGCTGCCGGAAATGCTTGATGTCATCCAGCGACACGGCCGGGCCATCCGTCGGCTTACCAGCGTGATCGACAGCTTTCACCCCGGTCAGATGCAGCAGCGAATACAGCAGCATGGATGCATGGCCAACCGACAGCACGAAGCGGTCGCGATTCGGCCACCGTGGCTCAGTCGGGTCGTAGCGCAGGTGGTTTTGCCAGAGATGGAAGCCGACCGGTGCGAGTGCCATCGGTGTACCCGGGTGACCGGAATTGGCTTTTTGCACGGCGTCCATGGACAGCGTGCGAATGGTGTTGATGGCGAGGGTGTCGAGATCGGAAGAGGACTTCGAGGGGGATTGCGGCATGAGCGACGACTCCTTTTGCGTAGGGCGCGCTGAGGCACGAGAGGCGCCACAGCGGGCAACCGGACCTTCGAGCAAGTGTAGTGCCATGAAAACAGGCGCGTCACTAAAGAACAACGAAGCGCGCGCCGCCAAAGGAGCGGCGCGGCTTATGACAGACGATTACGACATCGGACGCGACAACAACTTTACGCTTGAAACTATGCAAAAACGAACGCGATGGGTAAAAAATCGTGGTGCGTTTCGATCACCGGGTGTCGACCACCATAACGAACGCGTATGACATTTTCCGGTGGTTTTATCAGGGCGCGGGATTCGGCTGGGCTTCATGAAGCGCAGAGATTTCAGCCAGGATTTCGTCCGACAATTTCACATCCACGCTGCCGATGTTCTCATGCAATTGNGCGAGCGAGGTTGCGCCGATCAGCGTGCTGGTCGTGAACGGACGGCTATTCACGAACGCGAGCGCGAGTTGCGCCGGGCTCAGGCCGTGACGCTTCGCGAGCTCGACATAGGCGCTGATCGCCTTGATCGCGTGCGGCTTGCTGTATCGCTGAAAACGTTCGAACAAGGTGATACGCGCGCCGTCGGGACGCGCGCCGCCTTCGTACTTGCCGGACAGCCAGCCGAACGCCATTGGCGAATAAGCAAGCAAACCGATGCCTTCCTTGTGCGTGAATTCCGAGAGCCCGGTTTCGAACGTACGGTTCACCAGGCTGTATGGATTCTGAATGCTCACGATCCGCGGCAGGCCGAGTTTATCGGCGGCATTCAGGAATTGTGCGACACCCCAGGGCGTCTCATTCGATACCCCGACATAGCGGATCTTGCCAGCCTTCACGAGATCGCCAAGCACCGTCAAGGTCTCTTCAATAGGCACCGTGTATTCGTCCTCGACCCACGGATAGTTCGCTCGTCCGAACGTCATCGTGCTGCGGTCCGGCCAGTGCAGTTGATACAAATCGACGTAATCCGTTTGCAGCCGCGCGAGGCTGGTATCAATGGCTTCAGTCAGATTCTTCCGATCGAACTGGTTGCCCGCGCCACGGATGTGCCGCGGATTATGCGGCTGGCGTGCGGGTCCCGCGATCTTGGTAGCGAGCACGATTTTCTCGCGTGCGCCCGGGTGCGCGGCCAGCCACGTGCCGATGTACTCCTCTGTGCGCCCTTGCGTTTCGGGGCGCGGCGGCACCGGATACATCTCGGCGGCGTCGATCAGGTTGACGCCGGCGTCGAGCGCGGCATTGATCTGCGCGTGCGCATCGGCTTCCGTGTTCTGCTCGCCCCAAGTCATCGTGCCCAGTCCGATCAGGCTGACATTGACATCCGTTCCACCGAGTTTCCGGTACTCCATCGCGTGCTTCCCCATGTTCGTGTTCAGGTTTTAAAGGCGCTAGCCGAATGCCGAAGCTACCATAGCCCCGGCCATGCTGCATCGACGCCCATCGCAACGGCGCTCCCCGGTCCACAAGCGATTAAGCTTCCGTTTTGCCTGTCATCGCCTTACATATTTCCATCACTCAAGAATCAAGCAGGAGAACGCCTTCGATGCAGGCCCCCGACCTCACCCGCACCACGTCCGGCGCGGTGAACCCACGCGGCTCCTCCGTCATCGTGATGCTGGTCGCGGCGACGTTCTTCATGGAGAACCTCGACGGCACGATCATCGCTACGGCGCTGCCGCAGATGGCGCGCTCGTTTTCCCTGCATCCCGTCGATCTGAGCCTTGGTATTACGTCGTACCTACTGACGCTTGCCGTGTTCATCCCGATCAGCGGCTGGGCCGCCGATCGCTTCGGCCTGCGCACCGTGTTCGCCAGCGCGATCGCCGTGTTCACGATTGCGTCCGTGCTGTGCGGGATGACGTCCACGCTGCCCACGTTCACGGCGGCGCGCGTGCTGCAGGGTATCGGCGGCGCGATGATGGTGCCCGTCGGGCGGCTCGCGGTATTGCGCGCTACGCCCAAAGAAGGCTTGATGCGCGCTATTTCGATCATCACCTGGCCGGGCCTTGTCGCGCCCGTGATCGGGCCGCCGCTCGGCGGGTTTATCACCACGTATTCGTCGTGGCGCTGGATCTTTTATCTGAATCTGCCGCTTGGGGTCATTGGTCTTGTGCTGGCGCTGCGTTACCTCGACAACACCCGCGAGCACGCCAGCCGCCGTTTCGATTTTCTGGGTTTCGTGCTGTGCGGACTCGCCTGCACCACCCTGCTTTACGCGATGGAACTCATCGGCCGTAACGACACGCCCTGGGTGCTTGCAAGCGGGCTGATAGCGGTCGGTGTGCTCGCGGGCGTGGGCGCTTGGTTGCACGTGCGGCGCGCGGCCGAACCGGTGCTCGATCTCAACGCACTGCGGATTAAAACCTTCAAGGTGGCGATGGGCGGCGGTTCGCTGTTTCGCATCTCCATCAGCGCGGCGCCGTTTTTACTGCCGCTGATGTTTCAGGTCGGTTTCGGGCTGAACGCGTTCGAATCCGGGCTGCTGACATTGTCTGTATTCGCCGGTAATTTATCGATGAAACTCGTCACCACGCCCGTCATGCGGCGCTTCGGCTTTCGTCCTGTGCTGATCGTGAACGGGATTCTGGCGGCGGTGTCGCTGGCGGTGATGAGTTTGATATCGCCGACAACGCCGACCTGGATCGTCGTCGCCGTGTTGTTCGCGAGCGGACTGTCGCGCTCGCTGCAGTTCACCGCGCTGAACACACTCAGTTTCGCCGATGTCCCGAAGGCCCAGATGAGCGGCGCGTCCGCGTTGTCGAGCACGCTGTTCCAGTTGACGATGGGCGTAGGCGTCGCGTTGGGTGCGATTGCGTTGCGGCTCGCTGAATGGATGCATGGCCCCGATACGCAGACGGTCGTGCCCGCGGATTTCAGCATTGCGTTTCTCATCGTGGCGGCGGTCGGGTTGCTGGGGGTGGCGGACCTGTTCAGCCTGCATCGCGACGCGGGGGCTGAGGTGAGTGGACATCGGAGGAAGGGATGAGGGAGGAATTGGCTGAACGCGGATTTCAGCGGTAGTTTCACCCCGCGAGCGACCAGTCAGTCGCCTTTCGAGCGTTACGGTAAAATTACAAATTCGGCGCCGGAAAAGGCGCCCAACGCTCAAAATTAGCAGTTCTCCATGTCAACAGCTTTAAATCCCAGCCCGCGCCGCGTAAGCGTTGCGCCGATGATGGACTGGACCGATAGGCACTGTCGGTCGTTCCATCGCATCTTGACGCGGCATACGTGGCTCTACACCGAGATGGTCACGACCGGCGCCCTGCTCCACGGCGACGTCGCGCGCCATCTCGCGTTCACGCCAGGCGAAGCGCCCGTCGCATTGCAGCTTGGCGGCAGCGAACCGGCCGATCTCGCCCATAGCGCGAAGCTCGGCGAGCAGTGGGGTTACAACGAAATCAACCTGAATTGCGGCTGCCCGTCCGAGCGCGTGCAGCGTGGCGCTTTTGGCGCGTGCCTGATGAACGAACCGCAACTGGTCGCGGATTGCGTGAAAGCCATGCGCGATGCGGTATCCATTCCGGTCACGGTCAAACATCGGATCGGCGTGGATGCGGTCGAGGACTACGCGTACGTGCGGGACTTCGTGGGCACGGTCGCCGATGCCGGATGCGAGGTGTTCATCGTCCACGCGCGCAACGCGATCCTGAAGGGCTTGAGCCCGAAGGAGAATCGCGAGATTCCGCCGCTGAAGTACGAATATGCGTACCAGTTGAAGCGCGATTTTCCGCATCTGGAGATATCGATTAACGGCGGCATCAAGACGCTCGATGAGGTTGAAGAGCATTTGAAACACGTCGATGGCGTGATGCTCGGTCGAGAGGCTTATCACAATCCCTATGTGCTCGCGGCCGTCGATTCGCGTTTTTATGGCGCGCAGCTCCCCGTGCTGTCGCGCGAGGAAGTGGAGGCCCGGTTGATCGACTATGCGCGTCAGGAAGTGGCTCAAGGGACGTTCCTTGGCGGCATCACGCGGCATTCGCTGGGCTTGTATCGAGGTGTAGCGGGTGCGCGTGGCTGGCGTCGCGTACTCTCGGATAGCCGCAGGCTCGCGACCGGCGATCTGGCCATTTTCGATGAAGCACGCACGCATCTGCGGGAAGCCATCGAATTGGTCGAATAAGGGACTAGGCAAAGCGAATCTTTGTTCGTATAATCTCGTTTCTCGATTCGGCAAGCCAGTTCCTGGTGACCCAGAGAGGCAGTAAGAAGTAAGTCAGTGGTGGCTGTAGCTCAGTTGGTAGAGTCCAGGATTGTGATTCCTGTTGTCGTGGGTTCGAGCCCCATCAGCCACCCCAAAAGA
>JGI12635J15846_10001560_pt1 | contig 20051 bp, 23 predicted proteins | sample BlaSpr_A8_OM2_M2_FD_15846 | JGI IMG/M metagenome (IMG submission 15846) | reverse complement strand
AAAACTCCACATAGGTACATATGACCATTGCTGAACTGAAAGAAAAAAACATAACCGAGCTGACCAAGATCGCCCGATCTCTGGAGTTGCCCGGTGCCAGCGGACTCCGCAAACAAGACCTCATCTTCAAAATCCTGCAGGCGCAAAGCGAAAAAGAAGGACACATCTTCGCCGAGGGCGTCCTTGAAATCCTCCCCGACGGCTACGGCTTCCTGCGCTCGCCCGATTACAACTACCTGCCCGGCCCCGATGACATTTACGTCTCGCCCTCGCAAATCCGCAAGTTCGATCTAAAAACCGGAGACACCATCAGCGGCCAGGTCCGGCCTCCGCATGAAGGCGAAAAATATTTCGCGCTGGTCAAGATCGAGGCCGTCAATTTTGAGTCACCCGACGAAGCCCGCAACAAGATTCTCTTCGACAACCTCACGCCCCTCTATCCGCAGGAGCGACTGAAGCTCGAAACCGTTCGCGAGAATCTAAGCGCCCGCGTCATGGACTTACTCACTCCCCTAGGCAAGGGACAGCGCGGCCTGATCGTCTCCCCGCCTCGCGCCGGCAAAACCATGCTGCTGCAAAACGTGGCCAACTCAATTACCACGAATCATCCGGAAGTAGTATTGATGGTTCTCCTGATCGACGAGCGCCCCGAAGAAGTCACCGACATGCAGCGCTCCGTAAAAGGCGAAGTAATCTCTTCCACCTTCGACGAGCCCGCCGCTCGCCACGTGCAAGTCGCAGAGATGGTCATCGAAAAGGCAAAGAGATTAGTCGAGCACAAGCGCGACGTAGTCATCCTGCTCGATTCCATCACGCGCCTGGCCCGCGCCTACAACACCATCGTTCCGCCCTCCGGCAAAGTACTCTCCGGCGGCGTCGACTCGAACGCCTTGCAGCGCCCGAAGCGTTTCTTCGGATCAGCCCGCAACATAGAAGAAGGCGGCTCGCTCACCATCATAGCCACCGCCCTGATCGACACCGGTTCGCGCATGGACGACGTGATCTTCGAAGAATTCAAAGGTACCGGCAATTCCGAAATCATTCTAGACCGCAAGCTGGTCGACAAACGAACATTCCCAGCAATTGATATCCAGCGCTCAGGCACCCGTAAAGAAGAGTTGCTGATCCCCAAAGAAGACCTGCAACGCATCTGGGTCCTGCGTAAAGTGCTAAACCCGCTGTCCCCGGTAGAAGCGATGGAGCTGCTGATCGAGCGCCTGGCCAAGGCGGGAAGTAACAGCGAATTCCTGGCCAAGATGAGCCAGCTGTAAGCTGTGCAAGTGTGGGGACGGGCGACCTCGCCCGTCCAAGCCCGCGCAGAGGCATTTGCCTGGCGTTTCGTGACGGGGCAAGGAGAGGACGCTGTGAATCGCTTGATAGAGGAAAAGCGTCAGGAACTGGAATGCGTGTGCCGCCTCCGCCGGGTGCATCGCATCGAGCTTTTCGGGTCCGCTGTCCGGCCGGACTTCGACCCCGCGCACAGCGATCTGGACTTCATCGTGAGTTTCCAGGAGTTGGACCTCGATCAATACGCCGATGCCTACTTCGGACTGCTGGAGGATCTGCAAGAGTTGTTTCAGCGCCCGGTGGATCTGGTAGTCGCCTCCGCCATTCAAAACCCCTATTTCCGCCAGGCCGTCGATTCCAGCAAGACGCTCGTCTATGCGGATTGAATCGAAGAAATATCTTTACGACATCGCACGGGCAGCCGAACTGGCCCTTGGATTTATCGCAGGCAAGACGTTCGCCGATTACAGCGCGGACCCGATGCTGCGCTCGGCGGTCGAGAGACAGTTGGAAATCGTCGGCGAGGCGCTTACCCAACTAGCCCGGATCGATCCAGCAGCGGCCTCGCAGATCGGCGAATATCAGCGGATCATCGCCTTCCGCAACATTCTCATCCACGGCTATGCCGAAATCGATCATCGTATCGTCTGGAACGTATTGGAACTCAAACTGCCAGTCGTCCTCCGCCAGTCCAGCAGCTTGCTCGGCGACAACGATCTTTAGATTACGTGTTGATCGAGCGCCTAGCCAAAGCGGGGAGTAACAGCGAGTTCCTGGCCAAGACGAGCCAGTTGTAGATTGTGTAGGGCGGGCGCCCTCGCCCGTCCACCCCACCCCAATTGTCATCCTGAGCGCAGCCGGATCAAGCGCGAAGCGCATGATCCAGCGGAGTCGAAGGACCCCTACACCACCACGACAAGCCGACACCCGGCAGCTACGAGCTGCCTTATTCCGACTTTTTTCCGCTTTTCGACGTCACTGAACCAGGCACGCTAGTGTGCGTCGCGATCATCCATTTGCCATTCACATTTTTGAGAGACACAACCCACGTGCCCTGTGCCGGTTTCTCCGCCCCGCTCTGGTCTGGCGCTTTGCCACTGAAACTTCCTTCCGCATAGCCTATATCGCCGAAGTGCACGGCTTTGGCCGTTGTAATGTCTTCCACGGTGTCGCCGCGATCCGCCATTTTTTGCAACTGGGACTTGATCTCGCCGGCCCCATGGAAGGTGCCTTCCACGGTGATCCATACCGCGTCGTCGGAGTACATGCCTGCCACCTTGGCGACGTCCTTTGACTTGAAGCCATTCTTCCAATCGTCGGCCATCTTCTGGACCTCGCCCTTAAAGCTTGTGGACCCCGAGGCTGCGTGGGCAGGATGCTTTCCTTTTTTCGGTGCCTGCATTTTGTCTTGGGCCTGGGTCAGCGAAACGAACGTCAACGAAATGAACGCAAACGAAACCAATACGACTCTCACAAGCTCCACAAAGTTTTTCATCTTAATCCTCCCTCCATGTAGCGCCCCCCGCATATCGCGAGAGTAAAGAACTCACGGATGGTGCGGGCACGTCTTTTATGCGGAGCGAACTTTACTCTCATCCGGACAGGAGTTCAAGAGCATGCTCAAGGTATGTTTTGAGTCGCCCGGCACCGGCAACTCCGAAATCATTCTCGACCGCAAGCTAGTCGATAAGCGCACCTTTCCCGCCATCGATATCCAGCGCTCCGGCACCCGTAAAGAAGAGTTGCTGATTCCCAAAGAAGACCTGCAACGCATCTGGGTCCTCCGCAAAGTTCTGAATCCACTGTCTCCGGTTGAGGCTATGGAGTTGCTCATCGAGCGCCTAGCAAAAGCCGGGAGTAACAGCCCGGTGCCCCAGGTTCGCGCCCGTTTTTTGGGCGCTAACTTAGGCCCCACAGTACTCAGGAGGGCATGTCAGGTGCTCCCCGCGCACTTTGCGAAGGCTGGAATTCCACACTGCCAAGAACCGCTGCGTTCCTCCCAACTTTTTTCATCACATTTTTCTCGTACGCTCATCACAGACATGCACCACAATCGCTGCGAAGATACCTCGACAGTGCACCATCGAGAACTGCGCCCGTCTCCAGAGACGAACGCGTTTCTGGCCTCAAACTTTTCACCGCTATTTGACAACATATGGCCCCGGCCGGCGCCCCCGCAAGTGCACGCCAAACAGCAACATTCGGCGCTAAGTCCCATCTTTTGAATACTTTGCCTCTAACTATTCTATTATCATCAACTTAACTAATTTTTGGGGGAGGGGGGGTACCCCCAGAAATGCCTAACAATGCCTAAGCGACCTCGACGTGCCCCGGCTCCCCGACCAAACGTTTTTTAGCGCCAATTTTTTATCAGTGAGCGTCAGATGCCGCAGCAGAGCGGAGTTTGCTTGAACCCTGAATAACTGCAGAATGGCAGAGACCAACGCGGATCTACGATGCGACTTCGCGATCTCGATTCGAAGAAGACTTAGGAACTGAAGATTGGACGTCAGCCACATTCACTGCCCAGATTCCATCGAACTTTACGAAGTAAGGCTCGACAGAAATATCCGCAAAAGTCGAGGACAGAAGTTCGGCACCGCGCAGCAACTCGCTGCGATGATGTTCGGCTTCGGCGTCGCGATCGCCCTTGAAATTCGCGAGGCCTCCGTAAGTGGCGCAATCGGAGTGGCTCATCACCAGCACTCGTTTCGTCTGGTGCAGGCGAATCGACATGCGCACTTGTTCAAGAATGAAATCCTGTTCGAAATCATTGCGCGGAGAAGCAAGCGTCTTAGCCCCTCCAGCAACAATGATCATGTCAGGACGCTCGATGCCTTGCTTCTTCAGAAACCTGCGCACGGCAGTGCTGATGCGGTGATCGAAACAGCAAAGCACAGCGGCGTCGGCGGTGTACGGGCCTGTGGGTGAGTCGACATGGAAGACTTTGCGCACGATGCGGTCGCCATTTTGATTTTAGCGTTCCGCACGGTTTGTATCTACCGCTAGGGTGGAGCTCGGAACGATTTCATTGTCCCTTGCCCTCGCCAGCCGAGGGCCCAAAGCCGCAGCGCCCGCGCATACCTTCGCGGAACCGTTGCCGTTCCTCCGGAGTCATCTGCTGCCAGCGCTCGGCTATGCGGCCGCGGAAGCGCGAGCGATGAAAGCCGTGCCGTCCAATTCCCCCGAAGAGAATTCGACACAGCGCCAGAATCCCCACTGCTTGCCAGAACGTAATCTGCCGCCAGCCGAAAAGCGACGGCAGCAGCGCGTTCCAGAGTTGCCGCACGATCTCGCCGCCGATGAAGATAAACAGCAGAATCCCCACAATCGCTGCCGGAGCCAGAAAAATCCATTTCTTTCTCATACTCAATTCCTTTCAATTGCCTTTCGTAAATTCGTCGTAAATGCTTTGCAATCGCTGGCGCAAATGCAGCACCGCAGAGCGCTTGCGGGAGAGCAATGTGCTGATGTTCACGCCGCTTTCGGCAGCCATCTCTTTAAAACTGATTCCTTCAAATTCATGCGCAACGAACACCTCGCGCTGCTCTTCGGGCAGTTCGTCGATCGCCAATTCGAATTCATCAAGAAGCAAGTTGCGGGCGTACAGAGCCTCTGGTCCGGCGTCGGGCGAAGGCAGCACGTCTTCCCAGCGCAGCAGCTCGTCACCAGCATCATCCACATCGTGGCCGCTGATGGCGGCATCGCTGAAAGTTTCCGGCCTCTTCTTGCGGAAGAGATCGGTAATGCGATTCCGCGCCACGCGAAACAGCCAGCCCGTGACATGCTCGATCGGCATCAGCAGGCGGTTCGCTTCCACCAGTTCGTAGAAGACCTCCTGGAGAATGTCCTCAGCGTCGCGCGGATCGGGCACGCGCCGGCGAATGAAGTTGCGCAGCCGGGATTGCTCCCGCGTAACCACGTCGGAGATTCGCCGGTCCTGTTCGAGCGCCATCTGCACCTGGCTCGCCGTGTCCTTCCTCTACAGTTGTAGACGGATGAGCGGTGCGAATATTGTAGGCGCGCTTGAGGAACTAAAAGCTTTCGAGATGAAACAACTGGCAGGATGAGATACTATGCAGCGTTACCGATGTCGAATTTTCGCCAATAAATAATTTCAGGTTAGTCACTTTAGATCACGCTTTACTCAGGAGACGCGAATGCAACTGCGCCTGGAGAGCCGTCCCGTCGGGGATGTTCTGGTAATTCAGTGTCACGGCCGAATCGTTTCAGGGAATGAGGTTTACACCTTGCACGCGCTGGTCGGAGACTCCTTCGCGAAGTATGGTGACGTTGTGCTGCACCTTGAGCAGGTGGAGTTTGTCGACAGCAGCGGGTTGGGCGCATTGGTGCGCTTGATGCAAACCGGGCGTTCGAAGGGCGGAGACCTCAAGCTGAGCGCGGTTCCCACGCGAATTCGCAAGACGCTCGAGATGACCGGACTGCTCGCGCAGTTTGAAACCTACGATTCGATCGAAGAGGCGATCACAGCGGCGTATCTTGGTTCGCGCTATTCCCGCGGGAAAACCGGCGATGCGCGTCCGCGGATGCTTTGTGTCTGCGAGTCGACCGATGTCGGAACGTTCTTACGCGAGGTGTTGTGCACGGCCGGGTATAACGCGATAACTACCGCTTCCGTCGACGACGCACGCATTCTGCTGAAAGCGACAAAAGCAAAACTGGTATTGATATCGGCGCGAATTCAATCCATTCATGGCAAGCCCACGCGAAGGGCGCTGGAAGAAATTGATCCTGCTGTTTCGCTTCTTTTCCTGGACGATAATTTTGCCAGCCAGGATCCTGGCGAGGCCGCCGAAAAAGTCTTGAACGCCGTGGGAAGTTGGGCTGCGGTCGCGAAGTAAAGGTAGCGCTCTTCGAGATTCAACAAAAATGCCATCCAGAGGGATGGCATTTCGGTTTGCGTTCATTTTTGTGTTAGTTCTTGAATCGCGCCTGTCCAACTAGCGAGCAGCCATTACTCCGAGCTGATTCGCATCCCGTAGAACGAACGGTAGACGAAGAACACAGAAACGGCGAAGAAAGCCAAAGCCAGAATGTGCGTGAGGTTCTCGCCGTGATCGCGAGTCAGTGAAACAGCCAACTCAACGGCCAACAGCCCGAACAGCGTGGTGAATTTAATGACCGGATTCATTGCCACCGACGAAGTGTCTTTGAAAGGATCGCCGACTGTGTCTCCAATTACGGTGGCGTCGTGCAACGGAGTCCCCTTTTGTTTCAGCTTTGTCTCCACGATCTTCTTGGCGTTATCCCATGCGGCTCCGGCGTTGGCCATGAAGATGGCTTGGTAAAGGCCGAAGATGGCGATGGAGATGAGGTATCCGATAAAGAAGAACGGCTCGACGAAGGCGAAAGTCAGCGTGCCGAAGAAGACGGCGAGAAAGATGTTGAACATCCCCTTCTGCGCATACTTGGTACAAATCTCGACTACCTTTTTGCTGTCGGCTACCGAGGCCTTCTCGGAATTTTCCAGTTTGATGTTGGCCTTGATGAACTCTACAGCTCGGTACGCTCCGGTGGTAACGGCCTGCATGGATGCGCCGGTGAACCAGTAAATCATGGCGCCTCCGGTGATTAAGCCGAGGAAGAACGGAGCGTGCAGCAGCGAAAGTTTCTCAACATTAGTGGTAAGGCCGCTGGTCAGGGCCATGATGATGGAGAAGATCATCGTCGTAGCGCCAACTACGGCAGTGCCGATGAGCACAGGCTTAGCTGTCGCTTTGAATGTATTGCCCGCGCCGTCGTTTTCTTCGAGCAAATCTTTGGCGCGTTCAAAGTTGGCGTCGATATTGAAATCTTTTTTGAGTTCGCCTTGGATGTTGGGGACTTGTTCGATCAGCGAAAGTTCATAAACGGACTGCGCGTTGTCAGTGACTGGGCCGTAGGAATCGACGGCGATGGTGACGGGTCCCATGCCCAGGAAGCCGAAGGCGACCAGCCCAAAAGCGAAGACTGGCGCGGCGATCATAGTAGCGGCGACCGCCAGCCCCATCCCGCTGAAGTAATAAGCGAGCGACATCAGGGCGACCATGGCCAAGCCTAGCCAGTATGCGGAAAAGTTTCCGGCGACCAGACCAGACAAAATTCCCAGCGATGCTCCGCCTTCTTTCGCCGATGTGACGACTTCGTTGACGTGCCGCGATTCAACCGACGTAAAGGCCTTGACTAGCTCAGGAATTAAAGCGCCGGCTAGTGTTCCACAGGAGATGATGGACGCCAGCTTCCACCATTGCGTCGTGTCGCCGCCCAAATTCGGAATAATGAAGTAGGAAACGATGTAAGTAGCCACGATCGACACGATCGACGTGAGCCAGACCAGCGAGGTGAGCGGCGTTTCGAAGTTCATTTCATGAACATTGCCAAAGCGCGCTTTGGCAATCGCGGAATTGATGAAGTAGGCCAAGGCGCTGGAGACCAGCATCATGATGCGCATGACGAATATCCAAACCAGCAACTGCACCTGGATGGACGGTTCTTTCACGCCCAGCAAAATAAACGTGATCAGCGCGACGCCGGTAACACCATAAGTTTCGAATCCATCGGCGGAGGGGCCAACCGAATCGCCGGCATTGTCGCCGGTGCAATCGGCGATGACGCCGGGGTTGCGAGCGTCGTCTTCTTTAATTTTGAAAACGATCTTCATCAGATCGGCGCCGATGTCGGCAATTTTGGTGAAGATGCCGCCAGCGATACGCAGCGCCGCTGCGCCGAGCGACTCGCCGATCGCGAATCCGATGAAGCAAGGACCCGCGTAATCTCCAGGAACGAAGAGCAGAATGAAAAGCATGATGAGCAGTTCAACCGAGATCAACATCATGCCGATCGACATTCCAGCCTCGAGCGGAATTTGATAGACAGGATAGGGCTTGCCGGGCAGAGAGGCGAACGCGGTGCGCGAATTGGCGAATGTATTAACGCGGATCCCGAACCACGCAACGCCGTAGCTACCGGCGATTCCGACGAGGCTGAACATAAGGATGATGACGACTCGTGGGATTTCAAAATGCAGCAGCACACCAAAATAAAGAACGATGATAGCGGCGATGAACGCCCACAGCAGCATGAGGAACTTACCCTGCGTAACGAGATACGTTTTGCAGGTTTCATAAATAAGTTCGGAAATCTCGCGCATGGAGCGGTGGACGGGAAGGTTCTTCAGGCGCATGAAGATGACCATGCCGAAGCCGAGGCCGAAAACGCAGAAGAGCAAGCCAATCATGAGGAGGCGATGGCCATCGATGCCGAGGAACGAAACAGTGGAAAGGTCGGGAAGTTTGAGGCCGGCTTCACCGGCTTCTTCTGGCTGGGCGAGCGCCGCCGAAGAGAGCAACATGAGTGTCGCGAAGAGAGTGGAAATTTTCGCGAAACTCGCCGCTGATGTTTTCATAAACTGGCATGCGATGGACGCAAGATTGGCTTTAGTAGTGCGCATCAAAAATCCTCCTAAGAATCCTTCAGGGGTCACGACAGTGTGTTTTTTGTGCTGGTGGCTACAACTTCACCAGAGTTTTGAACACGCTCCGAACACGCTTCCACCGCAAGGCGAAACATTAGAGGAGTGCCGATTTGGCCGCGTCGGAAAACACTTGTGCGTCGGCGAACAGTCCGACGATCAGACGATTCCCCACGAGCACGAAGCATTTGTTTATAACATCTTGCCAGAAGCGGGGTCAATGATTGCTATCACATTTATCGATAGAGTGAGTTTTCCTGCGCGAGCGAAAAAGCTTTTGCGGCCAACGGCAGACGAGTGTCATAAGGAATCCAGCCTGCGGAACGGCGGCGCTTCCGTATAATTAATGTCTGCCATGCCAACCTCCTTGGAGACGATTGTCGCCGCCACGCGCCGCCGGCTCTCCGCGCGCGACGAGAACGGTGGGCGCCGAATGTGGATGAGAGAACTGGAGGTCGCAGCGGCCCGGCATACTCCGCGGAGATTTGCGAATCAGTTGCGGCGCGTCTCTCGCAACGGAATCGCAATTATTGCTGAACTGAAAAAGGCTTCGCCGTCAAAGGGCTTGATCCGCGAGGAGTTCAAGCCTGCGGAATTGGCGCAAGAACTTGAGCGCGCTGGCGCATCTGCGCTCTCGGTTCTTACGGACGAGCAGTTTTTTCAGGGATCGCTTGATTATCTGCGCCAGACTTCGTCGGTAAGTTCACTACCCTGCCTGCGCAAAGACTTTATTGTCGATGAGATTCAAATCCTGGAGGCGCGAGCAAATTGCGCCGACGCGATCTTATTAATTGTTGCGGCGCTGGAGCAGAAGCAGTTACGTGCGCTGGCAGAAAACGCGCGCTCGCACGGACTGGACGTACTGTGCGAAGCTCATGATGAAGACGAACTACAGCGAGCACTGGATGCCGGATGCGACCTAATCGGCATAAACAGCAGAAACCTGCACACTTTTGAAGTCAATCTGGAGACAGCGCTAGAACTGATCGGAAAAATACCCGAGACGTGTGTCAGGGTGGCAGAGAGTGGCATCCAATCGGGCGCGGACTTGGCGCGTTTGCGCTCCGCCGGGTTCGACGCCTTTCTGATCGGCGAATCGTTGATGCGAGCGAAGCGTCCGGGAGAGGCGCTGACGAAGTTAGTAGAAGAGGCAAGGTCAGCAGTCAGCCGCTAACGCATTTACTGAAAGCTGACAACTGAAAGCTGACAACTGTTTTATGACTTGGGTAAAAATCTGCGGCATCACGAACCCCGACGATGCGCTCGCCGCTGCTGATGCGGGCGCGAATGCGCTGGGCTTCGTGTTCTATCCGAAAAGCTCACGCCACGTTACGGTAGAAACGGCGCGAGCGATCGTTGAGAAGGTGCCGGAGATTATTGAGAAGGTTGGCGTGTTTGTGAATGAGACGGTGGAGCACATACGAAATACGGTCAAAGAAGCGCGGCTCACAATGGTGCAGTTGAGCGGCGACGAGACCACCGAGTTCAGCCGCTCGCTTTCGAAGTCGTTTGCCAATGGCGCTAAACGGCCAATGATTTTCCGGTGTTATCCCGCGAAGATTTTTGACGTGCCTGGAGAAAAATCGGTGGGATGGGATCCGGTCGCGGCAGGGCTCGTGGAACCTGATGAGGCCTATAAAGGAAAACGCGTGCACAAAATTCACGTCGCAAAAAATGGAGATCTGTTTTTAGAGACGCACGGCTTTCGTCCAGGAGTTCTGTCAGGCGTGATGCTTGATTCTTCGACGTCGGAGACTCGTGGCGGCACGGGACGAACTTTCGACTGGGAACGGGTTCAGCCCTGGGCGGGAATCATCAACAGCATCAGCAAGCTGATCGTTGCCGGCGGACTCCATCCCGGCAATGTTCAAGAGGCAATCCACCTGCTCCATCCGTGGGGAGTGGACGTTTCATCGGGCGTGGAAAGCGCGCCCGGGAAAAAAGATCCGCGAAAGGTTCGCGCATTTGTTAAAGCGGTGCGGGCCATGGAAGAAGCAAGTTGACAATGGCGACCGCAACGGCAAGCAAAGTTCAAACTGGAAAACTTACTGGGAAAAAGGCGGCACAATCCGCCGTGCCCGGGCGGTTCGGAGCCTATGGCGGACGCTACGTTCCTGAGACTCTGATGGCGGCGCTCGACGAACTGGAGCGCGAGTACGAAAAGGCCAAGCGCGATCGCAAATTCCAGGAGCGTCTTGATCTTCTGCTCAAGACCTATGCTGGACGCCCCACGCCCCTGTTCTACGCTCGCCGGCTCACCGAAAAACTTGGTGGCGCAAAAATCTATCTCAAGCGCGAGGATCTGCTCCACACCGGCGCACACAAAATTAACAACTGTCTCGGTCAAGGCTTGCTGGTCGAGCGCATGGGCAAACATCGCGTAATTGCGGAAACCGGAGCCGGTCAGCATGGAGTAGCCACGGCCACGGTTTGCGCCCTGCTCGGTTTTGAGTGCGTCATTTACATGGGCACCGAAGACATGCGGCGGCAGGAGCTGAATGTCTTTCGCATGAGGCTGCTGGGCGCCGAGGTTCGCGGCGTGAATTCCGGCTCGCGCACCTTGAAAGATGCCATCAATGAAGCCATGCGCGATTGGGTCACGAATGTACGCACCACGCATTACCTCCTCGGCAGCGTGCTCGGAGCGCATCCTTATCCGACCATGGTGCGCGACTTCCACCGCGTGATCGGACTCGAGGCGCGTGCGCAGATTCAGAAAGCCGAGGGCAAACTTCCCACCGCGATCATTGCGTGCGTCGGCGGAGGCTCGAACTCGATCGGCATCTTCCACCCTTTTATAAATGACAAAAAAGTTCAGCTCATTGGAGTTGAAGCAGGCGGACGCGGCGAAGCATTGGGCGATCATGCCGCCCGCTTTCGCGGCGGGTCGCCTGGAGTTCTTCAGGGAACTTACTCTTACGTGCTCCAGGACAAAGCGGGGCAGATCGCGCTCACACATTCGGTTTCGGCCGGGCTCGACTATCCCTCAATTGGCCCCGAGCACGCCATGCTACAGGATGCTGGCCGAGCAGAGTATGTTCCTGCGTCAGATTCTGAAGCGCTCGCAGCCACCACTCTGCTCGCTCGCACCGAGGGAATTATTCCCGCGCTCGAATCGGCGCACGCGGTTGCCGAGGTAATTAAGCGAGCTCCGAAGATGAGGAAGTCAGAAATCGTGATTGTGAACGTTTCGGGCCGCGGCGATAAAGATATTGGGATTATGCGGGAGAATCTGAAGCTGGACTGAAGGATTGCAATTTGTATCTGATAATTTTCGGCCATCGAGGTAGGAAGGCTTTAACCACCAAGGGCACGAAAGCGCACGAAGGAAAGCCCGAAAATTGAGATCCCTTCGTGAACCTTCGTGCCCTTGGTGGTTACAGCTGGATTACCCCGTTTTCTTTCCACATACACCTCAGATTCCATCTACAATCACAGATTACAAATTTACCAATCACAAGCTACCAAGTCTTCCATGCCCTTTCATTTTGAAGACAAGCCAGCGCTCGTCGTGTACGTAACCTGCGGCGATCCCGACCTCGCCACCACGCGCGAGGTGATTCTGGCGGCAATTGACGCGGGCGCGCGGGTGATTGAGTTAGGCGTGCCGTTCAGCGATCCGCTAGCGGATGGCCCGGTTATTCAGAGGGCCAGCGAGAGGGCACTTAAGCAGGGAGTTTCTCTGCAGCAGGTACTCACGCTGGCTTCGGAGATTCGTGAACACTCGCAGTCGGTCGGGCTTGTCATCTTTTCATACCTCAATCCAATCCTGCGTATGGGATTGGCAAAATTCTGCCACGTGGCGCGCATGGCGGGCGTAGATGGAACGCTGATCACAGATCTTCCAATCGAAGAAGCAGATGAGTACTTGCGCGAAGCGCGCAAGAATTCTCTGGCAACTATTTTTCTCGCGGCTCCTACCAGCACTGATGAGCGATTGAAACTGATTTCTCAAGTATCCTCCGGATTTATTTATGCCATCTCGCGAACGGGCGTAACCGGCGCGCGCCAGGAGATGACGGGCGACGCCAAGACTCTAGTGAACCGTCTGCGGCGCTTTACCAAGCTGCCGATTGCAGTCGGCTTTGGAATTTCAAATCCAGAGCAATTTGCCGCGGTAGGGAAATTTGCCGATGCGGGCGTCGTGGGCAGCGCGATTGTCCACGCCATCGAACAAAATCCCGGACGAGAAGCGCCGACTGTGGCAGAATTTGTACGATCGCTCGTAGCGCGCAGCGCGTAGCTCGCAGCGTATTCTTATGAACATCTCTGACTGGCGCAAGAAAATCGATGAACTGGACCGCAAACTGGCGGCGCTGCTTAACGAGCGCGCTGCTGCTGCCGTGGAAATCGGACGACTAAAACGCAATACCAGCTTGCCGATCTACGAGCCTGATCGTGAGCGAGAGGTCATCGCTAACGTACAGCGCACCAACACCGGCCCGCTGGGCGAGCGCGATCTGGGACAGATTTATGAGCGCATTTTGGACGTGATGCGCAGCATTCAAAAGCATGAGATTGTTCCCGAACCGGCAGACGGTGCTGTCGGCTCGAACCCAGATTCCTCGAACCAAGATTCGAAGATCAAGCATCAATCTAAATCATGATCGTAGCAATGCAAGATTCGGCCAGTGAAGATCAGATCCAGCAGGTGATCGATCGACTGGTTCAGTTCGGATTCGAGGTTCACCGCTCCACCGGTGCGCATCAGACGGTGCTTGGCGGCGTCGGAGTTCCCCGTGATTTCGACACCGGCGTGGTCGAAATCATGCCGGGAGTGCAGGAAGTTCACCGCATCACTTCCCCTTACAAACTGGCCGGACGCAGCTTTCGTCCCGAGGGCACGGTCGTCAAATTTGCGAACGGCATTGAAATCGGTGGCAGGAAAATTGTCGTGATGGCGGGACCGTGCTCGGTGGAATCGCGCGAGCAATTGTTTACCGTCAGCGAACTGATCGCGAAAGCTGGAGCGCGCGTCCTCCGCGGCGGAGCTTTCAAGCCGCGCTCTTCCCCATATTCATTTCAGGGAATGGGCCTGGAGGGCTTGAAGTTACTGCGGGAGGCGGGCGACCGCTTCAAGCTACTAGTAATCAGCGAAGTCATGGAGATCTCGCAAATCGAGTTGATGCTGCCCTACGTCGACATATTTCAGGTGGGCGCGCGTAATATGCAGAACTTCAATCTGCTGCGCGAATTGGGCAAGGTTCGCAAGCCCGTGCTGCTCAAGCGCGGCATCGCCGCAACCTTCGAAGAACTTCTGTGCTCGGCGGAATACTTGCTTGCCGGCGGCAACTACGAAATCATTCTCTGCGAGCGCGGCATCCGCACGTTCGAGACTTACACTCGCAACACGATGGACATTTCCGCGATCCCGATTATTCATAAACTCTCGCACCTGCCCATGACGGCTGATCCTTCGCACGGCACAGGACGCCGCGACAAAGTGACTCCGATGGCGCTGGCGTCAGCTGCGGCGGGCGCGGATGCGATGCTGATTGAGGTTCATCACCAGCCCGACAAAGCGCTTTCCGATGGCGCGCAGTCGCTTTATCCCGAACAGTTTGCCAAGCTAATGGATCAGTTGCGGATGATTGCGCATGCGGTCGGACGCGAGATTGCGTAGGATTTGCCGCGAGTTTCAGGCTGCGAGCTTCCCGCAGTCGGAGCGTTCGTAGCTCGCAGCAGCGCGGCTAGTTACCTATCCGCTCCGCGCGAGACAACACTTGATTCCAGACAAAGCCCATGCCCTTCAAACAAGTCACCATCATCGGAACCGGGTTGATTGGAGGCTCGATTGGCCTCGCGCTGAAGAAGCGCCATCTCGCCGGACGAATCATCGGATGCGATCGTGCTCCTATATTGGAGCGAGCCCGCAACTGCGGCGCCATTGAAGGCGGTAGCATCTATCCCGCGGAAGCGATCCGCGGAAGCGATCTGGTGGTGCTGGCAACTCCCGTGATCCGGATCCTCGATCTGATCGATCGCCTCGGTCCGGCGATATCGGCCAAGACTCTCGTCACTGATGTAGGGAGCACCAAAGCAGAAATTGTTCAACGCGCTGCAAAATCCTTTGGGACAAATGCGGCACATGGTTTTCTGGCTGGCCACCCTATGGCAGGCAAAGAACAGGCGGGCGTGGAATTTGCCGATGCCGATCTTTTCGAAGGCGCGGCCTGGCTGTTCACGCCGCTACCCGGCCAAAATGTTCATACCGGGCTGTGCGGTGAATTCATTCACTGCGCGGAAAGAATTGGAGCGAAGACCGCGGTCGTCGATGCCTCCGATCATGATCGCTTTTGCGCATGGATCAGCCATTTGCCGCAAATGATTTCGACCGCGCTCGCAGCCGCCCTGGTCGACGAGTTCGGTCCGGACGCCCCTATTCTCGACATCGGCGGGCGAGCTCTGCGAGACATGACGCGCATCTCCGGCAGCCCCTATTCCATGTGGCGCGACATCGCCATCACGAACCGAAAAAATTTGAGCGATGTGCTGCTGAAGCTGGAACAACGCCTCGCGCACATCCGTGAGAATCTCGACTCAAAGCAGTTGGCAGACGAATTTGAGAAGGCGCATCAGTTGAGGAAGAAGCCAGCAAGGCGGAATGAAGAGACTTTGTAATTTTGTAATCTCTAATTTGTAATCTGAAAAATCCAAACGCCAGTAAGGCTGGAAAGTTTAGATTACAAAATTAGAGATTACAAAATTACCAATTCCCCCTATAGAATTCTCGTGTTATGCACAAAGTTGTGTCCAGCGCGGAAGAGGCGATCAAGGACGTGTTCGATGGCGCCTCCATTATGGTGGGCGGCTTCGGTTTGTGCGGCATGCCGGAAAACCTGATTCGTGCTCTCACTAAAAAAGGCGTCAAGAACCTCACCACTATCAGCAATAACGCCGGCGTGGACGGTTTTGGCGTGGGCATGCTCCTGGCGAACGGCCAAATCAAGCGGCACATTGGAACTTACGTTGGCGAAAATAAATTGCTGGAAAAGATGGTGCTGGATGGAACCGTGCAGCTCGATCTAGTTCCGCAGGGCACGTTTTCTGAACGCATTCGGGCTGGAGGGGCTGGGATTCCCGCCTTTTTTACGCCTACAGGAGTGGGAACGTTAGTCGCTGAAGGCAAGGAAGCGCGCGAGTTTGACGGCCGTATGTACATCATGGAACGGGCGCTGCGGGCGGACTTTGCCTTTATCAAAGCCTGGAAGGGCGATCGCTGGGGCAACCTCGTTTACCGTAAGACGGCGCGCAATTTTAATCCGATGATGGCAACGGCGGCAAAAATTACGATCGCGGAAGTAGAGCATCTGGTGGAGCCGGGGGACTTGGATCCGGAGATGGTGCATACCCCGAGCGTGTTTGTGAACCGCATTTTTCAGGGCGAGAGATTTGAGAAGAGGATTGAGAAGCGTACGGTGGTGAAAGCTGCAACGGTCGGGTAAAGAAGAGTCGTTCGTCGTCGGTCGTTAGTCGTTCGCGAAGCGATATCGCTCTCGACGTTTGCCAACGACCAATCGACAACGACTAACGACCAACGACCCGCTTCACAATAAGCCATGACGACTGTATCCAAGCCCCCCAAAGACACCGACAAGCGCGAACGTATCGTAAAACGCATTGCTCGCGAATTGCGCGATGGATTTTATGTCAACCTCGGCATCGGTTTGCCGACGCTGATTGCTAATTATGTTCCGGCGGGGATGGATGTGATCCTTCAGTCCGAGAACGGAATGCTCGGGATTGGGCCTTACCCCGCTGAAGGTTCGGAGGACGCGGACCTAATCAACGCCGGAAAAGAAACGGTCACCGAGATGCTAGGCACCGCGTACTTTTCCAGCGCCGATTCTTTCGCCATGATTCGCGGCGGCCACGTTGACTTGAGCGTCCTCGGCGCGATGGAAGTCGACGAGACCGGAAATCTTGCGAATTGGATGATCCCCGGAAAAATGGTGAAGGGCATGGGCGGCGCGATGGATCTGGTCGCTGGGGCACGACGCGTGATCATCGCGATGGAACATGCGACCAAAGATGGGCAGCCAAAGATTCTCAAAAAATGTACACTCCCGCTCACCGGCGTGAACGTAGTCGATACGATTGTGACGGAAATGGCTTACATCCGCGTGACGCCGGAAGGCTTGCTGCTGGAGGAGATTGCTCCGGGCCTGACGGTCGAGGATGTGCAGCGGGCTACCGAAGCTAAATTGCGGGTTAGTCCGGAACTAAAAGCGATGTAGAAAGCAGTCGTCGGCTCCAGTTGTCCGCTTTCGGTAAGTGCATACTCCTTAAGTGTGGCTTCGATTTAAATTCTCGAAAAACGAAACGGCGCACTTAGCAGGCGGGCGGGAAGCATTACCGCTGCCCAAACTAAGGCTAGAACTCCATGGACGGCTATACCAATTAGGCGGAAGGGCAGCAAGAAAAGCCATACGACTGGGTAGAGGAGCAGAGCAAGCAACGCGAAGGGCCAGCAGAGCAGAAAGAGAAAGCACCATAGCAGGAAGGCGATCACGAAATATCCCTCCTGAAATCTATTACGCACCCGGATTAGAAAAGTTCGCTGGAACGCGGTTTAGCGTCGAGTTTTTTTGCCACACTGGACACCGGGTAACCCGGACGATTCTCTCAATACGAACGAATATGTTGAGTCACAAAGAAGCACTCCTCTGTGATCCCCTGTTTCTCCGTGCTCCCTGTGGTTAAGGTTTCAGGTGTTTTTGGAGGAATTGCAGTGCGCGCGGGCCCGCGTCTTTCCAGGTTTCGGTCTCGAAGCCGTGGCCCACTGCGGGATAAATTTTTATTTCGTATGGAATCTTCTTCTTCTCCAACAAATTCTGTAGGTTGTAGGCCTCTTCGACCGGGACAGTTGCGTCTTCCTCTCCGTGAAGGATTAATACAGGGCAAAGGCGGCGCATGAAGAGCTTCATCTCCTTTGGCATGCCTCCGAAGAATTCGACGACGATTTTTACGCGAGGGTCAATCGCAGAAGTCGAGAGCGAGAGATAGGCTCCAAGCGAAAAACCTAGAAGCGCAATGCGGCTGGCATCAACCTGCGGCTGCTTCTCTACAAAGCTGATCGCGTCCCAGAGAGTTTTCATCCACAGCGGAAAATTGCGGAAGATGATTTGCTTGTCGGCGTACTCGGTTCCAGTACGGTCGAAGTAGTGCAAAAGATAGACGGCGAAACCTTCACTGGCGAGCACTCCAGCGTATCGCTCCATGCCAGAAAGGTTGCCGCCAGCGCCATAAAGGGCGATAACGGCGGGAAGTGAAGCGGACGGGTTGTCGGGCAAATAGGCGTCGAGACGGATGGATTTACCTCCGCTCTCGAAGGTGAGCGGAGCTTGGGCGATTGTCGGCATGAAGTGAGTTAGATTATCGCCACTGACCGAAAGATGCTGATTGCGGCAATGTCGCGATCGCGGGATCGCTTACGGCTTCCGAGATCAGGCGCTTCGCCTTGATTGCTTCGGGAATAAACCCTCCGACGGAAAGGGCGATTCCAAAGGCAACCATTCCCCACGGGATCGGAGATGCGGTCGGATGTGAAACAGCGACCGAAGCCACCATGCCGAGCCAGAAGATCATGAAGATGGCGACGAGCGGATGCAGGAACATGGTCACAGAAATCCGCGTGCCCACGCCGTAGGACGCGATCGTGCCCCAAATCATGGGCAAGAAAGAATTACGATAGCGAATGTTTCTTCGCAGCTTGAATGAATCGTCCTGTACCGAACCAATGAAGGGCGCGCCATCCGCCTGATTGAACGGAAATGACTGACGCACGGATTCCCAGAATGTGAGCTTGCCTCGCACGATGGCTCGCAGGCGTTCAACAGCCGCCGGCGGCGGAGCATTGACCTCGATTTCGAAGCGATAGAACGGCATGATCCTCTCATGACTCTATCCGCCAGATTAGAACCGTGACTAGTTCCTAAAGACGTACCCCGGTTGGGTGTTTTTAGCTTTTCTTGTGAAGGCTCTCAAGGGAATCGTTATAGGGGGCGCGAGCTATACCTCGTTCGGTAATAATGGCGGTTACGTATTTCGCCGGGGTCACGTCGAATGCGGGATTTTCGATTCCTACTCCGTCCGGAGTCATCTGCTTACCGCCGATGTGCGTTACTTCCCTCTTATTGCGCTGTTCGATGGGAATCTTGCTGCCATCGGAGGCCTGCAAATCGATCGTCGACATCGGCGCCGCCACGTAGAACGGAATATTATTTTCTTTCGCCAAAACTGCAACCGTATAAGTTCCAACTTTGTTAGCCACGTCTCCGTTGGCGGCAATGCGATCGGCTCCCACAACGATCGCACCGATTTTTCCTTTTTGCATCATCACTCCCGCCATGTTGTCGGAGATGACTGTCGTGGGAATGCCGTCTTTCATCAGCTCCCATGCAGTCAGGCGCGAACCTTGCAGGAAAGGACGCGTTTCGTCCGCATAGACATGAATCTTTTTGCCCGCTTCCACGGCGGCGCGAATCACCCCTAGGGCGGTGCCGTAGCCAGCAGTGGCAAGGGCTCCGGCGTTGCAGTGCGTCAGGACGCCTCCGCTTGCGGGCATGAGCGTCGCTCCGTAGCGACCCATGGCTTGGTTCGCGGCGATGTCTTCGGCGTGCATGCGTTGCGATTCTTCAATCAGCGCTTGCTGAATCTGCGGAATAGTTTTGCTACGCAGCGATTCGAATTTCTCCGTCATGCGGCGGATCGCCCAGAAAAGATTTACGGCCGTGGGCCGCGTCTGGCCCATGTTCTCGCAGATCCCGGCGAATTCTTTTTGTAGATCGCCGATGTTATTAGCTTTGGATTTCTGAACACCGATGGCAATTCCCATGGCTGCCGCAACGCCGATGGCCGGAGCTCCGCGAACAATCATGTTCCGGATGGCGTCGGCCACCTGCTGGTGCGTGGTACAGGTTACATACACTTCTTCGGTGGGCAGCTTCGTCTGGTCGATGAAGACTACGCCGGATTGAGTCCATTCGAGAGTTTGAATCATAAGTTGATAGTTCGTCGTTCGCTGTTCGTCCTTCGTGCATTCTTAGTGGAGAGCCGGGCGTCCCCGTCCGGCAGACGGGCGAGGACGCCCGTCGCTCCATTATTTCTTTATTTATTTATTCACTAGTATCTAGATATTGTTTTCTTACATCGGTTGCGGTGAAGATTGAAATGAAGTTGGCCGGGGCCGCGACTTTTTCAACGTTCGGTCGTCCCTTCGCATCCTGGCGTTCGACCAGGCACATGACTCCAACTACTTCGAATCCGAAGGCCCGAGCCGCTTCTATGGCTT
>JGI12635J15846_10001557_pt1 | contig 20078 bp, 20 predicted proteins | sample BlaSpr_A8_OM2_M2_FD_15846 | JGI IMG/M metagenome (IMG submission 15846) | reverse complement strand
TGGTAGGGGCGGTGGGGATCGAACACGACTCCCCGAATTCTAAGCCCCGCGTACTGACGGCGTTGCAACCGCCCTCCAAATCCAATTGCTGATTCTGCTGACTTCTTCCGGAAGCCGCGCAAGAATCCTACGTAACGGCTTTATAAAACACATTAAGTGAGTAGAAGCGCTCACCTTCGTTTCGAATCCGATTAGGCGGCTCGAAAAGAAATCCTTTCGGCTGACTTATCCAGCTATCCGACTAAGGAGGCGCTAGCACGGCTAAATGCGAACTTATCCCTCCAATCAAGGACTTTGCCAAAAGCCCCTTGGGCGATGAGTGTGTTATTCTCCTTTCTTATTTCTAAATCAGTTTGTGGAGACAAGGGTAAATGAACTGCCTAAATTGTGGTACCGAGATGATGGACAATCAGGTGACTACAAAGAAGGACGTTATCTCCTACGACGCGTGTGAGAAGTGCGGGAGCCTGTGGTTGGATGCGGGTGAATTAGACAAGATGGCTTTTCAAGTGAAAGGAGACATCGAATACTGCTCGCAGGAACCGGTAGAGGAGGCAAAAACAAAAATAAGAAAGTGCCCGCGGTGCGAAGACTCCGATTTGTATGCCGTCAATTTTCTGAACTACTCAGATATCGTCCTCCACCATTGTAAGAACTGCGGTGGATTCTGGCTTGATGGTGGTGAGCTGGATCTCATTGATAAAGACTTGGCGAAAATTATGCCGGTGAGCGGGAAGGGCTTTTCTGATTTCGTGAACAACGTACATGTCCCCTATTGGTACAAACGGATTAAGAAGAAGAGCAGCGAGACCGACTTTCACGTGGAAGTGCTCCCAATAAAGGGTTCTGAATTGGAGAAAGCGACTGCTGATGTTTGTCCGACGTGCGGAAAAAACCTCAATGAGTACACAATTTTCTCAATGAGATTTGAAGGCTGCGCGGCATGTAAAGGAATTTGGCTGATTAAAGACGAATTGCGAAGACTCAAAAACAAAGTTGAGCATGGGTCGTTGCGCTGGCTGAACGATGAAATTGAGAGCGTCGAGAAAAAAAGCGTAATCGCAACCAAGCGAGCGTGTGTTAAATGCAAGAACGTCAAAATGGTTTCCGTTCTTTTTGGAAAGTCGTCCATCGTTATTGATTGGTGCCCGCAATGTCATGGAATGTGGCTCGACAAGAATGAGTTTGATTCTGTGATCGAGTATTTGAAAAACGAACGGTATAACATGCGGTCGAAGGAAATCGAGAAGAAAGCTATCGATGAGGTGAAGTTGCTCTGGAGTGGAGGCCCCGAAAGCAGGTATGACGAACTCTTGGACGCGGGCGCCACTGTGTCGGCTCTTATCAGCACTACAATCTTCGAGCACCCCGTTTTGGCAACGCTCTGCATGTCGGCTCCGCGGGTTTAGTAAGTCCACGCGCTAGGACGGGACTTGTCCGGTAAACCGCACGGCATCCTGACAGATCAGGAGCAAGACATCTTGCGTGCCGCACTCGTGATGAATTGCGCTGCCGGAAGCGCAAAAAGAAATAAGATGGCGCTCAGTCCATGAAGACGTTCATTGACGGTTTCGAATTTGCACTCAGGATAGTGGTGGTTCTCGTGTTGCTGTTTTTCGTTGTTCGTTGGCTTTACATATCCGACAACAATCGGTTAATTGTCGCCGCATTGGGCTTGGCTCTGCTATTTGGGCTTTCTTTTTGGTGGAACAGGAGAGCAAAGAAGTGGCTGGAGGAAACGGGTAGGATTCAAGAGGTGCCGAAGAGGCCGGAATGGCTAGTTGGAGACGCACAACAAAAAACCGGAACGACGCTGAAATATTCGGAGCAAGAGTTTCAGGAAATGGTAGCGAAGGCCTTAGACGAGGTTCCGGAGGAATTTGACAAGGAGTGGAACAACGTTGCGGTCACCGTCAGTACAGATTGGGCTACAGAAGCGGATAAAAAGAGGATGGGAGTGCCGGAAGGGCATCTAGTATTGGGAACTTACTCGGGGATTAGCCGGACGGAGGGATTCCGGGCTGCGAGTGGTTCCAGACATGTCATCGTGGTCTATCAGCCTGCACTGGAATTGCGTTGCGGTTCGGATAAGGGCCTATTGGAGCGAGAAATCCGTCGAGTCGTCCTCCACGAGTTAGCACACCATCTTGGGATGTCACATCACAGGATGAAAGAAATCGGGTTGTAATCTCACAGAACACCGACAGGAGCGAAGTTCAAGTGGTGCTTTATTTGTCCCGTTATCCGACTAACCGTCCAAGTTAAATTTATTGGGGAAAATGAAAATGCGCCACAGTGGGCACCTACGGCTGCGGGCAGAAATGAGAAAAGCGAGCCAGTTGCCAATCAGCAAAACGTTTCGCTTTCGGGAACTGGAAAGTGATAGTGCCGCACTATCTTTCTAACGGGATGTAGCCCCAGACTCGACTTCCTGAATTAACTGCGGGCTGGTCACCCATTGATAGCTCGGAAGATACGCCGCTGAGTCTTGGGCGACCCAATCTTCTGAGCCGTCAGCGAGTCTTCTGACACGTAGCCGTACGAGTTCGATATCCAAGGTCAGCGGCCCCTCAAATGTGGAGTTCTGGCTCAGGAACGCCACAATTTTAGAATTGGGGGACCACCACAAGCCGGACATTGCCTTCTTCTTCTTAAATAAGACCTTCCTACCTTCTCCGGAAGGGGTGATGGCGTAATATGTATCATTGTCGAGAAAAGCTAGCCATTTGCCGTCCGATGACCAAGTCGGAAATTTGCCTCTTGCAAGAACCCGCGCTCCTTTTTTGTCGACGTCATATACATTTATGCTGTCATTGGCTTCGTACACGATACGTTTGCCATCCGGTGACCAACACTGTGAAGTGACATTGCCACCATCGCTAACTTGTTGGACCTCCTTTGTGGCGACGTTCAGAAGAATCAAGTTCGTGTGGATCGGTTCATATTGCATTGCAGGAACTTGAACACTTATTGCTAAATGAGATTTGTCATAAGACCAACAGATCCCCAATGCCGTAAGGTTTGGGAATTCCTGCGTTCCGCTATCGTCGTGCCGAACGATAGCGAGAGAGCCCCTGCGCTGGAACCCGAAAACACCAAAGGCGATCTCATCTCCATCTCGTGAAATTTCACCTTGCAAAGCGGCGCCACCCGTTATGAAGGGTTCCTTACCTTGAATGAGTGAACGATCCGAGAATTTAACGACGTCCACACGTTTGTAAAACGACGCGAGACTGAGTCCGGTGCCCTCTTGCAGTCGGATCAACCCTGTTCGAACGGATTCCTCTGGTGATGTCTCGATAGGCGTCGTCGATGGTACTCGATGTATGCTGAAAGATGACGCGCGGGCATATATGAAAGCCGAGGCAGCCAAAATCACCACTCCAACGTTGTATCCTATGCTTGTCAACCGCATGCTATGACTCCGAGTGAAGTCAGAACCGTTTCGCAGGGATCTTCCCACATAGCAGCCGCAGGTAGTAGTGCTCGATTAACGCGCTCGCCTCAGCCACTATGAATAATCAATTTCTCAGTGTAGTGCCTGGTTAACGCGGTGGTCTCAACCGGTCGATGCAACACCATCTGATATAAATCTGCTTTCGAAAGGTGGTGTTGTATGAGACCTGGGAAACGGTTTGGGCTTTCTGCGATCGAGAAGAGCGACATCTGGAGCCGATGGAAGGCGGGACAGTCGCTGCATGAGATTGGGCGGGCCTTTGACAAGCCCCATAGCTCCATTCGGTGTTTGCTGTTGCCTCGCGGAGGGATTCCTCCCGCCGCCCGTCGTCGTTCGCGCCTAGCGCTCACCCTGGGTGAGCGAGAAAATATATCTCGAGGGATCGCTTCCGGTTCGCCGCTTCGTGAGATTGCTCGACGACTGGAGCGAGCGGCCTCGACGGTGAGCCGGGAGATTTCTCGCCACGGCGGTCGTCCGGCCTATCGAGCCCATGTGGCAGAGGGCCATGCCTGGGACTTGGCCTTGCGACCGAAGAAGTGCCTCCTGGCCATCAACCGCAAGTTACGGAACATCGTTGCGAGTAAACTGATCCTGGACTGGTCGCCCGAACAGATTTCCGGATGGCTGAAGACCCCGTATCGCGATGACGAGAGCCTGCGAGTGTCCCACGAAACGATCTACCGTAGCCTGTTCATTCAAGCACGCGGAGTATTGAAAAAACAGCTGATGGAGCACCTGCGGTCGAAGCGGCGCATGCGCCGCTCGCAGCACTCTCGTATCTTCAAAGACTCGCGCGGTCAAATCGTCGATGCCATCTCCCTCAGAGAAAGGCCTGCAGAAGTGGAAGACCGGGCAATTCCTGGCCATTGGGAAGGCGATCTGTTGAGCGGCGCCAAAAACAGTTACATGGCAACCCTGGTAGAACGTCATTCGCGCTTTGCCATGCTGATCAAGGTGCCCAGCAAAGAAACGGAAGCGGTGGTTGCGGCCTTGAGTCAGCATGTTCGCAAACTCCCCGTTACGCTGCCACGCTCACGGACCTGGGACCGCGGACTAGAGATGGCCAAACACAAGGACTTCACCGTAGCTACGGATGTGCAGGTCTACTTCTGCGATCCGCAGAGTCCCTGGCAGCGCGGCTCGAACGAAAACACCAATCTGCTGTTACGACAATACTTTCCTCGAGGCACCGACCTGTCTGGCTATTCGCAAGCGGATCTGGACAAAGTGGCGCTGCGCTTAAACCAGCGTCCCAGAAAAACTTTAGGATTTCAAACTCCTGCGAGTAGACTTCAAGAAAGTGTTGCGTCGACCGTCTGAGCCGACACGGATAATCGGAGAAGTGAAGTGAGACTTTATTTGTCCGGCTTGTGCGTTATCAGGACTTAGTGCAAAGACCCGTCTTCCAGGTTACTTCATTTTCGTTTTGCCCCGCCTCTTCCGCCAGATTTCTTCGCTGGAAGAAGCCTGCTTCAGCGACATCGTGCGTTTTGCCATTCGGAACAATTTGATCGAGCCGTAGTGGGCGGTTAACAGTCAACAGTTGACAGTAACCCCCCCCCGGGCTGCCTTCGCTGCGCCACGTTGTCGTCCCGCCTGCCCTGAGGCGCAACCGAAGGGAGAACGCAGGGTTGCCCGCCGGAGGCGGGACTCAGAATGAGAAATACCTGACAGTTGCGGTTGAAGTTTGGTTTTTGTTCAACGCCAAGAGGTAAAGATACGCCCCTGCGCCGCCGCCGTTGATTACCGTTCCGAGAGTGATTGCATTTCCCCCAGTGTCAACGTCTCTGGGGTTGCAAGGATTCGGGCCGAGCTCGCTGTTGTAGCCATATCCGTAGCTGATGGCGAGCGTGCTGGCTGGAGCGGGCGCGCCGACATTCTGGAGCATCAAACCATAGGGTGTACTAGAGGTGCTGTAACTCGCGAAATTCGGAATGTAGCCCCATGCGCTATCTTCGCTTCCGTCATAGTTCTCGCTGTAGTTATCGGAGCTGGCAGCTTCATCGGGAAGGAAGCCGGCAAAGCGCACTAGAACTACGACCTTGGACTCGCCAGAAGTGTTCTTCAGCGCCATCACAATTTTAGCTGCTGGACTCGCGCCTGAGACCTTGCTGATCGTCTGGGTCAGAAGCCAGGCGCCGTCACTGGTGCTCCGCTCGATCTTAACTTCCGTCGTGTTTGACGTAACTTTGACCGGTGTGTCCCAGTTCCCGCTGTCGTTGTAGTTGTAGTCCCAATACGCCGAGCCGGTAGTTTCGTCACAGATGCCGTAGCCCTCATACGAACCATCCTGGTCAAGCATTTCGACGCCTGAGGGGCTCTCGAATCCTGCGAGCGTACCGTTTACGGTCACACAGTAGTTCATATGAGTCGCTCCGCTCCCGCTGGTGAATGTGTAGGTGCACGCTTCGGTCGCGTCGGGGGTGACCGCCTTCTGGTGTGCTGATTGCGATTTCTTGGCGGAGGATGCATCGGCGCTGGCTGGTTTCGGTGGGCGAAGCTTATTGATGATCTGAGCCAAGTCTTGAGCGGGAGTGGATGCAGCGAACGGGAGCGTGCAGGCGGCGAGAGACACAAGCCAAAGGCCCTTAGAATAAAGTTTCACGGTCTTTCTCTTTTTTGAGTAGAACCTAAGGGGGACTTGCGTTGACCGGAGGGATTGCCTGACGGCTTACGTAGCCGAAATGCCCATTCCTCTGGGTACGTGCGGGGATTCTGCCATCTCGTCCGCGGAAGGTCAATATCGTAGGAAGGCGTCAACGTCAGCGCGCCGGTGTCGACCGTTCCGCTGCCGACGCGACGCCACATGGTTACAATTTGCAGGCGGTAGCCGTGACTTACACTTACGACTCGGGCACAAATCAGAAAGGATTCCGGACTGGCATGACGGATGCTTCTACACCTAATGCATATCGCGCAAGCATTCCAAAATGGCGATTTCGACACTCCCATGTTCGTGCACGATACGGTGCCGCCAGGACTGCTGGAAATGAAGAAACTGCGGCAGAAGATTCGCTATTCCTTTGAGGAGAATCCGAACGGCGGGCGCGTTGCTATCTCGTCCACGGATATAGAGGCTCTGCCCACCATCCACAGCTTCTTGCAGTTTCAAATTGAAGAACACAAGGCTGGGGACCCGATGGAAATTCGCTAATCGGTTCATCTCGCACTCGGGAAAGGCTGAAAGCGGTGGCTACGCCTGGATCTTCTTGCGCGCCAAGCCGAGCAAAGAAAGCAACCCGCTGCCTATCAGCATCAAGCTACTGGGTTCAGGAGTCGAGATGACCAGAGTGCCTAGCGGACCAGTCGAAGTGCCATTGTTCAGGTAGTAAGTGCCTGGCGTAAACGTTGGGAATTCCTCCGTACCGCTATAGAGTTGTGCGCCAAAAGTATCTGAATCGACGCCCTCGAACCCCCCGTATGCCTCAGAAGAAAAGAAGCGAATGTCTCCCGGGGCCTGGGCCACGCCGTTCTCAGTAAACGTCACATCTAAAATAAAATAATCGCCGGTGACGAAGTCGCCCGCCCCGATCGTCGGCGAAGCCGGCAACTGCCAGACGAAGGTGTTGCCAGCGAATGTGTACGTGAAGGTGTCGTCACCACCATCCGCCTGTGCTCGACTTGCCGAGACCAGCCCCAAAATAGCGATCAATAGGCCACCAATAATCAGGCGACGCATGGTAGTCTTCCTCCCTAGTCTTGGGGCTTACCTACTACCCCTAAATTTGACACACCTTCTGTGCCCCTTCGCAGCACGTCCACGGCCAGAGCCCGGCCCGGGCCGACTACCGAGTGTAAGGTAATGCCCATGAATAATTTACAGGAAATTCGGGGTTCCCGCCCACACTGCTCGTGACAATAAATTGCACACTATTGCCGTTAGTTTGCCAATGATGGTGGGTTGTCGGTCAGGACCCCCGGGTTATGCGTTGGAGAGCGACACCGCAAAAGGCCGCGCCAAGTATTAGGATTTTCTCACGCTCTGGAAAGACGCCGATCCCGACATCCCCATCCGGAAAGAAGCCAAAGCAGATTACGCGAAGCTGAAATAATCCAAAGGGAACTTGGCGGAGCAGGCTCTGCCCGGCCCATCATGGTGTCAGTGGACGATTAGTCGGATAACCGGGCATTTAAAGTAATACTCTACTTGTACGGTAAGTGCGTTAATCAGGACTCGTGGTATCCGAGCGGATAACTTCCGTATAGCCGACAACCCGGGAGCTATCTCGGACGGCGACTATGACGAACACATCGATTCGTTACATCGTCCTGCGCCAAGCGGCAGGTGTCGTGAAACCAGAAGTGTGGCATCGGGCGGTCGGCGAGCCGGTTGCGCGGCCGCAGAAATTCCGCGGTGAAACCATGACTCGCCCGGCGTTCAATCCAGCAGATCCGGGCGGAGGGGATGTTCAGGCGGAGTTTTTCCGTTTCCAGCGAAGTCCCAGGATGCCGCCGATACCTAGGCTGAGCATCCAAATCGCCGCCGGTTCGGGTACCGCGGTGAAGGTTACGTTATCTAACAGGGGAGTTTCCAAGTTGTTGCTGGTGACAGTGACGACCAAGCTGTTGATATCCAACCCCGCCAAATTGAGTGCGTCGAAGGTCGTCGGGGTCTCGAACGCGGAGGGAACGTCGAAGGAATCAGCAGCCACCAGCGTGGCCCCCCGATAACCATCCACCGTGACAGCGGTTAGCGTCCCACCGAAGCCAGGATTATCGAGATCGAGACTCACAAAGGTGAACGTGCCGCCGTCTGTAAACGTAAACGTGGCCGCAGTGTCTGGAGACCCGGCTCCCGCCGAATTGCCAGGAAATCCATACGTGTTGCCCCATATATAGCCGTTGACGGAGCTCACGGAGAACCCGTTATCGGTGCCGTTGGAGAACGGGCCGGTCGAAAAGCCGTCAAATTGAAACTTTGTGTCCGCTTGGACGCTAGGCGCGCCCCCAGCAATCAAAAGCAGTACCACTGGGATGATCCATAGAGCCTTTCGCATCTTCCAAGCCCCCCTTCGCCGTGCCCAAGGTAAAGTTAGTTACACTCCCACCGGGTGTTTCTTACCTGCACGACCACTGCCGTTCTCGACATGCGAGAATGATATGGCTTGCCAACACCAGCCGCTGCGCAGTATGCAAATAATTGCAGAAGTTGAGAGCCGTGTTTCCCGATTTGGGCATTTTGCGCATATGGATGAGAAGCGGTTTTCCCAAGAGCCAAGTGGGCTTACTGGTCGAGGCAGGCCCTCCATCAGGAATGAGTCGGCGTCCTGGTTTTGCGTATTTCGAAGCTCAACAGCCCGGCCCACCGATACCCCTGTCTACGCTTCGAGCGACATTTCGGGCCAACTAATGGAACGGTTAAACCACTAGTCTCTACCACTGTATTTTTGTGCCAAATTGAACAGATATGGACCAGGCCCGCAGCCCAAACTGATGTGTCGATCCTGAATCCGAGGACACCTATTCACTGGGGGCTTCAAATGTTTGGGTATGGACTGCTAGGAACTTTGTTGATTATCTGTTCGATCGTTTGGCTAGTGCGAAGAGCGTGAGAGCATGAGTGCGCTATGGAAATGGGAAAAACCGTATCTGAGAGCATTTATGGAGACAGATCCTTCAAATCTGCCTCGTCGTATTGCTCATGCAGAAGAAGCAATTTCCTTGCGTATGACCGAGCTGCGCTCAAGTTCGAACGGAGAATTGGAGTCTCAGGCAATCGAGAGCGCGAAAAGCGGTCTATTGATTCTCAAGAACGAGATCAATTCTTACAACCGAATAAACTCAATATTTAGACTTCCAATTTGCAATTCGTGAGGGAGTTCTAACAGCTTCAAAAGTTCATCGTCTATCGTGAAGGAGGAGGATACGAAAATGACTGATTCAATAACAGATTTTAAGTGTGATCAGTGCGGCGCCTTTTACAATTCTGAGCATGAACTCGACGAGCATCAAAAGGCTGCTCATCATGAGGAAATCTCTGGCCGCCAACCAAAGATAGCTTATTAAACAGTTCGTTTCCCCCTATCAAAAAACGAAGGGCTTTCTCCAGGCATTCAACTGAAAGGGTATTCGGCACGTACGTCTTGTGCCCTAACAGTTAATTAAAAAATATTCAACTGTGCTGTTTTGTACAGTGGCAGACGACGGTCTTGTCCATTCTGCTTACCCGTTGCGGCATTGCCGACTTGGGAGAGGGTAAGACTTTCGTTATCTGAAGCCGAGTTCCATGCGACTCGGCAGTTTTCCACATTGCAACACGCTTACCGGTGGCTGCAATTTAATGAACGGAGTCGACCAACGTGATTACAAACGGAATTAAAAAACAAAGGTCCGCATATTCTGCCTGGTTTGGTAAATCGGTGGTTTTGCTTATTGCAATCGGTCAATGCCACGTCCCCATGCCTTGTTGCATCATCGGCGAATCCTTCTCCGACCTGCACGTACGCATCGAGCCCGGATTGGAGATGGACCTCCGGAAGGAATTGATTCTAGCTGTCGAAGAACCCGTGGTCGGCCTGGACAAGTGGGTAAATTAAGAAGGTCGGTTAGATCGCTGGCAATTGCTCGGCGCGCGATTAGCGACGTATAATTCGTCGATGCTTCGTCGTATGGTGTGGCTCAACCAAGATCAATTTCGAGGTTGGGCTTGCTCCGCTTGCGCCTGGAAATTCAATCCTTCAGATCCACTCGTTGGCTCATCAATTGATGAAATGAAGCGACGATATGAGTCGCAACGCGATAGAGAATTTATATCCCACATCTGCGCTGAGTACCCTAGACAGGAAAGAATCAAGGATGCTTAAACGACGATATTGGTTTCGCGTTTTGAAGAATTGGCGGAAGACGGATTGAGCTTTATTATTTTTACTCCGGTTCCGAAGAATGTCTGTCGGTCTTGTTCAAACGAATCCTTTTCCTTTTGAACTTACCTGTTTCATTTTAGTTTCTCGATTCACCGTTTCCCCTTAATGTAGCGGAGAACCATTCCAGGTAAGCGCGTTAATGAGGAGTTGAATCGGATAAGGCGATGAGGGTCTCAGTGAATATTTGCGCCGCGACACGATAGGCAAGATGTCTTTCTCAAAGAGTGAACCCGAAACGCACTTCGAGGCAATCTCTTGCGAATCGCTAATTAGCTAGCCCTTCTCGAAGGGCGGCCTCAATCAGCTTTTCGGCCTTCTCGGCCACAACCGGACAGCTGAAATAATAGCCTTGTCCCTCATTGCAGCCGTGGAGTTGAAGGAAATTGAGTTGGGCGCGAGTTTCCACCCCTTCTGCAATTACCCGCTGGTTCAGGCTCTTGCCGATATTGATCATAGCGCTGACGATGGTTGCGTCCCCCGGGTCCGCCGTGATCTCTTGCACAAAAGATTGATGCAGCTTCAGCGCGTCCACCGGAAAACGCCGAAGATAGGTAAAGCTGGAATAACCTGTGCCAAAGTCGTCGATTGCCAGTCGTACACCCATAGCTTTCAGGGCGCCCAGTGTGCGCACTGTAGACTCCGCGTCCTGCATCAGCACGCTCTCGGTCAGTTCCAGCTCTAGATTCGCGGGCTCCAGTCCCGTAGCAATCAACACGGCACGAACTCCTGAGATAAAATCCTTGTCCGCGAACTCGGATGCAGAGACATTCACAGCTACAGGCACAATCCCGAGACCCGCATCGTTCCATGCTCGGGCCTGCCTGCATGCTTCCAGTAGCACCCACCGACCTATATGTAAAATCAATCCGCACTCCTCCGCGATGGGCACGAACTGCCCCGGAGACAGTATTCCTCGCTGCGGATGTGCCCACCGTATCAGCGCCTCCACCCCAGTGATCTGTTTTGTCTGAAGATCGAATTTAGGCTGGTAGTGCAGCAAAAACTCATTCCGTCCTAGCGCGTAGCGCAAGTCCGCCTCTAGCAATTGCCGGTCTGCAAGTCGTGCCTGCATGTCCCGCCGGAAGAACTGGAAGTTATTCCGGCCGGTTTGTTTGGCTTCATACATCGCCGTGTCTGCTTTATTCATCAAGCTTTCCGCGTCTGGCCCATCGCTGGGATAGGTGCTCACCCCAACGCTCACGTTTACATCGAGACTCTTACCGTCGATAACATGTGGCAGCGCCAATGCCCTGAGGATTTTTCTCGCGCTGAAGGCTGCGTCTTCCCCATGCTCGACTTGGGAGAGGAGTACAACGAACTCGTCCCCACCGAGCCGGCTTACCGTATCCGTCCGCCGGACACAAGTCACTAATCGCGCGGCAACTGACTGCAGCAGTTTATCGCCCACCCCGTGGCCCAGGGAGTCATTGATCTTTTTAAAGTGATCTAAATCGACAAACATCACCGCGAGTTGCTTGCCCTGGCGCACCGCCAGTGAAATCGCTTGTGTCAGCCGATCGTTAAAGAGCATCCGGTTTGGCAAATCAGTCAGGGAATCGTGCTGCGCTAAGCGCGACATTTCCAGTGATCTGGCCCGCGCCACACTCACGTCGTGGAACGCCACAACCGCGCCAGTCACACTGCCATCCCGATCGTGGATAGGCGTTACTGTATTTTCAATTCCAATCTCGACCCCGTCCCGCCGAACTAAAATGCAGTTTACGCAGTTCGCCGTCACCCTCGCGGTCTTATCTTCCTGCATTACGATTTCCACTTCATTGCGCACCGCCGCGCCGCTAACGACATCGACGATTCGGAGCACGTCTACAACCGGACAGCCCAGTGCCTGCTCCCGAAGCCACCCGGTCATGTTTTCCGCGATGCGATTTAGATACACAATGTTGCCCCGCCTGTCCGTGCGCAGCACCGCCTCGCCAATGGAATCGAGAGTCACATGGGCGACTTCATTTTCCAATAGCATTGCGTTAGCCGCACGACGATCCATCATCGAGCGCACCGCTCGCCTTAGCCGGTACCCATCGACTTGGTTTTTGACTAGGTAGTCGTGGGCTCCGCGCTGTATCGCTTGCCGCGCCATTTCTTCCCCATCGGTGCCGCTTAGGATCAAAATTGGCACGCTCGGCGCCGCCTGAAAAAGCTTATCGAAGGTCTCGATACCGTTGCTATCGGGCAATGTTAGGTCAAGCACGACTGCGCCGACTCCGCCGTTGCGCAATCGCTCGATCCCACTCGAGAGTTCAGGAACCCACTCCACATCGAATCGTTCATCAGTCGCCGAACCCAATTCGTTTAAAATTCTCGCCGCATCATCTGCCTCAGACTCGATGAGCAGGACACACTCGTCCCCGTGCTTGGTATTCGCTTGTTTTGCAGTTCTGAACCCTAGACTTGGCATCTTGCTTAATCCACCGAGAATGTGTTACTGGACCTTGGCCTTTTCGGCAGCATCTGCGGCCATGAAGCGCAGCATCTGCTCCTTCAATTGCGCGTCCACCTCGTCCGCGATCGTCACAACGTCGGGAAGAAGCGCGCTGAATTCCAAATGATTCACATTTTTGTGCAGCGTCGTAAAAATGCTGACCTGCAGTAGACGAGACTCCTCTACTGCCATCGCGACTGTGTACCCTTGCTTACGGCGCAAATCCCCATGGTCGGCCGCTGCCTTTGAAATCGGGGCTTTCGTACCCGCGTCCAGGCGCAAGCGCCTGATGACATCGTGCAGAAGATGAGGAAGGTGGCCCGTCCGCTCTTCAAAGGTCAGCGGGATACTCGTTAAGTCCGGCTCCTGTTCGACTCTGGCAATCCAGTCGTCAATCAGAGTCGGGAGTTCACGTTCGAGGATGTCCGCCACGCTGGCAATAGAGGCAGTATGGCCGCTCCCGTTGGACGGCACCGATGATTTAGCAGGTTTGATCATTACATTCTCCCTCGCTCATTATTATGGTTCATCAAACTGGTTGACTGAGGCGGTAGCAATCTCGGCTATGCCACTCTGTCAATGGTATTGTTACGGAGTCCGCTGACCACTTTTGTCATCAACACACTCTGCAAAACTGTCCTGAATGATACATTCTGCAATCGATTAGAGTTCTCGATGTAGTAAAAGTAACTGCGGTATTCCTCTAATTTCCCGATCTACTGGGGCGGAACTGCTGTTCATTCGCAATGTTGAGCAGAGCTTCAATTGATAAGCGACGATAGGTTCCGGGAACCGTGGTCTATGGAACCGACTGTATGGATTGAACGTGAATCGTTTTCGTTGCGCCGTCGTAGGTACCAATGATTGCCACTTTTTGGCCAGCGTAATCGCTCGGTTTTTCCTGGTCGTCTAGTTGGTAGGTCGTCCTGTTTGAGGCGTAAAGAACGAAATGCCCGCCGGCTTTGACACATCCCAGAGTGCAATCCTTCGCAGATTTGAATCCCTCTTTTTGTGACATCGCATCGTGGGAACCTTGCGCGGCGCATTCGTTGTCCATAATTTCGCCGGTGAAGGACATGGGTGTGTTGTTCGGCTGCTGCCCAGCGGCACGAAATGAACTCATCGCGAGGAGGAACACCGTGACCATCAAAAGGGGAAACTTTTTCATAGATCTGCCTAGCATCGCAATTTTTCCATGTCTGAATCGTAATGCTTCGACATCGGAGAATCTGTTCGCTTTTGCACAGTGGACAATCGAGCGGATTACCGGACAAGCTCCAAGCTATTCCCGTCTCAGATTAGCGCAATGACGTTTTCGTCTGGCAACGTAGCTCGACCGAAAGCGCGTTCCAAATCATTGCGGAGAGCGAACGACGTACTCTCGTTTGGCAACTTACCGATAATTTTTCCGTCGCTGTCGTAGACTTCGACGAGCACCTTACCTTCGTTTACTATGACCGCCAACGACGTAGACCCTCTCGGCAATTCCTTCCGGTATCGCATACCGATGTCTTGAAGCAATGCGGATAGCCGGGTGTACTCTTGTTGCTGTTCGGGTGTGGGCATGATTTCCTTATAGCACACTCCTCGATTCACGCCCGTTCGCGTCTCAAATCACGCCGCTGTCCCTAAAATCCCCTCGAATGTTCGGCTAAATTCTGATTAGTTGGACAAGTGGAATCCATTTGTTCCGTTAGCACCGCGAATTCAGAGTTTAACCGCCTGGAACCCGCAAACATGTTTTTGTATGGCAGGCGATGTGTGCACGGTACAGCGAGGCATGTGAATATGTCAGGCTCGAACCCTGAGCGAGTCCATTTTATCGAGAACTCGCTATTGGGGCGAACTAGCCGCGGCAGGAGCAGCATCGAGTTTGGTCAGTTCACTAGTAAAAAGCGGGTTTTCTGGAAATTCCGCGACGAGCTCCTTAAGTTGTACGCGGGCCAATTCTGGCTGCTTTTCGCGTAGGGCCGCCAGCGCCAGTAAAATCTTCGCAAACGGCCGCAAATAATGCCCACGATCGGCGGCGATCTGAAGTTGTTGTATTCCTGCTTTCTTGTCGCCGTGGATTCCCGCGAAGCTGAGGAAAAACTTCTTGGTTCCCGGAAGACTCCCGATAAAGTAATTTGCCATCCCTAAGCCAAGGTAGGCATCGGCAGCGTCTGGCGCGACCACCAGCAGCTTCTTGGCATACACATCGGCTTCGCGAATTTTTTTAAGGCTGTCGAGCTGACGCTTGTCGATCAGGCTGGCATAGTTCGCCTCCATACCCAGGCTTAGGGTCATGGCAAACAGGGCATTCCGGTCGTCCGCGTTTGTTTTCAATCGCAACTGCGCTAGCTCCTTAGCCTGCTTGTCCGCGGCGAAAAATCCTGCACGCAGCTCGGTATTTGGTTTGAGAGGAGTCTTGCCAAGAAAACGCTTGTCGTCCAGGAAAAACTCGGAAGTCAGGACGCCCTGCCGATAGCATTCTTCAAACAAATAGGCCGCCGCTTCCGATGCACTCCCCAGAGGGTCTTCCGGATGAGATTTTTGCCAGGCCTCGAACTGCTTGTGAGCTTCGTCAAGCTTCAGTTCGTAGAGAAAATGAAAGCCGGCGTCGAGTTCCGGCACGTTCAAGGGCTCTGTCGGGGCCTGCTCGGAGGTTGGCAGCGCCGGTCGAACATCAAAGACCGCTATCATCAGCACGCTGAATAGAAGCGAACAAACAAGGGAACGCAGTAGCGACAACCGTTCGGTGCTACTCGCGGATGGACGCGTCAGTCTCATGCGAGGCAGAGAGGAAGATCGCATTGTACAACCTCTTGCGATCCGGATTCGAATTGTCGGGATTGTGTACCGAATTGAACAGATACGGCCACGTCCACGGTTCAAAGTTATGTAACGATCCTGAATCTGAGGATCCCCTCGCTGGAGGCCAAAATGTTCGGGTACGGGATAGTGGGAACCTTATTAATTATCTGTTTGATCGTGTGGCTGGTGCGAAGAGCGTAACAAGGCTTAAATCTCGTGGTGTCTCGTTTCCCCACATAGAGTTTAGAGGACTAATCTATGAGCTGTGAAGAATGCCAACGACCGCGCGACTTACAAACAAGAGCGCACTAGTGATAGAGCGCCAGAATTCGAAACAGGGGGAAGGAGAACACCGAATGAGTCCGGTGACTGAACTGAAGACGAGTCCAGATGCAGTCTCTGAATCAGCCAGTGCTAATGGTGGAGCACTCGCTACAAGGGCCTCGGCAAAAACGACAAGAACTGGAGCGGTTTTCGGCGCCACGCCGGGGATGCCCGGAATCTTCAAGTCAAACTTCGACTACCAACTCGTCAGAGGTATGCTCGCCGGGGCTTATGGCGAGGGCGGCGCATTCGGTGAGTTGTACTCCACAGCGCGGCGAGTCGTGGACAGAGACATAGAGAGCTGGACTGCCGAATGGAGCGGCACCGCGGAGAGGGTCGAGGCCATAGCCGAAGACTGCCTGAGCGGCTGTCATTTCGTCAGTGCGCGCGAGGCATTTCTCCGGGCGTCGCTGTATTGGCGAACAGGCCTCTTCTTCCTTGATAACAGCGACCCGCGACAGCTCGCGATGTACAAGCGTCACCGCGCTTGCTTCAGGCAAGCAGCTGCGATGTTCGATCCACAGATCGAACCTGTCAGCATTCCCTACGAGAACGGGAAGGAGTTACCCGGGTATTTTATGCGCGCGGATGTAACCGGTCGCCCGCGTGCGACTGTGATGATCCTCGGAGGCGGAGATACGACTTGCGAGGAACTGTATGACTTTGGCGGCGGTGCGGCGGCGGTGCGCCGCGGCTACAACGCGTTTTTGTGGGAGGGTCCCGGTCAAGTCGGCGCGTACGCCATAGATCGAGAATTGACGTATCGCCCGGACTGGGAAGTCCCGACGCGCTATGCCGTGGATTACGTTCTATCCCGCGGCGACGTTGACGCCACCAGGCTGGCGCTCTCCGGGCACAGCATGGGCGGATACTTCGCCCCACGTGCTGTAGCCTACGAGAAGCGCATTACCGCCGTGGTTGCGAACTCGCTAGCACCGGATTTCAAGCCTGTTCTCTTGACTATGATGGGCCTAGACCCAAGCAAGGCATATGGCGAGGACATCGAGGACAAAATTGACCTCTCCGAACCAATGAAGAGGTTCATGGCGACGAACGTCAAAGAGCGATGCGGGTTCGCAGGGAAGTCGCTCGCCGCCCTATTTGACAACCTCGGGAGTTACACGTTGGCCGGGCTTGAGAGGAAGATCACATGCCCGTTGCTGAGTATAGCCGGCGAGGCCGAGGGACCGCTCATGATCGGTCTAGGACACGCGTTCTACGAGAAGCTGACCTGCCCGAAGACGGAACGCGTAGTTCGCGCGCTGGAAGGCGGCGAGGCTCACTGCACAATCAATAACCCGAGCCTAAAACACCAGATCGAATTCGACTGGTTGGACGAGGTCTTCAAATAGAAGCGGGACCACTAGTGTAATTCGCGAGTAATTCGCGAGTACATAGCGTACTTTCTGCAGGAAAAGGAAGAGCTTGTCGGCATTGTAGCGGAAGAAGAGCGCCAGAATTCAAAACGTTTTAAGGAGGCAACATGGCGAAGACAGGTACTGAGAATGAAATCGCAGGGACAGTTCACGAAGTGAAGGGCAAGATTAAAGAAAAGATCGGTGAGCTGACGAACAACCGTACATTAGAAGTGGAAGGCGTCGGCGAACAAATTATCGGGGAAGTCCAAAAGAAAATAGGCCAGGAGGAAAAAGTCATCGAAAAACGGTTTAGGAGTCAATCAGGAACTGGAGGCAAGTCATGAACCTATCACAGATAAGTACGACACAAATGGCTATAGGTATCGCTGTCGCCGTATTGGTGGTCGCGGGCATCGCCATTTGGCTGTTTGTTCGTAAGCGCCATACCAACCGAACAGAAAGACTCCGCACTCAGTTCGGCAGTGCGGAATATACCCGTGCCGTAAAAGAAGGCGGGAGCCAGAACAGAGCAGAAAAAGTCCTCGACGAGCGCGCAGAACGAGTGGAGCGATTGCACATCCGACCGCTCGCCGCAGCGGATCGGGCACGGTTTGTCGAGTCCTGGAGCCGGGTTCAGGGGCGGTTCGTTGACGGCCCCGGGGGTGCAGTGGCGGACGCCGATTTGCTGCTGGGCGATGTTATGTCCACACGCGGCTATCCGGTAAGCGATTTTGAACAGCGTGCGGCAGATATCTCCGTCGATCATCCCTCGGTTCTCGAAAATTATCGTGCGGCCCACCAAAGCGCACTTCGTCAAACGCGCGGGCAAGCCACCACCGAAGACTTGCGTCAGGCTATGATTCATTACCGGACGCTTTTTGAGGAGTTGGTCAGCGAGCCAGAAGTGGCCCGTGCAACGGGCGCGTGAACTGGAGTGGCAAGCCATAGAAGATGCTATGAACGGGAGAGGGTACTTGGAATGGTTTTCCGCTGAATTAAGGGGACACAGTGAATCGAGAAACTGAAACGAAACAGATGAGTTCCGAGGAAGAAGATTCATTTGAGCAAGCCCGTCAGACATTCTTCGGAACTGAAGAGAAAATAATAAAGCCCAACCTGCCTTCCGCCAATACTTCGAAACGCGAAACAACTATCTTAGTTTAAGAATCTCCGGGGTATTCCGCGCAGATGTGGGACTTGAATTCTCTGTCGCGTTGTGCCTCAAATCGTCGCTTCATTTCCTCAATTGATGCGCCAACGAGAGGATCTGAAGGGTTGAACCTCCCACAAAGCAAGTTCACACCCAACGCGAAATCTCTCAGCAAAAGGAACGTCCGTCGCTAAATGAGAAAACACGTTTCGCTTAACAACCTGAGAGGGTGTTCACGGTTTCTGAACAATGGAGCGATGAAGGTGCCGGTGAGCGTTTTGTGCGCTAACAGTTAATAAAAAGATCTTCGGCTGTGCTGTTTTGCACAGTGGCAGACGATTCCTTTCCCCATTCTGGTTACCCGCAACGGTGCTGCGGACTTGGCCGAGCGGAAGACTTGCGTTATCTGAATTCAAGTCTCGTGTAACTCGGCAGTCTTCTGGCAGCGCGACACGCTCAGCGGCGAAGAACGTACATCAGAACGAGGCGAAAAGGGGCGCAAATGATGGAATACGAGATTAGCAAGATGTGGGCTCGAAGCTCCACGATGGTCTTGTTCCTGGGCATTTTCCTATGTGGCTGCGGACGAGAACAAACCGTCAGCCCCGTCCCTTTGGTACTTTCCACCAACCCCGCGAATGGCGCCATGGCTGTTCCGGTCGCCCAAGTGATTACCGCGACTTTTAACCAGTCGATGAATCCTTCGACGATTAATTCATCGACCTTCTTGGTAACCGCACCTGGCGGCGCTGCGGTAGTTGGCACGGTCACGTACTCCGGAACAACCGCGACATTCACGCCAACGGCGCTTCTATCTCCAAGCACGTTGTATACGGCAACTATCACGACTGGAGTTCAAACTCCTGTAGGAAACAGCTTGGCTAGTAATTATCCATGGATGTTCACAACCGGAACGATCCCCTCAGTAACTTCGACCGATCCTTCGAACGGCGCAATTAATGTGCCCATAAACCAAAAGATTACCGCAACCTTCAGTGAAGCCATGAACTCCACAACAATCATGGCTGCCGGAACGTTCACGTTGGCAGTGACGGCAGGCGGAGCTGCTGTTCCGGGAACTGTGACCTACGTGACCGCGACGAATACCGCGACGTTCGCGCCCACCACGAATTTGCTGCCGAGCACTCAGTACACCGCAACCATCAGTACGGCGGCCCAAAGCGCAGCAGCAGGCAACGGTCTCGCCGCTAACTATGTGTGGAGTTTTACAACTGGGCTGACAGCTGACACTACAGCGCCCACCGTTATTTCCACCATTCCTGCTTCAGGGGCAATTGCCATTCCAACGAACCAAACAACAAGCGCGACGTTCAGCACGGTAATGGACTCTGCAACGATTACCGCAACCGGAACGTTCACGTTAGCGGTAGCCGGAGTGGGCGGCGCTGCTGTTCCAGGAACCGTCGGTTACGCCGGATCAACAGCAACCTTCACGCCGTCAAGCGCATTAACACCAAGCACAGAATTCACCGCCACCATTACAACCGCAGCTGAGGACCTTTCCGGAAACGCGCTGGCTGCCACTTATGTGTGGAGTTTTACAACTGGCACGGGACCGGACACTACCTCACCAACGATCACTCTTACCAGCCCAGCCAGTGCCGCGATGAATGTACCGTTGAACGCCGCCGTGAGCGCCACGTTCAGCGAGCCGATGAGCCCCGTAACAATC
>JGI12635J15846_10001555_pt1 | contig 20082 bp, 17 predicted proteins | sample BlaSpr_A8_OM2_M2_FD_15846 | JGI IMG/M metagenome (IMG submission 15846) | reverse complement strand
GCCGTGCGGCCTTCGACTTCCGCAATCGATTCTTCCTGGGTGGCTCGTTTGGCCTTCCCTTGAACTTCCGCTTAAGCCCGTTCATTGTGGCCAGCTCCGGTACGCCGTTCAACATCACCACAAGCAACGACCTTAACAACGACTCGATTTTCAACGATCGCCCGGGCTTAGTGTCGACCGCCACGTGCCCGACTGTCGTGGCGCCTACCGCGCCATCCACCATTTATTGCACTCCACTGGGAACTTTCGATGCGGCTCCAACGGCCGGCGAAAGAATCGTTCCGAGCAACTTCGCCATAGGCCCCGCGCACGCCACGGTCAATCTGCGACTTACGAGGACATTTGGCTTCGGCCCGAAGACAGGTGGGACTTCAGGCGATCAACCAAGAGGCGGACAAGGCGGACAAGGCGGAGGCGGAGGAGCTCGCGGAGGCGGTGGTCCGCGTGGTCCTCTCTTCGGGGGTGGTCCGGGGGGATTCTCCAGCGGTGGTTCCGACCGTCGCTATAGCCTCACTTTCGGAGTTTACGGGCGTAACGTTTTCAACAAAGTGAACTTGGCAGACCCAAGCGGCATTCTAGGCTCGCGATTTTTTGACACGCCAAACGGACTGGTGCAAAACGGTCCCTACTCGAATGGCGCTGCGAATCGCCGCATCGATCTGGTGGCGACCTTCAACTTCTGAGATCCAAGAGCTTGCCTTCCTGAACTTGCCGCGGCTGAAGCGGCGATGATCATCAGGTCGCTCTACTGGCGGAGATGTGCAATTACCTTCACCATAGTGAACTACGAATATCACAGAGTGTGCGCAAGTTATTGAAAATAGTGGTGTACGTAGATTCCAGGCTGGCCCCAGGCTTGCCAGTAACCAGAGACACGGGAGCGAACCCGCCCCAACCGAGGGTTGCAAGATGCTTCGTCGACTCTGGCCTTGGTTCCTAATCCTGGCAATACCCGCACCCGCCTCGGTGCAGTCCGCCTCTCTGCGGTTCCGCCAGACCGTCCTGGCAGAGCGCGAACATCAACTCTGGAAGACTCCGGTGCGCGCTTCTGAATTCAGCGCCGTGCCGCACTGGAGCGCGCGGGCGCGATGCCAAGATACTCAGCCACCCGAAGCACTCACCACCCCCGATCCTCTGATGGTTCCAGCGGCGGCAGGTGTCAAAGTTAAAGTGAGCTTCATCATCGGCGCCGATGGACGTGTCCATAGTCCTCTCATTCTGCAGAGTGCCGGCCCTGCAGGTGACCGCAACGTTCTGCAAACCGTGCGCTCCTGGCGATATCGTCCGGCAACCTGCAACGGGGTGCCTACGGAAGCCGAGGGCAAGATCGAGTTTTCCAGACGTTGAGACCCGTCGCTTGGGCTAGAATGTAGCGTATCCTTATCCGGTCACAGAACACCTGAATCCGTGGATACAGATAAGAAACTCGGCAAGCCATCTGGCGCGACTCCGGCGCCGGATTCTTATCAAGCGGCGTCCGCCGGCGGTCCCAACAATACGGCAACCGAAGACTCCCACCGGCCTCTCTTTCCCGAGATGCGGCGTCCCAAGCCGAATCAAGAGGCGATTGCCGCGGCTCTGCAAGCCATGCAGCGGCTCACCATGAAGATGGATGCCGAGACGGCGGTCGAGGAAACCTCGGCGCAGGCAATTTCTTCCGCTACATCTTCTTCCAGCGCCTGCCCTTCCTGCGGTCATCACAATCGCGAAGGCAACAAGTTCTGTGGCAGGTGCGGACTTCCGATTGAAGTTTTGTCGGAACAATCACACGCTGGGGAGCCGTCAAGTCCCGAAATGCCTGAGCTCGACTCATCCGATCCGGTAATCGCGAATCTTGTGAAGGAGTTGACGCAAGCCCGGTCCGCACCGGAGGGTGCCCAAGAAGTTCATTCGCCGGAGGGTGCTCCCACTGGGGCGCACCACTATCACCATCATTACCATCACCACTATTTTCAGGGCGGAGTGGAAGACGCGGCAGGAGCGCCGCGCGGCAACGCTTCCGAGAGTGTTCGCGAAGCGGACCGTCTGCGCATTGCCGCAGCCGCAAAGGGTGAACCCATGAGCCGCAGCGAGGCTGCGGTGCGCCGGCTGACGCAGGAATGGGTTTTGGCTTGCAACACGCGGCAGCTCGATGAACTGCTCGATCTCTACTCTCCCGATGCGCTGGTGCTGCGCTCGAATCTTCCACTGCTTCGCGGGGCCGCGGCGGTGCGCGAGTTCTTTTTTTCGGCGCTCGAATCCGGTCTGGGGGAAGTAGCGGTAGAACCTGTGCGCGTGGAAGTGATCGGCGATGTGGCTCACGAAGTAGGACGATACAGCGCTCTGGTTCCGGGAGCCGAGGGCAAGCGCCGTGAAGAGCGCGGCAAATATTTATGGGTCTTCGCCAAGCAGAGTAGCGGGGATTGGAAGCTGATCTCGGAATGCTGGTCGAGCGATCTCACGCTGACCACCGCCGAGTCCGATATTCCTAAGACTGGAGTTTCGTCGGCGCTGAAACCTCGCAAGGCGTAGCTTCTACAGCGTTCTTACGCTCCACTTTCCTGCGCATTTTTTGCGCGTATACACGGTCGCGGCGCTCACGCCTTCACGCCGAGCTTTCCCAAGTCCTCGCGTAACTGGGTAATTGTCTGCATCTGAATCGTGTGCATACCCAGGTTCGCGGCGGGTTCCAGGTTCGGGGCGCGGTCGTCGATGAAGCAGCATTGTTCCGGGCCGATCTGCGTGGTCTCGATCGCCAGGCGATAAATGCCGCTCTCGGGCTTGCGCAATCCTACGAAGCAGGAGCTGATAAACAGACGAAAGATTTCCCGCAGGCCATATTTCTGCATGCGATACAGATTCAACTCGCGCGACTCATTGTTGATCGTTCCCATGAAGTATTTTCCGGAATCGGCGAGTGCGCGCGCGAAGGCGAGGACTTCCGGCATCGGCTGCGACAGCGAGTACATGTAATCTCGAAATTCGTCGCGGGTGAACGGACGGTCGCAGTAAAAGACCGTCCGATCCAGATATTCATCGAGCGAAATCTCGCCCCGCTCAAAGGCAGAAACGAGAGGTTCATGCCGCGCATGAAACTCTTTCTGATCGAGACGAAAATGTTCGAGTGCCGCCGCCCGCTCGGTGTGATCCCAGGCATTGCTGAGCAGCACCCCTCCAACATCCCAAAAGATGGCGTGCATGGCAGACACTGATGAATCCTCCTGGCTATTCCGATTCTATGCAATGTCCTAACGTTTGTAGATGGTGGTGTCGGGATGGTAGTTGCGCCAGTCGAACCAGTAGTCTTTCAACGCAGGAACACGGTCGAGACACTTTCCCTGCGCGGGGCCGGAGATGGCACAGCCCTGGAAGTTCCACTGGCTTGCGGTGGTGGCGTCGAACAGAGTCCACGGTTTTGTAGCATCCGATTTTTTCTCGGCGTCCGCCGTGCTGTTGGCTTGAGGCGTGTTGGCTTGCAGAAAGAATTCGGCGTCGTGCCCGTCGATGCGGCTAACAAAAACGCGGAATGATTTTCCGTCGGGACCGAGCACCAGAAGCAGCGGTGTGCCGTTGACCCGATCGAGAACCGGAGACTGCTTGGTAAAGGCCTCCCAGGGATACGCACGGGCCGCTCCGTCAACCGTGAGTCCGATGACCACATCGCGCGACTTCAACTCAGTTCCAGGAAAGCTGATGACGACCGGCAGCTTGGCCACATCCGGCTCCCAGTTCGGGTCGTACTCCTTGGTATATTTCGAGACGGGCGCGAGCACCTCCCCAGCGGGGAACTCCGTTCTCCACTCGCCAAACGTGAGTTCATCGCTGAGCACGAGTTCGAGCGCTGCGCCCTGCAGCGGGCCGTAGATGGCCTTGCCCGTGATCTGCTGCCACCAGCTCCCAGTTTCTTGGTCGCGCATGAGGAAGTTCTGGTTGTTGATGCCGGCCAGATAAAAATGCAAGACTCCGCCGTTGACAGTTCGCGTCCACACCAGACCGGTGTGACAGAGCGTTCAATAGGTGACGGCGATCGGAACGCCTCCAACCACATCGTTGAGGACGTGGTGGTAGGCCATTTGACTGATCGAGTAGGCGCGAGCATCACTGCCGAGACGAACGGCCATGATCATTTCTTTAGGATCGAGCTTGCTGCCGGATTGCGCGAGGAATAGCGGCCCGGTGATGGGATGGAACATCCACTCGAAATAATTGAGGCGCGCCATCACCGCGGAAAATATAACCAGAACCAGGGCGGTTGCGATTAGACCCTTGCCCCTGCGGCCGACAATTCTCCACAGCGCGAAGGCAAACAAGCTACAGCCGAGGCCCGCGATCAGCGTGCCCAGCGGAGCTCGCTGGCGCAGAGACATTGCAAGCAAAAGCGCCCTCGGCGCCTGATAACGGAACGGACGAATAATGAAAGCTGGAATAAAAAACAGGGCGACGGTAGCGAGCGCACACAGAGAGAAGCCAACCCAGAGCCAGGGCGAGATCTGCCGTCCCCGGCGTTCGGCATGGAGATTTTGCACTTGCGTCGTGTTCGCAATAGGTGCGCCCATATAAGTAATGGAGAACCCTTTGAACAATTCCTTGCGTGGAGACTTTAAGGGAGAGAGCGCAGTGAAGGGAATAGTATAAAAAAATAAAACCCCGGTTCGCGGAGCGGACCGGGGGTCTGTTGATGCCCTAGTGTGAATCTATTGTGCAGAGAAGTTCTGGTGGAAACCCAAACTCACTACGTCCTGGAACTCCGGTGTTCCTGGAGGCAGATTGTTCGGGTTCAGGAATTGCGTGTCGAAGAAATAGTTTCGCAGGGGAGCACTGTAGGTGGAGTTGCAGCACTTGAAGGTGCCGGTGGCGTATTGCGAATAGTACATGCTGATCAACGAACCAGCATAGTTGACAGTGCCTCCGTTGCCGTTATCGCTTCGATCCTCTAGATAACGGAGGAAGTTGTGCATGCCGCCGTCGGTGCCGAAGTCCTGAGCGCCCCAAGACGGCTGAGGGAACGGAATGCTTTTGCCGGCAGCGATGGCGACCCGATAATAGCTGTTGTTACCCTGCCGACCGGCGTTGCCCGTAACTTTGACGGCCTGCTGAGGGTAAAGGAAACTTTCCTGGTCGTACCAGCCGGTGTTGGATGTTGGTTTTGTGGCGGCGGACGGCGGATTCGAGAGTAGCGTAACCGCGTCGGCGATAATGGCAGCTGAAGAATGTGGAGTGGTAGGTGTGTTTTCGCTGGGCCAGAAGGGATCGCCGATGCCGGTATTGTAGTCTCCATAAACGTAAACCGGCTCCTCCGAAGCGACGGTGAAACCGCCTGTCCCCACCAGCACCTGCCCGTTCGGAAGAGTCGTAGCGCCCGTCGGTGGCACAAAACTGTTTCCGGAGCTATCCATTCCACCGTCGACCAGGCGCAGCACGTGCCGTGGGCCGCTAACCATGTTCCACTCTGCGGTGGCGAGGAAAGCTGGTTGTGGATTTGGAAGGGTATTGGGAAGGGGAGAGTAACACTGGACCGCGCTGGTAGTGACTGAACCGGGAATATAGTAAGGCTGGCCCATGTTCCCCGCGACAATGCCAAAACCGGCGCCCAAGTTTACCCGACCCCAGTTGTCAACGTTGGTGCCAAGAATCCCAGCACCCTTTACCGCCGTATCTTCCGACGAATAAGCCGTGGGTGTGGCCGTGGCATAGTACGTCATCCCTTCCAGTTTTCCGTCGGGGACGCCAAATTGCGACCCGCTGTTGACCACATCGCTTAAGCCGGACATGCCGGAGAAGCCGTTATAAAAGGGGCCGACTGGAGCAGGGAACGGGTGGGCATCAGGGATCATACCGCGATGGTCCATGAAATAGAGTATGTAACCGTTCTCCACCGTGCCATTCTGGTTGGTCGTGCTCACCAGCTTGCCGCTGCCGCCGCTATAGGGCCCGGATGCTTGCAGCCAAAGCCAAAGGTTGCCCACGTCAAGCTCAACCGCGTTCATGATCCCGTTGGGGCTGCAGTCTGAGTTAGGCGGCGCTACGTCACCAGACTGGCGGGTATCCCTGGGTTCTCCTTCACGGGAATCATAGAAGTTGATGGGGAGCCAGTTGTTTGCCGTTCCACTGCTGTTGGTGGTGTCGGATTCTGTTGCATTGGTTTGAGCCTTGCTGCTTTGAAGCTGCTGGAGGATCAGGATCGCCGGACTGATTCCGTTTTGGCATTGGCCCGCTGGGGTGGTGGGATAGTTTTGGCAATATGGCGCAGTAGCTGTGCTGGAGTTGTAGGGATGAGTAGGCGGGTTGTCATAGTTTCGGCCGAACCCGTAACCCAGCCATTGCGTGGTGATGCCAACCCAAGTCTGGCTGGTGTTGTTCCAGTACTCCACACGAAGCCACGCGCCCGAACAGAGAGGATTGGGACTGGAGGAAGTGACCTGCCCCAAAAGGGGCCATGAGGCCAGGGTAGCCGTGCAGCCCGTAGGCGACTGAGAGGTCCAATTGTTCGTGCTCGCACCCTTCAGGGCGGTTGCATAGTACATCTTTGTGTTTGCCGCGTTAATGCCGTTAGCCGTCGCTACGGGAACCCCACTTACGTATTGAGTATTGTGCGTGAAGGGAGTACCGAGTTGTATATCTTGGGTGGAAGCATCGGTTCGGGTGCTCCCGGGGTAGAGGTCGGCCTCTGTATCGGCCAGCAGGATCCGAATCGCCGCCTCGCTATAGAGTCGCGAACTGGCTAAAAGCGGAGTATCGGACGCCTGTGGCCGGCGAATAATTTCGATGGCTCCAACCGCGTCTGACTGTACGAAAGGCAGTTGCAGTTTGGTTGCCCCGGTTAATCCGTTAATGATGAAGCTATTGAACCCGAGGGGATTTGCTGGTGGTGTCTGCGCATCGGTGGAAACCCCTCTCCAGTTGCCGACTGCCGCGCCGGTGGGAGGGAAACCACCGGTCCAACTTCCGGAGGGAAGCGCTGCGCAATTCGTGGCTGGTCCGGGTGTTGGGGCGCTAGGACAAGCGCCAGCCGCAGCGGGCACGTAAATTGAGCCGCCATAACCGGAGGCGGTAGAGTGACCATTCTCGAGTTGGTCCAAAATGACCTGGCCGACGGCAGCGATTTTGTCGGTAAAGGTCAAGGCAGCGCCGGAGGCGAGGAAGAGATTTCCGTTGGTGTGAACTCGACCGCCGAAATTGAAATTCGGACCGGCGAAATAGTCGCAGTCGCCGTCGCAAAATACGCCGAACTCGAAGGCCGGAAGCAGAGCAACCTCTACGGTGCGCGTGAGGTTAACGGAGGCGCCACTGGGAGTAACACCGCTGTTGGTGGTGACCTCACCCGCGAAGGAAGCGCGAGTTGCCGTTACCGTAAGGTTAAAGGGGACCAGAGATGCAACCATGCCTTGATCAGGACCGGAACCTACGATGTCCCATGTACCTACAGGGTTCACAGCAGCTGTACACGGGGTAAGGTTCGCTGGATTCGGTGGCCAGGTGATGTTTTCGACGTACCCCATGCCGGTGATGTTGGAACCGCTAATCGCGGTTGGATAGTTGGTAGCGCTGACGAGACCACAGAGGGAGGCAACGTCCGGAGTCTGCGAAGTTTGGTACAACTGGGAAAGTTGGGCAGTCAGGTTCTCGATCCCCGACTCTGCGCCATAGTAGGCAATATTGCCCTCCAGGTCGTTGCCGCCCATGCGCTGTTCGTTGTTTACGAGGTACAAAAGGCCGACCGCCATGGCCGACAACAACAGTGTCAACAGAAGCGCTGCAATAAGCGTGAACCCTCGCGAATCTCGTTTGTTCTTCCCCATGTTTCCCCTCTCTAACTTCAAAAGCGAAAGCGCAGACAGCTGGACTTGAGATTTGCCGGTCATTGGCAAACCGTGGTGTTGCTGCTGTAGGAATTACAGAAACTCATGTTGCCGGTGCTGACCGAACTCGCCAGATACATGCTCTGGAACCGATTTCCACTCGAAACTAAACTTTGCCCCATCACCCACATATTGACCTTCTGAATGAGTGCTGGGGAGTCTCCAGCTGCGATCGGATCGGCTAGATTCGCATTCATAAGGCCACCGGTGGAACTGATGACGTCATAGCTGAATTGCAAGTTGATGATGTTATCGGCCACAGGAACAGCGGTGAGGCCGTTTACCTGGCGCATAAGCCGGGGGGTCTGGTTAGTGCCGCCGGTGGGAGGAACTTGCAGAAAGTAAGTGACGGCGTTAAGGCGGCAAGCAGTGACCGTGTTGCCCCCACCAAGCGCGGGTCCTAATGTGGTGATGGTCTTGGCCAGACTGTTGGCGCCGGTCTGGTTGAAATTGAGAGCGTCACCCGAAGCAAAATCGATGGTGGTGTTATTCGGCAGGCCCGTGATTTCTGCGACCACGGCGGCGGTTTGCGCGGAACTGGTCCCTAAGGCGCTGCCGGCAGTGCCCGGCCCTGGAGTCGTGACGAGAAAGAACATCAGGTCGCCTACGTTAAGGCCGCCGGGCGCAACGATGTTGGTGGGCAGACCGGTCGTGATAGAAGTGGCAGGGCCGACTGTGGCCTGCGTCGTGCTGGTGAAGGTAAACGAAAAATTAGTCAGCGGGAAGTTGTAATCGCAATAGATCGAAGTCACGCTGTCATTGGTTGCCGCAGACGCACCGGGAATGGTGGTGCCGCCCTGCACACCGTTGCCGAAGCCGGGGAGGATGCCATACATGAAGTTTCCGGTAGGGTAGGTATCGCTGGGAACGTAGCAGGTGCCGGTCTGGTTGCAAGCGACTTTGGTGTTGCCGCCCGCAGTGGCCAACTGCAAGCCCCCGGAGGGCAAGCCTGCGCCCGCCATGCTGATGTCCTTGCTCATCAGTTCGATGGCGGCGCGCATGTTCTGCTGGGTCTCGGCGCGCTGGGTCACCGTGAAGGTGGCGTTCATCCCAGTGCGGAACAAGCTGGTCATGGCCACAATGGCGATGAGGCCGATGGTGGAGGCAACCATCAATTCCAGAAGGCTGAAGCCGCGGGGCGATTTGTTGATGCGCATCTGCATGGTTTTTATCCGATTAGTGGTAGCTCGAGATCAGCCCATTTACGGTATAAGTGCGGGCCGGCCAACCACCCGGTTTCTGGTACCAAACTGAGACAGTGACCGCGATTAGATTGCTATTGGGCTGGCCGTTGGGCAGCAGCACCGGGTTGAAGGTTATGGTGCGCGTGAAGTTGCTCAAGCTTTGGGTGACGTCGTCGCCATTGCCGAGCACGCCATCCGGGCCGGGCAGGACTAGGCATTCCACTCCCCCCGGGCAAGCTACTCCGGTGTCTGGAGCGGTGCAGTCGACATCGTCGGCAGTGCCGACAATGCCATCGGGTCCGGCACAGCGTAACGACTGGGCCCCGCTCAGGAATATTCCGCCGTTGGCGATGTTATTGATCGAGGCGAAAGGAACTTGTTGGCTGTTCCGGGCCGTGTAGATGCTCTCCATGGCATCGAGGGCCTTATGACGGGCGATAAGATCCTCTTGTGCTGAAGCGGTGGCAGAAATAGCCGTAGCAAAACTCGCCATCACGGCAAGCAGGCCGATCGTCATGACCACGATGGCGATCATGACCTCGAGCAACGTGAAACCTCGTTCGGTTGCGTGCTTCCTGACAGACTTGTTTTCTTGTGTCATTGTTGTACCCAGGTGGTAACCCCTGCTGGCTGATTCAATCGCCATCCCCGTATTCTGCCGGTTGCTCCCCAAACCGTAATGGCCCGCGAACTGTTGTAGATATTGTCGCCGGGACGTGTCAGATAAACGATGCCGCTGTTGTAGTTGCCGTTGTTGTCCCGCGAGGAGCCGTCAGGCATAAACACAACAAAGTTGAGAGGTTCACCTGCTAGTTGTTGACCGAAATCGATGGCGGTGATGCCAGTGCCGAAGCTGTCCGGCGTGTTGGCGGGGAATCCCGTCTGCACCGCAAAACGAACATCCGAAGGTATTGTGTAAGTGATGACTTGCTCCAGCGGCGGCGCCACCCCGTTGCCCACTGCCGGAGGCTGGTACTGAATCTGAATTGTGCCGGCAGGAAAACCGGCGGGATTAAAGTTGACGTAGTACTCGTGACTTTGTGTGATGGCCATGTTGCGAGTGTTGCGCAGAACCATCAGAGTAGTGTCGTAAGCCGAGTTGATGTGAGCCTGAGCCAGCGCGGGTTGCAGGGCAATGAAGGTGACGCCAATTAAAATCAAGGCGATGCTGAGGGTGATCATCAGCTCCAGCAGAGAGAAGCCCTTTGTTTGAGTCGATGCCATAAAATTCTTGCCTTGCAACTTCACCGTTCCGATTACCTAATGCCCCTCACTTCTATAAGCGCAAAGCCCATGCTGCGAGCGGCAACAGGGGCGGCACGCTATTTGTGAGGGTGGGCAGTCTTCATCGTAGGGAGGGTGCGAGGCAGCGTCAAAGCACCACGGTGCAACGCCAGAGCATTGGTCTTTTGTAATCCGCATGGTGACTGGAGTCACGTGACTGAGTTCAGTGGAGTTAGGGGAAGATTCTCCGAAAGGCTGGGCTGGGGTAAATGACTCCGGTAACTTGTCGGATGAACTGCGGTGATCCTACGATGCTTGCAGGTATGACTCTCTCATCACTCCTGGTTTGCATGGACGAAGCTTCGGTCGAAGTGCTGAAGCACGTCTTGGAAGAGCTTGGCATTGAGTCGGAGTTGTGTTCGGATCCGGTGCGCGCGGCCGTGAGGCTGGCGCAGGAACGCTTTGACCTCATCATTCTCGATTGCGCAACCCAGGCGGCGGTAACTTCCTTGTTGCATGAGAGCCGCTCGTCTCGCCTGAATGATTCCACGCTGGCGGTGGCCGTGGTTGCGGGACAGGACAACATCCGGGAGATGTTTTCTCTGGGCGTGAACTTCGTGCTGTACAAACCGGTATCTTATGACCGGGCTTTGAGCAGCTTGCGCGCGGCACAGAGTGTGCTCCACCGGGATAAGCGCCGCAAGAACCGGGCCGCGGTGCATACGCAGGCGACCATCGATTACGCCGGAGTGGAAAAGGCAAGAGCAACGCTTGTCGATCTGGCGGAAGATGGCATGGCAGTAAATTTTGGCAAGAAGCTGCCGCCGACCTGCAAGGTTTATTTTCAATTCTCCTTGCCGGGGCAAACGGCCAGCATTCGGCTGTCGGGTCAGGTAGCGTGGCAGGATTGGAACGGCCGCGCGGGCATTCAGTTTGTAGACGTGCCGCAGGCTTCGCGCCGGGTTCTGCGGGAATGGCTGCAGATGAACCTGGCCGACGCGACGAGACAGCAATTGGCTACGGAGGCGGTTCAGGTCGAGCATTCCCTTCAGCCGAGCGATGCCGGAGTCCCGATTCATAGCAGCGGGAAGAAGCAGGACGTAACCTGCAAAACCAGCAATGGAGAAGCGTCCGCAAGGCTGCGTAGCGAGCCCGGCAACCGCCGCGGCCAAACGCGTTATTCGTGCCGGCTGGGCGCGGAAGTTTACCAGAGAGGAAGCACGGTGCGGAACTACTGCCATCTGAGCGACCTCAGCCCCGGAGGGTGCTATCTCGAGATGCCGCTGGCCTTCCCGCAAGGGACGGCAATTGAGATTACCGTGCGCACGCAGGAGATGAAATTACGCGTGAGTGCTTTGGTGAAATCCTCGCATCCCGGTTACGGGATGGGAGTGTCGTTCTATCTGAATACCAACGATGAACGGCAAGGTGTACAGCAGCTGATCGACTTTGTTGCCGCTACGGCCGAGAGCTCTTAGTCTCACGGGGCCGTGGGTTCGCCGTGAATTCCCCACCAAACTAAATCTCGATGAGACCGTCGGGATGTGCGGCGTCTTTGCGCCGCGTTGAAGTGAATGTCCGCGGTCAGTTTTGTCAGCCATGCGCCCGGTCTGTACCCCCAGCACGGGTACCCCCCGCTTGCTATTACGGGGGCAATCCAATCCGGTCCCCGCATGCAGCACGGAAGAAAACATGCAAGGTTTCAACGGCAAGACAGACAAAACGGGCGGTACTGTGGGTCGACCGAGTCGCCCGTCGTCGCTCCTGAGCGACCTAACGCAAAATTTTCTGTGTAAATGTCGCGAACGCCACAAAGAACAATAAGGACGGCCGCCAGGTCGGCATTGACTTTTGTGACCTTCCCATAGAAGCGCTTATGGGGCACGCCGGACCGTTATCGCGCGGCGGTCGGTTCGTCTGCTACTGCCTTCTTGAAATAATCCAGCGAGAGGCGCAGGCCTTCTTCGAGTTGAATTTTTGGCTCCCAGCCGAGGAGTTGGCGGGCTTTGGTGATGTCGGGGCGGCGCTGTTTGGGATCATCTTGGGGAAGGGGTTCGTAGGCGATCTTGCTCTTCGATCCTGTCACCTTGATTATCTGCTGCGCGCATTCGAGGATGGTGAACTCGTTGGGGTTGCCGATGTTGACCGGCAGATGCTCGGAAGATTTCGCGAGGCGAATAAAGCCGTCGACTTCATCGCTGACGTAGCAGAAGCTGCGAGTCTGGCTGCCGGTGCCGTAGACGGTGAGCGGTTCGCCGCGCAAAGCTTGCTTCATGAAGTTGGAGACGACACGGCCGTCATTCAATTGCAAGCGAGGGCCGTAGGTGTTGAAGATGCGGACGATGCGGGTATCGACTTTGTGATAGCGATGATAGGCCATGGTGACGGCTTCGGTGAAGCGCTTGGCTTCGTCGTAGACCGAACGCGGGCCGATGGAATTCACGTTGCCCCAGTAGGTTTCTTTCTGGGGATGCTCGAGCGGGTCGCCGTAGCACTCGGAAGTGGACGACACGAGATATTTCGCGCCGTATTTGTGGGCGACATCGAGAGCGCGGAAAGTTCCGAACGATCCGACCTTTAGGGTGGGAATACCATGGATCATGTAATCGACGGGGCTGGCGGGGCTGGCGAAGTGAAAAACGAAATCGACTTTGCCGGGATCGAACGGTTCGCAGATGTCTTTATTTATAAATTCAAAGCGAGAATCATTGGTGAGATGGGCGAGGTTTGCAAGGCGTCCGGTGAGCAGGTTATCGACGACAACCACGCTCCAGCCTTCGCCGAGCAGGGCGTCGCAGAGATGGGACCCCAGAAATCCGGCGCCGCCGGTGACCAGAGTGCGTAGCTTATTCATTTACCCCAGCTCATGCTTTCTTGGCGCCGTTTTTCATTGTCCCGTTTTTAAGGGCGGCGGGAACGCCTTCGGGATGCGAGGCTGCGCGTCCTACACTGTAATAGGTAAAGCCGTTGGCCGCCATTACTTCGGGATCATACAGGTTGCGGCCGTCGATCACGATGGGATATTTGAGTTCCTGCTGGAGGCGGTTGAGATCGAGATTGGCGAACTCTTCCCATTCCGTGAGTATGAGCAGAGCGTCGGCGCCGGTGGCGGCTTCGTAGGCGGAGTTAGCGAACTTGAGGCCGGAGCTCATCAACTCCTGGGTGCGTTCCATGGCGGCGGGATCGTAGGCGGTAATCTTGCAGCCTTCCTGCAGCAATGCCTGCAAGATAAGGATGGCGGGAGATTCGCGGATGTCGTCGGTGCCGCCTTTGAAAGCAAGCCCGAGGACACCGAGGTGTTTGCCGCGGAGTGTCCACAGGGCGCTGCGAACTTTGCGCAGGAAGCGGTCGCGTTGGTCCTCGTTGATGCGCATGACTTCGTCGAGCAGGCGGAAGTCGTATCCGCATTCGCGAGCCACGGCGCGGAAGGCCATCACATCCTTGGGAAAGCAGGAGCCGCCGTAGCCGATGCCGGGATTTAGGAAGCGGGGGCCGATGCGCGAGTCGGTGCCGATGCCATGGCAGACTTGATCGACGTTGGCGCCGACGGATTCGCACATGGATGCGACCGCATTGATGAAGGAAATCTTCATGGCGAGAAATGCGTTGGAGGCATGCTTGATCAGTTCCGCGCTCTTGGTGCTGGTAACGATGATGGGAGCGGGAATCGATGTGCGGTCGGGTTGCGGGATGGAGTCAGCACCCTGGTGGTAAGAGCCGCTGGTCAGCGGGGCGTAGATTTCGCGGAGAACATTGGCGCAGCGCTCATTGTCGCAACCGACGACGATGCGATCAGGGAAGAGGAAGTCGGTGACGGCGGTGCCTTCGCGTAGGAACTCCGGATTGGAGGCCACGTCGAAAGAATCGGGATCGGCACCGTTGCGCAGGATGATTTTGCGAATCCACTCGCTGGTATAGACGGGTACGGTGCTTTTTTCGACGATCACTTTGTAGTGCTCGACTGCGCCGGTGATTTCGCCGGCCACAGACTCGACGTAGGAGAGATCGGCCTCACCGCGCTCCGTGGGCGGAGTGCCGACGGCGATAAAAATGGCCTCGCTGGCACGGACAGCTTCCGGCAGATCGTCGGAGAAAGTGAGCCGGCGGCCGCGATGGCGGTTCAGCAATTCGGGCAGGAAATTTTCGTGGATCGGAACCTGGCCGTTCTTGAGGGCGACCAACTTGCTGCGATCATTGTCCACCAGAATCACGTCGTGGCCGAGGTCGGCGAAGCAGGCGCCTGCTACCAAGCCCACGTATCCGGAACCAACTACAGCGATGCGCATGTCAAACTCCCCGGAGAAAATTCCCGGACGCTCTGAGATATTTCACGGAACCTCTCCCGGAATCTGCAAGGAGAAAACGCGACTTGGAGTACAACAAATTGGCCCAAGATTGGTCGATTCTAACATTTCCCCACACGATGGGGAGGGGCTAAACGATTGCAGCGCGAAGGTTTGTGCCTGCTCACCACCGTTTTTGGACGCGGCGAGGCAAGAGCAGCCGTGGACCGGAACAGCCCTGCTAGAGCCGACTTCGACGACAAAGTTCGCGGCTTTTGGCTAAAATCCTCGCGAACCAAGACTCGATTCCGGGGCTTCTGAAAACAAGCTTTTCCTGGGATTCTGGGCAGTTTCCATATTGACAACCCCCCATTTTAGGGGGAAACTCCGCTAAAGTAGCTGTTCGGTAGAATTGCCTACGGATTCTGGTTTATGGCTCATCAACCAATTTGGCGGTCTGACGTTACCAAGCCTGACCGTCCGGATGTTGTCCCGGCGGAGTCATTGCCACCGGCGATGCCGCCTTCGTCCGTTACTGCCATACCCAATAATTCGGCGGCGACGCCGGAATCTGACTTTGCCCAGTTGGCGGCCGACATGGCGAACGACGCACCGGCCGATCTTTCCGCGGAGCTGGTCCTGCTCAATGGGATCGCGGAACAAGCATGCCTGGCCACTGGAGCGACAGGTGCCGCGATTGCGCTGATGCGCGGCGAAAAAATGGTTTACCGGGCCAGCAGCGGAGAAGGCGCTCCGGAGTTGGGCTCGCAGTTGGATATGAGTTCAGGGCTCTCGGGGACCTGCGCGCGCACGCTGAAAGTGCAGCGTTGCGACGATGCTTTGAGCAACCTGGGCAGCGAGGCTGAGACTCCGCGGCAGGCGTGGGTGAGGTCGGCGGTGGTGATGCCGCTTTTGCTCGATGAAGAGCTGGTCGGGGTTTTCGAGATCTTCTCACCACGCGCGTATGCCTTTGGCGATCGCGATCTGCGAACCCTTGAAGTGCTCGCCAGCCGCATCCTAAAGAATGTTCAGTTCCGCCAATCTTCCTGGATCTCGGGCGGGACTACTTTGGCAAGCTTCGAACCCGCTATTGCGCAAGAGAGCGTGGTGGAAGATATAGCGGAACCGTCAGAACCGTCGGAGCCGTCGGAGCCTTCGGAACCGGAACTGGAGCCTGTAACTCGAATCGGATTTGCGTCGGCGTTCGAGCGGTTCACGGTGGTGACAGGGGCGTTCATTCTCTGCGTTGCGATTCTGATGGCAGCGGGTCTCAGCATGCGCCTGGGATGGTGGAAAACTAAGACCCGGCCCAAGGCTTCCCACCAAGCTGCGACTGTGGCCCCCGTGGGGCTTGCCCCCGCGAGGCTTGCTTCCACAGCGCCGGCAAAGGTCCCGGTTCAGCAGGCGAATACAAATCCAGCAGCGGTAGCGACGCCGGCGCCAGAGAATAAATTGGTAAATCCGCCCGCCGCTTCACGGCAGCAAAGCTCGCGCCTTCCGGAGGGCGGTTTGCGCATTTATGAGAACGGCAAAGAAATTTTCCGGGTTCCACCTACGAGCTATGACGCCGCTACCAACTCGACAGACTCAGGAGAACAGGTGGTTCCTGGGTTGCAGGCAGCGAGCATCGTGGAGTTGTCGCCCGATGCGGCTCAGAGCATTCTTCTGCGGCGCGTGGAACCGCAATATCCGGAGCAGGCCATAATGCGCCGCATTCAGGGGCCAGTCCAGCTCGACGTTCGCATGGATCGGCAAGGAGCTGTGCAGGACATCAAATTGATGAGCGGCGACCCGATTCTCGGGAAGGCAGCCATCGCGGCAGTGCGGCAATGGCGATTCAAGCCGCGGAAGATCAATGGACGCGCCGTGGAGATGCAGACCCAAATCACTCTCACGTTCACTCTTCCTTCGAGCTAAACGTTCTGTGGTTGTTTTACCGGCCATCCGTCTCAACCTGTGCAACACCCTGCGGGCAATATTCTGGCCAAGCAGACCAACGCTGCGGTAAAGTTCCTAGAAGGGAAATTCGTATGAGTGTGGGAAAAAAGGCGGCCGGGAAAAGTAGCCAGTCTGCATCTGCATCTACGACCTCTCAGGCAGAGAAACGGCCTGCGGCTCGCGCCGGTGGAGTGCAGTGCCTCCGTTGCCATCGCGAACTTGATAGTTACGTCTTCACCCGGCTTACGTTTCTTCCCTACGGCGCGGCCGGCGGAAATGTGGTTTTGGAGTGTCCCAAGTGCGGCCACATCGAACTCATGTCGCAGAATAGTCCGTTGCTGCGCGGCCTGAATGCCAAGCCTGTGGCTGCAGGCGACGGCGATTAGTTAGTCTTCCAGATAGTCCTTCACTGATTTCCGCGAATCCGCATTCACCTCGTTTCCCCTTATCTTCTTCGATTTGTTTCCCACGCTCGTCACCAGACGAAATCTTAGTTATCCTTGGGTGGGATTTCGCGGCGGCGATTGCAGATTGATGATTGCAGAAAGAAGGGAAGTGCTTTGACGATCCTGGTAGTCGGTGGAGCGGGATACATCGGAAGCCACGCGGCGCGGGCGTTGCGACGGCATGGATATGACGCGCTCATCTACGACAATTTGTCTCGTGGCCACGCCTTTCTGGCTGAGGGGTTCGAGTTGGTGGTGGCCGATATTGCGGATCAGAAGCGGCTGTCGCAGCTTATGAAGCGGGTGGATGGGGTCATGCATTTTGCGGCGCATTCGCAGGTGGGTGAGTCGGTTCAGAATCCGCGAATCTATTTCGAGAACAATGCCGAAGGCGGACTGACCCTGCTGAATACCGCGCTGGATGCGGGAGTTCGGAAATTTATTTTCTCCTCGACTTGCGCGGTCTACGGCATCCCCGAAAAGGTGCCGATCACTGAAGATACGCCGCGGCAGCCCGTCAACCCCTATGGGACCTCCAAGCTTTTCTTTGAGAATGCGCTGGAAGCGTATGACCGGGCTTATGGATTGCGCTATATGGCCTTGCGTTACTTCAATGCCGCCGGAGCCGATGAGAGTGGGGAAATCGGCGAACTCCATGACCCGGAAACGCATCTGATTCCCGCCGCACTGAAAGCCGTGACTGGAGAACGCGGCGAACTGGAATTGTTCGGCTCCGACTATCCCACGCCCGATGGCACCTGCATTCGCGACTACATTCACGTAAACGATCTCGGCGATGCACATGTACTCGCGCTAAAAAAGCTGGAGGCAGGAAGCGCTTCAGCGGCTGTAAATCTTGGCACTGGCTTAGGCTGCTCCGTGCAAGAGGTGATCACCATGGTGGAAGAGGTCACCGGTTCCAAAGTTCCGCGTCGTGTGGCGCCGCGCCGGCCTGGGGATCCGCCTGCCCTGGTCGCCGATCCGTCGCGCGCGCAGACTTCGCTGCAGTGGAAAGCCAAACGTTCCCTCCAGGAGATTGTGCAAACTGCCTGGAAGTGGGAGCGCGGAGGTCGCCAGAAAGCGCGGAAGGCTTAGCGGGATAGGGCTTTCCGGGCTACGCGCGAAAACCCGCTACAATCGCACATTACACAATCGCTAATTACAGAATCAGTGCTGGCCGCGGCTCAGGCCGCGCCGGACGGAGACAATCATCCTATGAACACAAGTATGAATACGGGCCTTTCCGGCAAAAGAGTCGCGGTGCTGGGTGCGGGGAAGATGGGTGGCATTCTGNTGCAGGCGCTGCTCAAGAATGGCCTCCTGGCGCCCGAACTCACAACTGCGACCGTTGCGCATGAAGAACGTGCAAGGGCCNTCAGCGCAAAACTGGGCATACCGGTGGGCACGAATAATTTGCAGGCCGCAAAAGACGCCGACGTAATTCTGATTGCGGTAAAGCCGCAGGTGGTCGAGGAAGTTGTGGCGGAGCTTCGCGGGCATATCACGCCGAAGCAGTTAATAATCTCAGTGGCCGCCTCGGTTCCCAACGGTGTGATTGAGAAGACTCTGGATTCCGCCGTGCCCGTAATCCGCGCGATGCCCAACACACCGTGCCTGTTGTGCTGTGGCATGACCGCTCTGGCGAAAGGAAAATATGCTGATGCTGGCCACGTCGAGATGGCTACCGCCATGTTCGACGTTGTAGGCCGGACCGTGGTTGTGGATGAAAAGCATATGGATGCGGTCACCGGGCTTTCCGCCAGCGGCCCAGCGTACATCTACATCATCATCGAATCGCTCGCCGAAGCAGGGGTGAAGGTAGGCTTGCCGCGTGACATAGCCACTTTGCTGGCGGCGCAAACAACAATGGGAGCGGCTCGCGTCGTGCTCGAAACTGGAGACCATCCGGCGCTTCTGAAGGATGCGGTCACCACTCCGGCGGGCTGCACCGTGGATGGCATCATGGAGCTTGAAGAAGGAAAACTGCGGGTGACCCTTATCAAAGCCGTGGTGAAAGCGACGCAGCGCGCCAAAGAACTTGCTTTTGCCGGACGCTGAACCGACCGAACCCCTTAGCACGCATTCCCTGAGCACTAAAGTACTATTTACCCTCGCCGGTGCAGATAATAGCTTACAAAGGGCTGCGAAAGCCTTGATCACATCGTTTCAGCTGCGCGATTTCCCAAACGAAATTAAAGAATCCAAGTGGACCGGTGGCCGAGAACTCCAGAGAAGGCAGTAAAGACAAGTCGCTTATCCGAGTGCTGGCTGCCGATAGCACCCGGGTGAACGGCCAGCTGCTGTCGAATGTGCTAGCACGAAACAAACGCTTTCGAGTGCTCGCGCCCCAACTTTCTGCTCACGCTATTCTGGCGGCTACCGCGAGCGAGAAGCCGGATGTGGTTCTGCTCAGCACGGTTCTCGAAAATGATCCTGCTCTGGGCTTTCAGGTTGCCCGTCAGTTGCGCGCCGCAAATCCAGCGATCCGCATCGTGATGTTGTTGGACCGCTCGGAGCGGGGTGCTGCAGTGGAAGCTTTTCGCGCCGGCGCCAGCGGAATTTTCTGCCGCAGTGAATCCCTGAAGTTCCTGCCCCGATGCATTTCCTGTGTTCACGCCGGCCAGGTGTGGGCGAACAGCCACGAACTTAAATACCTTCTTGACGCCCTGTCGGACCCTTTTCCTGCTCGGCGAGTGGTGAAGACAATTGATCTTTCTATTCTGTCCAGGCGCGAGCAGGATGTGGTCTCCGGAGTGGCGGATGGATTGTCCAACCGGGAGATCGCGAATCGCCTCAAGCTGACCGAACACACGGTGAAGAATTATCTCTTCCGCATTTTCGATAAGTTGGGAGTTTCAAGTCGCGTTGAAGTAGTGCTGTACGCCTTCGGGCTGAGCGGTGCGATTCCGCAGGTGCCAGTGAAGAAACCCTCCAACGTAGAGGCGCGCCAGACCAGGAATGGTAACCAAGCTCGCAAAAGTCCGAAGTCTGCACCGCGGGAGGAGAATGACGCGGCACCAGACTCGCGTAGAATTCTGCCTCTCTAACTCCGCGCTCCGGAAGAATCAACCCGACACCCAACGCACGTTATTGCGCAGGTCATTGCAGATCAGCGTAACCGACGAGCCTCTAGGCTGGCTGAGGCTGGCGGGTGAGCCAACTAGGTTGA
>JGI12635J15846_10001550_pt1 | contig 20120 bp, 23 predicted proteins | sample BlaSpr_A8_OM2_M2_FD_15846 | JGI IMG/M metagenome (IMG submission 15846) | reverse complement strand
TGCGGGGTCCTGCCGGCCGTCGCCTGATCGCCAAGCCGAGGCCACGTCTGCCGATCGCGGCCGCCGCCCCGTGATGCACGGTGACAGCGGCTCGAACGAGCTGTTCGTATCGCGGGGCACCTCGATCTCAACCGGCCCGATTTCGGTGAGCACCGTCTTGGCCCGGGTCCCGTTACGAGAGTTGCCGCTGCCGCGCCCGGCTGGATCGTGCTTGTCGTAGCCCAGGTGCTCGGCCATCTCCGCATCCAGCGCGGTCTCGAGCACGTTCTTGGTCAACTGGTTGAGCAACCCGTTCGGTCCGACCAGCTCGACTCCTTGTTCCTTCGCCTGTGCCAGCAGCTGCTCGGCAAGCTGTCGTTGATCCAGTTCCATCGCCACGGGATCGAGTGTTTCTGACATCGTCAGTCCTTCCCGCCAAGCTCACGCTCGGCGTGTCAGACCAAGATCAGATCCACCGTTGTTCAGACAGTCCCTCGCCAGCAGTTGCGAACCCCTGTAAGCGCGGGGCATCCCTCGCAATCTTCAACTGGACGAGACAGTTGTTGTCCTGTTCGGGTGAAGGTTGCGATGTTCAGGTGGACCTTGCGATCGCGGTTGCGAGTGTTCAGGTAAAGGTTGCGAGTGAGCGTGCTCGACGTGACCCCCATCCCCGGTTCTCGCAGAATGGGAACGCGTCGACCACTATCCGAGCGCCCTCGTTGACCGTCGCATTGCACCCACCTGCTGGTGGCCCGAAACCCGGGTGAGAACAACCTCTCACGACCCGAGCCCGATGCCAAAGACGCGTAGAATCAGTGTTGGTTGAGACTCCAGCCGGCCCGGAACCCCTGTCCCTCCGGCGACAGCGTGAGAGCGATTGCTCGCAACCGGGCACCTTGGTGATCCCCGTCTTGCAAGGTCACTATGCGTACGCGTCCCCAGGGGACTGTCACCCAGCGCACCCAGCACACGGCGTCGGGGGTTACCGCCCGGAAACCGTCGGCGGCATCGGTGGTGGAAGATCGAATGCCGCTGACCGGTGGCGCGATCTCCTATACGAAGGCCGGATCCGGGCCAGCAGTGCTGCTCATCCATGGTCTGGGCGGTACGCGCCGCACCTGGCGGCACCTGATCCCCGGCCTGGCGCGCACCCACACGGTGATTGCGCCTGATCTCCCCGGCCATGGCGGGTCGGACGCGCCGGCCGGGGACTATTCGTTGGGGGCGCATGCCTGCGCGATGCGTGATCTGTTGCTCACGCTGGGCTATCCGCGGGCGAGCATTGTCGGTCACAGCCTTGGGGGCGGTGTCGCGTTGCAGAGCGCCTATCAGTTCCCGGAACGCACCGAGCGCATTGTGCTGATCAGCAGCGGCGGTCTCGGCGCCGAAGTCACCCCCCTCCTGCGCGCGGCCACTCTGCCCGGCGCTGACACGGTCGTCGCCGGGCTCAGCACGATCCCGGCGGCGCTGACCCAGCGACTGTTCGGTGTCCTGCCGGCGCTGATCGGACACTCCGACGCCCGCGTGCTCGCCGACGTGCTGCGCGGGTTGACCGACGCGCACCAACGACGAGCGTTCCTGCGCACGGCGCGCACTGTCATCGACTGGCGCGGGCAGACGGTCAGCGCCGGCCGCCAACTCGGCCTACTCAGCGAGGTCCCGCTGCTGGTCGCCTGGGGTGCCAACGACAAAACCATCCCCCCACGGCACCACCACGCCCTCGCCGAACGTNTCCCCCACGCGGTGACCGTGGAGATCGCCGACGCAGGGCACTACCCGCACGAAACCGCCCCAACCCAGCTGCTCTCGGCGCTGCAGACGTTCCTGGCCGCGACGCAGCCGTTCCGCTACATCGAGGACCGCTTCGTGCAGCTCCTGTCCTCCGCCGACCCGGTTAAGGCCCGCCATCCCGCGGCCCGATCCGTGCCCGGGCACGCATCTCGTCCGATCATCTGGTGAGGCACTAATGGCCATCGCAGACGTCGCCGAATACACCCATCTGAGCGCCGCGGACGTCGAGGCACTCGCCGTCGAGTTGGACGGGATCCGTCTCGACATCGAGGATTCGCGCGGTGAGAACGACAGGGCGTATATCCAGCGCACCATCGCTGTTCAACGCTGCCTGGACCTCGCCGCCCGTGTGGTGATCGGTGCCAGCCGAACCAAGACCGGGTGGGTGCTCGGGACGCTCGCACTGGCCGCGGCCAAGAGCATCGAGAACATGGAACTGGGCCACAATATCGGCCACGGTCAGTGGGATTGGATGAATGACCCCGAAATCCACTCCACCACCTGGGAGTGGGACATGGTGGGGCTGTCCTCACAATGGAGGTACTCCCACAACTACCGTCATCACGTGTTCACCAACGTCGTCGGCGTCGACGACGACCTCGGGTACGGCGTTCTGCGGGTCACCCGGGACCAACAGTGGAAGCCCAGCAACCTGCTGCAGCCGCTGCGACATCTGTTGTTGGCGGTTACTTTTGAATGGGGTATCGCGCTGCACGATCTGCACTCCGAACAAGAGCGCGGGGGGACCGACGCCGAAAAATCCGCTCACACCCGAGNTTTGCTCCGCAAAATCGGCCGACAGGCAGGCAAAGACTACCTGCTCTTCCCCGCGCTCGGCGGGCGGCGCTGGCGGCGCGTCCTCTTCGGAAACGCGGTCGCCAACCTGCTGCGAAACCTGTGGGCGTACGCGGTGATCTGCTGCGGCCACTTCGCCGACGGAGCCGAGAAATTCACCCCCGATACCCTGGAGGGCGAGACAACGCCGCAGTGGTATCTGCGACAAATANTGGGAAGCGCCAACTTTCGCGCAGGCCCAGTGATGGCGTTCATGAGCGGAAACCTCTGCTACCAGATCGAACATCACCTCTACCCCGACCTGCCCAGTAACCGCTACGCGCAGATCGCCCAACGGGTGCGGGCGGTCTGCGCCAAATATGACCTGCCCTACACCACCGGACCGCTGGCCTACCAATACCTACTCACCCTGCGCACGATCATCAAACTGGCCCTGCCGGACCGGTTCCTGCGCGCCACCTCCGACGACGCCCCCGAAACCGCCTCCGAAGACAGATTCGACAGCCTCATGACACGACCCGGTCTAGGCGCCAACCCCACCGCACGTCGACGCGGACTGGCCACTGATAACAGAGGTTTCCGCCCATGAACGCCATCACCGGCCCGGCGCGAAAGTTGGCGCTTCCCAGCATTTGTCGCAGATAGCATTGCGGCTTGGTCTCGCCCTGCAGGGTAACGGGCGTGGTCTTATGGCAAGTGTTTGGGGCTGCCCATTGACGGTTTTGGTGGGTGAATGCATTGAAGGGGCACCCATCGGAATCGCGATTAAGTAGAGTTCCTCCGCTCGGCTTCGCCGATGGGTGCCAGGGCGAGGGGATCACACATCCCGTTCAGTTTGAATATGAACCGTAATCTGGTGGCCCCCCGCCACCTGATCATGAACTTCGACGCGCCGGTTCTCCGCCTTTGTCGGACTTTGGCAGACAATTCGACCGATTTTGGCGTGCATGCGGGAACTGAGCATCCCGCTGGTCGAGCTTGCCGGCATTCTTGGTACGTTCCGGATGTCCGTATCGGGTCGACAGGTTGGAGCACCTGATGCAGATCGGTGTCGTATTCCCCCAGACCGAGTTCGGCGGTGACGTTGGTGCGGTGCGCGCCTACGCCCAGGGTGTCGAGCAGCTCGGTTACGCTCACCTGCTTGCCTACGACCATGTGGTTGGTGCCGATTCGGCGGTCCACCAAGGGTGGGCAGGCTTCTACGACGTTCACAACACATTCCACGAACCGTTCGTGATGTTCGGCTACATCGCCGCCATCGCCGAGCTCGAGCTCGTGACCGGCATCATTATCCTTCCGCAGCGCCAAACGGTGCTGGTGGCCAAGCAGGCGGCCGAGGTGGACTTGCTGACCAACGGCCGCTTCCGCCTCGGAGTCGGGCTGGGCTGGAACGCCGTCGAGTATGAAGCATTAGGCAAGGACTTTTCGAACCGCGGCACGCGCAGCGAAGAACAGGTCGCCCTGATGCGCCGCCTGTGGACCGAACAGACCGTCAGCCACGACGGGCCCAGCGAGCGCGTGACCGGCGCCGGCTTGGCTCCGTTGCCGGTTCAGCGGCCCATCCCGATTTGGTTCGGCGCCGCGGCGCCACGGGCGTGCCGGCGCGCCGGTCGCCTCGCCGACGGATGGTTTCCGATGGTGGCGCCGGGGCCGAAGCTCGACGAGACCAAGGCCCTTGTCGACGCCGAGGCGATCGCAGCCGGACGTGATCCGGCCGCGATAGGCATGGAGGGCCGAGCCACCTGGGCCCCCGATGGCCTGGACACACTGCTCGATGATGTCGGGAAGTGGAGCCGCGCCGGCGCCACCCACCTGTCCGTCAACACAATGGGCGCGGGGCTCGCGTCGGTCGACGAGCATCTCGCGGCACTGGCCGCCACCGCCGAAGCCCTGGGCCCAACGGCTTAAGCCGGGAGCCTTCATCCCGTCGGGATTTAGGTCAATAACGACCAGGTCTGCGCACTCTTCCAGGCGCAGCACCCCCGGTGCGCCGAACTGAAGACCGGCTCGCAACGCTTTCGCCGGCCCGGCCATTCTGGTCAGACCGTCGCTGTCAGAGCAACCACTGGAATCGGCCGCGACGTCTTCTTCTGATACGCGATATAACGGTTGGCGTTGTTCGTGTTGACGATCTGCCATAGTCGCGCGTAGTCGGGATCGTCGGGGAGCACCGGGCGCGCTTTGACGGGGAAACGCTTTGGGCCGACATTGATCTCGACGTTGGGATTGGCTTTCAGATTGTGATACCAGCCAGGCGATTTGGGATCGCCACCTTTCGACGCCACGACCAGATAGTCATCGCCATCCCGGGCATAGGACAGCGAGTTTGTGCGCGCCTGACCAGTCTTGGCGCCTACCGTATGGAGCAGCAGGCTGGGTGGCGCACCCGGCAACCGATGCCCGATCCAGCCGTTCGTGGCTTGGTAGATCTTGTCGTGCGCACGGAGGAAGACGAATAGCGCCTGCTCTGTTAAGGAGGTCATCGCCTCAGTCTTGCTTAGTCGCTACGGGCGGCGCTAGGGTCGGCGCGGCACAGATCCCGCCTACCGCAGAAAATCCCGCAGCTCGCCTTATCCTGAAGAGGGTCACTCGTGGCGGGCGGATTCTTGAACAAGCTGTACACGGAGGTCAGTCCGAACTTGGCGTAGGTAACGAAGGCGACCTTGCCTTCAAGTCTGCCTGTCATTGCTCCTCAACTCTGAATCTTGTTTCCCAAGAATGTGTTAGGACGTATGATTCCCCCGGGCGACCTGATCAGTGGCTGATGTAGACCGCCTTGGTATTGAAGTACTCTTCAATGCCCTTGCGGCCACGCTCGCCGCCCCAACCCGACTGCTTGTGGCCGCAGATCGGCATCGCGGGGTCCGCCGCGAGCGCGGAGTTCACCCAGACCTGGCCCGCGCGAAGTTCATTCACGACGCGATGGGCGCGGCCGAGGTTTTCGGTCCACACGGCGGCGGCGAGCCCGTACTCCGTGTCGTTCGCGGCGGCGATCACCTCGTCCTCGTCGTCGAACGGGATCACACAACCGACCGGCCCGAAGATCTCCTCGCGGATGAGCCGCATGTCGGGCGTGGTGTTCGTGACGATCGTCGCCTGATAGAAATAGCCGCGGCGCTCCATCACCTTGCCGCCCGTCACCACCTGCGCGCCGCCGGCCACGCCGTCGTTCACGATGCCTTGCACGCGTTGGCGCTGCTTCTCACTGATCAGCGGCCCGAGGACCGAGTCGGGATCATCGCTGCCGCCCATCGGCAGCATCTGGGCGAAGGCGGCGAGGCCGTCGACGACCTGTTCGTAAATGCCGCGCTGGACATAGATGCGCGAGGTGCAGGAGCAGTTCTGCCCGGAGCCGGCAAGCAGGCCCATGCCGACCCTCATGATCGCCTTTTCGAGATTGGCGTCGTCAAACATGATCAGCGGTGACTTGCCGCCGAGTTCGAGCGTCAGGCGCTTGAGGTTGCCGGCGGCCGCCTTGACGATCAGCCGTCCGACTTCCGTTGACCCGGTGAACGAAATCTTGTCGACGTCCGGATGAGCGGTGAGCGCCGCACCCGTGGTCTCGCCGTAGCCGGTGATGACATTCAGGACGCCGTCGGGCAGACCCGCCTCGCGGAAGATCTCCTCCAGCTTCAGCGCGGTGAGCGGCGTCTCCTCGGCGGGCTTGAGGACGCAGCTGCAGCCCGCCGCGAGGGCGGGCGCGACCTTGAGCATCGCGACGAAGAAGGGCCCGTTCCAGGGGATGATGAGACCGACGACGCCGACCGGCTCGAGCTGAGTGAAGTTGTGGTAGTTCTCGTACTCGCCGAGTAGGCCGTCGGAAACGACATTGCTCGACTCGCCGTGGATCTTGCCGACCCAGCCGGCGTAGTACATCAGCATGTCGAGCGACACCGAGATGATGTGTCGCGCGGCCACCAAGTTCATGCCGTTGTCATTGCCCTCGAGAGCAGCGAGCTCCTCGGTGCGCTCCTTGATGATGTTTGCGGCGCGGAAGAGCACGTTCGCGCGGTGCGCGGCGGGCGCCTTGCGCCAGACACCGGACTCGAATGTCTCGCGTGCCCGGGCTACCGCCGCGTCGACGGTCGCCTGGTCGGAATCGACGACCTCCGTGATCTGCTCCTCGGTCGACGGGTTGAAGACCGGAATGATCCCCGAGCTCCGGCTTTCGACCGCAGGATCGATGTCGATGGTGTTACTCAATGTCCTTCATCCTTTCGCCGAGCGGGTCCGACACGGAGAAGCGCGATGCCTTCGATTGATGGGACCGTAATTAGATGCCGAGCTCCTGGTAAATCTGCGAGCCGCAGCCGGCACCGTCGCCTATACCGCCCAGAGCCCAGTCATGAATTTCGCCGGCGCGTAGCACGAAGCCGATCGGGGCACCTTGCGTCGCAGCGTTTTGCGATAGCACAAGCACATCAGGCGCGAGTAGATCCAGCGACCCCGAGTAGCCGCGTGAATTCAGCCTCGTCTCCGCTGTTAGGTGGTCCATCGGCTCCAAGTGAACAGCAATCACAGATCTAAATCAACGAGTTGATTTAAATCAACAGATTGCTTTAGTGTGCGCATGGTGGAACGCACATCTCGGAGGTGGCCGTGACAGACGGACTGGGTGCCGCCAGGGTCGGCGCGCTGTCAGGAAAGGTCGCCATCGTGACCGGCGGTGCATCGGGCATTGGCCATGCCGTGGTGTGCAGGTTCCTAGAAGCGGGGGCACGGGTCGTGATCGCAGATGTCGACGAGGAGCGGGGCAAGTGACGAGTCTGCAAATCCGCGAAGGGTCAGTCGCGGCTGTGACGCCGCGGGCCACCGGGGACCGGTGAATCGGTGACTACGTCCGCCCCCCGACTGCGGCGCAGGCGATCTGACGAAACCCGCGAGGCGATCCTTTCCTCGGCCGAGCAGCTATTCGCCCTGCACGGCATTATTCCGGTCACTAACCGCCAGATCAGCGAGGCGGCTCGGCAAGGGAACAACGCGGCGGTCAGCTATCACTTCGGCACCAAAGCCGATCTCGTGCGCGCCATCGAGCGGAAGCATGCCGGTGCCATTCTGGCGTTGCGCGAACAAAAGTTGGAGGTGGCCAAGAAATCCACGGACCTGCGGGACTGGGTGGCCTGCCTGATCTGGCCGCTCACCGACCATTTGGAAGCCCTCGGCAACCCCACCTGGTACGCGCGGTTTGCTGCTCAGGCAATGGCCGACCCCGTCTACCACCGCATCGTCACCAAAGAAGCCCTCACCTCGCCCACGATGGTGCAAGTTGTCGAGGGGATCAACCGCTGCCTGCCGCACTTGCCGCCGCTCTTGCTTGTGCAACGCAACATCATGGCCCGAAATCTGCTGATGCACACCTGCGCCGACTACGAACGCGGGCTCGCAGAGGGCCGTCAAAGTCCTTGCAGCGATTGGCAGTCCGCCGGTGCCGGGTTGCTCGACGCGATTGTCGGTTTGTGGTTGGCACCTGTGTCGCCAGAGTCCTAGCCTTCCTGCAACGGCCCATCCGAAGCGGAGGATCTGCGGCAGGTGGTCGCCGTCGTGCCAGGCGTTGTACTCGTCCTCGACCTCTGGCGACGCCGGCTCGTACAAGGCGATAAGGTGATGCGAAACCTCGAGTTGTTGAGTAAGCACGTCATGCCGAGACTCGCCGAGCGTCATCACGTCGGCGCCAGCGTGACGATCTGAGGGCGGGGGCGACGTGATTGATCTCGGTTTCAGTGGAAAGGGCGCACTGGTCTCCGGTGCAGGCTACATCCCCGAGCGGGCCGGGCACGGGCGGTTGTGCTCGCTGCGGCTTGCCGAGGCGGGCGCATCGGTGGCGTGCGTCGACATCGATGCCGGCCGCGCCGGGGCGATCGTCGACGAGGTGGAACATGCTGGGGGCAAGGCCTTTCCAATCGTCGCGGACATGACCGAGCCGGATCAAGTCGAGCGCGCCGTCCGGGAGGCGGCAGCCTACCTCGGTTCGATAGACGTCTGCGTTGACATCATTGGCGGAGCTAAATGGAACAAGGCGGAGCAGTTCACGTTGAGTGACTGGAATTGGACCATCCAAAACAACCTCAGCCAGGTCTTCTATCTGTTCCAAGCGGTCGGCCGTCAGATGATCGAGCAGGGCAGCGGCGGGGCGATGGTGGCCTTGGCGTCGGTGGACGGGATCAACGCGGCGGCAATGCACGCGCCGTACGGGGCCGCGAAAGCAGGCGTGATCTCGTTGGCCAAGACGTTCGCTCAGGAACTTGGCCGTCACGGTATTCGGGTGAACGCCGTCGCTCCGGGAAACGTGGGCGCCGGCAATGAAGATTGGCCGGAAGGGCAGTGGGCCGTGAACGCCGTCAATCCACTCGCGCCGCCCAGGACGCGCGACATCGCGAACGCGGTGTTGTTCCTATTGTCGTCGCTAGCTGAACGCATTACCGGACAGACGCTGATCGTCGACGGAGGCGCCATCATCCACGACCTCTGGGGCATCAACGAAGAGATGCTCGCCCGCTTCTCCGGCGGCGATTACGACTAGCGCCTTCACGAACGACGTGACCAAGACTGGAAGATTCCATCACGCCTCCGTCTGGCTCACTTGGTGAGTTGGCGTTGGTGGATCATCGACATTCCGGGTACAGAGCTTCTGCCTTTGAGTACGTATGGCGTGGTTATCGAGCCGATGTACACGTCGCGCATATCGTCACCGCCCCAGGCGATACTCGTCGGCGCGTTGAGGAGCTCGCCGGCTACGTCCTCGACCACGACGGTCGCTTCGCCCTGTGGGTTGATCGCCACGATGCGGTTGGGGAGTACGAGTGTCACCCAAAGGTTTCCGTGCGCGTCGAATGCGCAGCCATCTGCCATCGCCCATCGCCGACCGACGTCGGGATCGGCCATTAGCGAGGCCGCAGCCGGACCGAATTCGTCTGGTCGTCGCGCGCCCAGAGGGGGGCCGAAACGCTCCTCCTCGCCTAGTGACTCGCCCCTGATCTCGAATCGAACGGCATCGGCGGCCACGGTGCGCGCGACGTAGAGAAACTGCTCATCGACGTCCAACGCCATACAGTTTGGGAAGTTGACTCCCTCGGCTACGACGCGCGCCGACGACCTGTCCGGTGCCACCCGAAAGATGTAGCCATCCGCGGTTCCTTGAGCAATAGTGCTGATGAGATCGTCACTCATCGTGCTGACTGAACACCACATTGCGCCGAAGGAATCGACCAAGACAAAGTTCAGCCATCTGAGTGGTCGGCCCTCAACCTCGCCGTTGACTATCGTCGTGATCGAGCCGTTCTTCGGATCGAGGTCCTGCAGGACTCCGTCGCCGAAGTTCGCGATCAAGAAGTGACCTTGGCGATCGAGGGCGATCCCATTTGGGTCGCCGCCCGCTCGGCCGATTTGCCGTATAGCGTTCTCGCCGAGGATTTCCGCGACCGCCGATCCTTTGTCAGATGCATAGATTCTTCCGTCTCGGTCGACGAGGACCTGTTCGGGCCGCTCGATGCCACGCCCGATCGGACGCAGGTCTGTAACTCGCACGGCCCGCGACCGCCCACCCGTCCATGTCGGCCTTCCGCTCTCCGCCGTCGACAGCACCGACGTCATCCTGGAATAGATAATAGCTCTGCCATCTGTTATCGATGCAGACCCGGTGTGCCGAAGGCGATTTGGTCAGCCTCGGCTCGTTTGAGGCAAAGGTGGTTCGTGGTGAGGCTTTGCCGCAGGCGAACCGTCACCAACGGTTTGAGGCGGCGGGAACTCTTCCAGCGCGGCGGGCAGATCGCAAATCACGATTATTGCGATCACTTTTCTTCGTTGGACGCGATCAATTATTGGGTGTTGTCTTGAGGGCGTTAGGAGACCAACATCAGCTCACAGGAGGACATGATCATGCGGGCCCTGCGTTTCAATCAGTTCGGCGAACCTGCTGTCCTGCATGTCGCGGATCTGCCGGATCCGGTGGGGACAGCGCAGGAAGCGGTGATCCGGGTCGAGGCCGCGTCGGTTAACCCGTCTGACGTGAAAAACGTTGCCGGCGGCATGGACTGGACCGTGCTGCCGCGCACACCGGGACGTGATTTCGCCGGAGTGGTGGTCAGCGGACCGCCAGAATGGCACGGCGCTGCAGTGTGGGGCACCGGCGGTGACGTCGGGTTCACCCGCGACGGGTCGCACGCCGAGTTGATGTCGGTGCCGGTGCAGGCGCTGGTACGTAAGCCCGAGCGGCTCAGTTTCGATGAGGCCTCCACCGTCGGGGTCAACTTCGTGGTGGCTTGGTATGGGGCGGTGGAGACGGCGCAGCTGGTTGCCGGGGAAACGATCGCGATCTTCGGCGTCTCCGGGGGAGTGGGCGGCGCGGTCGCACAGATCGCTCACGCCCTCGGCGCGAAGGTGATCGGTGTGGATCGTCAAGCACCCGGTCCAGAAACGCCGGCCGCGGCTGTCATCGACCACTTCATCGTCCTCGACCCCGCCGCCGATGTCGGCGCGCAGGTCAAGCAACTGACCGGCGGCGCAGGTGTCGAGGTCGTATACGACGCTGTCGGCGGTGTGACGACGTCGGCTGCGCTGGCCTCACTTGCCCTCCGCGGCAGGCTGGTGGTGATCAGCGTTGTCGGTCCGCTCGCAGTCGAAATCGACCTCAGGGCCCTCTACCACAACGAAACCCGGATCTTAGGCATAGACAGCACAAAACTTGCCGTCGTCGACTCTGCGCGGCGCCTGCAGAAGATGGGGCCCCACTTCGACTCCGGAGAGTTTCGGCCACTTCCCATCGCCGCGCACTATTCCCTCGAGGAAAGCGCCGCGGCATACCAAGCTGTCGCCGACCATGTCGCCGGCCGCGTAGTCATCAATCCGTGAGCGACTTAATTCCGAGAGATCCGAAAGAGGGGATAAGGACATGTCGAGCAATCTGACCGAACAAACAATCACCGAGGCCGTGCAACGGACCTTTGACACCTCCACCGATGAGCGCTTCCGTCAACTGTTCGTCAGCCTGGTGCAGCACCTGCATGATTTCGCGCGGGAAGTCCGGCTGACCGGCGACGAGTGGTTCACCGCAATGGATTTCATCGAACGTCTCGGAAAAATCTCCACCCCGACCCGTCAGGAGGTTGTGCTGGCGTCTGACATACTCGGCCTGTCCATGCTGTTGGACAAGATCAATGAACACGCCGGCGGATCGACCACGGACTCGGCTCTGCTGGGCCCGTTCTACGTCGAGGGCCGTCCGACGGCCGCTAACGGGGACGACATCTCCAATGGCGTTGCGGGCACACCGATGTTCGTCACCGGCCGGGTCGTCAATGAACAGGGCGAGCCGATCGCCGGCGCCCATGTGGACACCTGGCACAGCGACGGCGAAGGCTTCTACGACGTTCAGCAGACGGAGAAACTGCACAACGAGCTCGCCATGCGTGCGTTGCTGACCACCGACGACGACGGCAAGTTCTGGTACCGCTCAATCACACCGCGCTATTACCCGGTCCCGACCGACGGCCCGTGTGGGGAGATCATGCGCGCCGCCAATCGATCCGTGATGCGACCACAACATGTGCACTTCTGGTTCCATGCCGACGGCTACCAAACGTTGATCACGCAACTGTTCTTGCAAGACGATCCCTATATCGGTCGCGACGCGGTCTTCGCGGACCAAACGTCGTTGCAGGCCGATTTCGTTCGCCACGAGCCCGGTATCGCCCCAGACGGAACGAACGTCGACGAGCCGTTCGTCACCCTGGACTGGACATTTACGCTCGCCGCCGAGTGAAAAGGATTATGCAATGTCACGAATCCCGCTCGCCAACCTCGAGCAGCAACCGGAGCCTATCCGCCAGTGGGCGGCTCACCGGGGCAACCTCAACGTGTTCCGGCTGATCGGCAACGCCCCCAAGGTGTTTGGCGGATGGACCGAAATGGTCGACGAGTTATTCGACAGCCCCACGTTCAGCGCGCGCATGCGCGAAGTGATCATCGTTCGGGTGGCCCATTTGCAGGAATCACCCTATGAGCTTGGCCAGCACCTGGCCCTGGCCCGCACTGTCGGGCTGACCGAGCAAGAGATCGACGCCCTCGTCGGTACCGGGGATCTCGACGCGGCCGGCTTCAGTAGCACTGAACGTGCTGCAGTCGACGTCGTCACCGAGTTGTGCAGCACCCACCGACTTGGGGACGCCTCCTTCGCGGCGGCCCGTGCCGTTTTCGGCGACGAGGCGCTGACCGAATTGCTGATGATCGTCAGCTGTTATTACGGGCTGGCGTTGGTGCTCAACGCGGCCGATCTCGACGTCGACGTCGCGGCCCGGTTCCAACCCTGAACAGGAGAAGCCAGATGACTCGAATTCCTTACCGTCGGCCTGAAGAGATGACTGAGCGGGCCCGCGAACTGACCACCGAGCGCGGCAATCTCAACGTCTACCGAACTCTGGCCAACGCCGAGAAGGTATACACGGGTTGGATGCTGGCCGGCCGCGACGCTCTGACCAGCCCCGTGCTGCCCAGACGGCTGCGCGAACTCATCGTCTTGCGCACCGCCTATCTCATGGACTGCGCCTACGAGCTCGGCCAGCATAACGACATCGCGCGTACGGCAGGGGTCAGCGGCGACGAGATCAAGGCCATCACCTCTGACTCCGACTGGAAGACAGCCGGTTTCGACCCCGTCGAACTTGCGGTCCTGCAACTCACGACTGAACTGGTGACCACGCGAGGTGTCGCGCCCCAAGTTTTCGATCAAGTGCATGAGGCGCTGGGTGCCGAGGCCACCGTTGAAGTACTGATGGTGATCAGCCGGTACGCCGGGCTGGCGCTGATGCTCAACGCGCTCGACGTCGACCTCGATGCGACCGCCCGGCTTCCCACCCTGCCCCAAGGGTGACGGCGAGAAGCGCGAGCGCGCGGTAGATCCTCAAATCCCTTGTCGCTTTTGCCATCACTGGTCGACGTGTCTGGTGATGGTGTCGGTGAGCGCGTCAATCGCGCGGTTGGTGAACTGCGGGCCTGCGGAGGCGATGAACATTGTCCATACCAGCGGTGGGTCCACATCGATTTTGCGGAGGTCGGGAAACCGGTCGGCCACGCTGACCGGCAGGATCGCCGTCGCTAGTCGGTGTCGGATCAGCTCGGCAGCGATCGCGTAGTCGGCGACCTCGAAGGCATTGACCGGGCTGACCCCAACGGCGGCGAAACCGGCATCGACGCGCTGCCGAATTCCCCATCCGAGCGGGAAGTGGATCAGGTCTTGTCCGGCGAGGTCGACCAGTGGTAGGCGTTTACGACGTGCCAGGGGGTGGGTTGCGTCGCAGACGAACATCATGGGCTCACGTGTCAGCTCGCGCACGGTGACAAGCGGAGACCGTGGCGAGGGGATCGACACGAGGGCCAAGTCCATTTGGCCGTCGGCAATAGCGGCCAGATGCCCGGCTGACCCGGTCGTGTTTTGCCGCAGGCGGACGGTGACCTTCGGGTAGGACTGGCGGAACTCCTCTAGCGCTGCCGGCAGATTCACCCTTCCCCAGGTCATCAAGGTGCCCAGCGCGACCGTCGTCATCAGCTGGCCGCGGTATTCCTCTATTGACGATTTGGCTCGATGAGCTGCGAGCATGACTTCGCGGGCGTGGTCGAGGAAGACCTCGCCTGCGGCAGTGAGCGCGATTTGGCGCTTGGAACGGTCGAACAGATCGACGCCCAGCTCTTTTTCCAGTCTGCCTACCGACGCCGACAGTGCCGATTGCACGACGTGGATTCGCTGGGCCGTCCGGGAGAAGTTCAGCTCGGCGGCCACAGCGACGAAGTACTCCAACTGTCGCAGCTCCATTCTCCTAATCTATCGCCAATCGCGATCGCTATGATCGTTTTTTGCGTTAGACACGATCGCTAAACGAGAGTTGGGATGAAAGCCCGTCAGGCGACGACCATCAGCTCACCAGAGGACATAACCATGCGGGCCCTGCGTTTCAACCAGTTTGGTAACCCTGCTGTCCTGCGGCCTGGCCGCAGCTCGTCGTGGAGGATCGATGACCATTTCGCGTGTTGAAAGACGAACTGCGCGCTGGTCGCTCACCGTCAAAGTCGACCAGGAGGTGCAGGAGCTGCTGCATTCCGAACCCGCGGTCACTCGGACCGGGTAGGCGACATGCGATCGCATACGAGGGATCTGGTCGTGCTGTTAGACGCGGCCGGCCGCCCGACGGGATCGATGCCGAAGGATGATGTTCACACCAGCCAAACGCCGTTCCACGTGGGATTGTCGTGNTACCTCTTCGATGAGCGGGGACGACTGCTGATGACCCAGCGGGCACTCGCTAAGAAGACTTGGCCTGGTGTGGTCACCAATTCTGCATGTGGTCATCCCGGCGTGAACGAGTCGTTGCAACGTGCTGTCCGCCGGGTCGTCGGTCACGAACTTGGCTGCGGCATAACCGACCTGAGGACCATCTTGCCGGATTTCTCCTATCGCGCGGTTTCCGATCAAGGAATCGTCGAATGGGAATACTGCCCCGTGGTGGCGGCGGTCGTGGCGAAGGACGATGTCGTCCTGAACCGCGCAGAGACCGAGGGCGCCCTATGGATCGAATGGCGATCGTTTGTCACGTTGGCTGATTCAGGTGCGATGGACCTCTCGCCGTGGAGCAGGCTTCAAGTCAGCGCGCTGAAAGAGATTGGCGCACCAGCCGTCTGGCGCGATCGGTCAGACGAACTTCCGGACTTCCTTGGGTAGCACCCAGGGGTTGTTGAGCTGCCTTGCTGTTTTCCAATCCCGATTGATGGGCCCGAGGCCGACGACGTTGAGTTCCGATACTGGTCCCCGGCCCCTCGACCTTCCCGTGCGGTCTACCTGCAGGTCATCGCGGGGGATAAGGGCGAAGCCGACCTCGGCCNGGACCGCCGGACCTGNCAGCGGCTGGCCGACACNGTCGACCTGATCGTCGACCCGGCAGCGCTGGTCAACCACGTGTTGCCCTGGTGTGGAGTGCGACGCGGCGGAGCAGTGAGCGATTCGGTAGCGGGTGAGGTTGCGGAATCCGAGCACCACGACGCCGCTACCGTGCCAAGCGCCGATCGCGCCATCACCTGCCGTCGGCGATTGGCGTTCGATGCTCTGAAGCATTAATTTTCCTGGGGTGATGTTCTCAGCTGCTGGTGCAGTCGCGCGGTGGATCGCCCCCTTCCTAACGGTTGCGGCCGTTGCCGGCACGGGTTTTCTTGCCGACCCGGTGCAGGTCGGTCCCGCCCCGACGGTGCGCTTGGTCAGTGACGGGAACCCGTTGGCCGGAGCGCCGTTCTACGTCAATCCCACCTCGGCGGCGATGCGCGCCGCGCAGAGCGCCGATCCGCCGAGTCCCGAGTTGACGGCCATCGCCAACACGCCGCAGGCGTACTGGATCGTCCCGGGCTCTTCGGCAGGCACGGTAGGGAAGTACACCGGCGATGCGGCGGCTGCTGGCGCGATCCCGGTTCTGACGCTTTATGGCATCCCGCACCGCGACTGTGGCAGCTTCGCTGCCGGTGGCGTGGGGTCGGCCGACGACTACCGCGCCTGGATCGACGGCATCGCAGCCGGCGTGGGCGCTTCGCGGGTGGCGATCATCGTCGAACCCGATGCGCTTGCGATGGCCGACTGCCTATCGGGTGATCAGCGCCAAGAACGCTACGACTTGATTCGCTACGCCGTCGACACGCTGACCCGGGATCCGAACGCGGCCGTATACGTCGATGCCGGTCACTTGCGCTGGCATAGCCCCGAGGACATGGCCGCCCGGCTCAACCAGGCTGGTGTCGGCCACGCGCGGGGTTTCAGCGTCAACACTGCGAACTTCTTCACCACCGGGGACGAAATCGGTTATGGCGAGGCGATTTCGGGGCTCACGAATGGTTCGCACTACGTGATCGACACGTCGCGCAACGGCGTCGGACCAGCGCCCGACTCTGAGCTCAATTGGTGCAACCCCGGCGGCCGAGCACTGGGCACTCCGCCTACCGCGGCTACCGGTGGCGCGCACGCCGACGCCTACTTGTGGATCAAACGTCCCGGTGAATCCGACGGAACATGCGACAAAGGTGATCCGCCGGCGGGCACCTTCGTGAATCAGTACGCCATCGATCTGACCCGCAACACGGGCCAGTAGCCGGCGGGCCTTGTCAGTGAGCCTGAGTACCTTTCGGGCATGAGTGCTAGGTCGAGCTCGGTTGGCGGGCTCGGTGGGTTGTTGGGGTTGCTGCTGCTGATCGGCATCATCATCAAATTCATCTGGTGGATTCTCGGGGCAGCGGCCCTGGTGGCCCTGTTCTCCCTCGGGCGGGCGATCCTGCGCTGGTACGACAAACGCGCGGCTGCCCATGCGCGTTACTGGGATGGCCTTGCCGCTCGTGCCGATCAGCAGCACAACTGGGTGTTGCAAGGCGACGACCGCGGGATCTACGGCGCCGAAGGTGCCGAGCTGATGCACTATCTCTATCCGGCGTTAGATCAAGTGCGGCGCAACATAAAGCGACGCTGACCTGCGCGCGGCTACCCGCCACCGTCCTGGTTGCTAGGATCGCGCGGTGACTGATCAGCCGGCGCAGCGTTCGTGCGGTCGGTTGCGATCGGTTTCACGGCGCGAAGTCTTGAAATATGCCGGCGTGGCACCGGCAATCCTGACCATCGGCGCAACACTTGACGCCCCACGCGCGGCCGCCGGCGTCGCCGGGATGGCCGTGTTCCTCGACCCGGGGCACAACGCCGTCAACGACGCCTCAACAAACCAACAGGTCCCCAACGGTCGGGGAGGCACCAAGCAGTGCAACACGTCGGGCACCGCCACCGACGACGGCTATCCCGAGCATGTGTTCACGTGGGCGGTCGTAGGCCTTATCAACGATTCGCTCAGCCAAATGGGCGTTCGTACCGCGTTGTCGCGGGATAACGACAGCTCTGCGGGTCCGTGTGTCGATCAACGCGCCGCGCTGGCCAACGCGATGCACCCGGACGCGATCGTCAGCATCCACGCCGACGGTGGACCCCCGTCGGGCCACGGATTCCACGTGAACTACTCCAGCCCGCCGTTGAACGACGCCCAGGCCGGCCCCGCCCTCCAGTTGGCGAACACGATGCGCGATGCCCTGGTAGCAGCTGGTTTCCAGCCGTCTACGTATATCGGGTCGGACGGCCTCTATGGCCGGGACGATCTGGCCGGCCTGAACCTGGCCCAGTACCCGGCAGTCCTGGTCGAACTCGGCAATATGAAAAACGCGGACGAAGCCGCCCGGATGGAAAGCGCGGATGGTCGGGCGAAGTATGCCGCGGCTGTCACCCAGGGCATAACCGCGTATCTGAACGCTAAAGCCGGCTAGCCGACACGAAGAATGTCGTCGAGCCAGTCGTAGATGCGCCCGAAGGCCAGACGTTGGCCGCCGGATTGGCAGTGCGCCCCAGCACCTTCTGCTGCCGTGAAGTCCAGGAGTGTCTTCTCGCAGGTCAGATGCTCGAAAAGCAACTTGGGCTGACCGTCGAAGAAGATGTCCTCTTCTGCGTCGCAGACCAGGGTGGGGCAGGTGATCTGCTCGGCGATACCATCGGCCAGGGTGTAGTCGAGGTAGGAGGCCAGGAACGCACGGGGGCTGTCAACGCCCATGACGTATTGGCCGTGCGTGGCAGCCCACCTGATGTTCGGGCTGGACGACATCAGTTGTTCGATCATGGCGTCGGCTTCCGGGGCTGATGCGGCTCGGAGGATCACCTCAGCTTCGGCGCGTGTCCCGGGCATGTTCTCGATGACCGTGATGCCCAGGTCGTACAGCCCGTCCATGGCGACGCACGCGGCTAAGCGGTGGTCGAAGGCGGCGGCTCGGGGCGCGAGCAGGCCTCCCATCGACAGACCGAGCAGCCCGACTCGGGTTGGGTCGACGCCGGGACGGCCGAGGAGCCAGTTGATCACCGGGGTGACGACGTTCTCCCAGTCGGGACGGAACACCAGCCCGTCGAGGTGACGCGCCGCGGGCTGCCCGGGTCCGTCGAAGGTCAAGACGTGGTACCCACGTTCTTGTCCGGCGGCGGCGCCGATCCAATGCAGCTCTTCGCAGGTGCCGTCGAATCCGCTGTGCATGATCATCGTCGGGCGTGGTGTCGTATCGTCGTGACTTCCGGCTGCCCGATAGAAGTAGCCGTGCAGAACCGTTCCTTCATAAGGGATTTCGACGGGCTCGATCGGCGGGTCAAAGAGAGCGGCCGCGGTGTGAAAGCACTGACGCGCACGGTTGTAGGCATGGTCGATGCGCGGATCGTCGGGGTTGCCGTGCAGGAAGAACTCGGCACTTCGGTAGTAATTGTTGGCCCGCATAAGCCCATCGCGAGCGCTGATGCGGTGTCCGTTGGCGAGCATCTTTTCGGCTTCGGCGGCAACCCGGTCCGCGGTGGCCAACCACTCGTCGTGCCAGCTGTCGTAATCACCGGCAGTGATGGCCTGGGCGGTGGTCAGAACCTCGCCGATGTCGGCGCCGCCGTAGGCGGTGTGCCCCAAGGTCCGCTGAGTCTCGTACCAGAAGGTGGTGTCGTGGGGGAACAGGATCGGGTCCATTGATGCTCCTAAGGCAATAGCCGTTGCGTTAACGACGGTACGGCAGATGAGTCACTAAAGCAAGTAGGAATGCGTTAATATCGAGTCATGGCTGGTGGGACAGAAGTGCGTCGGCGGACAGGGGGGCGCAGCGCCCGGGTTGTGGCAGCAGTCCACGATGCTCTCAATGAGCTTGTGGCGCAGGGAAACCCACGCCCGGTCACGGTAGCCGAGATCGCCGAACGGGCAGGGGTGAACCCGACGAGCATCTACCGGCGCTGGGGCACGCTCGAGGCACTGGTCCTCGACGTAGAGGCCGCCCGGCTTCAGGTCAACTCGCCCATTCCCGATACCGGAACGCTGCGCGGCGACTTACTCGCATACGCTACCCGCGCGGCCAAGGACATCGCCCGCCCTGGCGGGTTGGCATTCTTGCAGGCCGTCCTCGGCGTCAGTGAGGAAAGCGAACCGCAGCGCAGCGCTCCGCTGCGGGAACGTGGCGCACAGATTCAGGCGATGCTCGACCGTGCTCGCGACCGCGGCGAGTCCGCCCTTGACCAGACCGACGTCCTCGACTGCATTCTGGCACCGATCTACTTGAGAACGCTGTTCGGTGTCGGCGGTCTCACCAAGTCGCGCCTTGCCGTCTTTGTCGACCGCGCGCTAGCACAACCGCCCAAGCCGCGTTGACAGCTAACCGCGCAGTCACAGTGGGCGTGGCACACCGGAAACGTCGTGCTATTTTGCGAATGCCAGCACCGCTTTGCGAACCGTTTCGGCGGCGGGAGCGGTCCCCTGCAACACATTGGGGGTGCGAGTTGCGATCCAAGAAACCCGGCGAACTTCCTGATGCAATGCAGCCAGGACGGCACGAACTCCTGGATCAAATGCACCGGGGGAATTGACGCGGTTGTCTACCTCTGGTAGCCGATCCGCGGAGTCTGCCGCTGGCCGCGTCATCGACGTCTATCAACGTCACGCCGACGCGTGGTCTCGTGACCGTGCCGATCTCTTGCCCGAAAAGGCTTGGCT
>JGI12635J15846_10001548_pt1 | contig 20132 bp, 16 predicted proteins | sample BlaSpr_A8_OM2_M2_FD_15846 | JGI IMG/M metagenome (IMG submission 15846) | reverse complement strand
GCCCGCCAATATTTTTGTCACGGAACGAGGCCACGCCAAGATACTGGACTTCGGACTGGCAAAAGTCGCGGCGGGCGGGGGTTCATCGGGTGCGCCTTTGAACGCGATGACGCGCACCATCGACGAGCACCAACTGACGAGTCCGGGGACGACGGTGGGAACGATTTCTTACATGTCGCCGGAACAAGCCAGGAGCAAGGATCTCGATGCGCGAACCGATCTTTTTTCATTCGGCGCGGTGCTCTACGAGATGGCGACGGGGACGCTGCCGTTTCGTGGAGAAAGTTCGGCCATAATTTTTGAGGCGATTCTTAACCGGGCTCCGGCGCCCGCGATACGCCTGAATCCTGATCTGCCGCCGAAGCTGGAAGACATCATCAACAAGGCTTTGGAGAAGGATCGCAATCTCCGCTACCAGGTCGCGGCCGAGATGAGAGCGGACTTGCAGCGGCTGAAGCGGGACACGGATTCCAGCCGCAGCACGATCGCGGCTGCGCCTGAACAAGTCTCGTCCGCGGCGACGCAAATGCCGCTCTCGGGAAGTGTGCCAGCTCAGAGCTCAGGCAGCGCTAGCGCGCAGGCGGTTCCGGTTAGCGGATCGATGCCTGCGACTGCGCATCCTACGCGGCGCTGGATAGTAGGTGTCGCGACGGCGGTGATTTTGATCTTGGCCGTTGCGGGCATTCTTCTGTACCGCAGCGGAAGCGGCCGGAAGGAAATTTCGTCGATCGCCGTGCTGCCCTTCGTCAATGCGAGCAACGATCCCAACAGCGAATACCTCAGCGATGGGCTCACCGAAGGACTGATTAATAGCCTGTCGCAGATACCGAATCTCGCGGTAATGTCGCGGTCTTCTGTTTTTCACTATAAGGGGAAGGATGTTGATCCGCAGCAGGTGGCGCGCGACCTGAAAATTGAGGGCGTGGTCACGGGGCGCATTGTGCAGCGCGGAGACCAGTTGATCATCAGCGCGGAGCTCATCGACGCGCGGAATAATCACAACCTGTGGGGTGAGCAATACGACCGCAAGCTTTCCGACGTTCTGGCAGTGCAGGACGACATTACTCGCGCCATCTCGTCGAAGCTGCGGGAGCGATTGTCGGGCGAAACGAACAAACAGGTTGCCAAGGGTGGGACGAGCGATCCTGAGGCATATCAGCTTTATCTCAAGGGGCGCTACTACTGGGAGAAGCGGACGCCTGAGACGCTGGACAAGGCGCGGGATTATTTCAACCAGGCCATCGAAAAGGATCCGAACTACGCGCTGGCGTATGTGGGGCTGGCAGATTATTACGACGTAGCCTCCGAGTATTCTCCGGTTCCGTCGAGCGAGATGCTACCGAAGGCGCGCGCGGCGGCGCAGAAAGCGCTGGCCCTGGATGATTCGCTGACGGAGGCGCATGCTGTGCTGGCGGATGGTTACTCGACGCAGTGGGAGTGGAGCGCGGCCGAGCGCGAGTTCAAGCGCGCGCTGGAGCTGAATCCAAACTCTGCCAACACGCACAAGTTGTATTGGCTTTATTTGTCATCGCAGGGCCGGCATCAAGAGGCGCTCGCCGAGATCAGGAATGCACTGCGGCTCGATCCACTCAACCTTAAGTACAACGAAAACCTGGGACAGGAATACGAGATTGGCGGGGAGTATGACCTGGCCATGCAGGAATTCAAGAAGGTGGTGGAGATGGACCCCAGCTTCGCGTCGGTGCATGGTGACCTGGCTAGTGTGTATCTCGATACGGGAAAGTACGACTTGTGGATTCAGGAGGCGGAGACCGAGTACAACCTCTCGCATCAGCCTGAGTATGAGACCGTCATCAAGGAAGTAGGCAAGGTTTATTCGCAGTCGGGAATCGAGGCGGCGCTCCGCGAATGGGCAAAGCAAATGGTAGAGCTAAGCAAGCGCCGGTATGAAGACCCGGGAAGGATCGGGTTCATCTACGCGAAAGCGGGCGACAAGGACCAGGCGTTTGCCTGGCTGGAAAAAAGCTTGCAGGAAAAGTCGGATGCCTCGCAGTATCTCAAGACCAGCCATATGGCGGACCCGTTGCGGTCCGATCCGCGGTACGAGGAGATGATTAAGCGGATGGGGCTGGCGCGGTGAAGGGTTGGTGGCGGTCCCGTTGCTAGTTATCGTAATCAGATAGCACGCGTTGGGAGTTGGTTGACCACTGCACATCCTAGTCTACAGGCACCCGAACACCTCGCTGGCGAACTCTCTTATCCAACGCCCGCCTCCGCGCCTGTAGACTTCGTACTTGTAGTTTTCATAGAAGACGCGACGAACAAACATTCGGTCACCATGGTGACCGGCGTGGAGGACGTCGATGAAATAGACAGCTTCCGCATCGGTTTCGCCCTCCGGCTGCTGAAACCAGATAACTGATTTCTCGTCGGAGATGGGGTCGCAGACAAAGAAAAGGCTGTATTCCATGCCGAGGTTGTCGGATCGCTCGACCTCTACTGACGCTATGAGTTTCAGTGAACGGTTGAGCTCGGCTGCTGTAACCTGAGTAAGACGCATGCGGTGAAGAGATTCGGCGACGACACCCTTGCTCGTCAGAATCTCTCTGGCCACTTGTTCAACGCGTTTTTGTTCGATGGCCGTGGGGTTACGTCGCAACCCGCTGCCGCCGCCCAGAGAAGACGAGCCTACCGCCAGCGCCATCGTGTCTGCGTCAATCTGAACGTTGCTATCCATCCGCACGCGCCACTGTTCTCCTTCTAACTTCGTTACTGACGCGGTTCCTCGCAGTGCGCCTCCAAACACGACCGAATAGGTCGCCCCGGGTTTCAGGTACTGATTCTCAAAATCGTGCAATGCTGGTGTTTCGGTGCAAGGGTTGGGCACGGGTCGCATTTGTTGCCCGTCAATCAGTAGCATCGGGTCGATGCTGACGGAATGATCCCGATCCGAACCAAGAAGCGCAAAGACGGGTATCGCTTGGTTCTTTGCCGGGGCGGGAACTTGCTTTTGTCCGAGCGCAGTTGGAGCGACAACCATTAGCAACAGCGAAATGGCTCGAATCGACAAACATTTCACACCCAACAGACTACGCTGACGTGCGAATGCCTTTCCAGCATGTCACACGTCAAGGGATGTGGCGGAGCGTATAATTGGGACGCGGCCCGAGGCTTGGGATTTGCGGGTATTGTCCTATGGGGACAGGACTTGCGAGCACTTGTCGTTGACAAGGGGATTGTGGCTGGGCTATCCTGATATCTCTTTGGAAGTCCTGCGGCTGCCCGCCTGGAACACCTAGCGCGCGTTCTGCGTGGATATCACGGATACGGCAATCAGGTTTAGGGCATTAGGGGCGGCATTTTACGGCAGTCATTTTTTGGGCAGGCATTTTTAGGCAAGCAATCAGCGGTCTTCGTCGTAATAACGTTCTTTTAATTCTGGGAGATTTTCAATGGCAACTTATTTCCCCAAAGAGGGAGATATTGCGCGTAAATGGTTTGTGGTGGATGCGAGCGGGTTAGCGCTTGGCCGCCTCGCCTCGCGCGTGGCCCGCATTCTGATGGGCAAAGAGAATCCGAAATATACGCCGTTTATCGATACTGGCGATCACGTGGTGATTATCAATGCCGAGAAGATCAAGATTACCGGCATGAAGGCTGACCAGAAGATGTATCACCGCTATACCGGGTATCCCGGCGGGTTGCGTTCGGAAGAGATGAAGAAGCGGCTGGTGCGGAAGCCGGAGCTGATCATTGAAGATGCGGTGTCGCGCATGCTGCCGAAGAACAAGCTGGGCAAGCAGATGTTTACGAAGCTGAAGGTTTATCGCGGGGATAAGCATCCGCATGAAGCGCAGAAGCCGGAAGCTAAGGTGTTTGCGTAGGATCGCTTCGAGCTGCGGGCTCCGAGCGGGCAATTTAGGGTGCTAGATTTTTTGGAAAGGTTGATCAGGCCAAAAGCTTCATTCTTCGCGCACGTGGGTGCTCGAAGTGCGAAGCTCGCGGCTCGAAGCTAAAAATGGCAGAGATTGTTCAATACTACGGAACTGGACGCCGGAAGACGGCAATTGCGCGAGTTTTTCTTCGGCCGGGGAGCGGCGAGCTCAAGGTCAACGGCAAGTCATTCGATGAATACTTTGTGACGCCGTCGCAGCGCATTGCGGCGAAGCGGGCGCTGGTCTCGACCGATACAGCAACCACGTTCAACGTGCTGGCGAACGTGTGCGGCGGCGGGGTTGCTGGACAAGCCGATGCGGTGCGTCTCGGCATTACGCGTGCACTGATGCTGTTTAATGCGGAGTTGCGCGGGAAGTTGAAGGCCGAGGGCATGGTGACGCGTGATCCGCGGGCTAAAGAGCGCAAGAAGTATGGGCAGAAGGGCGCTCGTAAGAGATTCCAGTTTAGTAAGAGATAGTCGGTGGTCGTTTGTCGATGGTCGTTCGCGAACGACTGGCGACCGACGACGAACGACTGGTTTTTAGGAGTTCAATTCATCCCCCCACCTCCCCTGAGATGGGGTGGAAGGGAATGGCAATCCGGATCTTTTCAGCATCCGGATGCAGACCAACTGAGGAGGTTGATTGGCGAATATCACGATGAAGGAGTTGCTCGAAGCGGGCGTTCACTTCGGGCACCAGACGAAGCGGTGGAACCCCAAGATGAAGGAGTACATCTTTGGCGAGCGCAATGGGATTTACATTATCGATTTGCAGAAGACGCTGAAGATGTTTAAAGAGGCGTCGAAGTTTGTACAGGATCTGGCCGCGGACGGCCGCATCATTCTCTTCGTGGGCACCAAGCGCCAGGCGCAGGATGCGATTGCGGAAGAGGCACAGCGCTGCTCGATGTTCTATGTGAACCAGCGCTGGCTGGGCGGACTGTTGACCAACTGGGTCACGGTGCAGAAATCGGTGAAGAGGCTCAAAGAGCTCGACGAGATGGCCACGGATGGCCGTTACGATCTGCTGCCGAAGAAAGAAGTGATCAAGCTCGAACGCGAGCGCAAGCATCTGCAGGCGAATCTTGCCGGCATCAAGAATATGACGCGGCTGCCGGATGCGATCTTTGTCATCGATTCGAATAAAGAGCAGATTGCGGTGCGCGAATCGCGCAAGCTGGGGATTCCGGTGGTCGCGGTGGTTGACACGAATTGCGATCCGAGCGAAGTGGATTACGTGATTCCGGGCAATGATGACGCGCTGCGGGCGATCCGGCTGTTTACTTCGAAGATTTCGGAGTCGATTGCCGAGGGCGTGCATGCTCGGGACGACAAGCAGATAGCGGATATTCAGGCGGTGGCCGAGCCTGAGGCGGTGGCTGAGACTGCGGCTCCGGAAACGGAAGAGCTGTTCGCTGCGGTCGCGGCGGATGGCGAAGTTGCTGCTGTGGCGGCGGTCGATAGTTCGGTGGATGGCGCGGGCGAAGAGATACGGATGGAAGATGTGCTCGGCAAGGGCACGCGCAAGCGCCCTTCAGCGGCCACCGAGGATGTTGACGAGCTGCAGGCTGAGACGCGGCGGTTTTGAGGTCGGTCGCTGGCTTGTCGTTTTCCGGAAATTCCCGGCATAGCGACCCGGGCCGCTGTCACTCACGTGGGGCGCGTTGGCACGGCGAACAAATACATAGGTCCTTCGCTGCGCTCAGGATGACAATTGGAATTTTGATGCGATCTTGGGGCTAGAGTATAGCTGCCGACTGCTGGTAATCACTCGATCTGGCCCGCGCAGTTCGACGGTGCGCGGGTCGAGTTTTGTAAGAACAAAGTTTGGCCGGTGAAGGAAGAATTACGAATGAGCACGACTATGGCAAATATTTCTGCTGCGCAAGTGAAAGAGCTCCGGGAAAAGACTGGGGCGCCGATGATGGATTGCAAGACGGCTTTGACGGAAGCGAAAGGCATCCTGGAGGATGCGATTGTGTTGCTGCGTAAAAAGGGCGTGTCGGTCGCGGCCAAGAAGGCGACGCGGGTGACGAGTGAAGGATCGGTGGGGCACTACATCCACGCGGGCGGCAAGATTGGTGTGCTGGTTGAGGTCAACTGCGAGAGCGATTTTGTGGCGCGGACGGAAGACTTCAAAGAGCTGGTGCACGATATCGCGATGCACATTGCGGCTAGCGATCCGAAGTTTGTCCGCAAAGAGGATGTTACGGCGGAAGACTACGCTCGCGAGAAGGACATTTATCTCGCGAAGGCCATCGCTAGCGGCAAGCCGGCAAACATCGCGGAAAAGATGGTCACTGGCATGATGGAAAAGTATTATGAAGAGGTCTGCCTGCTGGAGCAGCCTTTCATCAAAGACCAAACCATCAACATCTCGCAGTTGATTGCGGCGAAGATTGGGAAGCTGGGCGAGAATATTGCGGTGCGCCGGTTTGCGCGGTTTAAAGTGGGCGACGCGAGCGAGACGATTGCCGTTACCCAGCCGGCGGAGCCGAAGGCGGACGCGGAATAAGATCCGACCGCGTCTATAACTATTGTGGCCCCAGCATCGTAGGATGCTGGGGCTTTCTTATTGCTCAGTGACATCTGCCGAGCTTTGCTCGGCTGGGCAGGTGGGGGCACCTGCCCCTACGTGATTCAGGTTGGAGTGCAGAGGCGGTGCTACACTGAATCTCGATGGCGGAGCCAATCTTTAAACGCATCCTGCTGAAAATCTCGGGCGAGGCTTTGGCGGCCACGCAGGGGTTTGGCGTTGACACCACACGCATACATGAAGTGGCGGCTGAATTGGCCGAGGTGCAGAATCTCGGTATTCAGATGGCGATTGTGGTGGGGGGCGGGAACTTTTTTCGCGGAGTAGCCGACCAGGCGCGGAACATGGATCGGGTGTCGGCGGATCATATGGGCATGCTGGCGACGGTGATCAATGCGCTGGCATTGCAGGACGCGCTCGAAAAGCAGCATGTTTATACGCGGGTGCAGACGGCGATTGAGATGAATCAGGTGGCGGAACCTTTTATACGGCGGCGCGCCATACGGCATCTGGAAAAAGGACGCGTGGTTATTTTTGCGGGGGGCACGGGGAATCCGTATTTTTCGACGGACACGGCGGCGTCGCTGCGGGCGATGGAGATCAAGGCCGATGCGATTCTCAAGGCGACCAAGGTGGATGGGATTTATGACGCGGATCCGATGAAGGTTCCGGACGCGAAGAAATTCGACACGCTTACCTATATGGATGTGCTCAAGCAAGGGCTCAAGGTGATGGACTCGACGGCGATTTCTTTGTGCAAGGATAACAATTTGCCGATCATTGTTTTCAATTTGAATCAGCATGGGAATATTCGGCGGGTGGTGCTCGGCGAAAAGATTGGGTCGCTGGTTAGCGCTTAGTGCAGGTCAGAGGTTAGAGGTCAGATTGAGGTGAAAACGAATTCCTTGACTTCCTACTTCTGCAATCTGGCCTCTCACCTCGACCTGCCTTGCTATAATCTACCGTTTTGATTCTGCATGTTTAGGAGCCCCCGAGCTATGGCTCATCCTGCCTTGAAGGAAGTTTTCGGACAACTTAAGACGCGCATGGATAAGGCGGTGGAGGACTTTCGCCGCGAGATGGCGGCTACGCGCACCGGACGCGCCAACATTCACATGCTGGACACGGTGTCGGTCGACTACTACGGGTCGCAGATGCCGCTTAACCAGATCGCGCAGATTCATGCGCCGGAGCCGCAGATGATCACGGTGCAGCCGTTCGATACGTCGCAGCTGGGGGCGATTGAGAAGGCGATCCGCGGGGCTGACCTGGGGCTCAATCCGATGAATGACGGCAAGCTGGTGCGCGTGCCGGTGCCGGCGCTGACTGAGGAGCGGCGCAAGGATATGGTGAAGCATCTGCATCGGATTCTGGAGGAGCATCGCACGGCGGTAAGAAACGTGCGGCGCGATGGGAATGACGCGATCAAGAAGACGATGAAAGATAAGAAGATTGCCGAGGATGATGAGAAGCGCGCGCTGGATGAGATTCAGAAGCTGACCGATGACGAGATTAAGAAGATGGAAGAGATGAGCAAGGCGAAAGAAAAGGAAGTGCTGGAGTTTAAGTAGGGCGAAACGCCAGGTCCCTCGACTCCGCAGAACGATCGCTTCGCGAATCGTTCTGCTTTGCTCGGGATGAAAGAGTTTGTAGTGATAGGAATCTTGTACTGCGGCGCCCATGGACAAAACGCGGCGTTTTTGCCGTTTGCGGAGGGGGATTTTGCTACTGCTAGCGGGAAGGCGGAGTTTTATAGTGAGGCTTTGAGGGCTCGGGGGCTTGATCCGGTGGCTGCTTTTACGCCGCCCCGGGGAATCGCGGCACGGGGCGGGATCGAAGTCGGGCTTTCCGCTTGAGCTTTTGCCGCGCAAGCCGGATAACCATCTCAATTCTACATTTGCCAAGGTGCCGTCGGTTCGCGAGATGGAACCGGGGATGGCGGAGCTGGAGATGCATCCAACTGACGCAGAGGCGCGTGGCGTACGCGACGGCGATCAGGTACGGGCGTTTAACTCGCGCCGAGAGATTGTGCTGCGGGCGCGAGTCGTTGACTGGCAAAGTCACGATTCGCGAAACCACAATTCGCAGAATCAGGGTTCGGTTCCTCCGGGAGTGGTTGCGGCGCGGCTTGATTGGGCGCGATTTGGTCCGGGTGGACGAAATATTAATGTGCTCACCTCAGAAAAACTTACGGACATGGGCAACGCGGCGACGTTCTATTCCGTCTGTGTTGAAGTAGAACCTTTTCGGGCGTGACTCGCGGGGAGAATTTTGTCTCTGCCTTGGACGGTTCTCAGTCTCTACCGTATAATTACCGTTTTCCTAACTCTAGTTTTTCGAGGTAGTTGCAATTCATTGTCATCATCAGGTAATCCCTGCCCGGACGCTTAAGCCCGGCCAGGACGCGGGTTCGCGGACAGAGTCGAAGCGCTCTCCATCTTCTTCCTCCCAAAGAGTTTGCGGGCGGAGCTCTGGATGGAATTTCCTGGTTTTTTTGTCGACGTTTTTGCTGCTGACCGCCACCGCCTTTGGGCAGTCGGATCTGATCGTCGGCATCGTCGTTCACGGCAACCGGCGCATTCCGGCGGATACGGTCAAGGCTCGCATCTTCAGCAAGGTGGGCGACGTGTATGACCAGGCCGCCATCGAGCGCGACTTCAATGCGCTGTGGAATACCGGCTACTTCGAGGACATACGCTTTGAACGCGAGCAGAGCGACAAGGGTTGGATCCTTCACATTTATCTCAAAGAGCGGCCGACGATTCGGGAAATCAACTACACGGGGCTGAATGCGGTTTCGACGAGCGATGTGCTCGACCGATTCAAGGAACGAAAAGTTGGGCTTTCGGTGGAGAGCCAGTACGATCCGACGAAGATCAAGAAGGCGGAAGTTGCGCTGAAGGAGTTGCTGGCGGAGCACGGGCATCAGTTTGCAACGATTCGCACCGAAGTTCGACCGATTCCGCCGGCTGCGGTCGCCGTCACCTTCGTGATTAAAGAGGGGCCGAAGGTTAAGGTGGGACGGATCATCTTCCGCGGCAACCGGCACATCAACGACCGCACGCTGCGAGCGGCGATGAAGAATCTGAAGCCGATCGGCATTCCGCATTCCATCTTTCTTGAAAACCTGTTTGCCAAGACTTATGACGCGACCAAGCTTGAGGAAGATACCGAGCGAGTGCGCGCAGAGTATCAGAACCGCGGCTACTTCAAGGTGCTGGTCGAGGATCCGAAGGCCGAGATTCACGACACGGGGCACCCGGGCTTTCATATTCCATGGATTCAGGGAGGAGTGGGGAAAGCCGTCGACATCACCATGCCGATCGAGGAAGGGGATCGCTACCGCCTCGGCACCATCACTTTCAAGAACAACAAAGCGATCCGGAATACGGCCGCGTTGCGCGGACTCTTCCCGATGAAGGACGGCGAGATTTTCAGCCGCGAGAAAGTTGCCAAGGGGCTGGAGAATCTGCGCAAGGCTTACGGCGAGGCAGGGTACATCAACTTTACTTCGGTACCGGACACGAAGTTCGACGATGCGAAGAAAATCGTGAATCTGGAAATCGATGTGGACGAGGGCAAGGAATTTTACGTCCGGCGCATAGAATTCCAGGGCAATACGACGACGCGCGACAAAGTGATACGGCGCGAGATTGCGCTGGAAGAAGGGCAGATCTACAACTCGCATTACTGGGAACTGAGTTTGCTGCGGCTGAATCAGCTGGGCTATTTCGATCAGCTCAAGCCGGACGATCCGAATACTACCGAGCGCCACCTCGACGAAAAGAATGGCACGGTCGATCTCACGCTGAAGGTTCATGAAAAGGGAAAAAACAGCATAGGGCTCCAAGGCGGCGTCAGCGGACTGGCCGGGGCTTTCGTGGGCCTCAATTACAGCACGAACAATTTTCTTGGATTGGGCGAGACGCTGTCGGTGCAGGCGAGTCTCGGCAGCCGCCAGCGCGACCTGGTATTCGGATTCACAGAGCCTTACATGTTTGACCGGCCGATACAGGCGGGCTTCAACGTTTACACGCGGAAGACGAACTACGATCAGGCGCGGCAATATGCCATTTTGACGGGACAGAATCCCAACCTGCCATCGGCGTATTTGCAGAATTTGCAGAACTATTCGCAGTCGAGCATGGGAGCCACGGGGAGCATCAGCTATCCGCTGCGCGGGAAACGTTCGTTTAAGCGGCTGGGCATCAGCTATTCATTCGACCGATCGTCGCTGATTGCGGTGAGCAGCGCTTCGAAGCTGTTGTTTGAGAATCTGAATTTCCGCGGCATCAGCGGGCCCAATGCTTTGAGCGGCATCATCACGAGCAAAGTGACGCCGAGCTTGACGATGAACACGCTCGATTCGAATTACGCGCCGCATCACGGCAAGAGCTTGTTCATTGGCGGTGAGTTTGCGGGTATCGGCGGCACAGTGCATACCATCCGGCCGATTATTCAGTACAAGCAGTTTTTCCCGATGCAAAAGCGCCGCAATGCGCTTGGCTACAATGTGCAGGCGTCGTTTATTTCGGGATATGACGGAGTGGTTGCGCCTCCGTTTGAACGAGCTTATCTAGGCGGCGAAAACGATCTGCGCGGATTCGATATACGCACGGTTTCGCCGATTGCGTACCTGCCGAGCGTGCAAAACGTGGCGCTGAAGAATCCAGATGGGAGCTACGTTCCGGCGAATCCGCGCTTTCCGGTGCAGACCAGTTCGACGGGAGCATGCGTGAGCAACTGCTGGAATATTCCGATTCCGTATCAGCAACTGGTGACGCCGGGCGGAGATTTCAGCATTCACGGCAACCTTGAATACCGCATTACGATTGCCGGGCCGGTGGCGATTGCGCCATTTGTCGACCTGGGCACCGATCCCATTCTGCGCACGTCGCAGTTGCAGATCAATCCGGTGCAGTATCAAAGCCTGATCAGCACGCTATTTGGCTGCCCGCAGTTGAGCACAGCGTACAGCTGCCAAGGCGGGCAAACGATCACCAATATCCCGCCGGATCTGAGGCCGGTTCCGGGCACGAACTGGGTTCCGCGAATGTCGACGGGAATCGAATTGCAGACGATGCTTCCTGTCGTGAATGCGCCCTTCCGCATTTATTACGCTTATAACGCGCTGCGCCTTGATGGCAGCGCGTACCCGCCAATACAGATCACACCCAGCATGTTCCCGTTCGGGGTGAACCCGGGCGCCGCGACCTATACCTATAACACCACACGATCGACACTGGCGGCTCCCTTCAGGCTGCTGGAGCCGAGGAAGACTTTCCGGTTTACGGTGGCGACGACGTTCTAGCTCTCAGCTTTCAGTAACGTCTAGAGTTTTCACCGCAGAGGACGCCGAGATCGCAGAGAGGATCGGGCGCTTGTTTTTCGCCGGACCTTTTCTCCGCGCACCCTGCGTTGTCGGCGGTAAAAGTTTTTCTCCTGAGAGCTGGGCGCTTACTCGATTTGCACTAAGCCGCTGGCGGCTGGGGCCGCGGGATGTTGTGGGGCGCGCCATGCGTCGAGGACCGAGACCTGGTGGACGCACGAGACGGTGCAATGGGGAGCGCAGGATTTTTCGGTTTGGAACTCACGGCGGATATCGGAGAGGGTGTATTTTTCCAGCGGGATGCCGGGGTAGCCGCGCTGTTGCGAGCAATAGTGGACGAGGCCATCCTCGCAAATGTAGAGGTAGCGCGCGCCGGCGCGGCAGCGCCACTGATTGGGGCGGCCTAAGGCGATGTTGTCCTGAAACGCGTTGACGCGGGTGAAGCTGCGCTTTTCGAGATTCTTCATCTCGTGATAGACGCGGCGCTCTTCGTCGTTTAAGGGCTGCACCTGGCCGGTTCCGTCGTGAATGATTCCGATGGTGGAGCTGAAGCCCAATTCTAGAGCTCGTTTGCCGATGGTTAGGGCGTCTTGCGGATTGCTTACTCCGCTGCCTACTACGGAATTTATATTCACGTGAAATTCGGCGTGCTCGGCCAGCAACTCCAGTTTGCGGTCCAGGACTTTCAGGCTTTTCTTCGAAACCTCGTCGGGAGTTACGTTATCGATCGAAATCTGGAGCCACTCGAGGCCCGATTGATTGAGACGCTTGATGCGGTCGGCGACCAAGAGATAACCGTTGGTGATCAGGCCGGAGACGATGCGGCGCTTCCGCATGTGGTGGATGATGTCATCCAATTGAGGATGGAGCAGCGGTTCTCCGCCGCTGATCGTGATGACGGAAGTGCCCAAACCGCCGAGGAGATCGACGCGGCGCAGCATCTGTTCGGTCGGCACCGGCTTCGAAAAATCGTCGAACTCGTTGCAGTAGGTGCAGGCCAGATTGCAGCGGCGGATCGGTATGAGATGCGCGAGCAGCGGATGGTCGGTCGACACGACGGCCTTGAGGATTTGCCATAAGCCGTGAACGTTGCGTTCGGCCGCCTTGAATTTGCGGCGCCAGGCCAAGGACCTGTTGGTTGTCGAATTTGTCAAAATCGTATTTGTCAAAATCAGGTTGTCAAAATCGTAGTTGTAAATAGACCTGCTTCTATTTGACCACAGGGCGGTGGCCAGTGGCCAATTTGGCGCAGCCTTTGGCGGGAAAGCGGGGCTGAACGGCGATTCGGCCCAGCCGAGTCTCGTCGCGGATGTCCCTTGCCAAGTGAAACAGATTGCAATTGCGGCCGGCACGACGCGCGCGTTCGTGGGCGCCCCGAGCGAGCGATTGCTTGGACTTGCGCGAAATTCACAGCCTTTTCAAGTGGCCCTCAGCTTGCTCCCGATTGGCTATAATGTCTATTTTTATGATCGACATTTAGATTTTCTCTTTCTCTTTCTTTTTGCGCTTGGAGTCATTCTTGGCCAATCCCCGGGTCGATGTGCTGATTGTCGGCGGCGGATTCAGCGGAACCATGCTCGCGGTGCAACTCTTGCGGCGCGGCACCTCTTTGTCGATCGCGGTGATGGATCGAGGCGGTCTCCCGGGGCGAGGGCTGGCCTACAGTTCTCCGCATCGCTTTCATCTACTCAATGTGCCGGCGGGACAAATGGGTGCTTTTCCCGGGGACCCTGAAGATTTTTTCCGCTGGGCGCGAAGCTATTACGACGCCTCGATCAAGCCGCGCAGTTTTCTGCCGCGCGCGGTCTACGGACAATATCTCGGCAGCGTGCTCGATCGCACTCTTGCCGAAAAAGGACGTGACCGCTTTCAGTGGGTTCAGGATGAAGCGCTGTCGATGCAGCGCCGCAAAAACGAAATGGCCTTACAGCGTAAAGACCTTGCGGCTCCGGAGCTGCTGGCTCGCGCAGTGGTATTGGCGACTGGGAATTTTCCGCCGGGTGCTCCGCGTATTCCCGAGCTCGCGGCGAGTAATTCGCGTGCTGGCGGGTTGGGCAGCTCGCTGTATGTGCAGTTCGCGTGGTCGCCGCATGCACTGGAGAATTTGCCGCGCGACGGAAGCGTTCTGTTGCTCGGTTCCGGCCTCACCAGCATCGACATGATTATGGCGCTGAAGTCGAAGGCATTTCGCGGGACCATACACATTCTTTCCCGGGAAGGGCTGATCCCGAGCCGCCATCAACCGATTCAACATTGGCCGGTTTTTTGGAATGCCAATTCTCCGCGGACGGTCCGCGGCTTGCTGCGCCTGATTCGAGAACAGGTCGATGTTGCCGCCGAAAAAGGCGTCGACTGGCGAAGCGTTGTCGATAGCTTGCGCGCTGTGACGCCGCAAATCTGGCAGTCACTGCCGGTGAGCGAGCAGAGACGATTCTTGCGCCATGCGCGCCCTTATTGGGATGTGCACCGTCATCGCCTGGCGCCCGAAATTGCCGACATTTTTTCGGATATGGAGGCGGAGGGGCAAATCCGATTTCATACGGGGCGGATAATGCGCTACGCCGAGGACGGCAATCTCGCCGAGATTTTTCATCAGGAGCGCGGCAGCAACACGGTTAAGCGTCTGCACGCCCATCGCGTCATTAACTGTACCGGGTCCGAAACCGACTGCCGGCGCATTGACGACTCGCTTATTACCAGCCTTTTCGTACAGGGACTCGCTCGTCCCGACCCTTTGTTTCTGGGCCTTGACGTCGATGCGCGCGGCGCGCTGATCGACTACCAAGGAAAGGCGTCTCGCTCTCTGTTCACGATTGGACCGACGAGAAAAGGACAGTTGTGGGAGACGACGGCGGTTCCTGAAATTCGGCAGCAGGCGGAGCAACTCGCCGGGCACCTGGTGACGGTGTTGAACGCGGACTCGGGCGAGGGCGAGTTGCTCGAAGCCGCAGTATAGAAATCAAAGTGTAGAAAATCAAGCAGCCTCTTCGCGAAGCTTTTCGTGTCCCGCGGCGCTCAGCGCGCGGATCGCCCGCTCCAGGTTATCGCGCTTAATGAGCACGTAATCCGTGTCAAAAGTAGAAATCGCAAAGATGGGGATCTGCGCTTCGGCGAGCGGCTGTAGAAAAGAGGCGAGCACTCCGGTCATCGAAAACGGAAATGGGCCTTCGAGCTTGAGCGCGATCCATCCGCGCTCGATGCGGACTTCTTTCGTGCGGACTTCTTCTGGGCAGCTTTCTTCCATGACGACAATGGAGAGCTCATCGCGGGTGCGGGTGGCGCAGAACAATTCGGCGTTCGAGGCCCAGGCGGGAATGTCGGCGCCGGGGGCGAGTTGACACACGGCCAAAGGTGTTGCGATAAGGCGATATTTCAGACGGGGCGGCAATTCACAAAAGGGTACTACATCGGCGAGAACGTTATTGGGCGGGTGAGTGGGGAGTGAGTGTCGATGGCGGGAGCGGGCGAGGACGCCCGCTCGACAGCCGGCGGGACGTCGGCGCCACTTATCGTCAGGGCGTGCGATACTGAAATTTATGGCGCAGCCTGATTTTACTCCGCGTTTGGCGAATGATCCGAAGTCGGTGGTGATTCATTTGACGACGGGGACGGGGCTGGATATTGAATGGAAGGATGGGCACCGGTCGGTGTATACGTTCACGTTTTTGCGGGATGCCTGTCCCTGCGCGCTCTGCGAGGACGAGCGCGCGAAGGCGGGGCGGAAGGCGGGCGAGGCAGCGAAACTGGCTCCGGGAGCGCTGCCGATGTTCAAGCCGGCGGTGAGGGCGCTAGCGGCGGAAGCAGTGGGCAAGTATGCGTTGCGGTTTGCGTGGAACGATAATCACGATCTGGGAATTTATTCATGGTTTTATCTGCGGGAAGTTTGCCCTTGTGGGGGGTGCGCGGCGGGGCGGTGACGTTGAGTTCCGTGCATTTTCGTCGCGCTAGCTGAAAGCAGGTCCTTCGCTACGCTCAGGATGAGAATTTATTTTTTATGACTTTATTTCTGGCGAGAAACTACCAGTTATGACTGTGCGCATTCGATTGGCGGAGGGTCGGGATATTCCGGCGTTGCGGAAATTGATTGAGACTTCGGTGCGTGGATTACAGGCTCGGGATTATTCGGCGGCGCAATTGGAGAAGGCGCTGGAGACGGTTTATGGGGTCGATACACAGCTGATTTCGGATCGAACTTACTTTGCGGCGGAAGAGATGGATGACTTCGCGGGATCTTCGCGAGCGCCGTTGCTGGTCGCTTGCGGCGGGTGGAGCAAGCGGAAGACGTTGTATGGCGGCGATCAGTTTGCGGCGCGCGAGGATTCGTTGCTCGATCCGGCGAGCGATGCGGCGAAGATACGCGCATTTTTTGTGCATCCGGCGTGGGCTCGGCGAGGAATTGGAGGCATGATTCTGGAGGCTTGCGAGGCGGCAGCGGGGGCGGCAGGATTTCGGCGGCTGGAGATGGGGGCGACGCTGACGGGGGTTCCGTTTTATCGGACGAAGGGTTATGTGGAGTTGGAGGGCATGGAAGCGGCGCTGGGTGATGGGTTGGCGCTGCCTATTGTGCGGATGGGGAAGAGCGTGGGCAACTTGTAATTTGTTGTGCCGCGATCGCGAAAGTGAAGTGGGTTGGATTGGGAAAACACAAGGTCCCTCCACTCCGCTTCGCTCCGGTCGGGATGACAGATTTATGGGGCGTTGCGCTCTGGATGACATCTGTGGAAGTGAAGTTATTCTCGCGGCGGTGAACCGCGTGCCAACTCGGCATTAGCACCTGAACGCGAGAGTCGCTGGAAGCCGTGCCCTTCCCCAGAACCATTTATGAGATAGCTTCTAGTTTCGATTCGCGCTTGCGTACGAAGCGGCATTCTGGCTCGGCTGCGATAGCGATGCTTGGGCTTTTTGCTGGGCGGTCCAGTCGTGGATGCGGGTGCTTAGGACATCCATTGGCAGAGCACCGCCGGAGAGGACTTCATCGTGGAAGGCGCGTATGTCGAACTTGTCGCCTAGCTGGTCTTTCGCGTACTGGCGCAGTTTCAGGATTTCAAGCTGTCCGATTTTGTAGCCGAGGGCTTGCGCGGGCCAGGCCATGTAGCGGTCGGTTTCGCTTTGCACGGTGACTTCGTCGATGGCGGAATGGGCGTGGAAATAATCGACTACCTGTTGGCGTGTCCAGTGCTTGTAGTGGAAGCCGGTGTCGACGACGAGACGGATGGCGCGCAGCATGTCGTCCTGGAGATGACCGTAGTAGCTGTAGGGATCCTGATAGAAGCCGACTTCTTTGCCTAGACGCTCGGAGTAGAGCGCCCACCCTTCGACATAGGCGGTGTAATTTTCGTGCTGGCGGAAGAGTGGGAGTTCGGGCAATTCTTGCGCGATGGAACCTTGCATGTGATGGCCGGGAACGCCTTCGTGATAGGCGGTGGTTTCGATATCGAGGACGGTGCGCTTGGCGAAATCGCCGGTATTGACCATGATGTGGCCGGGGCGCGAACCGTCGGGCGTGCCATCCATGTATTCGGCGTCGGACGCACCTTTCTCGCGGAATTCTTCGACGGGCAGGACCTCGAGCTTAGCTTTGGGCAGGCGTCCGAACAGCTGCGGCAGACGCGCGTACATTTGATCTTCGTATTTGCGGTAGAGGTCGAGGATCTGTTCGCGGGAGTGGGCGTGGAGTTTGGGATCGGCGTCGACGGCGGCTTTGAAGCTATTCATGTCTTTGTAGCCGAGCTGATTGACGACGGCGATCATGCGGGCTTCGATTTCTTTCACCTGGGCCAGGCCGAGCTCATGAATTTCTTCGGGCGACAGGTTGGTGGTGGTGCTTTCTTGTACACGGAAGGCATACCAGGCGGTGCCGTCGGGGAGGGACCAGGCTCCGGGCTCGGAGCGGCCTTTGGGGGCGTATTCGTCGCGGACAAAGGCGGTGAATTTTACGTAGGCGGGGATGACGGAATCTTTGACGGCGGCGAGGCCTTCGGCGCGCAGGCGCTTGCGATCGGCTTCGGGGACGGCGTCGGGAAATTTGTCGAAGGGATGCGTGAAGGGATTTTGCTCGGGAGTCTGGGAGGCGATGTCGTTGGCTTGGGTGACGACCTTCTCCAGCAGAATCTTGGGCGGCATCAGGCCGGCGGCCATGCCGCGGCGCATCTGGTCGATGGTCTGGTCGAAGAGGCGCGGAATTTGTTTTAGGCGCGCGATGTAATCTTCGTAATCTTTGACGCTCCCGAAGGAGAGGACGCTGACGAGTTCGGGCGCTTCGATGTGAATTCCGCTGAACTGATTGACGGGCATTTCCCAAGGCTTGAAGCGGGCGCCTTCAAGGTTCATTTGGAGGTCGCGGACCATGAGGCGCTGATTGAGAATTTCCTGCTCGGGGAATCCGGTGGTGTCGATGGCTTCGAAGCGGGCGAGGAAGTTGCGGGCCTGCAAGAGGCTGTCGTCGATGGCCGCTTGCGAGAAGTCGTCGACCTTATCGTTATAGCGCTTATCGCCGAGGATGGAGGCGTAGAGAGGGCTGGTGCGCATGGTGTATTCCCACTGCTCGTGGAGGAGGTCGTTGAGGGCTCTGCGGCGGGCGTCGAGATCGGCGGGCGCTGGGGCGGCAACCGCCGCCGCGGGGATTAGCAGGGCTAGGATCAGGGCGCAGGTTAGGGATCGCATGAGGGCTCCGGAGAATATTTTATGGCTTGGCGGCAGACTTTGGACGCAGGTCTGGATGCTTAGACGGATACGGGGGCGGAGGGGTAGCAGTTCCGTAGAATTTTGCGGCAGCGGGAGCTTGGCCGGTGTCGGCTGCTGCCGCGCTTTGCTCGGCTGGGCAGGTGAGGGCACCTGCCCTGGTGATTTTGGTGCGGCGTCGACGGCGCGATTTGGCGGGGGCGGGCGTGAATTTTGGTGCGTGCGGGTGATTCTTGTTTCTTCGGGTTAGCGGCTGGCCAGGGCGCCCGCGGTTTCTCCTCCGTCGATGGTGTAGATGGCGCCGGTGATGAATTGGGCGTCGTCGGAGGCTAGGAAGGCGAAGAGAGCGGCGATTTCCTCGGGCTGGGCGTGGCGGCGGATAGGGATTTTTTGGTTGACCTCGTCGAGCATGGCGTCGGTGTATTCGGCGCGCTGCATGGGGGTGAGGACGTATCCGGGAGCGACGGCGTTGACGCGGACTTTGGGCGCGAGTTCGAGGGCCATGGATTTGGTGAGTTCGATGACTCCGGCTTTGGTGGTGTTGTAATCGGCGTAATAGGGATAGCCGGTGATGCCGTTGGTGGAAGCGGTTTGCAGGATGACTCCGGTGCCTTGGTCGATCATGTGGCGGGCGGCGGTTTGAGCTACATAGAAGACGCCGGTTAGGTTGACGGCTAGGACTCTGTGCCAGTCTTCGGGAGTGATGTCGAGAAAGTTGTGGCGGATGCTGACGCCGGCGTTGTTGATCAGGACGTCGATAGCGCCCATCAGGTGGATTGCTTGGGCTAGGGCATTCTTCACTTCGTGGAGATTGGTTACGTCGGCGTTTAGGGCGTTGGTTAGGGCGGGGAGATCGTTGGTGATTTTTTTATTTGCTTCGGGGTCGCGGTCTAAGACACAGACTTTGGAGCCTTCTTCTAGAAATCTTGCGGCGGTGGCGGCGCCAATGCCGCTGGCTCCGCCGGTGATCAGGACGCGTTTGGATTTTAGGCCGCGCAATTTGTCTCCGCTGGATGATTAGGATACCTGTCGGGCGGGTGGTTGGCCATTGGTTGATTGGTTGGTGGCGCTGACAAAAGGCTTTCACCACTAAGGGCACGAAGGCGCACCCAGGAAGGGCCAAGGTATGCTGTGGTGGTGTCGACAAAAAGCGGGAGACGCAGGCGCGGCGGCAACCGGTGCGGTTGCGGCCGGCGCTGGTGCGGCAGCGGATGCGGCTGAAGAACCAGGTGCACGCGGTGCCGCATCGGGAGGGCTGCGATCTCCGGTGACGGATTTATTTGACGAGCGGGGACGGTGGTGTCTGCGCTCCGGATGACAATTTTTTTGGTATTGTCGCTGGACTGAGTTTTGGGGTGAGGCGATATGGGATTCGTGAATGTGCTGTTTGGGCGGCCGCTGGCTTCTTCGGAGGATGAGGGGGAGCGGATTACTCCTTTGCAGGGGATTCCTACGTTTGGGCTGGATGCATTGAGCTCGGCGGCCTACGGGCCGGAGGCGGCGCTGACGATTTTGCTGCCTTTGGGATTGCTCGGCGTGCGGTACATCGTGCCGCTGACTTTTGCGATCATTGTTTTGCTGATCATTGTTTATTTCAGTTATCGGCAGACCATTGCGGCGTATCCGAATGGCGGCGGGTCGTACACGGTGGCGAAAGAAAATCTGGGTGAAGGAGCGGGGTTGCTGGC
>JGI12635J15846_10001547_pt1 | contig 20144 bp, 19 predicted proteins | sample BlaSpr_A8_OM2_M2_FD_15846 | JGI IMG/M metagenome (IMG submission 15846) | reverse complement strand
CGCTCGTTGCTGTCGGCGAGAGTGCGGGCGCGCGGAGGGTCGGTGAGTTTTTTGCGGCCGCGGAAGTCGAAGGTGCGGCCGTCGTCGAAGCGGAAATTTTCGATGGAGTCGAAGAGTGGGCGCTCGCGGTTGTCCCAGACGATGGGGAGATGGAAGGCGGTGGGATCGTTGTAGGCGTGGAAGTAGTGGAGAGGATAGAGAGCGAGCTTGGCGAGGCCGAGCGGATTGAAGTAGGAGATGACTTGCTTGATCCAGAACTGATAGTCGGTAATGCGCTTCATGATTTCGTTGCGGATGGATGTGGGGGTGTTGTCGCTGCCGGTGGTGTTGAAATCGCCGGCGAGGATGACGGGGTTTTGGACGGAGCGGATTTTGTCGAGGAGCGCGGTCATTTGTTTTTTGCGGCAGGCGGGCGTGCATTTGTTTTCGAGATGCGCGGCGACGATAGTGGCCTGGCCGGTGGGGGATTCGGGGACGGAGATGTCGGCGATGAGCGCCATGCGGCCGCCGTGGCGGAGTTCGCGCTCGATGCGCTCTTTGAATAATTTTTCGGCGGACCAACGGCGGCCTTGCTCGAGCGAAGAGATCGCGGCGTATTCGGTGGCGTACCAGTCGTAGCAAACCGGCAAACGAAAAATGCGGACGTTGTGGATCGGATAGCGGCTGAGGATGGCTGTGCCGTGGAGGCCGTGGTATTTCTGCGCGTCGACGTGGAGATCGGTTTGTAGGCGCTGGTCTTCCTGCGCGTCGGAGAGATGAACTTCTTCGGAGTTGAGATCGAAGATGGGGTCGACTTCGAGGAATTCGACGCCGTAGGCGTAGTTCATTTGGAGAGCGGAGGCGAGGTCGGCGGTGACGTCGTCGTAGTTGGTGCGCTTCATGCCGAGGTCGGCTTCATTGAGGATGAGGAGGTCGAGGGATTGGAGTTTTTGGAGTTGGGAGTCGACGGCGGCGCGGTGGGCGGCGTGGTCTTTCTGATTTTTGTGATCGGTGGGCGGTTCGGCTGGGGCGAGTTCGTTGAATTTTGTTGGGTCGGTGAGTGCGGCGCGGATGAGATCGATGTTGAGGCCGCGTTCGATGTTCCACATGGCGACGCGGAGGACGGGGCCAAGATTGGCTACGTCCGGGCGGAGAGGTTTTGCGGCGGGATCTTCGTGGAGGAAGGGAGTGCTGAGGAGGGAGTCGAGGCGGTGGGCCAGGTCGCCGGTGGGGTCGGCGGTTTTGGAGAGAGTGACGAGATCGTCGAAGGAGAGGAGAGCCGGGTTTTCTGTATTTGGGGAGGAGGCGTCGGGCCAAGTTTGGGATTCGATGTGGACGATGGTGGATTCCTGGGCGGAGGTGGGGATGGATAAGAAAAGGAAGAGAGAAAAGATAACGCTGAGACGCAGAGGACGCTGAGGAGCGCGGAGGGAGCGCGTTACGCGGGAAGAGAAGACGGGCACGGCGTGCCGTGCCCCTACGGGGTTGGGGGCGGGGAGCATTGTGCTATAGGGGTTTGCGGCGGGTGGGTTTGCTCGATTTGGATTTTGGTTTGACGGATTTGGCGGCGGCGATTTCTTTGCGGACGCGGGGCGGAAGGATTTTGTTGGTGACTTTGTAGCCGGCGCGTTCGAAGGAGCGCCACATGTACCAGCTCGCGATGGTGCGATAGGGGCGCCAGCGTTCGCCGAAGGCGAGGAGTTCTTTGGGCTTGGGCATGCGTTTTTTACCGTAGGTAACGGACCAGCCTTTTTTCACGCCGAGGTCGTGGATGGGGAGGACGTCGGGGCGGCCGAGATTGAAGATGAGGAACATCTCGACGGTCCATGCGCCGATGCCGCGGACGGAGACGAGCCGTTCGACGAGTTCGTCGTCGGAGAGCTGTTCGGCTTGGTCGCGGGTGGGTACGACGCCTTCGAGCGTTTTTGCGGCGAGATCCTTCATGGCGAGAACTTTGGCATTGGAGAGGCCGGCTTTGCGGAGCGCGGGAGTTTTGAGCTTGAGCATTTTTTCGGGAGTGGGCGGGCGGCCGTTGTCGCCGAGGGCTTTGACGCGGCCGAAGATGGTGGCGGCGGCTTTGCCGGAGATGGATTGGTAAGCGATGGACTCCATGAGGGCTTCGTAGGGGGATTGGGCGAGGTCGAGGTCTTTTTGGAATTTTTTCGTGGCGAGGATGAGTTCGGCGAGTTTTTCGTCTTTGGAGGAGAGGTGGGACATCGCGAGTGCGAGGTCGAAGGAGAGGAGTTGAGCTGGGGTGGACATGATTTTGAGATTTTAGCGCAGGTTTGGAAAATTGATGATGGGCGAGTGGGCGACGGATTTGAAATTTTCGGGGCGAGGATTCGTTGGTCAAAAGCGGCGGTGAACCGCCGCCGTCCATATGGGTAATTGCCGGCGAGCGATGCGAGAAGGCGGATTATCCTCGGTGGCGTTTGGGAAAAACGCCGGCTGGAAGCCGGCGCTACCGGGGCGGGGCGCGGTGTATACTGCGCGCGAATTTGGAGAGGTGTTGTGGAGCATTCGGTCATATTTCGGGACATTGCGATGGTGTTTGGGTCGGCGCTGGTTTGTGGGTTGCTGGCCTGGAGCATCAAGCAGCCGATTTTGCTGGGGTACGTGTTGGCGGGGCTGATTGTGAGTCCGCTAACGCCGGGGCTGCACGTGCATGACACGCACGTGTTTGAGTTGATGGCTGAAGTTGGCGTGGTGTTGCTGATGTTCTCGGTGGGGATTCATTTTTCGATTCCGGATTTGATGAAGGTGAAGTGGGTGGCGCTGTTTGGGTCGCCGCTGGGCGTGGTGTTGTCGGTGGCGCTGTGCATGGGGGTGGGTTGGTTGATGCACTGGCCGGTGCTGCAGAGCTTGGCGGTGGGATGCATCGTGGCGGTGGCGAGCACGATGGTTTTGATGCGGCTGTTGATGGATCGCGGCGAGATGAAAACGGAAGCGGGGCGCGTGATGATCGCGCTGACGCTGGTGGAAGATCTGGTGGTGGTGATATTGACGGTGCTGTTGCCGAGTCTGGCGAGCGAAGGTGGCGCGGATTTCGGGCAGATCGCTTGGCGGATCGGGAAGGCGTTTTTGCTGCTGATCCCGATCGCGGCGGCGGCGTGGAAGTTGATGCCAAGGTTGCTGGCGCGGGTGGAGAAGACTTGCAACGACGAGATTTCGCTGTTGCTGGCGCTGACGACTTGCATGGTGGTGGCGGCGGTGACGGAGGCCGTGGGATTGTCGCTGGCGCTGGGCGCATTTTTGGGCGGGATGTTGCTGGGCAGTTCGGACTTCGTGAAGAAGCTGGAGCACCAGACGGCGCCGCTGCGCGATGCGTTCGTGGCGGTGTTTTTTGTGTCGGTGGGGATGCTGATCGATCCGCGGACGTGGGGATCGGCGTGGCAGATTATTTTGCTGTTGGTGGGGCTGGTGCTAGCGGGGAAATTTGTGGCGTGGTTTGGCGTGGTGAAATTGTTTGGGTATCCGGCATCGACGTCGGCGCGGGTAGCGATTGGATTGACGCAGATCGGGGAGTTCTCGTTTATTTTGGCGCAGGTGTCGCTGAAGGCGGGGTTGATTACGCCGACGATTTACAATGCGACGCTGGTGGCGTCGTTGGTGACGATATTGGTGAATGCGATGTTGTTTAAGATATTTTTGAAGCAGCAGAGCGGGAGTATAGAAGCGACGACGTAAGGAAGTAACGATAAGAGGAAGAGGTTGACAGTCGACAGTTGAAAGTCGAAAGCGGGACGGCAAGAGACTTGGGCGTGTGATCTTGCGGACATGGGGCGCGGCGGTGCTGCGCCCGTACAACGGGCGATGAAGGGGCGGGTTTCGCGGTGGGATTGACGGCTGAGATCCTTCGGCGTCCTTCGGNCGCCTCAGGATGACAAGCTTTGAGGAGCGAGAGGGACCGAGGTCGTGTTGAAGTTGAGATCCTTCGGCGTCCCTTGGACGCCTCAGGATGACAGGTTTGGAGGAGGGGCAATCGCAGGCGTGTTTTGCGCCGGGCGGAGCAAGCCCCGCCTCTACAAGAAGAATCGGAGTGCGGCGGACCGGTCGAGGTGACGGTTCGCCGTTTTTTTTAGCCGCTGGCGGGGTGGGCCAGGCGGGTTTCGGTGAGGTCGAGTTCGCGTTCGAGGTTACGGAGGACTTCGTCGTTGATGCGGCCTTCGTTGCGGAGGCGGACGGCGGTGTCGCGTTCGAGGCGGAGGAGATCGAGCGAGAGTGAAACGATGTGGCCGTGATCGTGGGCGTCGATGCCGTGCTCCTCATAGCTTTGGCCGGTGAGCGCGGAGAGGCGGCGTTTGTATTTCGCGAGGACGTCGTCGTACGCGGTGGAGAGATGGTGCGAGTCGTCGTGATTTTCGGAGCGCAAGGTTTTGATTTGCTTCAACGCGGTTTCTAAGATGATGCGACGCGCTTCGTGCTCTTCGGCGGCGATCATACTTTGGCCGGCGAGGCCCAGTTTGCGGATTAGTGGCGGCAGGGTGAGGCCCTGCAAGACGAGCGTGACGAGGATCACGCTGAAGGTCAGGAAGATGATTAGATTGCGCTGCGGGAATGGGCTGCCGTCGGAGAGCGTGAGGGGCAGCGCCAGAGCAGCGGCTAGCGCGACGACTCCGCGCATTCCGGTCCAACCTACGATGAAGATTCCTTTGATGTTGGGCATCGGTTCGTTCTGGTGAAATATTTTACGGCGAACGAGGTTGGCCACTAAGGCTCCAGGGTAGAGCCAGGCGAGTCGAAGAAAGATGACGAGTGCGCTGAAGAGGCCGCCGTAGAGGAGCAACGTCTTCATCGAATACTCGTGGATGCCCGAGAGGACGAAGGGAAGTTGCAAGCCGATGAGAACGAAGACGAGGCCGTTGATGGCGAAGGTGAAGGAGCTCCAGAAACCGTAGGCTTGCAGGCGGACTTGCGGAGAGAAGAGGCGGTTCTCGCGACGGCCGAGATAGAGGCCACAGGCCACGACCGCGAGGACGCCGGAAGCGTGAGCGTATTCGGCGGCGAGGTACGCGGCGTAGGGAATCATGATGCTGAGCGTGACTTCGATGGCGCCATCATCGAGGTAGCGTTCGACGCGTTCGATGAGGAGGGCGATGAGCAGGCCGACGAGAATGCCGCCGCTGACAAGCCAGGTTAAGCGAATGGCGCCGCCGAGAACCGTTGGAGTTTCATTGCGCACGACCATGGCGACGCCGAACTCGAGAGCGAGGAGGCCGGTGGCGTCGTTGACGAGGCTTTCGCCTTCGAGAATGTCGACGATGCGTTGTGGGAGGCCGAGATTTTTGGCGATGGCGGTGGCGGCGATGGCGTCGGTGGTGGCGACGACGGCGCCGAGAACGACGCCGAGACGAAGATCGAACGGAGCGAAGGAATAGTTTGCGGCTTCGGCGACTCCCCAGACGGTGAAGCCGACCAGACCGAAGGCGAGGAAGAGGATGCTGACGATGTTGTAGGAGAAGTCGCGCCAGCTGGTGAACCATGCGGCGGTGTAGAGCAGGGGCGGAAGGACGACGAGGAAGATGACGTCGGGGCTGATGGTTATGTGAGGGATGCCGGGGATGAAGCTGAGGGCGAGGCCGGCGATGACGAGGACGATCGGATAGGGGATTTGGATTTTACGAGCGAGAGCGGCGAAGACCACGACGAAGAGGAGAAGGAGAAGAAAGACGAGTTCGACGGCGTGGACGCTGTTTCCTGTCATTCCGGGTCCCTGTGAGATTCTCCGAAGTGGGATAACGATACAACAAGTGCGATGGGGGTTTTGATGAGCTGATCGCGTCGATGGTTGAACGCGGCCGAGCTAACGAAACGGGTGTGATAAACTTTCGAGTTTATGCAGACGGGAATTATTGGACTACCACAGGTTGGAAAGACGACGCTGTTTCGGATTTTGACGAAGGCAAGCGTCGAAGCGAAGGGCGGCTCGCAGGAGACGCGTGTCGGCGTGGCGAAAGTGCCGGAGCCGCGGCTGATCGAGCTCGCCAAGTTATACAACCCGAAGAAGATAACTTACGCGACGGTGCAGTACGTCGATCTCGGCGGGATTCAGGGCGAGCGGACGCGCGAGGCGCTGGCGTCGCTGCGCGAGGTCGATACGATCGCGCACGTGATTCGTGTGTTTGACGATCCGACGGTGCCACATGCGGCGGGGTCGATCGATCCGCTGCGCGATGCGACGAATCTGGAGTTGGAATTGATTTTGTCGGATCACGATCAGATTACGCGGCGGTTGGAGCGCGTTGAGAAAGATTTGAAGAAGAAGGCTGATCCGCTGCTGCAGCTCGAGAAGACGGTATTGGACAAGTGCAAGGCGCACCTGGAGGCGGAGAAGCCGCTGCGGGAGCTGGAGTTGACGGCGGAGGAGCGTCGGCCGATCGGGGGATTTCTATTTTTGTCGGCGCGGCCGGTGCTGTATGTGTTGAATGTTGGGGACGATGAGGCAGACAAACTGGATTCGGCGGTGGAGCGGCACAAGCTGACTTCGCTGGCGGGGAAGCCGAATGCGGCGGTGGTGGCGGTATGCGGGCGGCTTGAGGCGGAATTGGCGGAAATGGAAGAGGCTGAGGCGGCAGAGCTGCTGGCGTCGTATGGATTGAAGGAACCGGGGCTTAACCGGTTGATTCGCGCGACGTATGAGTTGATGGGGCTGACTTCATTTTTTACGGCGGGGGAGCCGGAAGTGCGTGCGTGGACGATTCGAAAGGGATCGACGGCAGTAAAGGCGGCGGGGGCGATTCATAGCGATATCGAGAAGGGATTTATTCGCGCGGAAGTTGTGCGATGGAATGATTTGCTGGCGGCGGGGAGTTTGGCGGCGGCGAGGGAGAAGGCGCAGGTGAGGTTGGAGGGGAAGGAATACATTGTGCAGGAAGGGGATGTGATTCTTTTCCGGCACAGCGGGTAGAGGGAAGAGGCGAGTTGACAGTCGACAGTTGAAAGTCGAAAGGGAAGAGTCACAGGTTTGAACGGCGGTGGACGGGGCAGTATGAGTGTTGCAGCAACCGTGCACAGGCAGGAGTGCCTGTGCCACTTGGGATGAATCATGATTTGGTATTTCGGGTGGGGTTGGCGGCGCTGCTGGGGGTGATGGCGGCGGCGGGGAATTTGATTGGCGGGTATTTTGTGGTGCGCGGGGATTGGTCGCGCAAGTATTTGCAGTATTTTTTGGCGCTNGGCGCCGGGTACATGCTGGCGGTTGCGTTCCTCGACATTATTCCGGAGTCGGTGCGGCTGTCGGGGGAACGGGCGTTTCTTTATGTCCTGATCGGATTTTTCCTCGTACATCTCTTTGAACATACGATTGCGCCTCATTTTCATTTTGGAGAAGAGACGCATCACGAAGAAGTGAGTCACGGGCACGCGCGGACGACAGTGCTGCTTGGGTTGGCGATCCACACGTTTTTTGATGGGGTGGCGATCGCGGCCGGGTTCCTCGTTTCCACCTGGCTCGGCGTGGTAATCTTCCTGGCGGTGTTTCTGCACAAGCTGCCGGAGGGGTTTACGGTGGCGTCGCTTGTTTTGGCTAGCGGGATGGGGAAGCGCAACGCAATCCTCGCAGCCGGGTTACTAGGGATAGCGACGCTGTTAGGAGTGGTGTTGACCAGCGCCTTGCAGGGGCAACTGAAGTACGCGTTGCCCGTGTCGGGCGGGGTGACCTTATACGTGGCGGCGTCGGACCTGTTACCGGAGGTAAACCGGGAACCGAACTGGCGAATGGCGCTGCTGGTCTTTGTAGGGGTAGTCAGCTTGTTGATAATGCAGGCGTTGTTCCACGTCTAGCTCTTCGCTTTTCTTTTGCCAGCAAAACACTGCAGTCTATTGCAACTTCCTGACACCACATGTGTTTGATACAGTGTGGCGACTATGGCCAGGTCGGACGTACAGCTGATGCTGGACGTGAAGGCGGGCGACGACGAGTCGTTCGCACTTCTCCTGCATCGTTATCGAAGTCCGCTGGTCAACTTCCTGTACCGGATGGTGCGAAACCGGGAGCAGGCCGAAGACCTCGCGCAGGAAGTATTCATACGCGTGTATCGAGCGCGCGAAGAGTACGTGCCGAGCGCCAAGTTCACGACATGGCTGTTCCGAATCGCGACAAACCTGGCGTTGAACTCGGTGCGAGATACGCGGCACCAGCGGATGGAGTTGTCGCTGGACGCGCCGATCACGACCGACGCCGAGGACGGCGACGAGAAGACGCTCGATGTGGCGGACAAACATCCGGACATCGAACAGCATCTTGTCGAAGAGGCGCGGAAGAAGATGATCCGGCACGCGATCGACAAATTGCCGGAGAAGCAGCGTGCGGCGGTGCTGCTGCACAAGTATCAGGAGCTGGACTACAACGAGATCGCGAAGATTATGGAATGTTCGGAGAGCGCGTTGAAATCGTTGTTGTTCCGGGCGTACGAGACGTTGCGAGTGGAGTTGGCGCCGTTGGTTGCGGGTGCGAAAGCATGAAGCGTGTTGGCGGCGGAGAGTTTGAAAAGATTGGCGGAAGACCAGAAGTAAGGAAGGCATTATGAGTTGCAATCGGATGGAAAACCGGATTCTGCCGTATGTAGATGGGCGGCTGAAGGCCGGAGAGATGAAAGAAATGGAAGCGCACCTGAAGACGTGCGCGGCCTGCGAACTGCGTGTGAATGAATTTCGCGCGGTGTCGGGTTTGCTGGATGAGCTGCCGCAGATTGTGCCTTCGGGTGCGTTTGACGCCCGGGTGCGAGCGCGAGTGGCTGCCGAGCCGGTGAAGCAGAGCTGGTGGTCGGTGTTTGCGCCTTCACCGCGGGTGGCGTTTGCGGCGTCGATGTTGTTGCTGGCGACGGTTTGGTTCGGGTCGCGTCCAAGCGAGATGGTGCCGACAAATACGGGTGTCGAGCAGGAAGCTCAGGTCGTGAGCGATCTGCCGGTGCTGGAGAATATGGATGTATTGTCGAATTTTGATGCGCTGAGCGATTTGCCGCAGCCGGTGAGTGACGAGTCGAATCAACAGCAACAGCCGGATACGAACACAGAGATGTAATTGGCGGATTTGGCGGTAGACGGGCAGGCGAGATTTTGCGATGAGCAAGATGCGCAAATTCGGTGAGTGGCGGTGCAGGCTGGGCCTGTGCGGGACCCTTGCGCTCGCGGCGATGTTGATGCTGCCGGTGACGGCGCCTGTTCAGGCAGGACAACACCGTGTACCCGCTTCCAAATCTGGCGGTGCGGCTCCTCCGCCAATTCCGCGGCAGAATGCGCGCAATGATCGGCCTCCGAATGCAGGTGGCGGTGGAACCCAGAATATTCCGCGACCAAGCTCTGAGGCGAACACGAATCGGCCTCCGACGACGCAGCAGGCGAATCCGCAGGATCGTTGGCGGAATATGTCGCCGGCAGACCGGCAGCGAGCGTTGCAAAACGAAAAGCGGTTGCAGAGCATGTCGCCGTCACAGCAGCAAGTGCTGCGCGACCGCGCGCAGGTGTGGAACCGGATGACGCCGCAGCAGCGCGATCACGTGAAAAACGATGTGCTGCCGCAGTGGCGGCAGATGCCGCCCGATAGGAAGCAGGCGATTCGGAATCGGCTGCGCGTGCTGCAGAATATGCCGGAGTCGGCGCGGAATCAGCGGCTGAATGATCCGAACTTTACGCGCGGGATGAGCGAGGAAGACAAGTCGACGCTGCGGGATTTGAGCCACTTGCATGTGGGTGGGGCGATGGAGTAGTAGAAGCGGAAAATCGAAAATGGAAAATCGCCGGAGCAGTTGAGCCGGCGATTTTGCTTTTTTGGTTGAGCTCTGCTCGGTATTGCGGCTCTGTTGGGGCAAATTGGACCCGCTGAAAGTTTTGTTGCTCATTGCAAAGGGCGGCTCGACCAAAGTGTTTTCGTTACAATGGTTGTTCGCACTCGGTGATTGAGGAAGAAGGGCGGGGACGTGCCCAAGCGCTTTGGCGCATTGCAGCACCGCAATTTTCAACTGTTTATCGCCGGTCAGTTGGTTTCGCTGATTGGCACCTGGATGCAGTCCACCGCGCAGCTTTGGCTCGTCTATAAGCTCACCAATTCGGCGGCGTTGCTGGGGGTCTTTGGATTCGCGAACCAGATCGCGATTTTGCTGCTCGCGTCGGTGGGCGGGTATATCGGCGACCGGTACAACCGGCACCTTGGTGTGATCTGGACTCAAACTGCTTCGATGATTCTGGCGTTTACGCTGGCGGCGCTGACGTTTGCGCATTTGCTGAAGGTTTGGCACCTGATTTTCATCGCGTTTCTGGTGGGGATCGTGAATGCGTTCGATGTGCCGATTCGGCAGGCGTTTTTGGTGCAGATGGTAGGCAAAGAGGATTTGCCGAATGCGATCGCGTTGAATTCGTCGATGTTTAACAGCGCGCGCGTCGTGGGGCCGCCGATCGCGGGGATTGTGATTGCGTACATTCACGAAGGCTGGTGCTTCTTTCTGAATGGCGTGAGTTTTCTGGCGGTAATTGCGGCGCTGCTGGCGATGCGAATTCCGAAGTTTGAGCCGAAGCCGCGGACAGGATCGCCTACGCGACACCTGCTGCAGGGATTTCACTATGCGATGGCGGACCGGCCGACGCGTGCGGTGCTCGTGTTGCTGAGTGTGCTCAGCTTCTTCGGGTTGCAGTATTCGGTGTTTCTGCCCGTTTTTGCGCGCGATGTGCTGCATCGAGGCGCTGTGGGATTTTCGCTCCTGCTGAGTTACGCCGGGATTGGCGCGGCGCTCGGGGCGTTGCAGTTTGCCACTCGTCAGAATTTCAAGGGATTGGCAAAGTGGATTGCCGGAATGGCGATTATTTCGTCGGTTTGTTTGATTTTGTTTTCGTATTCGCGGGTGTTCTGGTTTTCGTCGGCTGTATTGTTTGTTGTTGGATTTGCGGCGACCTCGATGATGGCGGCTACGAATACGACTGTGCAGAATCGTGTGCCGGATGAATTGCGGAGCCGGGTGATGGCGGTCTACGCGATGATGTTTATGGGGGTGCAGCCGATCGGGTCGCTGGTGGCGGGAGGGGTGGCGAAGCATATTGGGGCGCCGCGGACGCTGGCGGTGTTTGGGGTGATTGTGTTGACGGCGAGCGTGGCGTTTGCGGTGAGGATGATGATGAGGATGCGGACGGCGGTAGCGCCGGTTGGTGGCTGACGCGCGTCGAGTTGGTCAGTTGGATTTAAGTTGAGATCCTTCGGCCATCCTGCGGATGGCGCTCAGGATGACAAGCGCTTTTTATTTTTGATTTACGAAGGATTGGGGCGGTAAAGCCACTCGGGGCGGACGTCGACGCTGTGTTGGTTGCTGAGATGGGGCGCAGCGTGCTGCGCCCCTACATTTTTTTCGCCGGTATTTTCAGGTGTAGATGAATTGATGGAGCTGAGGACGGCGTCGATTTTGGGGCGGTTTGGAGAGAGGGTGCAGACGGGGTCGGTGGCGGCGGCGTCGCCGGCAAGGAGCAATGCCTGGCAGCGGCAGCCGCCGAAGTCGATGGAGCGGCGGTCGCAGGTTCTGCACGGGTCCTGCATCCAGGATTCGCCGCGGAATTTTTGGAAGGCGTCGCTGGAGTGCCAGATTTCGGCGAGAGTTTGGTCCTTCACGTTGGCGAATTGCAGGCCGGGAATGATTTTTGCGGCGTGACAGGGAAGCGCTTCGCCGCTCGGAGTGATCAACATCAGTTTGCGGCCCCAGCCGCCCATGCAGGGCTTCGGATATTTTGCGTAGTAGTCGGGGACGACGGACTCGATGCGAATTTTGCCGCGGAGGCGGTCTTCGGCGGATTTGATTTTGGCGAGCGATTGATAGAGCTGCGCGCGCGTGGGCAGCAATCTGTCTCGATTGGCGAAGCCCCAACCGTAGTACTGCACATTGGCAAATTCGATGCGAGTTGCGCTCGAGGACTCGGCGATTTTCAGCATTTCGTCGATTTGATCGATGTTGCGGCGGTGAATGACGAAGTTGAGCGTGACGGCGACGCGGACTTTTTTCAGCCATTCGAGGACACGGAGTTTTTGTGCGTGGGATTTAGTGCCGGAGATTTCTTCGGCGGTGTCTGCGTCGGCACCCTGGAAGCTGAGCTGGATGTGGTCGAGGCCGGCTTCGACGAGTTGCGCGAGTTTTTGTTCGTCGAGAGGGAGGCCGGAGGTGATGAGGTTGACGTAGAGGCCGGCGGCGCGCGCGGATTTTATGAGGTCGAGAATGTCGGGGCGGGCGAGGGGTTCGCCGCCGGTGAAGTCGGCTTGGAGGACGCCGAGAGCGGCGGCTTGTTGGAAGACGGTCGACCACGTTTCGGTGGAGAGTTCGGTGGTGCGGGCGGTGAGTTCGAGGGGGTTGGAGCAGTAGACGCAGTGGAGGGGGCAGCGGTGGGTGAGTTCGGCGATTAGGGCGAGGGGATTGGTGGAAGGTACGGTCATCTGAGGTCAGTTTATTTTAGCACTCGGTGAGTTTGCAGGCGCCGGTGCTTGGATGACGTCTGAGTGGCGTTTGGGAAAAAAGCGCACCCTCTAAAAACTGAGGGTGCGGCACCCAAATGCCGGCTTGCTATTCGAAGTCGAGGGCGCGCTGGTCGTGGAGGAGCTTTAAGTAGCCGAGGATGTCGGATTCGACTTTGGCGGGGTCGGCTTTGGAGTAGATTTTTTGGAGTTCGGAGACGATTTCGGCGACTGTGCGCGTTCCATCGCAGCACTGAACGATTTCGAGGCTTGGGCCGTTGAGACGCAGGGCGCGTTCGGGCATCAGGAGGACTTGCTGGTTGTTGTTTTGGCCGAGGCGCACGCCGGGAGCGAGCCGAGGCTTGGAGTTCGCATCCAAGGGCATGCGAAATGATAGCGCAATCACAAAGAGAAGAGAATTTCGTCAGCGTTCAACCAGATGGTGTAGAAGACTGCCTCGAGAGTGCGGGCCGATAAGGTGATGGCTGTCCTTTGCACCGCGGACGAGTCCTCAACCGTCGCGAGATCGCGAGCATAAAGCTACATCGCTGCGATTTTCTTTGCGAGCTCAGCGGCTTTTGGGGCGTCCATAATCAAGGCTGCTGACTGCTCGACCCATTTCGCCAAGTCCTTCACGTTGGCGGGGCCAAGTGCGGACATTTCGATGTTGAGGTGCGACTTGCACTGACGAGCGAGGAAGGACTCGGCCGCGGGGCCGAGATACGGTTTGCTGACTTCCAGCACTTTGTCCGATAGTTGGCTCATGATCGAACCCCATGTGGGACTGGATCGGACTGAGCGGCCTGGGCCTCGGACTGAAAGAATCGAACCGCAGTCACCATGCGCGAGAAAGAATCGGCGAGGTCGCCGATTTCGTCGTTGGAGTAGCGGCGTACGGTCATGGTTAAGTTTCCCAGGCTTACATTTTCGGCAACGTCTTTCAGGTGCTCAACGGGAACCAGGATTGCGCGTGCGAGTTTGTAGCTGACGAGCAAGCCGAGAAACAGACCGAGAATGGAAATAGCGGTGACCAGCGTAACGGAGCGCTTGCTGGTGCGTTCGATTAGCTCGAGTGAAGTCTGGCTAGCGTCGTGTCCGGCCTCCTCGCCGTCTTCAGCGCTTTCGTGCAAGCTGTCGGCGACGTCGTCGTACTGCGCCACCGCAGCCTTTGCGTCTTCGCTATCCACTGGACCTTTGTGCGTCTCGACGACTTTATCGACAGCGTGTTCGTACTCGGAAACAGCCTGGACGAGGGTCTCGAACCGATGGCGCATTTGGTTTGTCGGCGCGAGNGCGATCGCTTTGCCTGCCAAGGACTGAATTTCGTGAATTTCAAATTTCGCTTCTTCGAGATACATGGCGCGATTTTGTTCCGTCCCGGGAGTTCTCACCAGCGCCAAGTACTTGGTTATTCGGCGCTGTGCTTCGAGATTGTGAACCTGGATCTCGAGAGCGATTGAATTCAACCGCGCGCCGACACGAGTGGCATCATTCGCGCTACGCCGCAAACTGAAAACGGCATAACCCCCGATGGCTGCGACTATCGCCATGAGAGCCATGACCCCGGCAAAGCCCGCCAACAGTTTGTTTCGAATTGTAAACTTCATGGATCTTCTCTCCGTTGCCGCCGTGTTATTTGGCGGCCTTGATCTTATATTCGGCCTGACCGGGCATAGCGCCATCCACACCGATAACCTTTACGGAGTCATTGACGTCGGCGAGGCGTAAGAATCCGATGGCGCCGGCGGTGCTACCGACAAATTGGCGAACTGCCGCTGCGGAAGTGACGATTTTCGCCGCCGCGGCGGAATCGCCGCTGAAATTTGCGTGCATCACGTGCTGCTCGTAGNCGTCTTCACTCATCCGGCAGATGGATTTCAGGATGGCGTCGCGCTCCGGAGTTCCAGAAGGACGGAGAACGACGGCGACTTTGGCTCCGCCAGGCCACGAGCTTTGTTCGCCCAGCACAAGCTTGCGCAATTGAGATTTCGTCAGATTGCTTGCCGAGTTGGATTTGTTCACGACCACCGCCAGATCTTCGTCCGCGGCCGATACAACTGAGGAGGCCATCAGAACGGCCAACGCGACAATCCAAACAAGTTTCTTCATGCAGTGCACCTCAAAATGCGAACGCCAGTTGCGTCAGAAAGTCGTTGTTGGAAACATTGCCCATCGCCAGACGTCCATACTGGATCTTGAATACGACGTAGTTCGTGAGCCTTTGCGCTATTCCGAACGAGGCTCCATTGCGCCGGCCGAGAAATCCGTAAAGAGGATCACCGGCGGCAATATTCTGATAGTCGTATCGGAAGTAGGGCCGAGTCTTGCCGAATTTCCAGGAGACTTGTGTATAGGCCGTCGTATCGTGCAAGACGTCGCCGCCATCGACTGCGTGACGCAACACCGCGCCTTCGTTGAGCCATTCCAGTTTCGAGCCGGTGTAGACAACGTGCACCGTGACGATCTCTTCGCCCACTTGCGGCAGGCCGACGGGGTGAAAGACATCATGGTAGATGGAGACGCCGGTCTGAAATCCGCTCAGCCAATCCGGGCGAGCGTACAGGGCCACGGTCGTAGCTTTTCCGTCGTTGTCGTCGACGAAGTTTTGGATGGGCACGTCCGGATTAGTGGACGAACGGCCGTTGGCAATATCCGCCGCCCAATGCAACCCCAATTTACCGGAAGGAATTAAACCGCCCGCGGTAACCCCGATATTGTGAACCGGGAGAATGCCGTTACTGTCTTCATCCGAATACATGATGGGACGACCGATGGGGGTTTGGAAAAACTGCGCGCGATGAACGTCGGTCGTATAGTAGCCGAGCGACGTATCGAATTTACCGAAAGAGATCTTGAAGTACTCGTTTCTCTTGTAGGTGAGCAGCAAGCGGTCCAATTCCACCGACGTTTCGTTGGAGAAGTCTGTAGTGGCCAGCATCTCGCCCAACATGCTCCAACGCTCGGAGAGCCTGGTGTTTGTGAAAAGATCGAAGTCCCCGATGGCAAATGAATTGGGAAAGTCTTTCAATCCGCCGGGCGGCAAGAGTTCAAACCAGGCGCGTCCGTAATCGATATCTGAAAACCCGTTAAATTGCACTGGGCCTAGAACGTGGTTGATGGCCGGTTCCGGTGGCGTGGCATCCTGCGGAGTTTCGACCGTTGGCGTCGCTACGGTTTCCGTGGGATGCGCCTCGGACGGGGTGGACACGGCGCCAGCCTCGGTCGACGGTGCGGCCGAGTTGGCTGGCGGGGCACTGGACTCTGAGGCGCCCTTGGACGCTTGGGCCGACTTTAGCTGCGCGACCTGAGCTTCGAGTTCCTGCAAGCGAGCGTCCTGTGCTCGAAGCTGTTGTAAGAGCTGGGCGAGCGCTTCGGGTGTGAGCGTCTGCGCTGCGGACGGCGGAGCTTCTTGCGCGGCGACGGGAAGCAGGCCGAGGAGCATCGTGCCAGAAAACAGAATCAGAAATTTGGTACGGAGCATTTGTCTTTACTCCCGAACTGAACCGGCTTGTGCAAATTGCGATCGAGCAGGCCATGGTCGTCGTTACGCAATGGAAACTTTCTAATTCGGCCTGATTAGGTTGGTCCAACCTGCCCGGAACCTCGCTTGCGCATACTTGCAATGTGATGACCAGGGAGAAAGAGGCACGAAGCATTCGAGCTTGCAGAGTCAAATCGGAAGGAAATGACGGGAATATCGCGGAAGTTGCGGGTACGCTCGGTTTGAAGAGAATGGCTGGCGGAAAAAAATCTAGTGCCACAACGACCCGACGGTTTGGAGTCAGGGTCTGATTCGGGAAGAACGAATAAGGCGGAAAGCCTTCAGTCGAGCGTCGGTTGAAACACGCCGGGGGGTGGCCAGGCGGGATTGACGTAGGCGTGGTGCAGCGCATCGAGTTGGGCCCAGAGGATGTCGCACTTGGCGCGCAATGCGTTGTGAGCGGCGTCTTGTTCGGCGCGCGTTCGGGCGTGTTTGACGACCCATGCGAGGGCGAATTCGGCGTCTTCGGGGGCTTGCGTCATGCGGCCGGAGAAATAGTCGAGGCCGCCGGAGAGCCACGGGTAGTGTTGGCGCAGGCGGTCGACGCGCAGCGTGATCAATTTTTTCGAAAACATTTCGGTGAGGGAAGAGGCGACGGCCTCGGTGTGCGATTTCGTGGAGACGAAATCGACGTAGGCCTGGACTGCGTAGCGCGTGGCGGGAAGGATGCCTTCGCCGTGGATGGCTTGATCGCGCGAGAGGCCGGTGGCTTCGACGAGGCGCAGCCACTTTTCGATGCCGCCGGGTTTCGTGCCGTCGCCGTCGTGATCGAGGATGCGCTTACGCCATGCGAGGCGGAACGCGGGATCTTCGGTGCGCGCGAGAATCGCGGCGTCTTTGATGGGGATGCGGCTCTGGTAGTAGTAGCGATTGAGCGCCCAGGCTTGGAGTTGGCCGCGGGTGAGCTTGCCTTCGTGCATCAGGAGATGGAAAGGATGCTTGTGGTGGTAGCGCTCTTCGCCGATGGCGTGGAAGCCGGCGATGAAATCGGATTCGGAGAGCGGCGACCTTTCCTGCGCGTTTGTGTGTGTGTTCGCGGCGGCACTCAAAGTTCGAACTCCATGCCGTCATAGGCGATTTCGAAGCCGGCATCGACAACGGTTCGATGTTCGGGAGTGCGCTCGTCGAGGATCGGATTGGTGTTGTTGATGTGAATCAGGATGCGGCGGCAACTTGAGTCGCGAGGGAAGACTTCGAGTAGGCCGTCTTCACCCGAGAGCGGAAGATGGCCCATGTCGCGTGCTTTTTTTTTGCTGCGGCCGGTCTTGATCAGTTCGTCGTCGCTCCAGAAGGTGCCGTCGAGGAAAGCGATGCTGCTGGAGGTGGCGGCCTTTGCCCATTCTTGATTCCGGCCGGAGATGGATGGTGCGACGAGGATGCTCTTTCCGGCGCATTCGAAAACAAAACCGAGGTTGGCTTCGTCGGGCGAGAGTGTTCGGCGGACTTCTTCACTCACATAGTCGGGATACGAACCGCCGAGCGAAATCGTCGAGACGACGAACGACGGGGCGTCGCCGGGATTTTCGGAGAGATGGATGCCGAGGCGGCCTTTGCTGGTAAGGAGGCGCCACTGAACAGGGGGATCGGCGCGATCGAGCACGTTGAAGATCTTGTTTTCTTTTTTCAGGATGCGCTGCAAAGAAGCGGTACCGAAGATGAAGAACGGTTGAAATTCGCGCAGGTGCAACAGGCCCATGATTTCGTCGACGTCGGCGGAGGGAAGGAAGACACCACCGATCGGGGAGTTGGATGGGCTTTGTTCGTGTGGGCTTAGCTCGGGCGTGGCGATGATTTGAGTGCGCAGGTCCGGCGAGGCGCCGACGAGAAACCACACTTTGCTGTCGTGAGAAAAGGCAATCTGAGTCTGCGTGCGGGCGTTATGGCGGAATTTTGCGGTCCGAACGCGACGGCAATTTTCGCAGGAGCAATTCCATTGTGGGAATCCGCCACCAGCCGCCGAACCCAAGATTTTGACGCGCATGACAAGCCTGCCGAGATGTGAGGGATGAAGCGAAGCGGGCTACAGATTTACAGCGGCCGAACAAAAAAGCACCCGCTTCAGAAAGCTGCCGTTGCCGACTTGCTCGCTGAAAGCGGGAGCCGAAGAAAGTGAAATTCGATTAGAGCTCAGCGTTAGCGTACGAGCTAATTTCGCAGTTGAGGTCGATCTCTTCGTGCTTCGGTGCGGTCCATTCCATGGTTGGCTCCTTTGGTGCTTGGTGCGACAGGAAAAGCATAGCACGGCTTTTGGACAAATATACAGTGAGATTCGGTACGCCGAATCCGGTCAGCAGTGGCAGCGAAGGGCGGGCAGCCGATTAGCCGGTAATCGAATCCAGATCGAACAGTTCACTTTGGGAATCCGCGGCGGCGTGGAGTGAAGTGGTTCATGACGCTCGAAAAAATCTGCGCGCACTCTCAAAAACTGGCGAAGACGAGACGAAAGCAATATGCGTTCGTGTCGCATCGGTAACATCGAAGGCACCGGTCCAACCTTGGTTAAACCGGAAAAATCGTGCGCGCGAACTCGACCACAATCTGTAGAAGTCCGCGTAAACACTGCACACAATTCGTGGCGTCGATTTTAGAAATAAAAGGGTACAAAAAATTTTTCGGGTTTTTTCGAAAAAGATACGGATTTCGCTTGACAAGATTTTAGAGCCGAATATGATGCCCCAAGTGGAGTGAAGTGGTCAGCAAGGGCACAAAGTAGAACAAGTTGGAACGAGGGCTGTGGTGCAACGAGGCATTCGATACCACTTTTTCTTTAGCGGAGACCCAAACTCGGTGTTTGTGCGCAGTTATCGCCGACGGGTCGAAGTGAATGGGGCGCATGAAGCTGAGGGGCAACTGTCCGGCGAAGGTCGACGAGAAGGGGCGTCTCAAGGTTCCCGCTCCATTTCTCGAGGTTTTGAAGGAATACGGAAGCACTCAGTTTTATATCACGAGCTTAGACGGAAAGAGTGCCCGTATTTATCCTTTGAGCGTCTGGACAAAGAAAGAAGAACAGCTCTCGGCTTTGGAGCCAAAGGATCCAGCAAACCAGGCCAAGCGAAAGATCCTGTTCTGGACCAGTTACTACGGGCAGCAGGTCGAAATCGATGGGCAGGGCAGGTTGCTGCTACCGGGGTTGCTGAGAGACGACGCGAAGTTGACGGCGGAAGTGGATGTTTTGGGGGCGTTGGACTACCTGGACGTGATGAACCACGTTGGGGTGGTCGATAGGCTGAAGAGCGAGCCGGTTACGGATGACGAGCTGAATTTGTTGGGGTAAGTCGAAGGTTGGTTAGATCGGTTAGGTAAGGTCGGGGCCAAGTAGACAATTTTGAAGCTGGGACAGGCGCAACGCGTTTGCGGCGCGCGACACCGATGGTGTGTCTGAAGCGGTGCCTGTTCGAAGCGCTGGGTTTGTGTCTCAGCGAGTTGCAGGGGCTTCGGATTTGAAGGATTTGTGAGGCGCGGTGGGAAGCGGGACTGAACCACATGTGCCGGTGATGCTGGACGAGGTGCTTGAGTGGCTGCAGATAAAACCGGACGGCACATACATCGACGCCACGCTGGGAGCCGGGGGGCACTCGGCAGCCATAGCGGCAAGGCTGACGTCCGGAAAGTTGATCAGCCTGGACCAGGACGAACAGGCACTCGCGCTGGCAGCGGAGCGGCTGAAGAGATTTGGAACGACAGTGAAGCTGGTGGAGTCGTCGTTCTCGAGGATTGCGGAGGTCGTCAACGAGTTGGAGATTCCCGGGGTGGACGGGGTCTTGGCCGACTTGGGAGTTTCGAGCATGCAGCTTGATCAGGCCGCGCGAGGATTTTCGTTCCGCGAGGCAGGTCCCCTGGATATGAGGATGAACAGCGGGGACGAGTTGACGGCAGACGAGATTGTGAATCGTTGGTCGGAGAAAGAAATCGCCGACACGCTCTATCAGGGAGCGGAAGAACACGATTCCAGAAGGATCGCCAGGAGGATAGTGCGAGCGCGCCCGATACGGGATACCGCGCACCTGGCAACGGTTGTGGCAGGGGCCCGAAAGCAATGGGGAAGGCAGAGACTGCATCCCGCAACAAAAACGTTTCTGGCGCTGCGGATCGCGGTGAATCGGGAAGTGGAGGCTCTCGGGCAGTTTCTATCTCGGACCCCCGCCACATTAAATTCTGGAGGACGCCTGGTGGTATTGAGTTACCACTCGGGCGAGGACCGGC
>JGI12635J15846_10001546_pt1 | contig 20146 bp, 13 predicted proteins | sample BlaSpr_A8_OM2_M2_FD_15846 | JGI IMG/M metagenome (IMG submission 15846) | reverse complement strand
AAGTCCAATCCCGGCTGATCCATATCGTCCTGCGGCTGGTGATATCGAGTCTGTTCCCAGTTCTTAAAAATCTCTGTTGGTTTTATTTTCGGGTCATCGGACGTAAAACCCGGGACCGGAAATATCGCCGGGACGCCCTGTTTTACGAACGAATACTGATCGCTTCGAATGAAGACCACCTCTTCGGGACTGGGGTCCGGGCTCTCGCTTAGACGCATGCGGGCCGCAGCTTTCTTGACCACCGCATCCAGGCTGGAATGTTCGGCACCGAAGGCCACGATATCCCGCAGAGGCCAAAGCATCAGATCTTCATCCATATTGACGTTGGCGACCACCGAGCTTTTGTTCACTGTCGGATAATGCGCGAAATAGTCTGAGCCCAACAATCCAGCTTCTTCGCCGGTCACGGACAAAAACAGAATCGAGCGGCGCGGACGCGTTTTCATCCCGCTGAAGGCGCGAGCGACCTCCAGCAATATCGCCGAGCCCGAAGCGTTGTCCAGGGCGCCGTTATAAATGCCGTCGCCCTTGACCGGCTCCCCGATACCAAGGTGATCCAGGTGGGCGCTATAGACGACATACTCATTCTTCAACGTTGGATCGCTGCCTTCCAGTTTTGCCACGACATTTCGGCTTCCAACATCCTGCAACCCGGTGACGTTGTGAATCTTCGCGGTAATGGGCATCACGAATGACAGGGGTTTTCCAGCTTTCATAGCTGCGAAGACTTCTTCCGCCGAGTGGGGACTGCCCTCGAAGAATTTTTTGGTCGCCTCCAGGCTCAGGAATGCGTTGCCTTTTAACTCCGGAAAATAATCATTGGGCCGCTGCTGCTTGTCGAGCCAGCGCAACTCCGGGAAGGACAGATCGCGCACCTGTTTCTTAAATGAGTACAGCCGTTCGAGAACGGGATCGTCCAGGATGATAACCCCCACGGCCCCGTGAGCTACGGCGTTGTGTGCCTTCACTTCACCAGACGAATAGTGCGCTTTCAGGGAGGACTCAAAATTGGGCGCCCCGAACATGAAAGCCACAATTTTTCCCTTCGCATCTATGCCCTGATAATCGTCATAGTTCTGCTCGGGCGCAGTCACGCCATCACCGACGAATACAACCGCAGCCTCCACCGAGGTCTCCGGCAGAACGGGATTGCCGCGAGAAATATAATCTTTACGGAAAGTAAGAGTTTCATCTTTTCCAGAGCGAGACAGAACAAGAGTGGTCTTCGTTTCGTCAGGTTTCGCGGAACGTAACGGTACATTTTGAAAGTAGGAGCCGTTGTCTCCGGCAGGCTGAAGCCCCAACGATTCGAATTGGCTGGCCATGAACTTGGCCGCGATATCGTAGCCCCGCGAGCCAGTACCGCGACCTTCCAGCGCATCGTCTGATAAGAAACGCATGTCCGCGCGGATGGCTTCCGGCCGAATGGCATTCATAGCCTCATCGGCTGCGTCAGGGCTCGCATGCACAGAATAAGTGCGCGCGAAAAGGAGCAGAATGATGACCGCGCACAAGCACAAAACCTCGATATGCTTTGATTTCATGACACTCATGGATTCTTATACACTCCTTGAAAATTGTTTTTGTGACTAAGGTCGACGCACACCCCGGAACCAGTTACTGCTATGGGTGTGTTCTCAAATTCTGTCTAAGCATAAGACTGCTTCGTCACGTAAGTGGTGAGCACTTCAATAGGCCGGTTTTCCATCTGCGCGCAGTGGGAGTTGCAGTTCGAGGATATGCCCGCCCTTCCCTAGGCGGAAGCGGATTCGTTCAACAGGTCCAACGTTGCGGTCTTTCCACTCGGTAATTTCCAGTGGCTCCTCGGGCATATCGGAAGAAGACCACTGTACGCTGTCGCCTTGCTGTTTGACAGTGCATGGGTCGATATCGAACACCTGCTGCTCCGGGATGTTAACCAGCAGATAGCGCTTCCATAGTTTCACCAGCAGCACGCCGCGCTTGGAAGTGTGATAAATATTCCACGCAGCCGGAGCTTCATCATTAAAGCGCACGATGGCGAAGGAGACAGATTTCCATTCAACGGGCTTGCTGGCCTCGGCGGTCTGAGACCACACAGGGTTAGAAAAGAGTGCGATTACCAGCGCAAGGAGCACAGTAGGGAAGGGTATTTGAGATCGGGGATCATTAAAGCGCGACGCCGGCTGATGCGGCGCGCCCTTTACGCGATGGTTAGCGCCATTTTTCTCGTGATTCGCGAGAGTGGATGACCACACTAGCTCACCTTTACTTCGCTGAACGATTTGTCGAGCAGTTGAATTGCATCGTCCACATCGCCCTTGGTGGTATTCAGCATGGGCGCGAGGCGCAGGGTGTTGCCGTACAGGCCGCCTTTGCCGATGAGCAAACCATTGTGACGCGTACGCTCCATGACCAGATTGGTCGCTTCGGGCGCGGGCTCTTTGGTCTTGCGGTCTTTCACCAATTCCAGCGCTTGCATCAACCCCATGCCGCGCACGTCACCGATCAGCGCGTATTTGGATTGCAACTCCTCAAGCTTGCCGCGGAAATATTTGCCAACGACGTCCGCGTTTTCGCGCAGGCCATCTTCCTCGATCAGTTCGATGGTCGCGCGGGCCGCCACGCTGGCGACCGGATTTCCGCCGAAAGTGGCGATGTTGCTGCCTTGGTAGCCACCCGCGATTTCCGGTGTGGTCACCGTAAGGCCGATAGGAACCCCGTTCGCCATGCCCTTGGCGCTGGTAATAATGTCCGGAATCACTTCCCAATGTTCGATGCCGAACCAGTTTTTGCCGGTGCGGCCCCATCCGGTTTGCACTTCGTCGGAAATGAAAAGGGCGCCGTATTTTTTGACAATATTGAAAACTATTTTGAAATATTCGGGCGGCGCAGTGATAAACCCGCCTACTCCCTGAATAGGCTCGGCGATGAACGCGGCGATATGCCCGCTGGTGCCGGTCTGTATTAGATTTTCCACGTCACCCGCGCACGCCACACCACAGTCGGGATACGTCAAATGCAGCGGGCAACGATAGCAGTAAGGATTGACGGCGTGAGAGATGCCCACACTGATGACTCCAGCTCGCCGGTACGGGGCGTGCGCGGTCATCGCCTTGGTGAGACTCGACCCACCTGAATAAGCGTGACGTAGCGCCACTACGTCGAAACTGCCGGTCGACATGCGCGCCAGAAGAATCGCTGCTTCGTTGGCTTCACTGCCGGAGCTGGTAAAAAAACTCTGCTGCAGGTTGCCCGGCGTGATTTGCGCGATTTTCTCCGCCAGCGCCACGATGTGCTCGTTGGGATAAAGCGTCGAGGTATGTTGCAGGCGATTGACCTGCGCGTTCACTTTGGAGGTGATCTTCGGATTGCAATGCCCAACGGAAACGGTGAGGATGCCGCCAAAAAAGTCCAGATACTTGTTCCCGTCGAGATCCCAGACGTGTTGCATCTCGCCGCGGTCGGCCACCAGTGGCTGTTCATAGTAATTAGTGACTGATGGCCAAAGGAATTTTTTATGTTTGGCGACAATTTCCTGACTGCGCGATTTCGCGGCACCCGACGCCGCTGGTGCTGGAGTTACTGGAGTGGTCACAACGCTGTCCTCGCAAGCTCGGTAGGATGCCGAAGAGTGTATGACGCGGCGCTATTTGCGGCAAGCAGCGGGAAGGCAGAGCAGATTAACTTGGACGCCAAAATGGANGGAAAGCCAGAATTTCAGGAACTGATTCTCAAGGAGCAACTGGACACGAGCTCCGATCCAGTTCCGCCAGTTTTTGTTTGCCCTCCAGACTCCCTCTTCTAGACGCGGCGGCGAAGAGACGCCGAGCCTGGTAACAATTCTTCGTGACTCCGTGGCCGGTGAAATACATGCTGCCTAAAGTAAGCATGGCGGTCACGTTGCCCTTGGCAATTTCATCCCAGTACGATTTGATCATTTGAAGCCGCACAGTATTATCTTTAGGGATCGCCTGCGAGTTAGACGGGGCGGTTTTGGGTTCTTGCACAGGCTTGGCCTCTGGCACAGGCGGCTTGGCTTCCGGCGCAGATGGCTTTGCTTCTTGAACGGGCGACTTAGCTTCCGGTACGGGCGGCTTCGTCTCCTGAACGGCAGGCTTCGTTGCCTGGGGCGGGGTAGCCTTGGCCGGCTCTGAAACTTGCGCTGGCTCAACCATCTGCTGACCCAGCCAGATGAAGCCTCCGGCCGCTTCACGCCGAAACACAAAAAGTCCTATCAGGAGCATCACCAGCACCGCGGTAACAATGATTCCCGAAGAAGTTTTAATCCTCCCTGGCAGCAACCCGGCACTGCTAGCTTGTGTGTTGATTTGCTCAAATATCCCTTCGGAACGCCGCCGCAGCTCCATCACGTGCGCGTGGAGAATTTCCTGAACCTGGCTCTGGAAGCGATCGAGAGCCTGTTGTTGCGCCCGCTCCAGCAGGGACGGATAGCGGTCAAGCACCTTCACCGAAGCGCCCGCGGAGGCTACCGCGGATTCCAGGCTCTTCATCTGTGCCTGAGCGGCTTCGCGGATAGGAAACAATTGCCGCTCCGAATCACGCAGTACCCGCGCTGCGGCCTCGCGAAACGTCGCGAGCGCGAGCTGCTCTTCATGCTGAAAGTGTTGCAGCAGCGCTTGCGCATGCTCATTGAGCGCGCGCACAGTCCGATCTTCCAGCGAGACGAGCGGGTCTTCCTGGTCCTGCACGGCCAGGTCATCGGGCTGGGTGAGCACCTCCGAGGGCGCATTGGGTTCTTCGGCCAGCTCAAAGTCCCCAGAGAGATCGAGATCTTCCACGTCCTGATGATCAACTGGATCAAGCCTATAGGCGGTGGCGGCCGCAAAATCTGGGGCGGCTTGGGCTGCGAGCCGTGGGCCAGGCGGAGTCGGTCTTCTCTCCGCGCCGACGGCTGGGGGCAGGGAAGCCCACGTTCCACCGCCGGTGTCGCGTTTGTTTAAAGTTTCTGGTTGGAAAGATTCCGCTGGCATTTCCGGCGCTAGCGGAAAAGCAACGGTAGGTGGAACCGACGTGATCGACCGTACCGATTTTGTCGGTGCGGTCTGGGCAGCTTTGTCGTGGCCGTTATCGGATGACGAGTGATTCGTGACCGCAGATGATTCGGAGGCATATAAATTATCGCCGTTCGTCCTATCGCCGTTCGACGCCGTCAAAGCGCCCGGAACTGGACTAGCGCCCGGAACTGGATTGGCGATAGATACAGAACTTCTAGAACTGGGGCTCGCGCTTTGCATCGGATATTCGACCGCATTCGCCATCCAGCTACGCATCTCGCTGAGAAACTCATCGGAAACTTCGGTGAACTGCACACCAGCGACGCGTCCCTCTTTATCAGACCATTCCAGACGGCCATGCCCCTCCAGACGTCGCTTTTCATCCAGATTGAAAGCGAATTTCACGTCCTGTTTCGGGCGCACGCGTTTGACCGCGCGGAAACCAAAACCATGTTCCGACAAATTAAGCACCATCCCGCCATTACCTGGCTCTACTTCCACATAGAGAAGGTTTTCAAATCGTTTTCGCGGAGACTGCCGGCGTTCGAGGTTATAAGTCATGCAAGATCCAGCCCCAGGAGCAGCGTGACGAATCCGACTTTTCGGATTCGTGCTATCCCACAGCGCCCACTGTGAGGATGCAAGCTGCTGCCATTACACGCCCTGGCGGTAATGGACGGGTTATTCTGAACCACCGCCGCCTTAATAACAACCCTTAGTTGGCCAACCGTAAGACTCACCCTTCCAATGAGATACAGAGAAAATCATACGGAAATCGGAGGGTAGGTGCACGATCTTACCGATTCTGAGTGTTCGTTTTGCAGGTAGCCGCCTTCCCATTTCGGGACGACGCACTGTCGTCAACGCTTCTCGCCCACCCTGAAACCTGTTGTAAGGGCTCTGTGTTTATGTGTGGTAAGCGACAGGTTCTGGTACTGGATTAATGTCTCTGGCTTTCTGGAAGCGCCCCGTTGGCCACAAGCCGTGACTAAATTTACTTCCCGCCCGTCGAAAATAACTTCAAATCTGCGTCCAGGAAGGCTCCGTGATAAGGAGTCCAGTAACTTAGCCATATGTCATTTTCGCTGTAACGGCTGGCGATACTCTCGTCGGAATTTGCACTTGTGGAAACACGTATGCATACCACCAGTCGAGTACGTTAGTATGATTAAAGTAATCCCGATCACCGTCCCGGCTTGCTTTCTCCCTCCACCCGGAACCTCAATCACTTGATCTACAGAACAATTCAGCAGAATTGCTGCCGAAATTGAGACGTAGCACCCAATCGAATGGAAAACACATCTGTCGCGCCTCGCGGAATCGAACGGCGCAGGCACTCTCGTCATCGATTCATCATTGATTTGAATATATCAAGCGAGAATGGCACCTCGATGCACGGCATGAGCTTTGAGATTGGCGCGGGAGGAATGTCGGCCGCAACATCGGGACAGCTGGAAGTGGGAGAACAAGTGATTTTGTATCCGGTGATACGGGGTCGTGTTAAGGCTACCGTCCGACGTAAAAACGGATCAATGTATGGGTTTGAATTCGTTGCGCCAACGGCTGAGTTTCACGAAGAGGTTCTAGCTTTGTGTCAAACCTTGCCGCTTTTCCAATCCATGGCCGACATTTGACAGCAGTGGCGTTGCCACGTTTGCCGAGGGTTAAGGTAATATCGTCGGCACTCGATGCCCCTCTCCAACGGAACCAGACTCGGTCCTTATGAGGTTGTCGCTCCGCTCGGCGCGGGCGGAATGGGTAAAGTTTATCGCGCACGCGACACCCGTCTGGACCGCACCGTTGCCGTCAAGATTCTTCCCGCGCATCTTTCCAGCGATCCCACCTTGCGGCACCGCTTCGAGCAGGAAGCCAAAGCCATATCAAGCTTGAATCATCCGCATATTTGCGCGTTGTACGACGTCGGCCACCAAGACGGTGCACGATGCCTTTGCTATGGGCCACCTCTAGAGCCGCCGCAATTTTTATGCCCAGCTCCAGATCCGTCTCAATTTCCATCGGCCGTCCCGCGATCAAATGCTTGAGAGTCTGGCCCTCCAGCAATTCCATAGCGATAAAAGTTTGGCTTTCACTTTCGTTAATTTCGTAAATAGTGCAGATATTGGGATGGTTGAGAGCCGATGCCGCGCGTGCCTCGCGGCGAAAACGTTCCAGGCTTTGCGGATCGTGAGCTACATTTTCTGGCAGGAACTTTAAAGCGACGAAGCGGCCCAGACGCGTGTCTTCCGCTTTATACTCCACGCCCATTCCACCGCCACCAAGCTTCTCAACAATTCGATAATGAGCGATGGTTTGGCCAATCATGGGCAATACGGCTGACATCTTAGGAGCGCGCCTAAGCCAAGTCAATTCAGCTGTTCAGCATCAGCTTCCGATAATTATTTGCAGCGCTCGCTCGCTTAATCAGACACTCCTCCGTTCCCCGCCGCGGTCTCTAGTACATTCATTGACTTACCTTTTATGGCAACCTAATATGTGCGCCAATGACGGACTCCTCAGCTCGCATCGGTCAGACAATCTCCCATTACCGAATCATCGAGAGGCTTGGCGGAGGCGGCATGGGCGTAGTTTACAAAGCCGAGGACCTCAAGCTTGGCCGCTTTGTCGCACTGAAATTCCTGCCCGAAGAAGTGGCCAACGATCCGCAAGCTCTCAACCGCTTTCAGCGCGAGGCCAAAGCTGCGTCCGCATTGAACCACCCAAATATCTGCACCATTTACGAAATTGACGATCAACACGGTCAAGCATTTATAGCCATGGAATTTCTCGACGGACAAACGCTGAAACAGCTTATCACCGGTCAACCCCTGGAACTGGAACGACTGCTCGAGATCGCTACTCAAGTTGCCGATGCTCTTGATGCTGCACATGCCGAGCGCATTGTGCACCGCGACATTAAGCCCGCCAACCTTTTCGTCACCAAGCGCGGCCACGCCAAAATCCTTGATTTCGGTTTAGCCAAAGTCACCGCGCCGGTTGCCAACGCCAGCTCTAATGCGCCGGCCATCGCCGGAGCCACTTTGGATGATATGCACCTTACCAGCCCGGGCACCGCCCTCGGCACCGTCGCCTACATGTCACCTGAGCAATCTTTGGGGAAAGAACTCGATCCCCGCACCGATCTATTTTCCTTCGGCACGGTCCTTTACGAAATGGCCACCGGCAGGCTCCCTTTCCGAGGTGAAACTTCCGCAGCCATCTTCGATTCGATTCTTCATAAAGATCCGGTCGCCCCCGTCCGTCTGAATCCAGACCTGCCTCAGCGGCTCGAAGACATTATCAACAAGGCTTTAGAGAAGGACCGCAATCTTCGTTATCAGCACGCACTAGATCTGCGCGCGGACCTCCAACGCCTCAACCGCGATTCGGACTCCGGCCGCACTGCCCAACATCAGGCCACCGAGGAAGACATCGAATCGTCTTCTCCTGCATCCGGGGCCACGCGAATCAAAACGCAAAGCGGTCCCAGCCCGCCTCTGCCACCGGTCGCAGAATCCGCAAAAGTAAAGAAAAGCCTGGCACGCGACTGGAGATTGCTCGTGCCCGCGGCGGTGGTTTTTGCCGCACTTCTGGCTGGCGTTCTCTACTGGCGCTCTACAAAAGCCCATGCGCTCACGGAAAAAGACACCATCCTTCTTTCTGACTTTATCAACACCACCGGGGATCCCGTCTTCGACGGAACTCTGCGACAAGCTCTCGCCGTCCAATTGCAGCAATCGCCCTTCCTGTACATTTTTCCCGACAAACGAGTTGGCGAAACTTTGCAGCACATGGGGCGTTCACCCAACGAACGCGTCACCGGCGAAGTGGCCCGTGAAATTTGCGAACGTGAAAATATCAAAGCCGCCCTGAATGGTTCCATTTCCGCCTTGGGCTCGCAGTATGTAATCTCGGTGGATGCCTTGAATTGCCGCACCGGCGACTCCCTGGCTCGCACTCAGTTCACCGCGGAAAGCAAAGAAAAAGTTTTGGCCGCCTTGGCAGAAGCCGCAACGCAGTTACGCAGCAAACTCGGGGAATCGCTGGCTTCCATTCAGAAGTTTGACCGACCCATCCAGGAAGTCACCACCTCATCGCTCGAAGCGCTAAAGGCTTTTTCGCGAGCCGTACAAGTTGACAGCTTGGGGCAGGATCTTGCCGCCATTCCACTCTACGAACGTGCCGTAGAACTGGATCCCAATTTCGCTTCTGCGTACGCAGGACTGGCAGGTTCTTACGCAAACCAGGGTGAAGAAGCTCGCAGTATGGAATACGAGAAGAGGGCCTACGCGTTGCGTGATCGTGTGAGCGACAAAGAGAGGTTTACGGTCGATTCCAGCTATCACTGGATGGTTACCGGCAACTTAGACAAGGAAATGGAAGTAGAAGGGTTGTTCCACCAGGCTTATCCGCGTGAGGAAGAACCAGTCAACAACCTTGCCTTTAATTACTGTATAGATCTCGGCCAATTTCAAAAGGCCATTCAACTTGGCTACGACACGCTCAAAATCAATCCTCATTCCAAGGGCGGATACATGGGCGTAGCCTGCGGCTTTCTAGGCCTTAACCGCGTGGATGAAGCAAAAACCTTCCTCGAAAACGCGCTTACCAACGATCCCGACGAGTTTACCGTCCGCCTAAACCTGTATCGGGTATACTCCGCGCTTGGAGACGAAGCTGGCGCACAGCGCCAAGTTAAGTGGGCCTCCGGCAATTTGCTCGGGGCCGGACTCATCGGATTCGATGTCGTAGGAAGAGCAGCTTGGCTCGGCAAATTCAAGAATGCTGAACAATTCTCAGCGCAGGCTGTGCGCATATTCAACAGCAATAATTTTAAAGACACTGCAGCCGGGGCGATCGCCTATCTCGCTCTTACAGAAGCTGCGGTAGGCAATTATACGGCGGCACGTCAGCAAGCAGCGGCCAGCTTGGCGCTCTCTCGCACCCGGGTGAACCTGCTCCCGGTGGCGCTAGCGCTAGCCCTGGCGGACGACGCAAGCGCAGCGCGAAAAATGATCGATGCCCTCAGAAGTAGTTATCCCGCTGACTTCCAGGTGAATGGCGTTTTTATTCCCTCGGCAGAAGCCTTGTTGCAATCCAGCCACGGCAATACCGTTGCAGCCCTCCAGGCTCTGGAACCGGCAACTCGCTACGAGATGGCCCCGGCTTTCGGATGTTTGCCTGTCTACGTTCGCGGCTTGACCCATTTGCGTGCCCACCAGGGAAAGGATGCGGCCGCCGAATTTCAAAGAATTCTTGATCGTCGCGCCATTGGCGCCGTCCAGCCTCTCTACGCGCTATCTCACGTGGGGCTGGCCCGCGCTTATTCGCTGAGCGGCGACAAAGCCAAGGCCCGCACCGCCTACCAAGATTTCTTCGCGCTCTGGAAAGACGCCGACCCTGACGTCCCCATTCTGCTCGCTGCCAAATCTGAATACGCCAAGCTCCAATAACCCCAAGCTTGCTACCGGAACTAGCTGCATAGTTGCGCGCGATTATAACTTTCGAAGCCTTGCGAGAGTGCTTCTTAGCAGACGGCCGTTATATTTTCATAGGTCTTCAATTCGTAACTTCGTATCCGCATTCTTCCACGCGTCTTCGAATTGCCGGCGCGCCCATTCCGCGTCATCAGTCTTTTTTTCCGCTACCAAGCTCATCCACAAACCGTAAAGTGACCGGCCATTTCGCGGATTACGCGCCAAGTCCTCACGAAATGTTTTCTCCGCTTCCGCAGATTGCCCGTCACGCAGCAGCGCGCCACCGAGCGATTCACGCACCGGGTAATACCAATCTGGCGGCTCGTCGTACGCCAGCTGATCCTGCATTGCTACTGCTTTGCGCCACAACGCGATGGCTGCTTTGCGATCTCCACGCGCTCCCGCGATGCGCGCCGAAAGTATCGTATCCGCCAGTTGCAGTATGGTTTTCGCGGGACTGAAGCCACCAGACAAGTTGTCTGGGATCTGCTGTAAACCTGCTTCGAGTTCTTTCTGTTCCTTGGCGGCGTCGTCAAGCTTCCCGGTAGCGGCGAATGCCGCGCCGCGCGCGAAATGCCACGGCTTAATCAGCATTGGCGTTGTCGAATGTGGCTGAGGAAGCGCCAGAACCTCGTCCCAGTGGTTGAATCTAGCCAGGACTTCTATATGGTACGCGCTGAAACCTGCGGTCATCGTTTCCGGCATGTCCTGGCCCCGCGTGCGAATATTTTCCGCTACCATTTCAGCCGCTTCGCGCGCTTTCGCAAAATTTCCTTCCTGCATTGCGGCGTACGCTAGGAAGTGCAGGTTATGGCTGTAGTACATCACGGAGTACACTCCGTGCTCCGCGCCGGCCTGAATGTAAGCACGATCCACCGCGGATGCCGCTTCGTTACTCTTCATCGCAGCATCGTAGTCTCCTACGCGCGCGTAAACGTGCGACGGCATATGCACGAGGTGCCCGCCGTTGGGAACAAGCGCTGGCAGCAGCTGCGCACTCCGCAGACCCCACGCCGGATGCGGCGATGCTTCGACGGCGTGAATATAATAATGGTTCGCGCCGACGTGATCTGGATAACGAGCCAGAACGTCCTCTAACACCGAGATGATTGTGAGCGTATTGTTATTCGCCGGAGTGCCATCCAACTTCCACAAGCCCCACGGATTCAGGTCCATCATGCTTTCGGCATAAATGGTGGCCGCATCCGGGTCATCCGGGTAATGTCTTGCGAGCTCACCCATCGCATGTGCGTAGTCCTGCGCCAGTTTTTTCAAATCCGCTTTGGCATCTCCTGAGTACCGCTTCGCAAGTGCCTCCGCATAAGCTCGCTCGTTTTCTGCCCCTGACGACGCCAGTGCGCGAGCTTTCTGAATCGCGTCAAAAGCGGCCTTCTCCCGCTCCGGATCCACATCAAGGTTGTAGTTAGGCCCTAGCGCCAGTGCCAGTCCCCACCATGGCATTGCCGCTTTCGGATCGAGCTCCGCCGCATGTCGAAAGGACCGTACGGCTTCGTCGTGATTGAAAGCGTAGACGAGTGTCAGCCCCTGATCGAAATATTGCTGCGCTTCCTGGTTTGAAGTCGAGATTGGATGATGCAGCGAGCCCATTCCATCAAGGAGCCGAGCGGGTCTCGATTCGTCGGGGGAGTGCGATTGCTTCGCGGCAGCACTGCTACAAGATAATGCAATGCCGAGCAAACAAAATCCCCATCGCATCTTCATATCGTATCCCTGAACGTCTTTGTGAACGCCCTGATTTCAGCGCGGATTCTAGGCAAGACCTTTCTCGCATGTCAAATCACGAAGGTCAAAAAAGATGCGTCGCGGACCACAGGCCTGCGGCTCTCGCACGCCTTTACCGCTTCGCCGCGCTGAGGTTCCACGTGTGCCGCCCCGGAAAGGACTCTTTTCTACGCCTTTATAATATCGTTCCGTACCGCAAAGCGAATCAGATGACCTATGGACCGCACCTGCAGTTTCATCATTACGCGTGCGCGATATGTTTCTGCGGTCCTGACGCTGATGTTCAGTTCGGTGGCAATGTCTTTGTTGCTTTTACAATCCGCTAGCAGCTTCAACACTTCGTGTTCGCGCTGAGACAACACTCGCCGTCAGTGTTCGCCGCCGCCATGAATACTTGTGTCAGCCTTGTTCGCCGCGATTCCGTAAGCTTTATCGCTAGGGAGTTGCAGGCTGGGAACATCGGCGGAAAAATACCGCTGCGAGCTGCTGGTGGTGCTTTTTGCATACCGGATACAATCGTCGACCAGCCCGATAGCTTGCGGAAGCAAGCCGGCGGTTCCATCCGATGAGCGCCCGGTTGTTGCGAAGAATTGTAATTCGGTTTTTAAGCCCGCGCTCACGTGCAGTAGATTACCTATCATGTGATTCAGAGAAACCTCTAAATTTCTAAGTCCAGTCAGTTCCACTACAAGTGCAGCGACCTGCGTCACGCGATTTTCAGCGTCCCGAACCGTAAGATAAGTTTCCACCCAGTGTCCAACTTCCGGCCTGCCCGGCAACTTCGCTGTTAGATCCCGGTTAAAGATCGGCTCACCAGCCTCAAGAACTTCTCGCACAGGATCTTCGACCTTAGGCGCAGAACTGCCCAAGGCATACCGAAGCTTCTTGCCCAAATGGCTTGAAACCGGAAGGCCGTTCATCGCCGCCAATGCTCCATTGATCGCGCGAAAACGAAACTGCGCATCGAGCAGGGCCACGCCCATTACCGGCGACTCAAAGAGCGCCGGCAAAAGCGGTCTTGTCGCTCCTTGCGCATTCGAGAGCAGAACATCTGGTGATTTTAGGCGCGATTTGCGTTTTTCCAAGTGGCCATCCTATAACTAGATAGATACGCATAACTACATGCCACAAAAGCGTATTTCGCGGTACGTATTATCCGGGATTGTGCGCGTGTGCAAGGAGACCTATAAACGCCGCAAGCTTGCTTCTCCCACGGGGATCCTCCCCAAAAAGCAATGCGGAACGACCCAGGCGAATGAAAACCCCAGTACGGGTTTTCGCCAAAACGCTCGGGCTTACCTAGCAGCCGATTGTAAGGAGGCGTCATTGATCCGCGTGTTTCTAGTTTGTGATGACCCTGCATTCTGCGAGAAACTGCGTAGCTTTTTCAATCAGCAAGACAATTTTCAAGTGTGTGGTAAGGCCGCCCGAAATTTGGCTGCTACCCAGAAAGCCGACAAATTGCTACCGGATGTGGCCATAATCGTGGCCAATGGCGTCCATGACTTCAAAGTCGCCGATCATTTTAAGAAGTCAATGCCACATCTACCTCTTTTTCTGATGGCCTCCACTCCGAGCGTTGAAATAGAAAAGAAAGCTTTATCTCACGGTGTAGATGCGGTCTTTTCGGCTGACGATGATCTAATCACCCTGGCATTGAACGCCCGGGAGGTTTGCCCTGAGAACAGATTTTTGAGTTCGTGATTTAGGATTGTCATTCTTCCTCCAAGCGGAAACGCCCCTCCTTTACCCGCGGCTCCCGTGGATTCGTTGACATGCGCTTCTGCTAAGATGTCTGCGAAATGCCGGATTTCTCTTCCCTCCTCGGACAGACCGTCTCGCATTACCACATCATTGAACGGCTCGGTGGTGGAGGTATGGGCGTTGTCTACAAAGCCGAGGACACACGCCTTCATCGCTTCGTAGCTCTCAAGTTCCTACCGGAGGACATGGCCAGAGATCCGCAGGCGTTGGCTCGTTTCCAGCGCGAGGCCCAAGCCGCGTCAGCGCTGAATCATCCGAATATTTGCACCATTTACGACATCGGCGAACAAGACAGCAGAGCCTTCATTGCCATGGAGTATCTGGAAGGCACAACCTTAAAGCACAGCATCGGGGGCCGGCCCATGGAATTCGAGAACCTGCTCAACGTATCCATGGAAATCACTGACGCTTTGGACGCGGCGCACTCCAAAGGCATCGTCCATCGAGACATCAAGCCTGCGAATATATTCATCACTGAGCGGGCCCACGCCAAGATTCTAGATTTTGGTCTTGCCAAGATCAGTTCCGCAAAGAACCCAGCCGCCGACGCGGAAACATTGGTTACCCAGCAAATAGACCCGGAACATCTGACAAGTTCGGGAAGCACTCTAGGAACGGTTAGCTATATGTCTCCAGAGCAGGCCCGCGGAGAAGAACTGAACGCGCAGACGGACTTGTTCTCGTTCGGCGTTGTGTTGTATGAAATGGCTACCGGTGCACTCCCATTCCGTGGCGATACGCCCGCTGTGGTTTTCGACGCCATACTCAATCGCGAACCCATTCCACCGGCGCGCGCAAATCCAAAAGTTCCGCGCAAACTGGAAGACATCATCCATAAGGCGCTGGAAAAAGATCGTGGCCTGCGTTATCACTCCGCAGCGGGCCTGCGCACAGACCTCAAGCGGCTGAAGCGTGAGATCGATTCTGGTCTAAGGGTGACGGCTGCGGGTTCAACAACAGCTTTGGGCGAAATCGGTGCCGCTTTACCAACATCAACCGCAACTACCGGAGCCGCCGAAACCTCTCTTCATCCCTGGTGGCGAGGACGTTTGGCCGTGTTGCCCTTTGTGAACGGTAGCGCGGATCCCAACGCCGAGTACCTGAGCGACGGAATCACCGAGAGTCTTATCAACAGCCTCTCGCGATTGCCTAACTTGAAAGTGATGTCGCGCGATTCCGCGTTTCGTTACAAAGGAAAAGACACGGATGTACAGACGGTGGCGCGAGAGCTAGGAGTTCGAACCGTCTTGAAAGGCCGGGTCACCCAGCTTGGCGGCAATCTGGCCATCAGTGCTGAGCTGATCGATGCCACGGACAGCAGCCACATCTGGGGCCAGCAATATAGCCGTAAACCGGCGGACATCTTCGCGCTTCAGGAAAAAATCGCGAAGGAAATTACAAAAGCGCTGCGGCTACGTTTGACCGGCCAGGAGGAGAAGAACCTCGCCAGGACCTACACCACGAACCCTGAAGCCTACCGAGGTTATCTCCAGGGCCGCTACTGGTGGAACAAAAGAACCGAGGAAGGCTTTAACAAGGGCATCGAATGTTTTCAGCAGGCCATCGCAAAAGATCCCACTTACGCGTTGGCTTATTGCGGATTGGCCGACTGTTACAGCATGCATGCGAATTACGGTTTCTTGCAGCCCAAAACTGGTTACTCGAAGGCCAATGATGCAGCCCTCAAGGCGCTGGAGCTTGATGACACTCTCTCTGAAGCGCACGTCTCCCTGGGATTTATCAAATCGGACTACACCTGGGACTGGTCAGGCGCGGAAAAGGAATTTCAACGAGCCATCGCACTGAATCCGAATTACGCGACTGCCCATCAATGGCATGGCTATGCCTTGTGGCGAACGGGGCAGTTTGAAGAATCCATCGTCGAGCACCGGCGCGCATTGGAACTTGACCCGCTCTCACTTCCTGTAAATAGGAATCTGGGATTGGCATACTACCTGGCACGCCAGTATGATCTGGCAATCGAGCAACTGCGCAGGACCCTCGAGATGGACCCCGGCTTCGCGCTGACACGAGAGTATATCGGGCTAGCGTATCTCGAAAAGGGCATGTACAAAGAGGGCATAGAGTATTGCGAAGCGGCGGCCGCGCCTGTTTCTGCCAGCCCCTACGCAATATCCGCGCTTGGTTACCTGTATGCCGTCTCTGGGAAAAAGGACGAGGCAGAAAAAGTTCGCGACCGGTTAAATAAACTCTCGGAACAAAGATATATTTCGCCGAGGTTTGTGGCCAGTATCTACGCGGGCCTGGGCGAGAAAGAAAAAGCGCTCGAATCGTTGAATGCGGCTTACCAAGACCGTTCGCTACAGATCGGCCCAGGTATCATCGCGGACGCGACCTATAATTCGTTGCGCGCGGAACCGCGCTTCCAGGAACTTCTCCGCCGCATGGGCTTGAATATAGGATTGAGCAAATGACAACTAGTAGCGGTTTCTCGGCGGTCCAAGAGCCCGCACTCTCTCCCGGCCTCGTCGAACGTGTGCTGACGAAACTCGGCCTGCGTCAGCGGCCAGCACTCGATCTGTCTGGGCTGAACACGCTGTACGCCGCTTTCTCCGCCAACGTCCTCTTTGACAACGTCCAAAAGCGCATCTGGTTCGCGAGCCCACAAACCACGCCGCTCCCGTGCGGAGATCCCAACGAGTTCTTCAACAACTGGCTACAGCACGGCACAGGCGGAACGTGCTGGCCACTCAACGGGGCAATGTTCGCCTTGGCGCATGCGCTCGGCTTTGAAGCCCGACGTATCGTCGGCTCGGTCATCGTCGAGGGGTACCCACGAGGCGCCAATCATGGTTCGGTTCTGGTGACCTTGGACGGTATCAACTATTTAGTCGACGCATGGATGGCCTCGTTCAAAGTCCTTCCCTTAATCTCCGGCAAACCCTCTTCGACCGGTCACGGAATCCACGACATCAGCGCCGTGCCAACGGAAACCGGCTTTGAAATCATCTCCTACCCTGGTTTTGACCGTGAACATCCATTGCCATTCCGCAATGAGCCCGAATACGACCCGGTCGATCACGCCCTATTCCTCGCTCGTTACGATAGGACGAAAACAGTCGGATTTTTCAACGATGCCATTTTCATCTGTCGCCATTTCCCCGAATCAATTCTCACCATGGGCCGCAAGTGCAAATTTCACCTTGCAGCGGACGGCACCCTCACCAAAACCGAACCCACCGAAGCCCAACGCAAAAAGTCGCTCATAGAAGAGTTCGGTCTCTCCGAGGAAATCGTGGAAAAGCTCCCACCCAACGTCCCCGGAGGCGTCGTACCTCCCGGACTTTGACGTGTTTAGTCTCGCGACCAGACATTGAAAATTAAATCTGGTTACGTTACCAGGACGTTGACTCTGGGCGTGCCGAATCTGACTCTTTGCGCGAAGACGGAAAAGGCGCTACGATTCATTTGGTGATGATGCGCCGGTCCATATTCTTGCTTTTGCTGTTTCTATGGATAGCCGCGCCTGTGCTTGCGTGTTTGCCTACCGCTGCCATGACGGATGCCGAAATGGCGTGCTGCAAGAAAATGGCAGGCGACTGCGACATGGGTAGCGGAAATCATTCCTGCTGCCAGCACACGATCACCTCAAGTCCTACCGTTGCAACTGTTGCACAGCATTCACAACCGGACTTGTTGGCTTTCACAGGAACAACAGCCAATATTTACGACGAATTTTCTCCTAAGCACAATATCGAGGGTCTTCAGCACAGTACTCATCCGCCCGAAACGTTTCCACTCGATTTAAGGCTAATCCTTAGAATCTGACTCCGGTAGTTTGCCCGCGCACGCGAACCATGGGGACGTGTGTCAACGCATTCTACCGGAGGTATTTATGAAACGCGCTGTATTGGTATTGCTGGCGGTGATGACGCTGCCTGGTTATGGGTTTGCCGATGGGCATGGACCAGTTTTTGGTCTGGCGACACCGACGAACTCGAAAGGTGAATGGAGCTTTGATACTGGCGTTTTTGGCCGGGCGAATAGCTTTGATTCACAGGCTTCGTTTCGCGAATTAATTGGCTACGGATTCACGCCGCATCTAACGCTGTCCTTCACCGCGACTGTGGTTTTTGGAAATGCCTCGTTAACTCCGACACGAATCCAAAAACTGAGTTTCCTGTGGTATTCCCACAGAACTCGTGCCACACTTGTGGCGGTACCACATGAGGTGTACATGACCGCATCGAAACTTGATCTGCTTCAGGGCACCTTGGACCTTATGGTCCTCCAAACCCTCACCGCCATGGGATCACTGCACGGTTATGGCATCGCTCGGCGAATTGAGCATGTCAGCGGCGATAAAGTTTTTCTGAACCAGGGCACCATCTATGCGTCCCTCGTGAGACTGCAACAGAGAGGATGGATCTCCAGCGAGTGGGGAGTTTCGTCCAACAACCGCAAGGCCAAGTTTTATTCCATTACCAAAAGAGGACGCAAACAACTTTCTGAGGATGCCGTGAACTGGCAAAGACTAGCTAGCGTCATGAGTCGAGTTCTCTCTATGAAGGAAGAAGGTGGCGATCAATGATTGACCGGCTGCGGCAATTTTTCCACAGGGTAACTTCCGTTTTCCGCCGCGAACAGTTGGATCACGATCTGGATGCGGAATTGGCCGCGCACCTGGAGCTGGCCATCGAAGAAAATCTGCAGCGCGGCCTGTCCGTTGAGGAAGCCCGGCGTCAAGCACTGATCCGTTTCGGCGGGACACAACAGGCCATCGAACAGCATCGCGAGGCGCGCGGACTACCCGGTCTGGAGATCCTGTTTCAAGATCTGCGCTATGCGTTGCGCGCATTGTTCAAGAATCCTGGATTTACAATTGCCGTGGTCGTCACCTTGGCGCTGGGCATCGCCGTGAATGCCACCATGTTCAGTCTGGTCAGCGCTTTTCTGTTGAAACGTCCACCGGTACACGAACCTGAGCGCGCAGTGGTGGTTACTTCCATTAACGCCGCTCGCGGATTTCTGCCCGATACGAATCCGGTGTCCGCGCCAAATTACCTTGCGTGGCGCGAAGCCAACGACGTTTTCTCTGATACCTCCGCTGCGGACGAAGATCGCAGTGTCAGTTTGACTGCCCAGGGCAAGCCGGAGGCGCTTCCCGCCGCAGCGGTCTCGTCGAATTATTTCAACGTATTGCAAGTGGCCGCGCACCTCGGGCGCACTTTTTCCGAAGGAGAAGATCAACCCGGACGTGATCACGTCGCGATCCTCAGCCACGAGCTCTGGGAGCGACGCTTCGGTTCGGACGCTTCCGTCATCGGCAGCACCATCCGGTTAAACCGCGAAAACTATGTGGTTATCGGTGTGATGCCCGCTAGTTTTCGTTTACTGGGCTTCACACCACAACTCTGGACCCCACTTACTTTGACAGTAGCGGATCGAAGCACACCAGCGCGAAAAGATCACGCGTTGTATGTGTTCGCGAGATTAAAACCTGGAGTGACCCTTGAGCAAGCCCGCCTGGAAATAAGCAACCTGGCGCACCGCTCCGAGCAAGACTTTCCCGAGACTGAAAAAGGCTGGGGCGCTGCAGTGCGTACCTTGCCCGATTTCCTGGTCTACAACTTTGGCATTCGCAACGGATTGGCGGTGATGATGACCGCCGTCGGCTTTGTTCTGCTGATGGCCTGCGCCAATGTAGCGGGGTTACTGTTAGCGCGCGCGACGGGCCGGCAAAAAGAGCTGGGCATCCGCATCGCTTTGGGCGCCGGCAGGCTCCGCATCATCCGCCAATTATTAACCGAGGGCCTGCTGAATGCCTTAATTGGCGGCGTCGTCGCGCTTGTACTCGCCTGGTGGGGCATCAATTTTGTTGCCGCAAAAATGACCTTCAACGAAGCCATTAGCGCGGTCCCACTAACTCTCGACCGCAACGTTTTGCTATTCGTCCTGGGTGTCTCGCTGTTTTCCGCGGTAATGTGCAGCCTCGCGCCCGCGCTCAGAGCCTCGCGAACCGACATCAACACAATTTTGAAAGATGAGAGCCGAGCAGCCTCCGCGGGGCGATCTCATAGCCGGCTGCGAACCGTGCTTGTTACTGGCGAAATCGCGTTGGCGCTGTTTCTTCTTATCGGCACCGGATTGCTGATCCGCGGACTTTACGTGCTCGAGCATCAGAATCTGGGGTTCCAGCCGGATCAT
>JGI12635J15846_10001545_pt1 | contig 20153 bp, 14 predicted proteins | sample BlaSpr_A8_OM2_M2_FD_15846 | JGI IMG/M metagenome (IMG submission 15846) | reverse complement strand
GTCCGAGTTCAGCAGCACGAGGTAGCGGCCGCGCGCTATCTCAAAGGCCCGATTGTTCGCGCAGCCAAATCCGAGGTTGATCTTGCTTCGAATCAGTCGCACCTCGGGGAACTCAGCCTCGACCATGTCGGCGGAGCCGTCCCGCGAGGCATTGTCGATCACGATCGTCTCGTAGGTGACGCCGTCCGCCTCGCGCTGCAGGGTCAGGATGCATTCGCGCAGCATGTCGCGAGTGTTGAAGGACACAATAACAACGGAAGCGTCCGGTACGTTAGGAGCGCTCATTTCAATCTCTAACTCATCAACTCTTTCATAGGTTGTTGAATGCCGCTGCGAATCAGCTCGGCACGATCGGAAATTGGCTTCCAACCTAGCCGAACCTTGGCGCGCGTGCAGTCGAACCTGGCTCGCTGCCGGCGGCTTTCCCAATCGCGATAGCTGGGAAGCTGGCGTTCGGGATGGCGCGTGACGACTTTCACCGACCACTTGAACAGATCAGTGAGATAGAACTTCAAGATAGGAGTCGCGTAGCGTCGGATCCGGATGCCGCCAAAGCGATCCAGCTCGTCGAGATAATCTTGTGCGCTTAGACATTGGTCGGCGACCAGGTTGAACGATTCGCCGTCGATGCCCTGCACCTCAGACGCGGCGATCAGCCCTTTGGCTACGTCCTCAACCAACACCAGCGGTAACGGGTTGCGGCCGCTGCCCCAGGTCTGGCAGACCGATCCGTACCACCATCTTCCGACGCCCCAATGCATCGGGCTGCCCCCGCGCCCGACGACGATTCCCGGTCTCATGATGACGACTGGCAGTCCCTGCTCACGGTGCATCTGCAGGAGCATGCGCTCCGAGGCGGCCTTGGCGCGGGCATATAGGTTGCGCCGTTCGATCCCCGGATCGAGCGCGGTGTCCTCGGTAATGATTCCCGCGTTGGCTCCGGCGTAGTAGGAGTCGATGGTGCCGGTGTATAGAAGTCGCTTAATGCCTGCGGCCAGCGCGGCTTCCGCGACCTTCCGCGTGACACCTATCTCGTAGCGCTCGTAGTCGGCCCAACTCTTCACGTCGGCCCTGGCGAGATGATAGACGCAGTTTATTCCCGCCATCGCGCTTTGCAGAGCATCCGCGTCGTTCAAATCTCCGCGCAGGCACTCGAGTTCTGGACGGCGCAAATCGGCCGCGAGCTTGCCAGGATTTCGAACGAGCACGCGCACGCGATGGCCGGTTTGAATCAATTGTCGCGTCAACTCACGGCCGATGAATCCTGTCGCGCCAAGAATAAGAATCCGCGGCGGCGGCAACTCCGCCGTGTCGGCTGCTACCGGCTCGGCGACCCTAGACTGCTCCGCTGGCGCAGTTGGCACGCCTCGGCCGATTTCCTCGCATATGCGGATTACTTCCATTCCTCGTTGACCGCCGATGCGATCGTCGAGTGGTTGGCCAGGCGTTGCATAGAATGCTTTCATGGCGCCCGCGATGCTCGCACCGTAACACGTGCCATTGGAACGAAGGTGAAGCTTCGACAGGACGTAGTTCCCCAAAGTCCGCCGCGCCTGACTGCGAGTACTTCTTGCGGTGTTGAGGACCATCGCATAGCGGTCGAAGTCTTCGCTGAGCGGTTGGTGACGGCGTAGCGTGTAGGTATCGCGATCGAAATCAACCGTAGCGGAGGCAAGTGAGCCTCGCGCGTGAATCGTGTATTCGCTAAACCCTGGAACGAACGAGAATCGCAGATCGATAGCCGTCGATCCCTTGAACGCGTTGAGCTGCCATCGTCGATAGAACCGCTGACCAGAGGGCAGGTCGATAGGATTGCCGGCGTGGGTCTCGAGCCTTTCCGGGACGCCTGACAGGTCCAGCATTTGCGCGACACAATGCACGCCGATTTCCAGCATCACGTTACCTGGTTCGCGGAGCATCCACATGTCGAAAGGTCCACTGGTTAGCTGCGAAAGCTCGCGATGCCAGGTGATCGTAAGTTGATCGAGCGAGCCGAGAATTCCGTTGCGCAGGTCGCTACGGAGTTTTTCGTAGCATTCAGAAAACATGAAGTTGTGTCCGACACCTACCCTTAGGCCCCGCTCTTCAGCCAGGCGCGTCAGCATTTCGCAATCCTGGGGACAAAGGCACATTGGTTTTTCGATGAATGCGTTGACGCCGGCGGTAAGGATCTTTCTGGCGGCTTGAACATGAAGGTCAGGAGGGAGAAGGACGTGGACTGAATCTAGGCTCTCGGCGGCCAGCAGCGCTTCGAGGTTGTGGTACACTCGCGGCACATTGAACTTTTGTGCGAAAGCCTCGGCGCGCGAAGGTACCTGATCGCATACTGCTACCAGCTCGATATCGCGAATCGAGTCGATGGCTTTCGCGTGCCACTCCGCTATGTAGCCAGTCCCAAGCAATGCCACCGGGCGTTTTGAGGTTCCTTCCTTCGCCCGAGACTTCGCGAACCGGTCCAAGCTCCGCTGCCGCGAAACGAAGGAAGATCCTGTCGTAGGGAAATTGTCGAAATGGTTATCCACGCGGGCTCAACTCTTTTTCCGGCCTCGTCCTGGTTTCACACCATCACTCTTTCAAACCGATAGGTAACTGATCGCGACGGCACAGGGACCTTTGCAGTCATAAACATCGGGGTTACCAGTAGCGCTTCACTCCAACCCGCGATCAAGAAGAGGAGTGGCTGAGTCTGCGCTCCCAGGTACACCGTCGAAATAGAAATGGCGCAAAGGACAAATAATCCCGCTAGCGTCACCCCGAGTAGCAGCGCGGGATCGTCGCGGGAGCGCCGCAGGCTGAATTGAAAGAGTCGAACTGGCACCCACAGCAACATCAAAACCAGCAAGGCCAACGTGTATATACCGAAATTGAGCGCGACCAAGAGGTAGTGGTTGTCTATGGAAACCATTCCTTCAACGATCGGATAGAGGCCTTGACCAATGTTGTTCTGGCCCCAACCCCACATCGGACGTTGTTCGGCGATAGCCACATAGTCGTTCATCATCTCTCGCCGGTAAGCCGCTGACTGCTGTGCCTCGTTTTGCACTTTGCCGCGGTCAACAGATACGTATGACTCGAAGGAGAAGTAGCCCGGAACACCCACTATGACGACAGCGAATACAAGCATTGCGGCGAGAAGCGCGCGGTTTCGAGCTCTGACTAACATCACGATCACAGCGGCAACCGCCGCCGCTATCCATGGTCCGCGCGAAAGCGTCATCGCGCTGCCCACTAGCAGCGCCAACTCACAAAATCGCACCTTGCGAATGGGTAGAAATGGTACGTTTCCTGGCCAGTAGCCCGTCCAGTCCAACCATCGTACGATTCGATACGCAATCGCTAAAATGATGGCTGCCAATATAGGGTGGGTCCACGGTCCGCTGATTCGAACCCAGTTATAACGGAAGGAAGTTACATCCGCGATCTTGGCAGGGAAAAAAGGCGCGACAACTGTCAGGAAAGGGTTCAGAGTCATCCTGAACTCATAGACAGATATAACGGCAACTAAAGTCGCGAATAATACGATTCTCTTCCCGACTTGAACAGCTAATTCCTCGCGGCCCATGAGAGCCTTGGCCATCATGTACGGAAAGATAATGGCCATAATTGCATGGAGGGCGAGATTTTTTGCGAGGGCGAAGTCGGTGTTCACGTATTCCGCAAGCGACATCATTGACACGAATGCCAGGACCAAGCCGTCAGTAAAGCTCCATTTCCAATCCCGCCATCCATTCCAAAGATAAAATAATGCGATAGGAAGAATCGCGCTTTCGCTGAAACTGAGTTGGCCCGAGATCGGCATGCGGTAGTCATCCGGCAGTAGAAGCAGTACCGGGAGATACACGTTCAAGAACGCGTATATAGGTCCTCGCCTGAGGCAAACGATCAGAGCGATTAGCCCCGGTAGGCCTGCAAGCATCGACGCATCGCCGGTTGTCAATGGTTGCCCTCCGCGCTCGTGGGCTTTCGATGACGCGTCTGAATCATTTCAGCGACTAACTGTCTCAGCGGGAGTGGCGGGGGTTCTGAAGCCGTATCGTGGGTTACCAGCAATGCGCAGTTGCAGGTCCTCGACAGGATCGGGCGCGGAGACCAGGGGGCCGTTCCAGATGCGCCCATCTTTAACCGGACTTAGGACAGTCAACCCGGACCGAGTCACGAAGGGAGAAAATTCGGCCTTTGGCAGATCATAGAAGCCACCATCCGGACCAGGCGGGTTGAAGAGAACCGCAAGAGCGACGGCAGGCTGCTGACGAACGAAAAGGCGCAATGCGTGCCCACCAACTAAGAACCCCGCGATAAGACCGAACATAACTATACAAGCTCGTGGAACAACAACCGAGCGCAAAACGAATGGTCCAAGAGCTATACTTATAATCACCGCTGCAAGTACCCAAAATCCGGCGAACATGAACCTGGGAGAGGGACCAAGCAGGACGCACTGAATCAATAGCGCGAGGGCCGGAAGGACCGCCAGCCAGCCAAACCTTAGAGTGGGTGCGAGCACGCCCTCACGCGATGAAAACCCAACGAGCAAGATGAGACCAAGAAGTGTCAGCGCGGTCGGAATAACGACTTCGCCTCTGGCAAATTCGAATGAGCGTAAAATCCAGGGCCCGATCCAGCTACCGGACGGGCTGCGGTACTGCCCTCGAACCATGCCGTCGGTTATAAAATTGGGATCGTAGTAGTACCTGGCGAATTCGCGGATAAATCCACTCTCCCTCGCTACTACCGACTCCGGCACCCTCCAATCCAGATTCGTAGCACTCAGCGCGATCGGGTAGATCGCATAGCCGCTCAGAATCGCGCCTCGCACCATCCACGGAACGATCAACGCCGCCGCCGCAACTGCAGACAGACCCGTGGCGCGCCTAACCGATAACGGTTCGGTGTCTCTCGTCCTGAACCAAGTCCAGCACACCAAAAGCGTTGCGGTCGCGGCGAAGGCAACCGCGCTTAATTTTACCGTCACTGCGGCGACGAGTATGACGATGACGAAGAATCCGTCTGATGCCAGGTTCTCAGACCTACCCAGGAGAATTCGAAAGAGCCTCGAAGCGGCGACCAACATAATTACTGCGGCCGCCGGGTCAGTAACTATGCTTGCTATGTTGTAAAATTGCCCGTCGACAGCGATGAATAGAGCAGGGATCAGCAAAACGGCATCGAACAAATCGGAGCTTCGTTCCGGATTGTCGCGATCGAGCAACCGTGCGCTGCTCCAAATGACTTGGAGCAGAAGTGCACTCAGCAGCAGCCCGTTTACCAACTGATTCGACCTTCCATGCCAGAAGCCATGATCAAGCATCGCGTAAAACAAGAAAATCGAATTGTTGAACCCGAGCCTCTCTTGCAGATTGGCCAGACCCGGCACTACCGGATAGCTGGTAAACCATTTTACCGCGGGCTGACCGTAAAGACCTGAGTCGAATGCGAGGCAGGGTCCGAGACTTCGATTGATCAGATAGAGAATTGCCAGCACGCTGAGCGCGAGTGTTATCGGATGCTTCGTGACCGCGGCGAAGAATTCGATGATGCTCTTTCTCGATTTCCAAAGCCCCGGTATAGCTGCCAAAGAAAGCAGGATCCATGGCATTGCGTTGATCCGGAAGAAGAAATGCCAGCATTGAAGCAGCGCTAGCAGTACCGCGAAGCCCAGCCAAAAGGCTGTCAGGAGAAATTGGCTGGACGGTTGAGGCAACCTTACGAGAGCCATCAGGCCAAGGCCCAGACCGATCAACATCGCGGAAATGCACAGCCATGAAGCCAACACTGCTACCGTCGGAAAGACCAAATTCATCGACGAGTCTCAATAGGCCTACAAGATCGAGGTGCTATCCGAGTCTCCAGGACGGTCAAAGTCTTTTTCCGATCCAACTATAGTGGAAGGCCGTCTGGGACGGATCTTCTATGTCGTTGTTCAGGTCTGATTGATGATCGCCGTTGCCGTTGCCGTTGCCGTTGCGATGTCCGTTAGCACAGATGATCGCTCCGACTACGGGTGGATTGCATCTTTCCAATTCACGAACTGCCGCGGCGATTTCGGACACCTCGTCACGAGCCGCACGTGCGACGAGAATGGCGCCGGCGGGCATCTGGATCATTGCTATGGTGTCGGCCGAGGACAGCAACGGTGGCGCGGCGATTAGTACGATGTCGTGATTGTTGAGGGCGCGGTCGACGGTCTCGCGCACGAAGCTCAAGGGACGGGCGACCGCACGACTCTGTGCCCGCTGCAAGTTCGTCTCGCCGATGGTTTGCGGCGCCAACTGACCCCTGATGTCGAGCGTGCCAGTTTTTGCAACCCGCGGACCGAGCAGCTTGGTATCATGCGTGGGAGCAGTTACAAGTCCTTGTCCCGTCTTGATGTCACGAGCATTTGATCTGGTCAGGCTCGCTTCAATTGCAATCGTGCGAACACCGAGGTCGGCGAGCTCGTCGGCCAGCGCAAGCGCGAGAGGAGCATTCCCGCCCTCTCGAACGGACGTAAGTATGAAGCTCCGAATTCCCGAGGTACGCCACTCGCGCATAATTCCGAGCGCAGTTCGACGCAACGCTTCTTGTCCGTTGCTCCCGTTCGAACCGAGCGCGACGCCCAGCGGGGGAAACCCAAGGATCGCCTCAAATTCTTCGACCGTTTTAACTTTTTGGTCGGTGAGATCGAGACCTGTCGGCACCGCTACACCCAGCATCAGCGCGCCCAGCGCGAATACTGCGAAAATCATTCGCCGCGTGCTCTTCTGCGGTACGTCAGGGACCATCGCCGCCGACTCGAGGGTAACGGCTCCCGGCGCCTGCGTTTTCAACCGTAACAAACTCATGCGTTCCTGGAGGTCTTGCAGATCCTTGCGCTCGCGTTGGAGGGTTTCGTGAACGCTTACTGCCTGGCTGTATTTGGAGCCGAAGACCGAGGCGGTGGCCTTGACGGTCTCGAGTTCTTTTTCGATTCCTTTTTCGGCCAGTACCATCTGTTCGAGATCCGATTGAGCATCCGAGATGTCGACGCTGGTGGTGGCTTCCTCGCTGTCGCTCAGCATCGAGCGGGCGCGATCGAGGGAGGCTTTGTCAAGATTTGCTAGTTCCTTGTTGGCGGTTTCGATCTGCGCTTCCAAAGCTCTGCGCCCGGGATGGTTGGGGCCTAGCCCACTGAGTTCGACCAGCGCCTGCTCCCGTTGCTGAATCAGTTGCTGCTTGGCGGCGTTGGTCTCCGAGCCGCCGGCTGCCATCTGTTCGGCCTTGGCTTCTACGTCCGCGTCCTTGATCCGTTCGCGATGTGACTTGACGGCGTCCACATGAGCTTGCGCCATAAGCACATTGCGACGAGCGCGAGCGAGGGCGGCGTTACTGTCCGCCAACTCCTTGTCGTATGGATTTACCAGCCCTTCGACACTTGATACTCCGAGTTCCTGAGTAAGCCCGGCGAGTTGTTCTTGATCCTTTGCAATATTCTGTTCCAGCTCTGACTGGCGCGAAGTGAGCAACTGAAACCCTACGTCAGCGCCATCCAACTCCCGCTTAGCCGTCCGCGAGAGGTAAGCTTTCGCGACTGCGTTTACGATATCGGCAAGGCCGTCCGGCTTGGCGCCACCCAATCCGATTTTGACCAGATAGCTATCACCAATCGGATCTACCTTGAGGTTCCACATCAGGCGCTCGGTCGCATGACGATCGCTCTCGCCCTTCTCTTGCCACAACCACCGATTGGTCCCGAGCGAGTCGAGCGCTGCTGAGACGGTTGCGTAGTTGTTGATCTCGAATACCTGTTCCTGAACGAAGTCGCGGTACTCAAGATTCGAACTGAAACGAGATTCCCCGCCGTCCACCGAAGCCGGGACCACCGGCGAAACACGAATAGTCGCCTCGGCCACGTATTGACGGCCAAACAGCATCGCGGCGGTAAAACCAATCAGCGTTACCACGACCATCACGGTCATTGCCAAGCGCTTATGTTTTAGAAAGCTTGCGACCGGAGTAGCGCGCCGGTGGGCAACAACCCACGATGACGAAGGCGGCCGGACTACCACTCCGTATTGTCTTTCGGTTGGAATCACAAAACCTCTGCGCGCGTGCCGAATCGACCCAGGCGGGACCACTCGCGGCGAACCACGTCGCGAAAGAACGAGCGCTCGTCACCGTCGAGTACGAATCGGTCGGTTACCAACAAAACTGTCAACGAATACAACGCCGCGATGACCAGCATGATCATCGCACCATGCCATCGTGTGGTTTGCTCGACATACTTCCAGGCCGGAACTGCGAAAAGAATTCCGATAACGTACGGAACTAACCCGGGCGCAAGCACCCAACTCCAATAGTCACGCCACGATATATGCAGGGTTCGATTGGCGCGGACCAGAAATCCGCCCGCGGAAATGATGGTTGCCACGACGACGGCACTGCCGATACCGATTATGCTCCAGTTGCCCAGGACCAACCGCGATAGCGGAACCGCTGCGAGTACTGTCAGCAGGTTGGGTATCGAATAGAAGAACTCCTCCTGCGGACGGCCGATTCCCCGTAGAATCGAAGTACCCGGACCGGTCAGGAGGTGAACGTTCTGCTGGACGGCGAAAATCGCCATCAGGAACGCCGTTCCCGGGTAGACCCTTCCAATCCAGACGTACAGCAAAGGTCCCGACGCGGTCGCGAATAACCCGGCCAGGGTCGCTGCGACCAGATTCATGTAGCGCGATCCCTTCAGGTAGAGCTTGCCTATCATTTCGGCCTGATGCGGACTTCCAGCTAGCTCGGAGTGCAAGCCGGACGCGGCGGGCATGAAGGAGGCAGCGAACGACTCCGATATCGCGCCTGCGATTCCCGGCAGCTTGTCGCTGATGTCGAAGAGGCCAATTGCGTTGAGCCCGATCAACGGCGCCGCAATTATTCGTTCGATCGTGTTGAGCCCAACTCCCAACATCATATTGAGTTGGACGACACCTCCGAAGTGGACAACTGAGCGAAAGGCTTGCCGCGAGAACGACCGCACCGAAAGCCGAAGCCATGGTATCAGGCGGTACGCCAGGATAGCAGCCAAGACTATAGATACCGCGGTCCTAATCGCGTACGCCTCCGCGAGGCCCATCACGCCGTGGCCCGTGCCGACCAGCAGGAAGATCATGCCCACTTCGGCGAGGCAGGAGATCAACCAGATGACCTGCACTTCAGCGATCCTCTGGACACCTGACAGCGCCTGGCTAAACACGGACAACGAAAGGTCGCAAAGAAAGACCCCCGTTACGATCAAGATTAACTGTCGAGCGTCGTGCTGAAGGGCGGTCGGGACTTGCAGCCATAGGATTACCCGCGGCATGGCAAGAAAGATTAGTCCAAAGAGAACCGCGCACATGGGCGCGATTGTCAGCAGCCCGGTCGACAATATTTCGTTGGCCTTGCGGGTTTCGTCGTGCACGACATATTCGGCGACGTACTTCACGGATACCAGCCAAAAGCCGCAAGTAGTCATTCCGATATAGGTTATGAGCAGGAATACCGCGCTCCAAAGACTATAGGCGGACAGTCCGATTCTTGAGAGGACAAATGGAGGTATGAAGACCCGCGAGATGAAGTAACCGACCTTCGCTGCTATCTCGAAACCTACGTTGCGACCTATTGACTCACGCGCCCGCGCGGCCAGGGAATCCCTGCCTGCTTGGGATTCCTCGTCGAGTACCAGTGCTTCTACTCCAGTACTCATTTACATTATTGCCGCGCCAAACAGCACCATCGAGGTGAGCGGGTTGATCTGCTGCAGGAAGTATCCAACCTTGGCCAATCCACTCTTCGGTACGTAGACTATGTCGCCGGGTTCGAGTTGATAGTTGGATCCACTGGTCTGGACCATATTCTCGAGGTCGACAACCTGCTCGGTATTCTTGCTTGGGCGGGCCAGCACGATTTTGCCCTGCTGCGCATTGTCGTTGGGACCGCCCGCGCGCGAGAGCGCCTCGAGAAAGGACATGTTGGCGGTCAAAGGATATGGTCCAGGATTCTTCACCTGACCCATCACGTAAACGAGTGAATCATCTGAATCAGGCACGTACACCAAGTCGTTTCTGCGCAAAGGAATGTTGAGCGAGACATTTGTACCTTTTAGCAGTGGCCGCAAATCGACCCACATGATTTTGTCTCTGCCGCGAATAATCGCGCATCGCGTCGGCATCCCGCCCTGATCATCTTTGCTGGGCGAGGCTCCCGCCTGAGCCAGCGCCTCGAGCAGCGTGGGATCTCCGGCGAACGTCAGCACGCCCGGATGCGCCACGTGTCCGAGAACGGTTATCTGATTACTGTTGTAGCTATCGACCGTCACTGACGCGGCTGTATTGAGATAGTCCTCAGAAAGCGCCGAGGTGATCTTGCGCCCGGAGTCGTCCGCAGTAAGGCCCGCAATTCGAAACGAACCAACGAATGGCAGCTGGATTTCGCCGTCCGGACCGATGACCCGTTTGCCGGAGAGCTCAGGATGCCCCCATACCGTCACCGTAACGACATCCCCGGAACCCAGGATATATCTGCCGAAACCAGGCTCCATCTGTGGAAGTTCGTCGTCCTTCGCTGCGCTTCCAAAACCTTGAAGTTCGCTTGCCGGAGGCTGCGGCAGCGCGCTTGATTGTCCGGGAGTAACGCCAAACTGACGCTGCATCGATTGACTGTCTTGCTGCTTGCTCGAGCAGCCGAAGACCAATAAAGCGACAACGCCGGCAAGACCTAACCGGCAGCATTTCATAAAGACGCGATTTACTACCAACTGCATCTAAGTCGCCTTGCGATTTTGGCGTTTCGGCTGGTCGACGAACTCTGACTGTAACTATTTTTCAGCAAGAAATTGGTCATCGTCACGAGCAGCGCCTGTCACGCCCTTGCGCGTTTCCGCACATGAGATTTTGGTTCACGATCATGAAGGCGATTATAGTCCGCCCGCATGGAATCGATGCGGTGACTAAGGACGCTTTCCATCCCTTTGCGGGGTAGTTTTGACCCGTTGGGCGCCTTTTCAATCTAATCGTTCACCAGTGGATGCAATTTTTAGCAGATGTTCCCGTTGCCCCTACGCGCCCCCCTTTCCGCCGAGTCTTAGAGCGAAGCGTCCTCATTGTAACGCCACCGTCACAGCAACGCGCCGAGGCATCGGATAACAGTTGCCTGAACGCAGCCGGAACCGCGCAGCGCCCACCAGGTTCGCCGGATGATTCCGCCTCAGCGCAGTTCTTACCGGCACCGGATGCGGCCGCGCTGGCGCGACGCCTCTTGAGCTGACGATTCCCGTTGGCTCTTCGTGACTAGTTCGCTCCGATGCGGCGTGAATCCTTACTTCCTTATCGGTTCGAGGCGTTAAGGTAGCCAAGCGTCGCTCGCCGTAAGGAACTATCCTCCGTGGGCAAGGGCGAACAGGAAAGCTTTCAGAAACAGCGCGTGCATTTATCATCAATCAAACTCGGAATCGCGTTGNGCTCGGGCTTCTGCTCGCGGTTCACTACGGAGCGGTAGTGCGATGAACGACCTCTACTTACTGCTCCCGCTTGTAGTGGGATCGTTCGCAGGCAGTTCGACCGCCTCGCGGTTCACTAATTTCGGGACTCCCGATAAGAGCGTACCGGCGCGGCGTAACGCCTTGATCGTTGGGGTCAGTTGTCAGGAAGACCTGGATGAAAGAATCGGACGGCATTTTTTGGGCCGCCCCGTTGGATATTTGTTCACCGACGCGAACGGGAAATTGCTCTTCCGAAACGACGCCGGCGAAGAGTTTCCCGCCACTTTGGACCAGGTGCTCGATGCTCACGTCATAGACGACGTGTTCATGATCGATTCTTCCGGCGCGCTCGATCCCGAAGAAATTTTGTATTCGTCTTCCATCCGGGGCAAGACATTTCGAACCCTGATGAAAACCCCGCTCGCTCCGGCTGGTCGCTATCGGACTCAGGCTCTTGGCGGCGGCGAATATCTGTTGTCGCACGAGTCCGTGCCGGTCGGCCGGATAGCTTTGGGCATCAAGCGCCTGATGGATTTAGTGGGAGCATCCATCGGGATGGTGTTCTGCGCGGTCGCGTACCTCATCTTTTCGTGGCGAATCAGACGTGAGACTCGGGGATCCGCGATCTTTCGTCAGAAACGGGTTGGCCGCAACGGGCGGCTCTTCACGCTGTACAAGTTCCGTACAATGCAAGTGGGTTCCGAAGAAGTTCAGTTTGAATTGCTCGAGCGGAACGAGATGACGGGGCATATGTTCAAGATCCGCGATGATCCTCGAATCACGCGCCTCGGCCGCCTGCTGCGAAAACTATACATAGACGAGCTCCCGCAGTTCTGGAACGTGGTCAAAGGTGAGATGAGTCTCGTCGGCACGAGACCTCCTACACCCTCTGAAGTGGCTGGCTATCAGCCTCATCATCAGCGCCGCCTAAGTATGAAGCCGGGAATCACCGGATTGTGGCAGCTATACGGCAATGATGAAGTCACGGACTTCGAAGAAGTGGTTGAGCTGGACTGTAAGTACATAGACACCTGGTCCATCTGGCAGGATTGCAAGATCATCCTTAGGACCGTCCTTCGGGTAGGTCGCGCCGGCGGCTACTAGAATTGGGGAAAATCTCCGAGCTTGGGGTAAAATGCAGACTATAGTAGTTACCGGCGGCGCAGGGTTTATAGGCTCTAACTTCGTGCGCCTGGCACTTGGAAAGAGGAACTGGCGGCTCATCGTAGTTGATAAGCTGACCTACTCCGGCAATCTTCTGAATCTTCGCGATGTTGAAGACGAGCCGCGTTACTCGTTCGTCCATGCTGACATCGCCGACCAAACCGCCGTAGGGGCTTCGCTCGAACGATGGCAGCCTGACATGGTCGTCAACTTCGCCGCCGAGACGCATGTGGACCGTTCGATCGACGGACCGCGCAGCTTTCTCGAGACCAACGTCATGGGCACGTTCGGGCTACTCGAGGCAACCCGTCACTACTGGTCCGGGTTGGAGTTATCGCGGCGCCGCAGCTTTCGATTTCTCCAGATTTCTACCGACGAAGTATACGGATCATTGGGCGACACCGGTCTTTTCCATGAAGATTCGGCCTACGCACCAAACTCCCCTTATGCGGCTTCGAAAGCCTCGGCGGATCACCTGGTGCGGTCCTATCATGAAACCTACGGCCTGCCGACTCTCATTTCTCACTCCTCAAATAACTATGGATTCAATCAATACCCGGAAAAACTGATCCCTCTTTTCATCTACAACGCAGCCGCGGGTAAAGCTCTGCCGCTCTATGGTGATGGGCGGCATATTCGAGACTGGCTATTCGTAAGCGATCATTGCGAAGCGATACTGACAATCCTCGAGCGAGGACGAGTCGGGGAGCGGTACAACGTCGGCGGACGGAACGAGCGGACGAACCTGGAAGTCGCGAGTGAAGTCTGCGCCGCATTGGAAGAATTATTGCCGGCTGATCGCAATGAAGCGCTGGTCGCGAGCGGGCATAAGTCATATCTGGATTTGATTACTATGGTAGCGGACCGACCCGGCCACGATCGGCGCTACGCAATCGACTGTTCGCGAATCGAGCGCGAACTCGGATGGGTCAGTCGTATCAGCTTCGTCATGGGACTGCGCGCGACAGTGCGCTGGTACCTGCTGAATCGCAACTGGTGCCAGGCCGTCCGGGAAGGGCGCTACGATGGCAGACGACTTGGCCTTTCGCTAGTGCGTCACGCGGAACGATAGACTTTGGCCTTTAGAATCAACCCACTCTTATGAGCATCAACCTGGAAGCAGAACCACAGCTGCGCAACAACGGTGCGCACCCCGTCTGGAAGGGAATTGTACTCGCCGGTGGTTCGGGAACCCGGCTCTATCCCGTGACGCGAGCTATCTCGAAGCAACTCGCTCCGGTCTATGACAAGCCAATGATCTACTATCCCTTGGCCACGCTGATGGTGGCCGGGATACGCGATATCCTGGTGATAAACACGCCGCACGAGCAGGAGTGCTTCAAGCGACTCTTAGGAAATGGTTCGGAGTGGGGCGTTCGATTCGAATACGCCGTGCAGCCCAAGCCCGAAGGTATCGCGCAGGCGTTCCTTATCGGTGAACAATTCGCCGGTCACGCAAATGTCGCGCTCGCATTAGGCGACAATATATTTTATGGCCACGGCTTGCCCGAGCTGATGCGTAAGGCAACCGATCGTCGCGAAGGAGCTACCGTATTCGGCTATTGGGTCAAGGACCCGGAACGCTACGGCGTAGTCGAATTCGACACCGCCGGTAGACCGATCAGCCTTGAAGAAAAGCCGACGCACCCCAAGTCGTCGTACGCAATAACCGGCCTTTACTTCTACGATCATCGGGTTTTCGATCTCGCCGCGGATCTCGTTCCATCGGAGCGCGGTGAATTGGAGATAACCGATTTGAACCGTAGGTATATGAGCTTCGGCCAGTTGCACGTCGAGAAGATGGGGCGCGGCATAGCCTGGCTGGATACGGGCACGCATGACGCGCTGATGAAGGCGGCGAATTTCATTCAGGCGATCGAAGAACGTCAAGGGCTACAGGTTGCCTGCCTGGAAGAAATCGCCTGGCGCATGGGATACATCGCGAAAAGCGATGTCATACGGATCGCTCACTCAATGGCCAACAGCAACTACGGACAGTACCTGTTGCGCATTCTGGAGCAGGAGTCCTAGCCGGTCGTGAACTTCATTCCAACCGAGTTGCCGACCGTCATGGTCGTTGAACCGGACTTGTTCCGGGATAGGCGTGGATTTTTCCTCGAGACCTTTAGCAGGAAAAAGTACGCGCGCGGCGGTATTGACTGCGAGTTCCTCCAGGACAACCAGTCGCGTTCGGCGCGTAATACAGTTCGCGGCCTCCACGCGCAGCGAGGCCATCCGCAGGGTAAACTCGTACGCGCCGTGGCGGGTTCGATAATAGACGTGGTCGTGGATATCCGGCGCGGATCCCCCAGCTACCTGAAATGGATTGCAGTCGAGCTATCAGCCGATAACTTCCGTCAGATCTACATACCACCCGGCTTTGCCCACGGCGTCTGCATAACAAGCGAGTTTGCCGACATAGAGTACAAGTGCACTGACTACTATGATCCTGCCGACGAGCTTCACATCGCGTGGAATGACCCGTCGATTGGAATCCGATGGCCGGTCCAGAATCCTTGTCTATCCGAAAAAGACCGTAACGCCGGAACTATCGCCGATCAGATAGCGCTCTTGCCCCTCTATTCAGAGGCACGACCTTGAAGATTCTCATCGCAGGCGCGTCTGGACAACTAGGCACCTGCCTAAAGACTTCGCTACTGGACCACCAGGTGGTTCCCCTGACGCGGAGTGAGTTCGACATCACGCGACTATGTCAGGTCCATAAGGTCTTAAAGAGAGAGCGGCCTAATCTCGTCATAAACGCCGCGGCTTACAACGACGTAGATCGCGCGCAGTCCCAAATCACAAGCGCTTACGCCGTGAATGCTTTGGGTCCTCGCGATCTTGCGGCGGAGACGGCCAATCTGGGAATTCCACTGGTTCACATCTCGACCGACTACGTATTTGACGGCTTGGAGAATCGTCCGTACGACGAGAATGATCAACCAAACCCCTTGTCTGTATATGGCGCGAGCAAGCTAGCCGGCGAGGAGGCAGTCCGCGCGCTGAACCCGAGGCACTACATCGTCCGCACCGCATGGCTCTACTGGGAGCATGGGAAAGGATTCCTGCTCTCGATGTGCGCGAATGCTTCGCGGCCCATACTGAGTGTGGCCAACGATCAATTCGGGTCGCCCACTTACGCTCCACATCTGGCCGTTGCGATTGCGCATCTCATCGAAACCGGCGCATTTGGGACTTATCATCTTGCAGGGAGCGGTGGAGTGTCGCGCTGGGAGCTGGTATCTGAACTCTTCCGACTGCTCGGCATTTCCACTCCGCTCCGGCCGGCGTCGTATCGGGATTTTCAGGCCACTGCTCGTCGCCCGCCGTATAGCGTCCTAACTACTATCCGGGAAGCGCGAATCATATTACCTCCTTGGCAGGAAGGCCTCGCGGAATTTGCCAGCGGCTATGCAAAGCTACATGACCGCGCGGCCTCTTGAGAACTGAAAAGGGACTTAAGTGCAGCAGAATGGCCGCATAGATAGTGGCTCTCGCCACAGCACTCTTACAGAAGAGTTTGCGGAACCCGTTCGAATGGCCTACCTGGTGAGTACCTATCCTGCGGTCTCGCACACATTTATCTTGCGCGAGGTCAGAAGGTTGCGCGGTGCGAATTTCGAAATTCATACGTCCTCAATCAACCTACCCGACTGCTCCGCAAAAGGAATGACGTTGGAGGAACAGGAGGAGGCTGCCGAGACCTTCTATATCAAGAGAGAAGGAATCCGCGGTGCTGCGATCGCCCATATGAGCGTCCTGCGGAAGTCTCCGAAGGCATACTTTGCGGGTCTCTGGTTCGCTCTAAAGTTGGCCGGTACCGACCTGCAGCGGCTGACGTTTGCAGTTTTCTATTTTGTCGAAGCCGTTATCCTCGGACGCTGGATGGAGTCGCGGGGATTGACGCACCTGCATGTTCATTTCGCGAATGCCGCCTCTACCGTCGGATTGATAGCCAGTCGTACCTTTCCGATCGGGTTTTCTCTAACAGTTCACGGCCCCGACGAATTCTACGACGCGTCTGGCCTGCGACTAGCGGAGAAGATCGCGGGCGCTTCATTTGTGTGTTGCATAGGACAGTTCGCGCGCAGTCAATTGATGAAATTGTCGCCACCTTCGCAGTGGGACAAGCTCGAAATTGGCCCGTTGGGAGTGGACCCCCAACGGTTCTCTCCGCGCCGATTCAGGTCATCGCCATCGAGGTTCGAGATTCTCTGCGTCGGGAGGCTCGTTCCTTCCAAGGGCCAGTTAGTACTGATTGCCGCCATCGAGCGGTTGGTCAAGACGACTCCAAACCTTCGACTGAGGCTTGTTGGAGACGGGCCAGAACGAGAAAGCCTTGAGCGGGCGATCGCCGCGGCTAACCTGGGTAGCTACGTGGTCCTCGAAGGTAGTGTCAACCAGGATCGCATTCAAGAGTTCTATCGTCAGGCAGACATTTTTGTATTGGCCAGCTTTGCCGAGGGAATTCCGGTGGTCTTGATGGAAGCTATGGCCATGGAAATACCGTGTGTCAGCACTTTCGTCGCGGGAATACCTGAACTGATTCGCAACGAAACCGACGGCATACTTGTTCCGCCCTCGGATGATCTTGCGCTGGCAACTGCGATCAAGCGACTAATCGAAGACTCTGCTTTGCGCCATCGCCTAGGAGTCGCGGCGCGTCGGCGAGTGATGGAAAAATACGATCTCGATCGCAGCGTCACACACCTGGCTGAGATCTTTGTCAATCGTATCGGAAGAGATCGCGCACATTTATGTATCGATTCCTCATTGTCGGCATAGCTATCCTCATCCTTGTATTACTCAGTGCCAGAATGCGCATAACTGCTACCAAATCGATAGCTATCGCCGGACAAGCAATCACGGGATCGACTTCGCCCGCGGCATTGACGGTCAGTTCCGTTCCTTTGATCAAGAGCATCCCCAGGATTGGAGTGAATCTCGGAGGTTGGACGTTCTACGGCGCAGAGCAATACAGGCAAAATGTTCTGATGAACCCGGGTTTCGAGCCGACGATTGAAGGGCGAATCCTGGAAGTCGCAAACCCAACTGGTACCTCGTTCCAGGACGACGCCAACTATGTGGGGAAAGGACCGGTCGACTGGTACAAAGGAGCTACTTTCAGTGTTCGCTCGGGAGTGTCGGCGGGTCTGACCGGGCAGATATCGGGCTACAATCCGAACGGCGGTGACAATCCAACCTTCGAGTGCAAAAATGGCTGCCCAACACTGAAGGCTCACGACGAAATCTCAATGTATTTTACTGACCCACCTGTAGCCGGAGTAGTTCAACCGACGAGTGCTGGATGGTGGACAGACGACAAAGCTTTTATCCAGAGCAATACCGACCATGAACCTGACTCGGCGGGCACCTACTCGCTAATGACAACTCTCGATGGCGCCGCTCACACGCTTCATTCCTATGTGGACAGTTGGTCGCCCAAGCGGATTGTTTATCTGCCCGTGACCGGCCCGTGGCGCATATCGTTCTGGGCGAAGGCGGTTGGGGCTTCGTCACCTTCGATCAAGGTAAGTCTCGTCCGTGAAAGCGATGGGACTCACGGCAACACAACATTTGTAGACAATCAGAGCTTTTCGCCAACGAGCAGTTGGCAGCAGTTCACGTTTGATTTTACCGGCGTCGAGACTGCCAACACCGGAACTCTCGTGCTGAATTTCACGTTCACCGGCGCAAGTGGAACGATTCTCATGGACGACGTCTTCCTGGGAGCAACAAGTGGAAGCGTCGGCGGCTGGCGCAAAGAAGTGGTCTCGACGCTGAAGACCTTGCATCCGGGCGTGCTGCGCGACTGGCAGAACTCACAACTGGGCGAGCCATTTCTGTACCGAACGGGTGACGATACCGCGCACGGACCCACGAGCTTCAACGGCCCAAGTCCGAGCCCGGCTTTCACCTACACGATAACCGACTTCCTTGCGTTGGCTCATACGGTAGGTGCCGAACCCTGGATTATAATCCCTGACACGGCGACAGACGCGGAGTTACAGGATTACGGGAATTACCTGGAACATCAGCAGGCGCTATATCACTTCCCGGAAATACTCGTAGAACTCGGAAATGAAAACTGGAATGGCGTCTTTAGAGGGGCCGGAATCATCTTACCGGCAGACTATGGGGCCGTCGCCCAGCGCGATTTCACCATCCTTAAGCGCGCCGCCTCGAGCGATTCTACTTTGAAATTCGTAGGTGCCGGACAGTACGGGAACCCGGACGAAGTCCAGCAGGTCGCTAAAGATATTCCGGCGGCATCTTATATCGCAGCTGCGCCATACTTCTGGGAGTGTCAGGACACAGGCCAAACCGCGACCACCTATCTTACTCAGATGTTCAACGACGGATGGTCGAACCCCGCCAACGATATGATTCCTATCGCGAAGGGCCTGCGCCCGGGACAGATTCCTGCGATTTACGAGGTGAACCTAAGTACCCTCGGTGGGAGCGCCACGACCGCCGAACGCGTGCCAATCGTTGCCGGCTATGGCTCCGGAGCCGCGCTCGAGCAACAGATAATACGCGCCATGAATGTTGGTTTCAGGATTCAGAACGCCTGGTGCTTCACGCAGCTTGGTAACAATGCGGCGGCTGGTGTGTGGGGTTATTCGGGCCAGTGCGCTAACAATCCGCCCGCCGGCGGAGCGCAGGTTCCGCTCTTCGGCATCGTCCACGATCTCAACGCAACGAGCAATCTAATTCGACCGACCGGGCTCGCGGTCGAGTTGGCTAACATGGCGATCGCAGGCGACTTCTACCCAGTCAACACTTCAGCGTATCCGGGCATCTCGGGCGCCGCATTCCTTTCGGGCGGCCAGTGGACCGCTCTCTTCAGCAATGGGATCAGTTCGTCCCAGTCGATAAACCTTACCTTCCCCCAGGGCGCTGTACCGACCACCCTGAAGCAGTTGGCCTACACGAAGGGCCCGACCGATGTGAACGAGACGTCAAGCCTGGTCTCGATAGCTCCTGGACGCGTCACCAGTCTCGGTAACAATCAGGTATCGTTTGCAATTCCGCCGTGGGGTGCAGTCGCACTGCTGCCATGATCCATTGGCAGATCGCGCTAGCATGCTGGATTCTTATCCTGTGCAGTTTGCCGGGGACGATAGAGCTTGCGCTGATTACATTCGCGGGAATGTTACCTGCGCGTGATCGTAAGTCGAAGGATCTGGCAGCGACGATCACAAAACTCGCGGTAATAATTCCCGCACATAACGAAGCGGCCGCGATCGGACGATGCGTTCGCAGTGTCGCCGCATGCGTGCCGCCCGATTCGGTCGAGGTGCAGATCGTTGTTGTCGCCGACAATTGCACCGACGCAACCGCCGACTTGGCTCGAGACGCCAGCGCAAGGGTTCTGGTGCGCTCTGATTCCACTCATCGAGGAAAGGGATTCGCGCTGAAGTTTGCCTTCGATGCTCTGCTCGATGAGGGAGTTGATATGTTCGTCGTGGTCGATGCCGACAGCGTTGTCGACTCCAATCTTCTTTCGGAGATGGTC
>JGI12635J15846_10001543_pt1 | contig 20167 bp, 18 predicted proteins | sample BlaSpr_A8_OM2_M2_FD_15846 | JGI IMG/M metagenome (IMG submission 15846) | reverse complement strand
GCGCCACGCACCTTCAGCTTGTCGTGGACCCGATCACAATGGGGTCCATAGAGATGCTCGGCGACGTGCTCGCCACGCTGGACCGTGACCGGGAAATGCCCGATGCCGTCATCAAACCCGCGTGAACCCCCGTCGCATCGCGGAACTACGTGCTTGTACCGACGGCCCGGGCGGGCCACGTTGCCGCCACCAGTCGTGATGCTGTTGCGCGGACTGCGGCAGATGCGGGCGTGTGAGGCTCAGCCGATGCGCTCGGCCAGCGAGACGATGATCCCTTCCGGTCCCCGGACGTAGGCCATCCGCCAAGCGCCCTCGTACTCGCCGATGCCACCGACCAGTCCGTAGCCCTCGGTAGCTGCCCAATCGACAGCCGCCTGCAGGTCGTTGACCTCGAAGGCCACGTTGCGCAACCCCAGCTCGTTGGCCATGGCGGCCGGTGAGCCCGGCACGGAGTCGGGCCGCACGAAGCTCGAGAGCTCCAGGCGGGTGCCATCGCCGGGCGGCTTCAGCATGACGATCTCGGTGCGGGAGCCGGGAATGCCGCAGACCGTGTCCAAGAACTCGCCCTCGACGAACGTCCTGCCTTCGACCTCCAGGCCCAGCGCCACGAAGAAGGCGGTCACGGCGTCGAGATCTGCGACCGTGAGGCCGACGTGATCGAAGCGTCGTACATGTGACATAGGCCTGTCCTCCCGTCGTCGTGCCGGCCGTGCATCCGCCACGGTAGGCGTTCTCAGTACTTCTCGTTGCGGGACCTGCGCAAACGCGGACTATCAGCGGCGATGAGCAGATGTCAGCAATGATGAGGCGTTCGGCCGGAAGCAGGTGATGATGAGGCAACCAGCACTGTTCCTGACTGTGGGACTCCCATGCACCGGGAAGACCACTGCTGCTCGGCGCATCGAGATCGAGCAGAAAGCACTTCGCCTTACGAAGGACGAATGGGTGAAGGCTCTCTACGGGCACGAGAATCCGCCATCGGCTCAGGACGTGATCGAAGGACGGCTCATCCAGATCGGGCTGCGCGCCCTCGAACTCGGCAGCAACGTCGTGATCGACTACGGCCTCTGGGGTCGAGACGAGCGCTCCGCTCTACGCCAGGCAGCAGCAGACCTAGGCGCGATGGTGGAGATGCGTTACTTCGAACTCACCCCAGCCGAGCAGCGGAGACGACTTGATCAGCGCCAAGCCGAAGCGCCACACACGACTTGGCCTATGTCCGACGAGGAACTCGCCGAGTGGGCTGCCAGCATCGACATCCCAACCCCCGGCGAACTCGACGGCAGTGAACCCATTGATGACCCACCGGCTGGATTCGCGACATGGGACGAGTGGCGCAGACACCGCTGGCCGCTGTCGGTCTCCTGACGCCTGCTCCTCGCAGCGCTGCCACGACCGCTCATCGGCATGCAGAAGCGGGCGTTGGCGCAAAGGCGACCCGATCTACGGACTTCGACTGGTGATCTTGGGAAGCAGTCGTCATCCGCCTAGCGTGGCGGCGCTATCTGCCTCGTTTAAGGGGATGCTGGCTATGTAGAGTTGGCCGCGTTCACGGTTCAGGTCGTGAGTCGGCGGAGCCACGAGTGTGAGACTGCAGATCAGGCTGCCCGTACGGACGCAGTCCGTGCCTGTCCGTGGTGTCAGGCGCTTCGACTGGCTGGCGGCACGGACATATAGCGGACAGGACCGGATATTCACGTTGATCGTTAAAGAGCTTTGGCCAGGTCAGCGGCCATTCCGATGGTCCGCCAGGAGCGGTCTGACCAAGAAATAACCACCTCAGCCCGCCCGCGTGACTGCAGTTCCGGGCGTGGTGGCGGCGGCAGGCGGGATCACGCTCCTGGAAGCGTCGATCACGTTCCCGAAGAACGGCCCCAGCACCGGGCAGACGAGCGGCTACACCATCGACGGTGTGGACACCGCGGACGCCTCGCTCGGCCCGCTGGGCTCCGCGTCGCTCGTCTCCGGCCATGTGTTCACCGCGGCCGAGTCGGACTCCGACGTCGCGGTCCTGGATTCGGTGTACGCGAAGTCTCACGGCCTGACGGCCGGGTCGGCCGTTACCCTTGACCGGGCCAGGTACACGGTCATCGGGATCGTCAGCCAGCCGCAGGGCAGCAGCCCGCCCGCCATTTACGTCCCGCTGGCGCGGGTCCAGGCGATGTCACTGGGGGGAGAAAGCCTGAAGAACGAGGTGACCACGATCTACCTGGCCGCGGCCAGCGCCGGTGATATTCCCGCGGTCAGCAAGGAGGTCACCAGGCTGCTGCCCGGCACGTTCGTGACTACCGCCAGCAGCCTGGCCGGCCAGGTGACCGGATCGCTGACCAGCGCCGTGAAGCTGGTCCACGACCTGGACGGGTGGCTGACGGTGCTGGTCCTGGCCGCCGCGTTCGCCGTGGCCAGCCTGCTGATGCTGGCCGCCGTGAGCCGCAGGGTGCGCGAGTTCGGCATCTTGAAGGCGATCGGCTGGCGGTCGCGGCGGATCGTCGGCCAGGTGCTCGGCGAGTCCGCAGCCATCGGAGTCGCCGGCGCCGCGGCCGGAGTCGGCCTCGGGTTCGCCGGCGCGGCGATCATTGCCGCGGTCGCGCCCACGGTGTCCGCGACGGCCGGCGCGGACAACTATCCCCGGCTTCCCGGCGCCCACCCGATCCTCATCGGCGGCTCGAGCCTGATCCACATGGTGCCCGTCCCGCTGCACCCGTCGGTCAGCGCCGGGGTGATCGTGCTGGCCGTGGCCCTGGCCCTGGCCGGCGGGCTGCTGGCCGGGGTCTTCGCCAGCTGGCGGATCGCCGTGCTGCGGCCCGCCCACGCGCTGGCCGGGGTCGCCTGACTGGCCTGCAGCTGGCCGGAGCCGCCAGGCCTTGCCAGAAGGCCCGGCCTACCGTCCCGGCGTCAGAAAGCTGGACCTGATGACCGGGGACGGCAAGTTGCCGGCCGTGCACGACCGGACCGGCCACGGTAGGTCCATGTTGCTGAACCTTCCCGGCGGGCCGGACCCGGCGATAGCATCGCCGGGCACCGAAACGACACGGCTTGCCGGCTGATGCAGGCCAACGCCACTATTGCAGCCCTTCGGCCGCCGAAGGCTTGAAAGCAATATAGGGCAAAGAAGTGTCAAATTCCGATATTCGGCTTAGCGACGCCGCAGGTCTTTTCGGGCTGGTCGGATCGCTTACCTGGACATGGGTTAAGCGGTCCGTATGCAGTGGCGTCGCGAAATGGGCACCGGCTGGCTGCCGGGTGAGCAGGGTAAGTGCCTTGGCTATGTCGGGATCATGGCCGGCGGACAGGTCTTGGGCGGTCATCGGGAGGTAGTAGTCGGGCGCTACGCCGATATCGTTGATGATCTCGTGGTCCGCGCTGAGCTGGTGCTCTGGCGGCAGGATCAGCTCGCTGCCGTCGTCCAGGATGTACCCGGTAGCGGGGCCTGCGACGATGCCCGAGGTCCGGGTGCCGATGAGGATGCCGAGGTGCAGGTCTTTGACCGCGCGGCTGAATGCGTCGCAGGCCGAGGCGCAGTCGCGGTCGGTGAGCACGACCAAGGGCAGGTGCAGTAGCGGGGTGGCGTCATCGACGTAGTTAGGGGTGCATGCGCCGCTGGCGGTGCAGTTGTAGCTCCATGCCTTCCCGTGGACGAACGCGCCGAGCAACGCGGCGTCTTCCTGCGGGTCACCGCCGCCGTTGCCGCGCAGGTCAAGGATGACGCCGCGGATCGGGTTGCTCTGATGCATCTGGGCGATGGCTGTCAGCACCGCGGTTGCCTCTCCGGGGCCGAACCCTGGTACCTGGACGTAGGCGATGTCACCGTCCAGCAGCCGTGACGTTCCCACGCTGGCCGCCCGCGAGGGCCTGAAGGGGGCTGGTTTCAGCGTCACGGTCCAGGTGCGGCCGGTGGCCGGGCGCTGGAGCGTGATTCGCACCGGCTGATCTTGCGGATACTACTGCGCCAGCAGGTCCATGACGCCAGGGGAGATCGTGCCGTCGGTGAACGGATGCGAGCCATTGACCGATTCGATGACATCGCCGGGGCGCAGCCCAGTGCTGGCGGCCGGGCCGCCTTGCACCTGGGTGATATATAGCGGCGGCAGCGCTTCCTGCGGGGCGGTGGCCGCCAGCCAGGGCGCGGGAGAGGTGGCGATCCCGAGCCCGTAGTCATCACCCGGCTGGCAGCCGGGTGGGTACGCCAGATATGCCCAGTGGGTGTGGTTGTCATTCAGGCTGGCGACCATGCCGTTCATGGTTGCGGCGGCTAGTTCCTGCCGTTGCGTGGCACGTGCGCGCGTTTGGCTGACCACTCGCTGGTAGACGGCGGCGAACGCGGTCCAGTCGGTGTCCCGGCTGCCGGACAGCACGGGCAGCGTGGCGCCGGGCTGGTCTAGGCCCAGGCGCTCAAGCTCGTTGGTGAATCCGGCGAAGGCGCCGGTCAGCAGTACCCGGTCATCGAGCGTTGCGCCATTGTAATAGTGGGCGAAGATGCAGTCGTAGGCCTGCTCCAGGGTGGTGATCGTGGTGGGGGCCGTCGGCGGCGTGGCCGCCGCCGGAACTGCGCACGGCGGCACGGCGGCCTGCTGCCGGTGCGTAGCCGCGGGCGTACCCGCGGCGGTAGCGGCGAGAACCGGGGCAAGGCCGCTGAGGCAGGCCAAGACGGCAGGGACGGCCCAGCGAACGGCCAGTGGATTTCTCATGGGTGCGGAGTCTCCTCGTTCGGCACATCGGGCGGCGTTTCCCCTTGTGGCGGGGCCACGCCGCCCGGTGGCCTTCGTTATCAGTGCGCCAGGGCCATCAGGTAGGTGGTTGCGATCGCGTCCTGAGAGCAGCCCAGTCCGGAAAACAGGGAGCCCGGGTTACCGAGCGATGGCCGGGCTAGCGGGGACGGGAATGCTGAGCCGGGGCCAGGATTCGGCAGGCTGCTCGGCGGGCTGGGGAGGCTGCTGGGCAGCGCGGGGATTGTGGTGAGGGCATCCTGCTCGACCATGGTGGCCGCCAGTGTTCCGTTCGGGCCCGGAGTGCCCACGGCGCTGGTGAGCTGGCCGGCCTCCAGCTGGCCGATGCTGGATGTCACCAGGGTCAGCACCGTGGTGGCAGGCGACGTGGTGACCTGGACACGGGAACCGTCCGGTTCGTCCACCGTGAATCCCGAGCTTGCCGCGTCCGTCACGGTCCCGCTCGCGAGCCCGATCTGGAGGGAGAGCCCGCCGTGCCCTGGCGGGCTGGTCGGGAGCTTGCCCGCGCTGGACGCCGCCCCGCTCCTGAGGGCCACGGACTTCGCGTCGACCGTCCCGCCTGAGTTTGTCCCGAACACAGTCACCGCGCTGCCATCGGCGATGTCGCTGAGGGTCCCTGCTATCTCGCGGACCACCTTGGTGTCCGCCGCCGTGGTCACCGTCACCGGGCTGCCGTCCGCCGCGCGGATGGTGAGCGCCGGTCCGCTGACCGAGGTCAGCGTCCCGCCGACGGCCTTGAGACTGGAACACCCGGTGGCGGTCAGCGCCGCTGCGGCTCGCGGGACCCCAGCGGAGCTGAGGACCGTGCTTACCCCGTAGCCGCCGCCAGCGAGCAGGGCGACCGCGGCCGCGGCTGCGAGCCAGGCGTAGCCGTGGCCGCGCAGGCCATGCCTTGCGGTACCAGCCACCGGCTCCGCTCGTATAGCAGGAACCGGGTCTGGCTGGGGTGGCTGATCGTCGATGGCCGCGAGCACCTGGCCGATGATGTGGCCCGGCGGCTCGCTTCGCGTCACCAGGACACCGATGCCGCCGGTGACGGCGTTCCAGTTGCGGACCTCGCCCGCGCAGCTCTGGCACACGGCGAGGTGGCGGGCAGCCGGGGGAGCCACCGGCCCGCCGCGCGCGGCCGCGATCAGTTCCTCCAGCCGAAGATGGACTGGTGCCTGGTTCACCGGATATATCCCTTCTTGGCAAGTCCCCGCGCGAGGGCGGCACGGGCCGCGGACACGCGGCTCTTCACGGTCCCGACCGGAACCTCAAGGACAGCAGCGGTTTCCGCCAGGGTGAGGCCGGCGCCGAATACCAGGCCGAGAACCTCCCGGTGGAGCCGGCCGAGCTGCCCGACCGCATCCGCGATCACCGCTGCTTCGGCGCGCTCGATCGCGGCTTCCTCCGGCCCCGCCTCCGGAGCGGGCAAACCGGACAGGTCAGCCACATCGGCCGCTATTGTCACCGGACGGTGACGCAGCCGGTCGCGTGCCCGCCGGCGGGCGATCGCGATGATCCAGGACCGGACCGCGGACTCGCCGCGGAACGACGCAGCGCCACGCCACACCGCGAGCATGGTGTCCTGCAGGATCTCCTCGCTCAGCGCAGGTTCGCCGACGGCAAGGGTGATCTGCGCCAGCACCACGCCCCCGTGCCGCCGGTACAGCGTGGCTAGCGCGTCGCGGTCTCCGCTGGCGACGCGACGCACCAGCCAGGCGTCATCCTGATCGTCTCTGTTCATGGACTGCGGCGCATCTTCCAGCTGGACCGGCATGCGTGGCTTGGTGGCGTTCACGCTCTCGGGGATGTTCACGGCCACCTCCGCGCGAGGATCGCTATCTCCATGCCAGGTAAGTAGCAGCGCGGCCCGGAAAGGTTCAGAATCCGGATATTTACCTTGGTCGGCCCTGTCCAGAGGAGCGGACTGCCCGGTCAGCGACACTGCCACCGGATGGCGCACTTCCGTGTCCGTGATCAGCCGTTTTCAGGATTTCGTGGAGCTGACCTGCAGGTTTACGCGTGTTTGAGGAGTGCGAGCTGCATCCGCCGGGTGCGGCGGCCCGAGTACGGGGCGAGGTTAGCCTTCCGGGTAGTAGACGAAGAGCCGTCCGCCGGTCGTGGTGCTGGGCGAGTGCGAGGTCCCCGCGTCGCAGTGGATGAAGGTCCCTGCGTCATGCCGGCTGCCCGGGCCTGTCAGCCCGGCGAACGTCCCCGACACCACGAAGACCTCTTCGGGCCCCGGCTCGTGCTCGTCTGCGCCGGGCCAGGCCGTACCGGGCGCGAAGTCGAGGGCCAGCGCCCGGCGGGCGGTGCGATCCGGCCCGGAGCGCCACAGCCGGCGCAGCACCACGCCCGGCGCGATGTCGACGACCTCGGCGTTCTCCGCGTGCGACTCAGTGAATCCGGGCATGGCCGTTTCCTTCCTGGTGATCTTCGTATTCGTGTCCTCGTGCCGTCCGCGGCGGGCTCCCGGCTGCGCGCGGCTCACCAGGAGCGTGCGTGAGGAGGGTCGCGGCCGCCAGGCGCGCATCGCGCGCTGCCTGCGGGTCGGGGTCGACCAGCGCGGTCGTGATCGCCCCTTCCAGCAGCACCTTCAGCTGCCGCGCGAGCAGCTCCGGCTGCGGAGCCTCCAGCTGCGCGACCCGCCGCGCGATCAGCGCATACACGGCGGCCTTGTGCGCCGAGGCGACGGCCCGCGCAGGATGGGCGGGGTCCGGAAGCTCCGCCGCTGCGTTGACGAACCGGCAGCCGCGGTAGTCACCCGCGGAGATCTCGTCCGCGACCACGTCGAACATCGCGAGCACCTGCTGCTCAGGCGTTGCCCCGCGACGGTCCAGCTCGGCGTCGAACCACGCCCGCCACACCTGGCCGCGCTGTTCCAGTGCCTGCGCAACCAGCGCGTCTTTACCCGGAAAGTGCTGGTAGACCGTGCGCTTGGTAACGCCGGCCTCGTCGGCTAGGGCATCCACGCTCACCGCGTGGATGCCCTGCTCGAGGAACAGGTCCGCGCCGGCGGACAGCAGCCGCTCCCGGGCATGGCCGCGAACGGATTCGCCTCTCACCCAACTACATATACCAGTTGGTATACAAACACACGCCGGAATCGGCCAAGCGGGACGCGGCGACCGCTTGATCGGCCATGCCGGGGCGGCGTTGCTGCGCAAGCTCGCCGATCAGTGCGGGCTGACGTCCGCCCTGGGCGCGGCGCTGACCCGGGTCCGGGAGTTCCCGCTGATCGACCGCGGGGTGGCTCGCCCTGCCAGGCTGACCGCAAATCAGGCCATGGCCCAGGCATACGTGCTGATAGCGGGGCCCGCACGGATGCTGTCCGTGGTTGTCCGCGATTTCACCCGCCCGAACCCCAGCGCGCACGGACATATGGCGGACAGGGCCTGCCGCGAAGATCACCGCTGGCCACATATGTGCAGGTCAGGAGCCATATAGCCACATCGGAACCGGCGGGCTGTAAAACCGTCGGCTCAGCCTACGTTGGTTCGAACCCAACACCTGCCACCACCTGCGGAAATGGCCCGTGAGCTGGGTTTCCCCGGTCTCGCGGGCTACTGCTTTTAGCCTGACGAGGTCCCGCTGAGTCCATGAGAGTCCCACTGTGTCTAGCTGTGCACGGACATATAGCGGACAGCGTCCGCGATCATGAGCCCGGTCGTGTGGTCGGATCGCTCTGGCGAGGAAGCGGAGGCGGCGGTTCACCGGACCGCTTGCTTTCCCGGCTGCGGCGGTTATCCGGCTTCGTAACGGGGGGCCAGGCCCGGGCAGATCACCGGTGATCGCCGGGCATGACTGCGTGCGCGTAGCCTCCGGGATCCCCGCAGGCGCGGCACCGTCCTGAGGCGGGGCATCGGCATGAACTCCCGCTGGAGCCGTGCCAGCCGGCGCCCGGTGGATTATCACGTCATCTGGCTTGGGGCGGCGTGCCACGCCGGCCGGGGCGACGCGGCCCTCCCTGACCTCTGACTGACCTGCCGTATACCTGCGATGGACCGGGCGTGTACCTGGCGTGTACCTGGTCGGCCGGCCTCGGCCCGGGCGCCTGGGGGCGGTCACATATGAGCGTCAACTGCAAAGTCCCGGTCTCGCGGCCAGCGTCGAGGGTCGGCTCTGTCGGCTGCCAGCCAGCGCGTCATCCGTCCGGCGCACAGAGCACGACCGAATGACGGCGTCGGCAGGCTCGTTGGTCAGGCGTAGTCCGCCGTGACCCGGAACGCCTGCGCAGCGTGGGCACCCCGGCCCAGATGTGATGACGGCGATCGCGTTGAGCTGGGGGGCGCGCCCGCGGATTAAGAGTCCGCGGTTTTACGTCCGCCCACTACCGGACAATGCCTGGCGGTGCCGTTCTGTCCGGGACTCCGCCCATTTCACTGCCGCCTGCTACCGGGCGTTGTCGGATGGTATCGCGACAGCCGAGCAAACATGGAGCAAACATAGCGGCGGCCACGTGCCCAAACGGCAGATACGTTCGGTAATAGCCCTGGCTAGCGTGACTGCAAGCTAGACGCTTTCGCGGTGCCCGCTCAACACTGGGTGACCCAGCTTTGCCCGGGGCTTCCTGCGCACAAAGTGATTGACCTTTGATAGACCTGCGATGTACTCGTCTGGACCTGGGCGCGTTCAACTGCTCGGTGCTTTGGGTCGTGGCCCGGGACCTGGGCGACAGTCATCAGGCTCTCGTCAGGTTGTAGGCGGCTGCCGCGCCTCTGGATGTCTTGCCGCCCCATGGGGAGGGAGGCCGGCGCGTTCCCGCTCCGCGGTGGCCTGGTCGTCGGGCGGGCTGACGCCGCATTAGGCGAGGGCGGGGCCGAGCAGGTCGCGGACCTAGTGTTTCGGCGGGTCGGTGATGCGGTAGCCGACGCCGGGCCGGGTTTCGATGAGGGACGGGTTGCCGAGTTTGCGGCGTAGCCGGCTGAGGGTGTTGAAGACGGTGTTGGTGAAGGGGTCGGCGTTTTCGTCCCAGACTTGTTCGAGGAGCTCTTCGGTGCTCAGGTAGGCGGGCGCGGCGCGCAGCAGGGCTTCGAGGACGCCGAACTCTTTGACGGACAGCTCGAGGGGCCGGCCGTTGCGGGTGGCGGTGTGGCGTTGCGGGTCGAGGGTGAGGCCAGCGGCGTGGTAGATGCGGGGCCGGGCGGTGGGCTGGCGGCGGGCCAGGGCGCGGATGCGGAGCACGAGTTCGGTGAAGTGGAAGGGTTTGGTCAGGTAGTCGTCGGCGCCGAGGCCGAGGCCGCTGATGCGGTCGTCGCTGGTGTCGGCGGCGGTGAGCATGAGGGTCATGGTCGGCCGGTCGTTTTCGGTGATCATCCGGCAGAGGGTGTCGCCGTGGATGCCGGGCAGGTCGCGGTCGAGAACGATGAGCTGGTAGGCGTTGGTGTCGAGTTTGGCGGCGGCGTCGAGTCCGTCGTAGGCGACGTCGACGGCGAAGCCTTCGTCGCGCAGCCCTTCGGCGATGTCGTCGGCCAGGGCGTGCACGTCTTCGACGACCAGGATCCTCATGATGCCGCTGCCGCGGTGAGCGCAGGGCGGGCGGCGAGCGGGAGGGTGACGGTGACGCGCAACCCGCCGTCGGGGCGGGCGTGCAGGTCCAGGGTGCCGTGGTGGGCGGCGGCGATGGCCGCGACGATCGACAGGCCGAGTCCGACGCCGGTGTGGGCCGGGCCGGTGCGGTCCGGGACGGCGCGGCGGAACGGCTGGGCCAGCTCGCCGACTCTGCCCGGGTCGAGGACCGGTCCGCTGTTCTCGACGACGAGCCGCGCCGTGTCAGTGCCGGTGTCGGTGGCGACGCGGATCCAGCCGCCGGGCTGGTTGTGCCGGATGGCGTTGTCGATCAGGTTGCCGGTCAGGTGGGTGAGCAGCGCCTCGCTGCCCGGCACCGGCGCGCCGTCCTGATACTGCTTGACGGTGAGGTGCATGTCGCTGATCGCGGTGCAGTGATCGGCGAGGACTGTGGCGGCGAGCTGGTCCAGTTCGATGGGGCTGCGGCGCACGGAGCCGCCGTGCTGGGCGCGGGCGAGGGTGAGGAAGCTCTCGACCAGCCGGTCGGCCTTGTCGAGCCCGGCCCGGATCTTGCCGGCCAGCATGGTGACGCCGGGCGTCGGCGGGTCGGGTTTGCGGGTGGCCACGTCCAGCGCGGTGCGCATCATGGTCAGCGGGGTGCGCAGCTCGTGGGAGGCGTTGGCGACGAAGCGGCGCTGCGCGTCGAAAGCGGCCTCGAGGCGGGCCAGCAGGTCGTCGATGGTGTCGCCGAGCCGCTTGAGCTCGTCGTCGGGGCCGGCGACGGCGAGCCTCTCGTGCAGGTTCTGGTCGCTGATGCGCTGGGTGGCGGCGGTCATGGTGCGCAGCGGGCGCAGCACTCGCCCGGCGACGAGCCAGCCCATCGCGATGGACAGCATCGCGGTGATCAGCAGCGCGATCCCGGAGCTGGCCAGCAGCTGGTGCATGTCGGCGGCCCGCTGGTGAGCCTCAGCAGCATTCTGCTGGGCAAACCTTGCCCGCAATTGTGCCGAGACCATGACGGTGTTGCCTGCGCTGCCCGGGCTCGCCTGGGGTCTGGTGGCGTTCCGGGCCAGGCCGTAGGTGATCGCCAGCAGCGCCGTTCCGGATATCAGGAACAGCGCACCGTAGAGCAACGTGAGGCGCATGCGGACGGTGCGCAGCGGCAGGTGCGGATTCCGCGCCCAGCCGCGCAGGGCCCGGCCTGGCCGCGTGGGGCTCATGCTGACTCCCTGGCTTTCTCTCGTGACTGGCAGGCTGCGGTGATTTCGCGGCTGTCATGAACCATCATGACCGCGGCGACCTACCAGGGGCCTACCAGGCGGTGTAAAGGCCGTGGTAGGTGCTGTCTTCTACAACGGATCCCAGATGCACGACAGCGTATTCGGAGGTCCGACATGAAGATCACGACGGCGCACCGCCCCGGTTCGCAGCCGGGTGGGCTGGACGCACCGGTCAGACGGTCGCGGCGCTGGCCTCATCCGCCCTGCTCGCCACGGCCTGCTCACACGGAGGATCATTCAGCCAGCCATAATGACCGCACGATCAGCGAGAGTGCAGGCTGTCGCTCGGGCTGGTCCCCGGCGGCGCCGCGACGGGCGGGCGTGCTGGCCGTCACGGTCGGCATCGTGCTGCTCGTGGCGGCATGCGGAGGCGGCTCATCCGCTGGCTCCGCTGGCTCATCGAATCCGGCCGGCTCATCGAGCACGGGCGGCTCATCGAGCACGGGCGGCTCATCGCACACGGCCGTCCGATCCGCTGGTTCCGGCGGCTCGTCGAGCACTGGAGGGTCATCGCAGGGGCAGCAGGATCTTGCTTTCGCCCAGTGCATGCGTTCGGACGGCGTGACGGATTTCCCCGACCCCGGCTCTAATGGCCAGTTCGGGAAGGTTTCGGCCCAGCTAGAGGACACCCCGCATTTCGCAGCGGGTTTTAACGCCTGCAAGCACCTGCTCTCGGCTGGCGGCGAGAGCAAGGCACAGCAGGACGGCCCCCAGCTCCTGAAGTTCGCCCAGTGCATGCATGCGCACGGCGTGCCGTCCTACCCGGAGCCCAGCGCCAACGTCAGCCCTTACAGCGTCCTCGGACCCAACACCGCGGTAGATAACCTGAAAGTGGCTGGCGTCAACCCGAACTCGCCAGTGGTCTCGGCTGCGGTGCAGGCGTGCGAGCGGGCGAATCCGGTGGGCTCGTGATGAGCAGGACGATTTCGCGGAGCCGGGAGGCCGGGCAGCGGGCGGAGGGCCTGGTGTCCGCGGAGGCAGGGGGGACGCGCGGCCGTGGCCGCTGGGTGGCCCTGGGCGTGGTGGTCGTGGTGGTGGCCGGGTGGCAGGCGGGGGTGTTTTCCCCGGCCGCCTCGCCCGGGGCCGGGGAACAAGGGGCGCCCGCGCCGGCGACGGCGGCGGTGGCCCGGGAGAACATCACGGCGACGACGCCGGTGAACGCGACGCTGGGGTATGCCGGGTCCTACCCGGTGACCGGGCACGGCGGCGGGACGCTGACCTGGCTGCCGTCGGCCGGGCAGGTGATCAGCCAGGGACAGGCGGTGTACAAGACCGGTAACGGGTCCCCGGTGGTGCTGCTGTACGGGACAGTGCCGGACTGGCGCCCCCTGGACGAGGGCGTGACCGGCGCGGACGTGACCCAGCTCAACCACGACCTGGTGACCCTGGGGGACGCCGGCAGCGCGGAGATCTCCGCGCTGGGCTGGGATTACTTCTCCGCGCAGACGGCGGCCGGGGTGGCCAAGCTGCAGTCGGCGCTGGGCATCTCCTCCCCGTCGGGGTCGCTGCCGCGGGGGCAGGTGGTATTCGAGCCGGAGGCGCTACGAGTCAGCCAGGTGATGGGGAGCCTGGGCGGCCCGGCGTCGGGGCCGGTGCTGGCGGCGACGTCGGACCGGCACGTGGTCACGATCCCGCTGAATGCCGCCATGCAGTCGCAGGTGGCGGCGGGCGACAAGGTGACCGTGACGCTGCCGGACGGCTCCAGCACGCCGGGGACGGTCTCCTCGGTGGGCACGGTGGCGTCCGGGTCGGGCAGCAATGCGACGATCCCGGTGATGGTAACGCTGACCGATCCGGGGGCGGCGGGAACCCTGGACCAGGCGCCGGTGACGGTGAACATCACCACCGCGAGCGCGAAGAACGCGCTGGTGGTGCCGGTGGGGGCGCTGCTGGCGCAGTCGAAGGGGGATGGGGAGGCGGGTGGGGGGTACGACGTCGAGGTCGCCGGCCCCGGGAACACGCGGCGCTATGTGCCGGTGACGACCGGGATCTTCGACGATGCTTATGGCCTGGTGCAGGTGACCGGGGCGCTGACCCCCGGGCAGCGCGTCGTGGTGCCGGCGACGTGACCGCCGGTGCGCAGGCGGCCCGGCCGGCCGCCGCAGCCGCGGCCCGGCGTCCGCCGCCGGTCCTGGAACTGGACCAGGTGACCAAGCAGTATCCGGGGTCGCCGCCGGTGCGGGCGCTGGCCGAGGTTAACCTGGCGGTCAGCGCCGGGGAGCTGACCGCCATCGTGGGCCCGTCGGGCTCGGGCAAGTCCACGCTGCTGCACCTCATGGGCACTCTGGATAAGCCGACCACCGGGATGGTGCGGGTCACCGGCCTGGATGCGGCCCGGATGACGGACCGCCAGTTGGCGGCGCTGCGGGCGTCCCGGGTCGGGTTCGTATTCCAGCAGTTCTTCCTCGCCGAACACCAGAGCGTGCTGGGCAACGTCGCGGACGGGCTGCTGTATGCCGGGGTCCGTCTAGTCCAGCGGCGGCGGCTGGCCGCGGCGGCACTGGACCGGGTCGGGCTCGGGGACCGGGCCGGCGCCCGGCCGACCCAGCTGTCGGGCGGCGAACGGCAGCGGGTCGCGATCGCCCGCGCGATCGTGGGGGCGCCGCCGGTGGTGCTGGCCGACGAGCCCACCGGCAACCTCGACTCCGCCACCGGCGCGTCCATCCTGGCCCTGCTGGAGGAGCTCAACGCCGCCGGCACCACGATCATCGTGATCACCCACGACCACGCGATCGCCGGCCGGATGCGGCGCCGCATCGAGATGCTCGACGGTCACATCATCGCCGACACCAGCCCCGTCCCCGTGGCCGGCCACGCGGCCGCCGGCGGCAGCCCCGGAGGGCGGCCCCCTTGCCGGAAGCCTGCGCAGGAAGGACCATCATGACCACCACCTCGCCGCGGCCGGCCGCCCCGTCCGCCGCCCGGCTGCGCCCCGCCGACCTGGCCGCCCTCGCCAGCATCGGGCTGCGGACCCGCAAGCTGCGCGCCGGGCTGTCAGCGCTGGGCATCGCGATCGGGGTGGCCGCAATCGTGGCGGTCCTCGGCCTGGCCAGCTCCTCCCAGGCCGCGCTACTGGCCGAGATCGCCAAGCTTGGCACCAACCTGCTGACCGTCACCAACGGGCACAACTTCTCCGGCGGCACCGCCGAGCTGCCGGTAGCGGCGCCGGGCATGATCGGCCGGCTGCCCGGGGTCACCTCAGTGCAGGACACCGGCACCGTCCCCAACGTCAACGCATACCGGTCGCCGCTCATCCCGGCGATCGACACCAACGCGCTGAGCGTGGATGCCGCCACCCTGGGCCTGCCCGCGGCGGCAGGCACCAGCCTCGCGCAGGGCCGCTACCTCAACGCCGCCACCGCCCGCCTGCCGGTCGCGGCGCTCGGCGCCGCCGCGGCCCAGCTGCTGGGCATCGACCGGATCCGGCCCGGGATGCGGATCTGGGCCGACGGCCAGTGGTTCTACGTCACCGGCATCCTCAACCCCGCCGTGCTGGCCCCCGAGATCAACTCAGAGATCCTGGTCGGCTTCCCGGCCGCGCAGAAATACCTGCACTTCGACGGCCACCCGTCGCAGATCTACATCCGCACCGTCAACACCCAGGCCGCCGCCACCCGCGTCGACAACCTGCTCGGCGCGCAGGCCAACCCCGAGAATCCCAGCGATGTCGACGTCGCCCAGCCGTCGGACGCGCTCACCGCCCAGGCCGACACGGCCGGCGCGTTCAACGACCTGTTCCTCGGGCTAGGCGCGGTCTCGCTGCTGGTCGGCGCGGTCGGGATAGCGAACATCATGGTCATCTCGGTACTGGAACGCCGGCAGGAGATCGGGCTGCGCCGGGCGCTGGGCGCCACCAGAGGCCAGATCCGCGCCCAGTTCCTGGCCGAGGCCATCTTGCTGTCCCTGGCCGGCGGTGTCGCCGGCGTCGCCGCCGGCGCGGCCGCCGCCGCAGCCTACGCCCACGCCCATGGCGAAGCCATTGTTATCCCACCCGAAGCCTGGGCCGGCGGCCTGGCCGCCACCCTGCTCATCGGCGCCGCCGCCGGGCTGCTGCCCGCCATCCGCGCCGCCCGCCTGTCACCCACCCAGGCCCTCTGGAGCATCTGACACGTCCCGCGCGCCGCAAGCCCGCCGCGGGTGACCGAGACGTCTTCTGGCGAGAACAGGTGATCCATGCCAGCCACTGCTACGGGGTGCCCAGCCGCCATAACCAAGCTCGTCCGCCGCTGCCAGCAAGACACCCCTGGCAGTACCCCGCTTGCTTGCTTGCTCGCTCGCGAGCGCCTTTCCCCCTGGCGGGTCCACACGGCCGGCCTGAAACCGAGGAGAAACGACATGATGCGACGCTGGACATTCCTTGCCGCCTGCGCTGCAGCCCTGGGCCTGCTGGCAGCACCCGGCATCCCGGTCTCCGCGCTCGCCCAATCAGTGCAGAATGACTGCCTGACCGCCAGCCCTCCGGGCTGCTACACGCCCCAGCAGTTCCGGACTGCCTACGACATCCAGCCCCTGCTCGACCGCGGCATCGACGGCCGCGGCGAGACCGTGACCGTGATCGTATTCGCCGCGGATCCAGCGACCCCGCCTCCGGTGGTCACCGACATCCGCCAGGACCTGGCCACCTTCGACGGACTGTTCCGCCTGCCTCCAGCGCACATCAGCGTCGTGACCACGCTGGCCCGAGCCAGCTCGCCCTGGGATGCGACCCTCGAGGAGATCATCGACACCGAGATCGTGCACGCGGTCGCTCCCGGGGCCGCGCTGCGCGTGGTCCTGATGCCAAACCCCCCGCAGTCCACCCCCGCCAGCACGGCCGCTGGCATGCTCGCGGCCCTGCCACTCGCGATTCGCGACACCGACGTGGTCTCGTTCAGCGGAGCCCTTGGTGAGCACTTCTTCTCACCGGCCCAGGTTGCCCAGATGCGGGGCATACTGCGGCAGGCCGCGGACCGGCACGTGACGGTGGTCGCCGCCAGCGGCGACTCGGGTGCGGTCAGCGACGTCTACGGCTTCGGGACCACGCCGGTCAAAGAGGTCAGCCTGCCCGCCTCCGACCCGTACGTGCTAGGCGTCGGCGGCACCACGCTCACCGCCAGCCCGCAGACCGGCTCCTACATCGGGGAGACAGCCTGGAACCAGATAGAGCCGGGCGGAGCGAACTTCGCCTCGGGCGGCGGGTTCAGCGGCACCTTCGCGCGCCCCGCCTACCAGGACGGCGTCCCCGGCACCGAGGCCACCCGCGGCGTGCCCGACGTGGCCGGCGACGCCAGCACGGGCATGGCACTGGCCAGAGAAGCCGGCGGCGGGAGCTACGAGCTGGGTTCGGCCGGCGGCACCAGCGCCGCCACCGCGCTGTGGGGCGGCCTGGTGGCCGATGCCGACCAGCTGGCCGGCCACGACCTGGGCTTCATCAACCCGGCCCTCTACCAGATCGCCCGCAGCCCTGAGTACCGGCGGGCGTTCCACGACATCACCACGGGCAACAACACGGTGCTCATCAACGGCACCACCTACACCGGCTACCAGGCCGGACCGGGCTGGGATCCCGTCACCGGACTGGGCTCGCCCAACGCCGCCGTGCTGGTCCCCAACCTCAGCGGCAAGCCCATCAACATCAGGATCGGTCGCAAAACCCCAACGCCAATCCGGGTTGGCGCAGGTCTTGAGCCGTTGCCATGTGGTCAGGCCGCGCAGCACGACCAGCGGTGCCGTCGGCGACCATGTGCACGCCGCGGACGCGGCCGGTGCCTGTGGGGTTCCAAAACGGGCATAGTTAGCTGACCTCGGGTGGGTGGCGCTGCTGGCACGGTCTTCGGCGTCAAAGGACGCCGAATTGCTGGTGCTGCGCCAGGAAGTCGCGGTGCTGCGCCGCCAGCACTCCAGACCGAAGCTGGACTGGGTCGACCGGGCGGTCCTCGCCGCCTTGACCCGGCTGCTCCCGCGGCCGCTGCGGATGTGGCGCCTGGTGACTCCGGACACCCTGCTGCGCTGGCACCGGCGGCTGGTCCGCTGGCGCTGGACCTACCCTCACCGGGCAGGACGGCCCCCGGTTGATGCCCGGAGGCGATACGGCGCTGGCCAAGTCACCCGCTGTGGCGGCCTGGCTCAGCGGCGTGCTCCCGGCTCGCCCCGCGCCAGGTCGGCTGGCCCAGCTGTGCGAGGCGGCGCGCCCGCGCTGGGGCAGTGGTGCGGAAGCGGCGCAGCCGCAGCGCTCGACCCGTCCGCGCCCAGCGGGTCGGCAGCAGGCGCCGGACCTTCGTCGGCGCTGCGGCGGTGGCGGCAGGTGCGGCGGCGGCCGGAGCCGGGGTCGATCACGCCCTGGTCGTGCCCCCGCCTCCGCGGGCAGCCGGGGCGCCGACCCTGCCAGCGGGGCCTGGCAGCCGGTGGTGACCGGCGCCGACCTGCCCGAAGGTGCGGTGCACGCGATCACTGTGGGCGGTGTCAGCGGTTTGGTAGAGCGCATCGGCGGGCCGCGCCACACGGGTCCCCGCCATTGAGAAAAACTTCATTTACGGCAATTCGCCGACTTAAAATCCGCGATCATGGTGCGCATTAAATAGGGCGTTGAGAATAGCAAGATCCGAGCACCGGATGCGCATCCGATGGTCAGTTGCGGACGGTTGCTGTACCACTTCTGAAGGTGACGCCGGGCAGGTTAGCCCGCCGGCGGATCCATGAGGCGCAAGCGTGGGTTTGTCCCGGCGACGGCATGCTAGATCCAGGTCAAAGGATCATTCCTCTTACCTGGAGGCATGTCATGAACGGCACTCGGGACGTCGTGTTCAAGCGTTGTGGCTGCACTGAGGTGATCTCAGCGAAATAGTGCTGCAGCAGGCTGTGTTTGCCCGTCCATCCAGCCGAGCTTGATGGTTGCCTGGAGAGGCGCCGCTGGTGCGCGAGAATGGAGCCGTGGCTGATACGTTCGCATCCCGGTTCATGATGGCGCGGGCTGGCCCGGGGCCGCTGGTCTGGGGCCTGGATCCATCGGGAGCCCTGCTCAAGGCGTGGGGGCTGGGCGATGACCCTGATGGCCTGGATCGCTTCGCCGACGTCATGCTCGGCGCCGCGGCCGGAACGGTGGGACTGGTCAAGCCTCAGTCCGCCTTCTTCGAGCGTCACGGCTGGCGGGGGGTCCGGACGCTCAGCCGGCTCATCGCCGAGGCCCGGAGCGCCGGGCTGCTGGTCGTCCTGGACGTCAAGCGCGGCGATGTCAGCAGCACCAACGACGCCTACGCGGAGGCGTTCCTCGGCCCGGGCGCCCCGCTGGAGGCCGACGCCGTCACTGTCCACCCCTATCTTGGGCTGGCGGCGATGGGCGCCTTCGTCTCGCGAGCCCACCAGGCCGGGAGCTGCCTGCTGGTCGTCACCCGTTCCTCCAACCCGGAAGGACGGGCTGTCCAGTCTGCCCTCGGCGAGGGCGGACGGCAGGTCGATGAAGGGCTGCTCGGCGAGATCGGGAAACTGAGCCGGATGCTGGCGGGACGGGAGATCGGCCCGGTCGGCGCCGTGGCCGGGCCCGCCCGCATCGAGCCTGAACTCGACCTGGCCAGTGCGCAGGCGCTGTTCCTGGCCCCCGGCGTCGGCGCGCAGGGGGCGACTCCCGAGGACGTGGCCAGGGTCTTCGCGGCCTGCCCCGACCGGGTCATGCCCAGCGCGTCGAGGTCACTGCTTGTTGCCGGCCCGGACATCATCGCCCTGCAAGACCGGGCCGCCGCGATGGCAGCCGAGTTCCGCAGGCTTCTCCCCGACAGGGCAAACGCCGCCGCACGCACCCTCTGAACGATCGCCGGCCACCCCGGGCGATCTTCGCCACGAGTATGCCCGCAGCGGACAACCCGGACGCTCCTGACATCACAACAGGGCGAACGTTGCCTGCTGCGGCAACAGATTGGCTCGCGGCTGTTGTCCCGCGGGAATCGGGTGCCCGGGCAGACACGCGGACGGATCGGGCGTACCCGGATACGGGCGTGGAGTCCCTGTAGAAGAGGTCTGCCACAAGATCATCTTCAGCCGAAGGACTCCGCGTGATCACCTGTCGTGCCACTCTGACGTCTCCCGGGAACTGGTCCTGTTCGTGGCGGGCCTGCTGCTGGCCGAGCGGCGCAGGCGGGGCACCCCGCGCGGGAGCCGGAAGCTGACCTGCTACTGGCAGGCGGTGCTGGGGCTGCGCTGGTTCCGGGACCGCGCCGCGGTCGACGCGCTGGCCAGGGATCATGGCGTCTCGCGGGCCACCGGCTACCGCTACCTGGACGACGTGATCGAGGTGCTGGCAGCGGAAGCGCCGGAGCTGCCCGGGGCGCTGGCACGCGCCCGGGGCGAGGGCGTGCCGTTTGTGATCCTGGACGGCAAGGCCGTCCCCGCCGGCCGATGCCGGGAGAAGACCACCAGCATCAAAGGCGAGCCCGTTGACCTGTGGTACTCCGGGAAGGTCGATTCAGTGAAGCCCGAGTGATACGCGTGCGCTCCTGAGCTCGCGCGTTGGCGTCAGGAACGAAGGGTGCGCAGGGCGGTGCGGATTTCGCTGACCAGGATCTCGGGCTGTTCCAGGGCCGCGAAGTGCCCGCCCTTGCCGGCCTCGCCGTAGTGGATCAGATTGCTGTAGGTGTCTTCGATCCAGCTTCGTGGCAGGCGTGGGATGTCCTTCGGGAAGACGGTCACCGCGACCGG
>JGI12635J15846_10001542_pt1 | contig 20171 bp, 13 predicted proteins | sample BlaSpr_A8_OM2_M2_FD_15846 | JGI IMG/M metagenome (IMG submission 15846) | reverse complement strand
CTTAAGCTCACGCACATGGGCCTCGATGTGGATGAGGAACTGGCTCGCGACATTGTGACCGGGCTAGTGACAAAGTCAGCATCCATGAACCCTCCCGGGTTTGTGCGCGTCGACATGGAGGGATCGCCTTACACCCAGCGCACGCTCGATTTCGTTCATGAACTGCACCGCACGCCCGGAAACGCAAACTCTGTCGGCACGGTGATCCAGTCGTACCTGAAACGATCCGAGGGTGACGTTGAAAAACTTTTGTCCGAACGAATTCGCATTCGTCTCTGCAAGGGCGCGTACAAAGAATCTTCGGAAATCGCGTTCGCGGCGAAATCCGATGTTGATGCCAACTACGTCAAGTTAATGAAAGTCCTGATGAAGAGCGGCGTCTATCACGGCCTAGCCACGCACGATGAGAATATCGTGCGCCAGGCTCAAGCGTTTGCGACTGCCGAAAAACTGTCTCGCGATTCCTTCGAGTTCCAAATGCTCTACGGCATCCGTCGCGACCTGCAACAGAATTTGGTACGCGAAGGCTGGCGCGTCCGCGTCTACATTCCCTTCGGTACCGAGTGGTATCCCTACTTCATGCGACGACTGGGCGAGCGCCCGGCCAATGCGTTGTTCATCGCGCGCAACCTGCTGCGCGCATAGCAGCGCCAACTACAATGCGCATCGCAATTGTAAGTGACATACACGGCAACCAGACCGCATTCGAGGCAGTCCTAGCGGACCTGCGGCAAACCTCCCCTGATATGGTTGTTTACGGTGGCCATCTGGCCGACAGCGGAGCGAGCCCGGTAGAGATAGTAGATCGCATTCGCGAACTCGGCTGGCAAGGCGTGGTTGGCGATACCGATGAAATGTTTTTCAGGCCGGAGTCGCGGAAAGAGTTTGGGAATCAAACGCCGAAGCTGCAACCCCTGTTTACTGCGATTGAGGAGATGGCGGTTGCCGCCCGTGAAGCGCTCGGCAGCGAGAGGCTTGCGTGGCTTAGCAGCCTGCCGCACATTCAGATTCATGGTCCGGTGGCACTCGTACGCCAGCCCCAGGAGCCTCTGGCGCTCTCCCGCGCCGGAAGCGAGCGATGTCGAGTCAGAATCGCTTTACTCGCCTCTCGGACAGCCGATCGTTGTCTATGGGCATATCCATCGCTCATACATTCGGAACGTCTCAGGAGTGACCGCCGTCAACCCGGGCAGCGTGGGTCTTTCTTACGGGCGATCGTCGCGCTAGGTACCTCTTGCTGGATGAATCCAGGCCAGCAATCAGGCATGTGGAATACGACGTGGACGAGGAACTTCGAGCGCTTGGCGATTGCGGCCTTCCCCACGCGGATTGGGTGGCCAAAGTTCTCGATACCGGCCGCCCTCAGATGCCATAGGCAATGCTCTGTCGGCGATATCTACACTTTTCTGCCAAATCCATTAAGATGCTATGGCCCCTGAACCGGGGCGGGCCATGGATATTCCTTCTTCACCCAGAAAACTGGCAGGCCGTTACGAAGTCCGGCAAATCCTCGGCCAGGGCGGCATGGGCCTCGTCTACCGCGCTTACGATACTGTGGTGCGCCGTGAGGTTGCAGTCAAGACGATCCTCGACATTCCCGACCCGGCTTCCTTGCAGTTGTTCTACAAGGAGTGTGACGTGCTCGCCTCCATGAGTCATCCCAACATCGTTGAGATATTCGACATTGGAGAGTTCGAAGAAGACGGCAAGAAAAAACCGTATTTCGTGATGCCGCTGCTGCCCGGCACTACGCTGGATCATTTCATCCGCAAAGCCAGCCATCGTCTGACGGTCGAGCGCACCATTGACATCATGTCGCAGGCCTGCCGAGGTCTGCAGGCCGCGCACGAACGCGGGCTCGTCCATCGTGATTTAAAACCGAGCAACATTTTTGTGATGGAAGACGACTCGGTGAAAATTATCGACTTCGGCGTGGCCCATATGGCGGACGCGCACACCACCCGCGCCCAGAAGGGCACGCTGCTCTACATGTCTCCCGAGCAGATTGAATTGAAACCGTTGTCGCCAGCATCCGATATTTTTTCGCTAAGCGTGGTCTGTTATGAAGCGATGACCGGCCGGAATCCTTTTCAGCGGGCCCGTGCCGATGAAGTGGTCGATGCCATTCTCCGCCATATTCCACCACTGGCAACGGAATTGAATTCCACCCTGAGCCAGCCCGTCAGCCGCGTGCTGCACAAAGCAATGGCTAAGCAACCGTGGCACCGCTTCGGAACTGCCCGGGATTTCGGCGATACGCTTAACAAAGCGCTGCGCAATGAACCGATAGAGTTTTTCGATCCCGAGCGAACGCGCCCACGGTTGCAACGCGCCACTAAAGCGCTGGAAGAGGGTGATTTCCAGTTTTCCGGAGAAATCCTGGGCGAGCTCGAGGCCGAAGGCCACATGGATGAGGCCATCGGCTCGCTGCATCGGCGGCTCGACGGGGCTGTGCGGCGAAAAACCCTTTCTCAACTGCTTGATGCTGCCCGGGCGCGCTTTGAGGAAGAAGAAGATCCGCTCGCGCTCCAGAAATTGCAGGAAGCTCTGCAGATTGAACCAGACAATGCAGCTGCCCTAACTCTGAAGAGCCGGATTGAAAACCGGCGCAGTGAGCGCCAGATCGATAACTGGTATCGCCTGGCCCGGCAGCACATCGACAACCATGCCTACGGACATGCCCGCGAGGCCTTGCAAAACGTTCTTCAACTCCGGCCGAAGGAAGTGCGCGCACTCCAGTTGCTGGCGGAGGTCGACCGCCAGGAGCAGGAATACAACAAGCTCCGGCAGGAAAAAGGACAACTCCATCGTGCCGCCATGGAAGCCTGGCATAAAGGCGACGTGAGCAATGCCCTCTCAAAGCTGGGCGTGGTATTGGACCTGGACCGGCGTGCCCCCGATTCGATCAATCGCGAGAGCGGCGCCAACTATCAGAGTTTTTACAACGAGGTCCGCTCCGAGCACGATGCGATGAATACGGCCTATGCCGAGGCGCGCCGGCAGCTCACCGAGCATAATTTCGGCAAGGCGAGGGCAGCCTGCGAAGCATATCTCACCAAGTATCCGAACAATGCGATTTTCCAGGCTCTCCGCTACGACATCGAAGAGCAGCAACGGCAGGAACTTTCAGCTTTCATCGCTTCCGTCGATCGGCAGGTAGAAACCGAGCCCGATCTCGACAAGCGCGTCAATGTTCTTCGCGAGGCTCTCGATCTGCATCCCGGAGAAACTCATTTCGAGCGCGCATTGCGCCTGGTGCAGGACAAACGCGACCTGGTCAACTCCATCGTTGCCCGCGCGCATCTGCACGAAGAGCAGGGAGCGTACAGCGACGCTCTGAACGACTGGGAAATTCTGCGCACCATCTACAGTCAATATCCGGGACTGACCTTCGAGGTTGAACGCTTGCAAAAGCGGCGCGACCAGCAGAACCGGACCGAATCCAAAACCCGACTGGTGGAGCGGATCGATACATGTCTGCACACCAGCGATTACGCTCGCGCCATTGATCTTTTGCAGGCGGCAGCGGCAGAATTTCCGATTGACGCCGAACTCGCCGAACTCGAGAAGCTGGCGCAGGACGGGGTGAAGCGCAAGACCGAAGCCCACCGGCTGATGACCGAGGGCCAGGACCTTTTCGCGCAGGAAAAAGCCGCCGGCATCAAGCTGCTGCGGCAAGCTTACGAGTTGGATGAAAACAATTCTCTAGCACGCGCTGTGCTAGCCAATGCGCTGGTTGAACAGGCTCACTCTACCGTAGAAACCGATTGGCGGGAGGCCGAAAAGCTGGCCAAGGAAGCGCTCGATTTAAATCCAGCGCATCCCATGGCCAAGACGATCAAGACTCTCATTCTCGATCAAAAGAAGGAAACTTTCGTCGAAGAATGTGTTTCGCAGGCACGCAAGCTGCAAAGCGCGGTTGATCTGGCCGGAGCCCTATCACGAATCGAAGAAGGATTGTCGGTCTATCCACGGGAACCCAGGCTGATCCAGATTCAGGAAACGGTGCAACGAGATCTCCAGGCCCAGCGCCGCCAAGCTCGCCGCCGCGATGTGGAAGAACTACGCCGCATGGAAAGCGAAATTGATGCGGCCGTGGACGACGCTTCGAAGCAAGCGTTGGCAGGCCGTGTGCGGACCGTTACGGAAAAATATTCGAAAGACGGAGAGGTGCTATCCATTGCGAATGGCATTCTGCACCGGCTGGGATTGCTGCAAGTGAACCGGGCAATTGCGAGTCCGTCGCCTGAGAGCGACAGCGCAACCAGGACCTACCACATTCCGGCACCCAGCGCGGCTGAGCCTTCCCTGGAGGTCGCAAGCAACGTTGCCGCCGTTCCGCCTGTATCGAAGGCGGTTGAGCCAGTTCCGGCTCCGCCGGTGGCAGCGGCACCTGCACCCCCTATCAAGCCTCCCGCAACGGCATCCAACGCGCCCGCGTCTTCTCGTCAAAAACAAATTGCAAAATCGCCACAGCGATCCACGATGGCGACCCTCGCTTCCGCTGCCGCAGTCGTTCTCGTCGTAGCAATCTTGTTACTGGCACGAAGACATCGCATTGCGCCAGCAGCCTCGGCTCCTGAACCCGCTGCTGTTCCGTCGACTCCCGCCGCCGTTGCTCGCGAACCAGCGTCGCCTTCGCTCAAACTATCTTCCGACACTGGCGCGGGGAAAGTGACATTCGATGATCAGCCGCCCGCAGAATTTCAGGATGGACAATGGTCGCTCGACAAGATCTCGCCGGGAGACCATGAACTGAAAGTCGAAGGATCGCAAGGGGAAGCGTCGTTCAAGTTCTCCGCGGATGCGCTCGCGCTGCCCGTCGTCAAAGGCTCCATCGTTTCCAAGCGAGTCATGGCAATCGTTGTCGCCGGCATGGGGGACCATCTCCGCGTGTACTGCAGCGATACGACGGCGAAAGCCGGCTTGGATGGTCAGGCTCCGCTCGACGTTCCGCAGGATGGTCTCGATCTTCCCTCCGTCTCGGCTGGCGCTCACGAACTCGCCGTTACTCGCGGCGGCGATCAATACAAACTTGACGTTGAAGCTGGCGCAGCGCCCGTATTGGATGCATTCCTGGAGTCTGGCCAGAACCTCGGTGCGCTCGTTGTGGTCACCGGGGAAGACAAGGCAAAGATTTTTCTCAACGGAAGACTTCAGCCTCAGGTGACACGGAATGGCCAGCTGCGAATCCCTAATCTCGACCTCAAGGATTACGTTGTCCGCGTATCGAAGGCTGGCTTTCAGGATCTTCCCGAACAGAAGATTCGCATTCGCCAAGGAGAGCAGGGCAAACTGATTTTCAATTTGCAGCCCATTCCTCATTCGGCTTCGCTGACCATCCAAGGCGGGGTCCCGGGATCCACGATCCTGATCGACCAAAGTGCGGCAGGCACGGTTCAGTCCGACGGCACATTGAATATAGCAACTGTGAACCCCGGGGATCATGTCATTGAAGTACGCAAAGACCGATTCAAGCCGAAGCAAATCAAGAGACGTTTCGTGGCAGGGGTCGCTGTATCACTGGCAGCAGGGGATGTGGCGTTGGAAGCCGCTCCTAGCGAATTGCGGATTACCTTCACCCCCGCCGATGCTCAGGTGACTCTCACCAGAGCAGGCGAGACTCCTGCAAAAGTCAGCAGTGGCGGCGCGATGAGCCTGGCTGCTGGTTCCTACACCCTTACTGCGAAGACCTCGGACAATTTCGTGCGGGCGACGACGTTGGAAGTCACGGCTGGACAATCCAAAAGTTTGGACTTGTCGCTCGCGCCCGACGGGATGTCTAAGTGGGATGACGCCGCAGGTTGGAAGCAGGATAGGGGCTCGTTCGTTCATAAGGGCGGCGACTTCGTCATGTATAACCTTGCTCCGAGTTCGGGCACGTTTGTCTTCTCCGCCATGCTCGCCAAAGGTCATCGGTTACAGTGGGTGCTCAACTGCATCGACGTCAACAATTACGTCCTGTTCCAAATGGATGACAATAATTTTTACCGCACTGTCATACAAAACGGCCAGAAGGGTGACGAGGTAAAAATTCCGCACAAGAACGACAAGAAGAGTTTTCGCAGCCTTCTGATCCGCGTGACGCCGAATGAGATCGTCCACCAGATCCGGCAAGGAGACAGTTGGATTGTTTTGGATCGCTTCGCGCCGGCCGGAAACAACTTAAGCCTGGGCCGGTTTGGCTTCTACATCCCAGGGAATGATCAGGTGGCGCTCGCCAACTTCGGCCACTATGTTGACTTGAGTAGTCGCTAGTCTTAGTCTGCCGGCGAGAGAGAAAGGAACAGAATGCATTCCTTAACGCGTCGCGATTTTATGCGGATCGGGACCGGTTCGGTGGCCGCCGGAGCTGCGGTAAAGTTCACCCTTCTCGAACCGAAAACATTGTGGCCCGCTGGCCGTGCCGTGGCGCCAAGCGATCGCGTTCGATTCGCTTCGATAGGAACGGGCACGCGCGGATGCGAACTGCTGGCAGCGACGCTGGCCGTGCCGGGCATCGAATGCGTTGCGGTATGCGATCTCTACGACAGCCGGCATGAGGCGGCGCAAGAGGCCGTGCAGAAAACGGTTCCGGCGACGCGCAACTACAGAGAAATCCTCGACCGTCAAGACGTGGATGCCGTGATTGTGGCGGTTCCTGACCATCAGCATCGCCGCGTGGTGGTGGACGCTTGTGCCGCCGGCAAGGATGTGTACTGCGAAAAGCCGATGTCACACACGGTAGAAGACGGCTTCGCCATGGTGGATGCGGTACACAAGGGAAACCGCATCCTGCAGGTGGGCAGCCAGCGCGTGAGTTCCATCGTTTATGAAAAGGCGCGCGAACTTTATTCCTCAGGCGCACTGGGTGATGTGTTCTTCATCGAAGGTGCATCGGACCGCAATTCGCCCGGCGGAGCATGGGTCTATCCGATCCCACCCGATGCAAATGAGCGGACCATTGATTGGAATGCGTTTCTGGGAGACGCGCCCAAGCGGCCGTTTGATGCGGCACGATTCTTCCGCTGGCGCTGTTTCTCCGACTATGGCGAGGGACTGGCCGGTGATCTGTTCGTTCATCTGCTTTCCGGAATTCATTTCATCTCGGGAACGAATGAGGCGGCGAAGCGCGCGCAGTCGAGCGGCGGGCTATTTCGCTGGAAGGATGGACGGGATTTCCCCGATTTAATTGAGACGCTTTACGACTATCCGAAGTTTCGCGTGGTTTTGCGCTGCAACTTGAACAATGCTGGCGGAGAACCGATCAAATTCCATGGCACCAAAGGCACCATGGAGATCAACGGGCAAACCCTCACCTTTGTCCCCCAGGACACGAAGCCCAAGCCCGAGGATTATTCGACCAAGGGCTGGCCGGCGCGGCTTCGCAAGGAATACCTGGCGCAGTGGGCTGCGGAACATCCTGAGCCCGATCCTCTTGAATATCAGGCCGTCGAGGCTGAGACTTTTACAGCGCCGCAGGGTTATAGCGACGTATCGGCCCATCAGGAAAATTTTTTCAATGCGGTGCGCACTCGCAAGCCGACGGTGGAGAACGAGGTATTTGGCAACCACGCTGCCATCGGATGTCATCTTGCCAACTACGCCTATTTCAAGAATACGATTGCAACCTGGGACGAGAATGCAAAGACCATTCGCGGATAGTCTCCGCTTCCGACGGTTTTAGTGGCAACGTGATATAGAACTCGAGGGCTACCATGCACCGAATGTCTAGAAGAAATTTCTTAAAGACTGTCTCCGCTTCGGCCGCGTGCGCGGCTTTGTGGAACAGCGCACCCCGGTTGATGGCCAATGCCCTGGGCCTGCCGATCGGCTTGCAGTTGTACTCGGTGCGAAACATTTTGCCGAAAGACTATGAAGGAACGTTGCGGCAACTGTCTGCTCTGGGATATCGCGAAGTCGAAGCTGCGGGCTTCTTTGGCCACAGTCCAGCGGACGTGAAGCTGGCAATGGATCACGCGGGCCTTAAGTGCCTGAGTGCCCATTATCCTCTAAGCCAACTCCTCCCCAAGTTGGATGAAACAATTCAGTTCGGAAGAGATCTTGGACTCAAGTACATCGTCTGTGCAGCGCCCATGCTGAAGGATGCGTCGCGGGTAAAGCAGGCAGATTCTCGCGCCGCAAGAGAATCCATGACGCTCGACGACTGGCACTGGAATGCGGATCAGTTCAATCGCATCGGCGAGAAAGTAAATGCGGCTGGTATGCGGTTCGCATATCACAACCACACGCCGGAGTTCCGCTCAGAAAATGGCGTGGTGTTCTACGACGAACTGTTGAAAGTGACCGACCCCGCGAAGGTGACCATGGAGTTGGATTGCGGCTGGGCGGTGGTGGCCGGCCAGAATCCGGCGGAGCTTCTTTCTCGTCATCCAACGCGCTTTTCCATGTTGCATGTGAAGGACTTCAAGATGAGCCCTGGGGTAACGGCGGCAGCGCCGCCGCCGTCAACGGAACTGGGACACGGCACGATTGATTATCGTCCCATCTTTGAAGCGGCCGAAAAAGCGCATATCGAGCACGCCTTTGTCGAGCAAGAAGAATTCGACATGCCTCCGATGGAAGCGCTCAAGATCGACGCGGATTATATGCACGCGTTTGTGGCATAGGCGACTAGCGCAGCGCGTTCTGGATCACTAGGTCAAGTCCAACCATCGCTAGGGCAGAAGCTGGAATCACCAGGAGTGCCGTCTTCAAGCGCCGGGGGTCTCCACCGGCAATCATCCCAATGATGCGTGAACTAACCGCAAGCCCCGTCCATCCGCAGGTAATCACAAAGCCGATGGCGGTTCCAGTCATCCGCGGAAAAGCGTCGCCTACGATCGCGAGCGTAGTGGGATAAACCGGGGCCATGGAAAGGCCAGCAAGAAAAACTAATACCCACGCCGCCGCGGGTCGGATCGTCCGCAACATAAAAAAAGTCGTAACCGCCATCGCGACTGACCCCACCAAGGTGACCGTGACGGCAGGCACGCGAATGAGAACGGGCAGAATTCCTCCGCGGCCGATCAACATGCCGAGCGCAAAACCCAACGAGAGAATGTTAAGTGCGCGAGATTCAGGAATGCCCTGTGCGATGAGGTGGCGCGGCAGCCAGTTCCATATCCCGACCTCGCAGGTGATGTAAAGAAAAGCAAAAAGTCCGAGCAGAAATAGCAGGGGGCGTCCGAGCACCGGAGCGGCATCTGTGAGCACGAAGCGCCCGGAACCTGTCGGTCCGGGCATCTTGGTAAGGCCCTCGATCACGAGCGTGACGACCGTGAGCGATGCGATGGTGTAGCAGAGGCGGACCGAGTTCCGTCCAAAAAGATTCGCGGCGATGAACGGGGTAGCCAGCGCGCCCAGTCCAAAGAAGAGGTTGGCCAGGTTCAGCGCAGTGGCGCGATGGGCCTGACCCACATCGCTGGCCAGAGCATTCGCCGCGGTCACCATGATGCCGCTTCCCACACCCAGAACGAAAAGCAGAAACACGATGCTGCGAAAACTTCCCGCCCTCGGAAGAGCAAAGAGCGCAAGGCCGATGAAAGCGAGGCCGAGGACAATGCCAATCTTTTTGCCTTCATTATCGAGCAGCGGCCCGGTGGCGAGCGATGCCAGGATGAGCCCCAGCGCCTGCGCAAATGCGATCGTGCCATTCTCGCTGGGCGTCAGGTGAAAGCGTTCAGAAAGTTCGGGAAGGATGGTGCCCAACATCGCGGCAATCATCCCGTAGAGAAAGATGGCAATTATCGCGGCAAGAATTAACACGCGTTCCTTTCAATGACCGGTTTCAGATGTCAGAGCCGGGTTCGCGCACATCGACCCAGCTTCGCGTCCGGTTGCTTTCGAGCACAGCCTTGAGGATGGTCAATTGCCGCAGGCCATCGATGAACTGGGGATATTCGGGCGCTTCTCCGGGTGCGCCGACCGAGGCGTAAAAACGCCGGAAGACCTGCTTAAAGGTGTCGTCGTAACCTTCGCTGTGTCCACCCGGAAGATCGGCGTAGCTGCGCGCCTTGGTTTTGAGCAACGACGGATCTTTCACCAAGATCTGATTGCCGGTGTCGCGATGGCCGACCCAGAGTTCGTCGGGACGCTCCTGGTTCCACGCAACCGACGATTGTGAACCGCAGATTTCAATGCCGAGCCGGTTCTTGCGTCCGGCGGAGACCTGGCTGGCACAGGCGCTGCCCCGGGTGCGTTCGCCCATGCGGAAAATCACGGCGCCAAAATCTTCTGTATCCACGGCGGTCTCTGCATAGTCCTCCGCGCCCAGCAGCTTATTTGAAAAAGTTTCAACCGAATGTTTCGGCTTCTTTCGCATGGCATGAAAGGTTTGAAGATCGGCGCAAAGAGACGTCACACGCATGCCGGTAAGATGCTCAGCCATATCAAACCAATGCGAACCGATATCTGCCATGCAGCGCGAAGGGCCGCCGGATTCGGCGTCGAGACGCCAGTTCCAGTCCGTGTCATACAGCAGCCAATCCTGGAAGTACGTGCCTTGCAGCGCTAGAATTGCCCCCAGGTCTCCAGCTTCGCGCATACTCCGCATATGCTGCACCATTGGGTAATAACGCAAATTGTGGCAGACGCAGTTCCGCACTCCCTGGCGCTTAGCAATCGCGACGAGTTCTTCACCTTCCGCGACGCTCGTGGCCAGTGGCTTTTCGCTAAGCACATGCTTCCCTGCCAGGAGCGCTTCTTTGGCCATGGGAAAATGTTGCGTGTTCGGCGTACAAATGTGGACCGCATCGATTTCCGGATCTCGCAATAGGTCTCGATAGTCGGTGGCGATTTTGGGGATAGAAAAGCCGGACCCCAGGCGTCGGGCCGCATCCGCGTTTCTGCCCGCGATAGCAACCACCTCCACGAATCCCAACCTTCGCAGCGCTTCCAGGTGTACGCGGCCCATGAAGCCTGTCCCGATGATGGCGGTTCTGATCGCTTTCATTGGTTCAGACCCACCAGGCCGCAGTCGGCTGTTCGCGGATCACAATGCTGTTGAGAAAATTGGCAGCCTTGGTCAAACCTTCCTCAGGCGAAAGCAAGCTATCCTCGTGCTCAATCGAAAGCACATTATCGTAACCAAACATTCGCAGAGTGGAAATAAATTCGCTCCACCACTCGCTGCCGTGACCGTAGCCGCAGGTGCGGAAGATCCAGCTGCGTTTGCTCTCCTCGGTATACAGCTTGGTATCCAGCACGCCGGTGAGCGGCAGATTGCTGGTATAAATCTGTGTGTCCTTGGCATGGACGTGGAAGATCGCGTCCTTGAGTACGCGCACGGCGGCGACGGGATCGATGCTCTGCCAGAAAAGATGACTCGGATCGAAGTTGCAGCCCACACTGGGACCGGCAATCGACCGCAGTTTGAGCATCGTCTCCGGGCTATAAACTACAAAACCCGGATGCATTTCGATAGCGACCTTCACGCCGTGCTCGGCGGCGAACTTTGCGTGCTCGATCCAATAGGGTGCCACTACTTCGTTCCATTGCCATTCGAGCACATTCAAATATTCGGGAGGCCAGGGACACGTCACCCAATTGGGCGCCGTGGCATGAGGCGAGTCGCCGGGACATCCCGAGAAGTCGACGACAAGCGGGATGCAGAGCTTTTCCGCCAGCAAAATGGTTTTGCGGCTCACCTCACGGTCGCGTTGCGCGCGTGCGTGGTCGGGATGCAGGGCATTGCCATGAGAACTCAAGGCGCTTATGGCGGCGCCGTGATCTTTCAAAACCTTCTCAAACTCGGCGAGGGCGGACGCATCTTCAAGCATCGAGAGCTTGCAGTGCGCATCGCCAGGATAGTTGCCCGTGCCGAGTTCGACGGTATCAATCCGGAGCGCCTTAAGTTTCTCGAGTACGGCCGTCAGTGAAAGCTGCGACAGCAAAGGCGTAAAAACTCCAACGCGCATAAAGATTTCCATCTCCCGTTTCATTCTTTCAAGATCGAATTACAGCGCAAAATTGCCATAGAAATGGCGGCATTTTTATTTCCGCCTCCACGCTGCCCCACGAAAAGGTAGGGCGGTCGAGGACAATTGTCAATCAAGCGGCGCCCGGGCGGTTGGCCCGAAAGACTGGGCGATTTTGTCGAAACGCAAAAACCTGATCCTTGTAATCGAAATTTTGCATTTCCTATCTCGGCGGTAACGTTGACGGGGGCGTCCGCTTCAGGCTACTATTTCCGTAGCATGTCGGGTTTTAGCAATCTTCGCCAAGGGTGTATGTGCGGTTGTTGTTGTCGCGCATTCGTGTGCTCTGGCGAGGGTAAATTGCTGACCTAAGACTTTCATAGTATCGGCACTTATATAACCCACCGCCAGAGCGCATCTGGCGGTGGGTTTTTCTTTTTGGCGGGCAATGATGAGCAACGCAGTGACGGAAACCAAAGCACAGAAGTCCGAGCGGCTGAAGCGTGCCCTGAATCCGTGGGACGGCCTCGAAGAGATTCGCCGCTTCGCGCGCGAAGGTTTCGACTCCATTCCCCCGGAATGGATCGGAACCTACTTCCGTTGGTGGGGAGTTTACACCCAAGGTGATGGCGCCGGCGTGGTTGGCGGTCAGGACGGTCAGGGACGCGCGTTGCCATTCTTCATGCTGCGAATTCGAATCCCCAACGGTCTTCTGCGCTCCGACCAACTGCGGACCATCGCCGATCTCGCGCGCCGCTATGCCAGAGGTACGGCCGACTTAACGGTGCGACAAAATATTCAGCTGCACTGGATCGCGATCGAAGCCCTCCCCGAAGTACTGGAACAATTGTGGCGCGCCGGTCTGAACACGACTGGCGCCTGCGGAGACGTTACCCGCAACATCACCGGTTGCCCGGTCGCCGGTGTGGACGCGGACGAAATCTGCGACGCTTCATCGCTCGCGCTCGAAGCCGATCGCATGCTGGCGGGCAACGCCGAGTTCTACAACCTCCCTCGTAAGTTCAAGATTTCGATCAGCGGATGCCGCGTTTGGTGCTCGTACCCGGAAATCAACGATNTCGGCCTTACCGCAGTGCAACGAATCATTGGCAGAAAATCTGAGATTGGTTTTGCATTGCGCGTGGGCGGTGGACTTTCCACCGAACCGTATCTCGGATCTCCTTTGAATGCCTTCGTGCGATGGAATCAAGTTCTTCCGGTGATCAAGGGAGTTGCCGAGTTGTTCCGCGACTCCGATCAACTGCGTGAACATCGCGAGCGTGCCCGGCTTAAATTTCTCTTCCTGCGCCATGGCTGGACGGCAAATGACTTCCAGAAAAAGCTCGAGCGCTGCATCGGATTTCAACTCGATCCCGCCGAACCTGAGCCCGCGCCTTCAGACGTTTACCGCGATCACGTCGGCATCCACCCACAGAAACAGCGCGGCTATTGCTATGTAGGCTCCGCCGTTCTTCGCGGCAGAATTACCCCCGACCAAATGGATGGCGCCTCCAATCTTGCCGATCGATTCGCGAACGGCCAACTGCGCACCACCAACATGCAGAATCTGCTGATCGTCAATGTTCCAAATTTACAGTCCGACGAACTAGCCAAGGAACTCGGCGAAATCAGTCTGCCGGTAAGTGGCTCGCCGTTCTTCCGCGGAGCTATCGCCTGCAGCGGTAGTGAGTTCTGCAAACTCGCCATAACCGAGACGAAAGCCTTCTCGCGCTGGCTGGTGGAGGAATTGGAAGAGCGCCTGCCCGGCTTTGATCAGCACTTGAAGCTGCACATCACCGGTTGCCCCAACAGCTGCGGGCAACACTGGATCGCCGACATCGGGATCGAAGGCAAGAAGTTAAAGGTCAACGGAAACCTGGTGGACGCCTACTACTTTTGCCTGGGTGGCGCCGTCGGCCTCCATCAGGCCATTGCCCGGCCGGTCGGATATCGCTGCCTCGCGACTGAAGTTCCAGAAGCGATCGAGCGGATTTTGCGACGGTATCTCGCCGATGGCGACGCTGGCGAAAATCTCCGCCAGTTTTTTTCCCGGCATACCGATTCAGAATTGCGCGATTACCTGGCGGGAAAATCGATCGATGCGGTCGCACGCGACGTGCCCGAAGGGCGTGTGCCCAGTAGCGTGGAAGGCTGATGCAACCATGAGCGATTTGTTTCCCATGTTCTTGAAACTCAAAGGCAGGCGTTGCCTCGTTGTCGGTGCCGGCAAAGTTGGCGAACCTAAGATCACCAGCTTGATCGACACGGGCGCACGCATCCACGTAGTTGCTTTGGAAGCAGCCGGCGCGGTGCATGAATACGCGAAAACAGGCGCAATCAGCCTGGACCTTCGCGTTTTCACTCCGAGTGATCTTGCTGGAGTGTTTCTGGCGGTCGTCGCTACTGCATCGCTTGCCCTTAATGAGTCCATTTATCGAGAAGCTCAGCAGCGCGGAGTTCTGTGCAACGTAGTGGATGTTCCGGAACTTTGCGACTTCTTCTATCCCGCCGTGGTGCGTCGCGGCGATCTTCAAATTGCAGTCTCAACGAGCGGAAACAGCCCGTCTCTGGCTCAGAAGATTCGCCAACAGCTGGAGCGGCAGTTTGGTCCCGGATACGCGCACTGGGTCGCAGAACTGGGAGCGACGCGGAAGCTTGTGCTGGCCAGCGATCTCGATCCACAACGAAAACGTGAACTCTTGCAGTCGCTGGCCAGCCGCGAGGCTTTCGAAGCCGCGGTGGAGGAAGAGTCCGCAGAGAGATTTGCGGAGGAAGCTGCTGAAGCCGCGAAGGCCGACAGGAGAGTAACTGCATGAACGGCAAAGTGTACCTGGTGGGTGCAGGTCCGGGCGATCCCGAGTTGCTCACGGTGAAGGCGTTGCGGTTATTGCGCGCCGCCGATGCGGTTCTTCACGATGACCTCGTACCACCCGAAATATTGAAGTTGATTCCGCGTACCGCTCGAGTCCAGAACGTCGGCAAGCGGTGCGGGGCCAAAACCATGCGGCAGGAAGAGATTAATTTTCTCCTGGTAACGCTGGCAGCTTCGGGAAAGCGGGTGGTGCGCCTGAAGAACGGCGATCCCCTGATCTTTGGCCGTGCCGGCGAAGAACTCGAAGCCCTGCGGCGATCCAACATCGAATACGAGATTGTTCCTGGCGTCACCTCAGCTCTGGGGGCCGCAGCCGCTGCCGGGATTCCTCTCACTCATCGGCAAACATCTTCCACGCTCGTGCTGATGGCCGGTCATCGCGCTTCTGACAATGCCGATGCCGAATGGAAGAGCATCGCCACTACCGCGTCAACGCTCGTGATCTACATGCCCGGACACGATTACTCCGGGATTGCCAGCAGGCTCATGCGGTGCGGATTTTCGCAAGAAGTTCCTTGCGCGATCATTTCCCGAGCATCCACTGCTCAGCAGCGCGTACACCGAACTACAATCGCGGATCTGCATCGAGCTCCGCAGCTCGCGGCTCCCACCTTGCTGGTGGTTGGGAAGGTCGTGAGATTCGGTGATCGCTCCGCCGATGAACCAGAAGCTAACTTCCTTGCGATGGAAAACGCTCTCGATTCCGTGCTTGGACAAAACCTGCTCACCCCTGAAAGTTCGAATCAAGAGGAACCGTTGCCATGAAAGAAAAAATTGTACAGGTGCAGGCTGCTGCCGAGTCGTGGAGTCCCGAACGCGTTCTCCGCTGGGCCTTCGACACGTTTGGCGATGCCGTCGCGATCTCTTCCGCCTTTGGTGCGGAGGGCATGGTCCTGATCGATATCGCTTCACGCACGCACCAGAATTTTCGCCTCTTCACTCTGGATACCGAATTTCTGTTTCCCGAGACGTACAATCTCATGGACGAAGTAGAGCAAAAATACGGCGTCACAATTGAAAAGGTCTATCCACTCCTTTCGCCACTGGAGCAGGAACGGGTTCACGGTCCTTCACTCTGGCAACGGAGTCCTGATCAATGCTGCAACCTGAGGAAGGTTGAGCCTCTGCAGCGCAAGCTGGGCGAATTGTCAGCGTGGATTACCAGCATCCGCCGCGATCAGACCGCCGCCCGGGCCAGCGCGGGCAAGATTGAATGGGATGAAAAATTTGGACTGGCGAAAATCAATCCCATCGCCGATTGGAGTTCTGCTCAGGTTTGGCAATATATCCGCGCGCATGACACGCCATATAACGCGCTGCATGATCGCAGCTATCCCAGCATCGGCTGCACCCACTGCACGCGAGCCGTGCGTCCCGGAGAAGACGGAAGAGCAGGCCGATGGTCCGGATCTTCTAAAACAGAGTGCGGCCTCCACGTGATCGAGCCAGTGACCACTCCGCCGGAGGCTGGCGCATGAAAGCCGTTGGCCTCACCTAGATCTCTAACGGCGCGCCGCATCTCGCGTTTTCAGTAACTTAGGCACGCTTGGAATTGGAGAAAACAGGTGCTAGGGTTCATATTGTCTAGTACTACGATGTACTTACATGTATATTGAAGGAGGAAGAAAGCATCTTCCCGTAAGATCGAAGACGGGCGCCGTGGTCGAAACGAGCAGGGGAAAAGAAGTGGCCGAGCGTGGTTTCAATGTTGTGATCATCGGCGGCGGGTTCAGCGGAACCATGCTGGCGGTCCAATTGATGCGCCGAAATTCCTCGCTTGCCATCGCCGTGGTTGACAAAGCGAGCCGTCCGGGCCGGGGTATCGCCTACGGGACGGAACACCTGTCCCACCTGCTGAACGTGCCCGCCGGACAAATGACCGCACTACCGGAGGAGCCGGACCACTTTGTAAGGTGGGCGCAAGCAAACTACGCCTCCTCCACCCAATCCGGAAGCTTTCTTCCTCGCCTTGTTTACGGCCGCTACATCGAGTCCTTATTCGATGAGACAATTTCCCAGAGAACTGCGGAGAAGCTTAAGTGCATTAAAGACGAGGCGATCAGCATCGGTCGAAATGGTAGTCGGTTCGCCGTGCAGTTAGAGCAGGGAGAAAAACTCCTGGCCGAGGTCGTTATTCTCGCGACCGGCAACCTTCCTCCTTCTAACCCGAGAATTCCAGGAGTTCCTGTCACTGGTCAGCGAACCTTGCCTTCGGCGTGGTCGCGAGATGTGCTAGACGGCATACCGCAAACTGGAAGCGTCCTCCTGATTGGTTCCGGCCTAACCGCAGTGGATGTGGCCGTCGCGCTCGATGCGAAAGGATACCGGGGAAACATTCACGTGGTATCCCGTCATGGCCTGATGCCTCAGTGTCATAAAAGAACGGAAGCATGGAGGCAGTTCTGGCACGACGGCTCGCCGCGAACCATTCGGGGGCTTTTTCGGCTGATTCGCGATGAAGTGGAAGCCGCGTCCGCGGTGGGAGTTGACTGGCGGGCAATTATCGATACGCTGCGCCCCGTAACGCAAGAGATTTGGAAGTCGCTGTCGCACACGGAAAAGACTCGCTTCTTGCGTCACGTGCGGGCGTATTGGGATATCCACCGGCATCGCGTGGCGCCCGAAATCGACGATACGCTCAACCGTCTAAAGGCGGAGGGACGGCTGCACATCTATGCAGGGCGAATCAAGAAGGACGCGGAACAACTGAAATCCGTCGGAGTGACCTTGCGGCTTCGGGGAGGCGCGCGGGAGAAACAATTGTCCGTCGATCGCGTAATCAACTGCACCGGTTCGGAAACCGATTGCCGGCGGGTCGATGACAAGCTGCTGAGGTCACTATTTATTGAAGGACTGGCTCGGCCAGACGAACTGTTTCTTGGCCTAAATGTGAATGAGGGAGGTTTTGTTCTCGATTTCCATGGAGTCCCCTCCCGGTCGCTTTGCGCCATCGGTCCACCGACAAAGGGTGGATTGTGGGAGGCCGTGGCAGTTCCGGAACTTAGGCAACAAGCTTCGGAGTTGGCGGAACGGCTGGTGCGAAGGTTCTCGGGGCAGACGAACGCTCCTACTGACAGAGTAGTCGCACGTGTCTGAAATTCGTATGGAGGTGCTGATTGAGCAATCAAACATTCAAACTGTCACTGGACGAATGGGCGGTGGGATGCGCACTTCTGCTTGCGGTGCTGGTTCGTTTCAACCTTGTTCCAAAGATTCTTTGGTAGTTCGATTTCACGCGACTAGAAGAACCGTATGAGTACTGCAATGGTTATCGAGCAGCCGACATCAGCCCGCTTCTCATCGAGTCTCTTGAGATTTTTCCCGGGTGTAATGCTGCTGGCTGTAATCGGATATGCCGGAAAGTTCATTGAACAATCGGTTTCTCGCTACGGCAAGAGCCATCACCTCAGCCTTCCGAACATCGAGTACGTGCTGTGGGCGATTCTGATCGGTCTTGCGATCTCCAATACAATTCGCATTCCCGAGATATTCAAGGCTGGCATCGACACCTATGAATTCTGGTTGAAAGTCGGGATCGTTTTGTTGGGTGCGCGCTTTCTTCTCGGCGATGTCATTAAATTGGGCGGTCTGAGTCTGGGATTGGTGCTGATCGAACTGCTGGTTGCGATTGCCTTGATGACTGCCTTGGGACGATTATTCAATCTCAGTCCAAAGCTCATTACACTGCTGGCTGTGGGCTCATCGATCTGCGGCGTCTCCGCCATCATCGCGACCAAAGGAGCGATTGATGCCGACGATGAAGATTCATCGCTGGCGATTGCCGCCATTCTTGCGCTTGGCGCGATCGCCCTCTTCACCTTTCCTTTCATCGGGCACCTGCTTGGCATGAGGAACCATGCCTATGGGCTGTGGAGTGGATTGGCGGTGGACAACACGGCGGAAGCCGTGGCTGCGGGAGCGCTTTATTCCGATGCCGCCGGCAAGATCGCGGTTTTAGCCAAGACAGCTAGAAACGCGATGATCGGCTTTGTCGTGCTAGGGTACGCAGTCTATTGGGCGAGCAAGGGACAGGCTCAAACTGTCCAAAATAAGGCCTTGTTCCTTTGGCAGAAGTTTCCAAAGTTCGTTCTTGGATTCCTCCTGATATCGATTTTGGCCACGGCCGGGGTGTTCCACAAGGAACAAATCGGCAGCCTGGGGAACCTATCTCGCTGGGCATTCTTGCTCACGTTTGCGGGCGTTGGGCTGCGGACCAATCTGCGCGAAATGCGGAAACAGGGATTGCGTCCCTTCATCGTGGGAGCCGTTGGGGAAATCGTAATCGCAGCGCTGACTCTCGGAATGGTGCTGGGCGCCGACAGAATTTTTCACTTCGCGTGAGAGCTTAGCTTCTTCGGAGCATCACGATCCCTCATCCATTCATTTCTCCAAATTTCCTAACCGAAGGTGAAGGCAAAGGCCTGAACGCCTGGGTCAAGGAATTCGATCTCAAATGTCCGGTCTTCTACATCGCCCTTTTGCCGGATGAGCTGGTAGAGACGGTGCTCTCGAACTTCGCCGGTGCCGTCGGGGGCGGTATCCGCTCCATGATCGTCGCCGGGCGCGGTGCCGTCCAACTTCACTCGGAAGCGAATTGGCTTGGAACTCTTGGAGGGGCCCAATACCACGTGCAGATCGCGGGCGTGAAAGCGGAAGAAAATCTTTCCGCCGGCAGACTGGAGCACCGCGCTTTCAGCACCCACGTTCCATGATCCGCTCAATCCCCATTGATTCAAAGAAGGTCTTGCGGGCGGGCTGTAGGTCTTTCGCGAATCCTTAGCCAACGGCTCAGGTGATGCGAAATGCTCGCCACGATGGTAGCCGATGTAGGTTTCAGGAGAACGCACATTCCCCTGGCTCGGCGCTGCCTCCACTCCGCTGGCAGATACGTCGACCGTGCTTCCGCTCAGGCCGGTGGCTCCATTTTCCTTCAGGAGTTCCTGGATGACTCGCTCCGACTCAGCGTACTCGCCTTCGCCGAAGTGGTGATATCGAATCCGGCCCTTGCCGTCGATGAAGTAGTGAGCCGGCCAATACTCATTGTGGAAGGCCTGCCAAATTTTGTACTCGCTGTCGATGGCCACCGGATAGGTGACCTTCAAGTCGCGGACTGCCTTTTCCACGTTGGCGCGTTCCTTCTCGAAGGCGAACTCCGGTGTGTGGACGCCGATCACAACGAGGCCGGAATCTTTGTATTTATCTGCCCAGGCTTCGATGTACGGCAACGCGCGAAGACAGTTGATGCAGGAGTAAGTCCAGAAGTCGACGACTACAACTTTGCCGCGCAGAGACTCGCGGGTCAACGGTTTGGAATTCAGCCACTGAACTCCTCCGGGGATGGTGGGCATGGGGCCTTCGTCCTGAAGCGCAGGAGCGTCCGATTCAGCCGGCGCGGCTGCCAT
>JGI12635J15846_10001540_pt1 | contig 20183 bp, 17 predicted proteins | sample BlaSpr_A8_OM2_M2_FD_15846 | JGI IMG/M metagenome (IMG submission 15846) | reverse complement strand
AGCAAGTCATCGCCAAGCCGTTCGCGAACCTGCCTCAGGTCCCCGCCAATCTCGCGAACGGGTGGAACAGTGGAGTGGACATTCAACAAAAGCGCGCAGGTCTGGACCAGGGACTCTTCACACGCGAGGACATTGGCGCTGGTCGACTGTCGCTCAGCGCCGCAGTTCTCGACGCGCCGAAACAGTTCCCGCAGCGCAGCACTGAGTCGCGGGTCTTCTATAACAGGACGCGTGAGCGCCACATCAGAAGCGGCGCGAGACTGAGGATCGCCCAGCATGGAAGCAATCACCCCGGGCTCCAGATACACCATGCGCCAGCGACGCGAAGCACCGCCAATCGGGCGGCCGTCATGCACCTCTCCGGGATTGGTCGTGATCAGGTTACCGGCATATGCCTCCACCTGCCCCTGACCGCTGGCGGAGCTTTGCGCGCCGTTTTCCAGGAGGCCGAGGCCGAAGGTTGCATGCCAGTGTTTGCCGTAGTGACGAGCACTGTCGATGTCCGTGCAATAGACATCCGCCCAGGGCGAGCCGAACACTCGACAGCAGTGACTTGGAGTTGCCTTCATGTCCTGGAGACTATCGCAAGTTGAATCGCGCGGTGAATCAGAGCCATGATTATCCGGCTGTTTCCAAGATCAAGCAGGTCGACTTCACGGACCCGTCGAAAGGCCGGCCAGCTAAATATCTAAAGAGCGCGCGAAAGTCGGGTTAGCGTATTAACGGGCCGCCAGCCAGCCTTTTGCCAAAAGGCCTTACCGGCCTCGTTATCAACGACAACATCAAGATGTACCCATCCCAACTGGTGTTCCCGCAAACCATCGAGACACCTGTCGATCATCGCCCGGGCAAGCCCTTGACCGCGCGAAGCCGGAGCAACCGCGACATGCTGGAGGAATCCACGGCGTCCATCGTGGCTAGCGAGAGCGCAGCCTACGAGGTTATCGTCATCAAAGGCGACAACGCTCAGGCCCGGGTTTCTGGCAAGTAATCGTTCGATCCCGTCCCGGCTGTCGGTAACGGGGCGAATATCGACGCCTGGCGTACTCCGCCAGAGCGCAATAACGGCCTCATAGTCGGCCAGCACCATTTCTCGAATCTGCACGCCCATCGTCAATCCTGTGAATAGCTATTGTTAAACGTTCGGCATTGCGGCCTGGCAGCAGTTGAAAAGACGGCAATGGTCCAGCCAGTAACTCCGATTACCAATGTCCAAAGCCGGGCTGAAACGCCCCGCCTTGCGTGAGCGAGATTCTACAGAATGTAGACTTACAACGGACCTCTGCGCACAGCCAAGTGTGTAAGGAGCATCGTAAGCAAGAATGGGCGAGTCGCTATTGGATGCGTGGATCGAATGCCTCTTCCCGAGCTGGTGGATGCGAGCGCGTTCAAGATAGGACAGTTTTGGTACGCATGCGTGGTCAACTATGGATTGCGTAAAGGTCATCTTGGATTAGTCGCCAAGGCGCGCACAAACGCGACTATAGGTTTTAGTAACGCTACCAACGGTTCTTTTAACACCGAGTTTACGCGTACTCCAATAGCATTTGCCCCAGTCATCCTTTAGGCCCCCGGCCTCTCATGCTCCGCTCCTGTTCCTGTGAACCGCCTCAAGCCCATACGACTTAGTCGACGGTACTTCACACGGCCCTAAGCGATATCGCGTCATCGCATCCAGCTTGATCCATGCGTGAGCGGCTTCGTGAAAGCAGACGGATAGCGACGCCTGAAAGTGATGAGATGCTTTTTTTGGCCCTTGCACTACCCCGGAGTTTAAGAAATGAAAAAGTCCCTCATGGTCGCTGCCTTGTCGTGCGCGTCCATTGTTTCCGCCCACGCCCAAAGCAGCGTCACGCTCTATGGCGTTATCGATACCGGCCTCATCTATAGCAACAATCAGGGCGGCCATAGCGCCTGGCAGGAAACCAGTGCCGCAACCGAAAATACCGTGTACGGATTGAAGGGTTCGGAAGACCTGGGCGGAGGTCTGCATGCCATTTTCAAACTCGAAAATGGGTTCAACCTGAATAACGGTACGTTGTTCAACTCCGGCGATGCATTCGGAGAGCAGGCGTACGTCGGCATACAAAGCGACAAGTTCGGCACGCTGCTGCTGGGCCGTCAATTCGATCCGGTCAATGACTACCTCGGGCCTTTGTCGGCTACAGGCAGCGGCTACGGCGGCAACCTGTCCGCGCATCCGTTCAACAACGATAACCTGGCCGCTGACTCCATGAGTCTTAACAATGCGGTCAAGTACACGAGTGTGTCGTATGCCGGCTTTACCTTCGGAGGCGCATACGCGTTCAGCAATAAAGCCAATGGATTCGCAGACAACCGGGCGTACGGGTTCGGCACCTCGTATTCGGCAGGTCCGCTGAACGTTGCAGCGGCGTATCTTCAGTTGAACAACGCTGGAGGCGGCATCCAGGCAACCAATCCAAACGGCGCAGTGGCACTCGGCGACGGCAGCGCCGACTTCGTCGCCAAGCGCCAACGTACCTGGGGTGTCGGCGGTAACTACGTCTTTGGCCCGGCCACGGTTGGCTTGCTGTGGACCCATTCGCAGATCGACAACATGGCCAGCGTGTTTGCAGGAGGCGCAGGAAATGTCCCGTTGGCCGGCCAGTTGCGGCTCGACAACTATGAAGTCAATGCCCGCTATGCTTTGACACCCGCGCTCAGCCTCGCAGCGGCCTATACGTTCACCGATGGGTCGTACAACAGCGGAGCGTCCAGATCGTCACCAAGGTGGCACGAAGGCACCTTGCAAACCGACTACGCTCTGAGCAAACGCACGGACTTCTATGTTGAAGGCGTCTATCAACATGTTGCCGGCGCTCAAGCAGGGACCGTACTGAGCGAGGCTACCATCAACACGCTGTCGCCCTCGTCGACCGGAAGCCAGCTCGCTGTGACCGTGGGTATCCGTCATCAGTTTTAAAACGCACGGGTAGTTGTGTTGTTGCACAGGCGGTGATCAAGGCCGCCTCGCGATGTCCGCGAGGCGGCCTTAAACACATGGACGAGCGGTGAACAGCAAGATACGAAAACACGAATTCCCGGAAGCGTAGGATTCCTTGTCTGTTGAAAACAGGAGAAATACCGGAACTATTCGACATTTACGCCGAATGTACGCAAACCTCTTCCGGCTTTACACCATTTTTATTCGCAACGTCCTATACCTTTAGTAAAACCTGCCAAGACAGGTTACAACACCGTCGCCACGCGACGGTGCGGGGTCTCGTCGTCTGTAAAAAACAGGGGCCGTCATGAACTTGTTTATCTGGTTACCGCTCGGATTCGTCCTTGGACTGGCCAGCCTCGCGCTCTGCCTCGCATTCGTCGACGCGTGCGACAGGATCTGAGGAGACCATCATGGCCTGGCTCGCTGCCGCGGTTGCCGCGTTGACCTTCATCTATCTTTTCGTCGCCCTCATCCGGCCCGAGTGGTTCTGACCGGCCCGTACCTGTACGGGTACCTGTAAAGCATCCTGTCGTCATTCCGGGTTAAAAGGGGAAGCTCATGTGGACCCTGCCGCTCATCATCCTCATCACGGCCATCGCCGTGTCCATTCCGCTTAGCCGCTACATGACCTGGGTCATGGACGGCCGCTACCGGGCACCTCGTCCCCTATGCTGGTTCGAGTCGAAGCTCGACAGCGGCCCTCAGGACTGGAAGCAGTACACGGTCGCGCTCCTTGTCTTCAACGCGGTGCTGTTCGCGTTCGGTTTCATCGTGCTGTCCCTGCAGCCGCTGATGCCGCTCAATCCGCTTGGCCGCGGCATGCTCGCGCCGTCGACCATCTTCAACACGGTCATTTCGTTCATGACCAACACGAACCTGCAGCACTATTCGGGCGACCAGCATTTTTCTAATTTCAGCCAGATCTTCTTTATCTTGCCGAACATGTTCCTGTCGGCATCGGTGGGACTGTGCGCGTTGACGGCCATCATCCGCGCGCTGCGCGGCGAGCANCTGGTCGGCAATTTCTTCGTCGACATGTGGCGTGTCGTGGTCTACATGTTTGTGCCGATCGCGCTGGTCGTCGGGGTGATCTTCATCCATCAGGGTATGCCGATGACCTACGCGAGCGCCCAACAGCTAACAACGCTCGAACCAGCTGCGATGGGTACCGCCGACAACGGCCAGCCCAAGCAGCAGACGCTGGTCGTCGGGCCTGTGGCGGCCGTGATTCCGATCAAGATGCTCGGCACCAACGGCGGCGGCTTCTACGGCATGAATGGAGCGCATCCGTTTGAAAATCCGAGCGCCGGCTCGAACTTCGTCACGACCCTCGCGATGATGATCTTCCCGTTCTCACTTGTCCTGATGTACGGGCGGATGCTGGGTCGCCTGCGGCACGCGGTGGTGATCTACACCGTGATGCTGTCCATGATGATCGGCCTGATTGCCTGGGCCGTTTACTGGGACGCGCTCAAGCCGAATCCCGCATTCACCGCGCATCCGGTGGCGCGCAGCTATGAGCTGCCCGGCGCGCCGCACCACACGCTGACGATCGCGCCGCTCGCGGCGTTGCCCGTCGAGCAGCATCTCGGCAATCTCGAAGGCAAGGAGCTGCGCTTTGGTACCTCGGCGGGCGCAACCTTCGCCGCGATCACGACCGATGTAACCTGCGGTGCGGTCAACGCCGAGCACGACAGCCTGAATCCGATTGCGGGCTTGTCGCCGCTCATCGGCATGTGGATCAATTGCGTGTTCGGCGGCAAGGGCGTCGGGATGATCAACCTGCTGCTGTTCCTGATCATCGGCGTGTTCATTGCGGGGCAGATGGTCGGTCGCACACCTGAGTATCTCGGACGCAAGGTCGGTGCACGCGAAATGAAGCTCGCGATGATCGCCCTCCTCGTGCATCCGATCCTGATCCTCGGCCCGACCGGTCTGTTCTCCGCCACCGACTGGGGCACCAAGGCCGAAAACAATCCCGGCGCACACGGCTTTAGCGAGATCACCTATCAGTTCTCGTCGGCGTCGGCAAACAACGGCTCTGCATTCGACGGACTGTCGACAACCTATGGGCTGAACAGCAATCCGAATCCGGCGCCAACCGCTGTGCAATGGGATACCGCAACCGGCCTCGTGATGCTGTTCTCGCGCTATCTGCCTATTGTCGCGCCGATCGCAATGGCCGCCTATCTCGGCCGCAAGAAAGCCGCGCCAGCGACGCTCGGCACGATGCGCGACAACACCGCGACCTTTGGCTTCTTGCTGCTTGGCACGATCCTGATCGTCGGCGCGCTGCTGTTCCTGCCGGTCGCCGCGCTCGGACCGCTTGCGGAACATCTGGGACCCATTCCATTCGGTGGATAGCGGATCACGGGCAGCTTGCTTAAAGAATTTGGCAGTCTTCAGCAGATCGAGGAGCTTACATCATGGAAACCGCGAAGATCGCGCACGCACCGGTGCCGTCAATATCTGGCGGTCCCCGTCCGCCGCGCAAATCGCCGACGGGCGGGTTGTTCGCGTCGGCGCTGGTACGTGCAGCGCTTCGACAGTCGCTGATCGCACTGCGGCCGGATATCCAGTGGAAGAATCCGGTGATGTTCGTGGTTGAGATCGGTGCGGTGCTGACGCTCATCTTCATCATCCAGATGGCGCTTGGCGCGGCCCACAGCCAGGCACCGCTCACGTACTTCATCGCGCTCGACGTGTGGCTTTTTCTTACGGTCGTGTTTGCAAATTTCGCCACGGCGATTGCAGAAGAACGCGGCAAGGCCCAGGCGGATTCGCTGCGCCGCGCAAGACGCGATACGGTCGCTTACCGCTTGCGTCAGGATGGCTCGCGCGAAACGGTGTCGTCGATCAAGCTGCTTCGTGGCGACCTCGTGGTCGTGCGTGCAGGCGAAGTCATTCCGAGCGATGGCGAGATCACCGAGGGCACAGCGGCAGTCGACGAATCCGCGATCACCGGTGAATCCGCGCCCGTGATCCGCGACGCCGGCGGCGACCGGTCTGGCGTAACGGGAGGCACCACCGTGCTGTCCGACGAGATCATCGTGCGCGTGTCGGCAGAGCCCGGCGAGACCTTTCTGGACCGGATGATTGCGCTGGTCGAAGGCGCGGTGCGGCAACGCACACCGAATGAAATCGCGCTCACGCTGGTGCTGTCCGCATTCACGCTGATCTTCCTGATTGTCGTCGTGCCGCTGTGGGCCATGGCGTACAACGCCGAGCAGTACATGACGAGTTATCTCGGCCTGTCCGAACCGTTGCACAGTCTCGGCACCGACGTGCCCACGCTCGTCGCCCTCCTTGTCTGCCTGATCCCGACAACTATAGGCGCGTTGCTTGCGGCCATCGGCATTGCGGGCATGGACCGGGCGTTGCGCGCGAATATCATCGCCAAGAGCGGCAAGGCCGTGGAAGTCGCGGGTGATATCGATACGGTCGTGCTCGACAAGACCGGCACGATTACGATAGGCAATCGGCGGGCGACCGGATTCATGCCGCTAGGGGCTTACGATGAAGGCGAGCTTAAACGCCTTGCAGTGCTTGCTTCGTTCGGCGATCAGACGCCCGAGGGCAAGAGCATCGTGTCGGTCGTGTCGGCGCTTGCACCTGTCGCTTCGGGCACCAGCGTGCCGCACGAAGCAAAGGTGATAGCGTTCAGTGCGCAGAGCCGCATGAGCGGGATCGATATGCCCGACGGCCGGATGGTCCGCAAAGGCGCACCCGATGCGGTGATCGCCTATGTGCGGCAACACGGGGGCGAAGTGCCGCACGGACTCGATACGATCCTGAGGCACGCCGGCGACCAGGGCGCCACACCGCTCGTTGTCGCGAACGGTAACGAGATCGCGGGCGTTGTGATTCTGGAAGACATCCTGAAGCCCGGTATTCGCGAACGCATCCAGCATTTGCGCAAGATGGGCCTCCATACGGTGATGATCACCGGAGACAATGCGCTGACAGCCGCGACCCTTGCACGGCTCGCTGGCGTCAACGAGTACATCGCCGAGGCGACGCCGGAAGCGAAGCTCGAGTATCTGCGCCGCGAACAGGCCGAAGGCAAGCTCGTCGCAATGATGGGCGACGGCACCAACGACGCGCCGGCCCTTGCGCAAGCGGACGTCGGTCTCGCGATGAATTCGGGCACGCAGGCGGCGAAGGAAGCCGGCAACATGGTCGATCTCGACAGCGATCCGACGAAGCTCATCGAAGTCATAGAGATCGGCAAGCAACTGCTGATGACGCGCGGCGCGCTGACGACGTTCTCGATTGCGAACGACGTAGCGAAGTACTTCGCGATCGTGCCTGCGCTGTTTGCTGGGACTCTGCCGTGGCTTGGCGCGATGGATGTGATGCACCTGCATTCGCCGACCTCGGCCATCCTGTCAGCGGTGATCTTCAACGCGCTGATCATTCCACTGCTGATTCCCATTGCGCTCAAGGGCGTGAAATACCGGGCGCTAGGCGCCGACGCATTGTTGCGGCGCAATCTCCTGGTGTGGGGACTGGGCGGCGTGATCGTGCCTTTCGCCGGGATCAAGCTGATCGACCTGATCATGGTCGGGTTGCATCTGGTCGCATGACGATCGCATGACAAACGCATAGCGGCCGCGTAAGAAGGAGAAAGCCATGCTGCGCTATCTGTCGAAGAGTATCTGGCTGCTGGGACTCATCACCGTACTTGTATGCGGCATTTATCCGGCGGTGTTGTGGGTCATCGGCCAGACTGCGTTTCCGTTCCAGGCGAACGGAAGTATTGTCGATGGCCCCGATGGCAAGCCGGTCGGTTCACTGCTGATCGCGCAACCGTTCACGAAGGACGAATATTTCCAGTCGCGTCCGTCGGCGGTGTCGTATGACGCGTCGGCTTCCGGGTCATCCACCCTCGGCGCGTCGAACTATCTGCTGCGCGACCGCGTTGCGCGGCTGCTTGGGCCCATTGCTCGCTATGCAAGCGGGCCGCAAGCCGGACAACTGGTTGCGCCCGATGTCGAACGCTGGTTCCAGGCCAACCATGCAGGTGGGCAGCCGCATATCGTCGCGCAGTGGGCGGACGCTCACAACGGACTCGCTCAGGCTTGGGTGAGCGCCGATCCGTCGCACGCAAAATATATCGACGATTGGGCGAAGCAGCATCCGGACGTGGTCAAGCACTGGGTGACCGCGAACCCGGCCACGCCGAATCCGAAAGCAGCGGATCTGGCCGTAGTGTTTTTCGAAACTTTTTCGGCCGAGCACCCTGGACAGTTCCCGTCGAGCGTCACGCACACCGGCAGTGACGGCAAGAGCGTGAGCGCGATCGAACCGGTCAAGGAAGGCGCCGATGTCCAGTCCATTTTCTTTGACATGTGGCGGCAGGATCATCCCGATGTGGCCTTGCAGGACGTCCCCGGCGATTTCGTCACGACATCAGGATCGGGACTCGACCCGGACATCACACTGGCTAACGCGACTTACCAGCTCGATCGCGTGGCGGCGGCGTGGGCAAAGGATACGAAGCGCGATCCCGCCAAGGTCCGCGCCGAAATCGGTGCCCTGTTGAGTCAGCAAGCGAGCGCGCCGTTTGGCGGTCTGGTGGGCGAGCCGCTGGTCAATGTGCTCAAGGTGAATCTGGAACTGCGCAGACTGTATGGCGCACCCGCATGAAGGAAACGCTGGCGCCCGCGTATATCGCCACGGCGCCAGCAACGTCATCCTACGTTCATCGGCAACAGCACCATCTGCCTGCCTTTCTGGTGCAGGCGCGTCTGGATCTCGACGGGTGTCTGGTTATGCAACCACGCCGTCAGGAAATTGACCCGCTTGAAAATCAGTTTGCTGGCAAAGCACACGCTGTTTGGAAACTCATCCATCGTGGTGTCGGCGAGTTTCATGAATTCGCCAATCGGGTGCGTGCCGAAGCCAATCCGGTAATCGGCCGGAATGCCATGCCGGCGGCAGTGCGCGACGTAGTACTCGAGCGATGACTTGATCGTTTTCTGCAGACGGTCCAGCTGTTCCGCGCCTTCGTAACTTTGCGCATCGACTTCGCCCACCGCGAGAAATATAAAGCTCTTGAAGTGGTCCGGGAAGAGCCGGTTGACCCACAGAAGCGCGTGCATGCTTGCACCGCGATGCTTGCCGACCAGCAGGATTGCTGTCGGCTGAGATGGGTCCGGTTTAGCCAACGCGGTTTCATCGGTTGCGGGCGGCATGTCGCTAAAGATTGCGTCTTCCCTGGCGAGTTGCGCACGCGTGTCGTTGTAGTGACGTTTGATCAGGAAGCACGCGGCGACCACCGCGCTCGTTACCAGCACCGTCAGCCAGCCGCCGGCCGTGAATTTCTCGACCAGCGTAATGACCAGCACGGTGCTGGTCACCGAGAGGCCAAGCGCCGACAGCACAAACGGTCTCACCCAGCCTTTACCGTCACGGCGATGACGCCACCAGTACGTGCACAAGCCAAGCAGCGACAGGCTGAACGTAAGGAACACATTAATGCTGTAAAGCACGACGAGGATGTCCACATTGCCGTGCGTCCAGAACAGGATCGCCAGACTCGCGATCCCCATGACGACAATGCCGTTCTGCCTGACGAGGCGCGTCGACAGGTCGCGGAAATGACGCGGCACCCAGGAATCGGAGGCCATGTTCGACAACACCGCCGGACCGTCGAGAAAACCCGTTTGCGCACCGACCAGCAACAATCCCGCTTCGAGGGCCAGCACCGCGGCCAGCAGAGCATGACGCGCGAACGCCGAGCCGAGTCCCAGATGGTCGATCACGCTGCCGAAGACCACCGCGTTGAGCGTTTGGCCCTCAACCGGCCGGGCCTGCCACAACATGTAAAGCAGGATGATGCCGCCCGCCGTGAACGCCAACGACGTCGCCATGTAGAACATGGTCACCTTGCCGTTCGGCACCCGCGGCTCGGCCAGCATGTTGACGTTGTTCGACACGGCTTCGAGGCCTGTATAAGTACCGCCGCCCAGCGAAAACGCGCGCATCAGCAGGGCTATGACCACGAGCGGTCCGAGCGTGTGCGACATGGTGTGTGCTTCCGCCACAGCGCCTGGCACAACGGCCACCAGCTGATCGCCGTGGACGGCTACGCCATAGATGATCAGTCCAAGATGGAGCACGACAAAACCGAGAAAAATCGGCAGCAGCACGAGGATCGACTCCTTCATGCCGCGGAAATTCAGCCCGGTCATCAGGACGATCAGCGTCAGTTCGGTGGCGAGTTTGAATGCCTGCGCGCCGACGGGCAACAGGCTGAAAAACGCATCGACACCACTCGCAAGCGACGTCGCGATCGTCAGCACATAGTCGACCAATAGCGCTGCCCCTGAGACTAGCCCCGGGCTCGACCCCAGCAAGGCGGTGGCGACGCGATAGCCGCCACCGCCGGTGGGAAACAACGAGATCACCTGGTTGTAGCCAAGCGCGATGATAAAAACGGTCGCCGCGGTCGCGAACGCGAGAATCAGGGCGAGCGGCGTGTGCTGACCGAGCGCCAGGAACGCTTCTTCAGGACCATAGCAGGAGGAAGACAGTCCGTCCGCACCGAGGCCAACCCATGCGAGTAGCGGCGTGACGGCGATGGCATGGCGCGTGCGCGGATCGAGAGGATCGAGCGGTTTGCCGACTAGCAGACTCCAGATCTTGTGAACGGCAGTCATGGCGTCTCCGGGTTGATCCAGAAGCGGGAGATGCCATTGTGAGCGAGAACGTCGAGGCCGCCAAATTTGCTTTCTGGCGCAGTGTCTGGTTTCCCCTGATCTAGCCGCCGACAGTCCCGGCGCGTTGCTGCAGGAAGTGGCGCACCGCGGGATCGCGCTCGAGGCCGATGGCGCGCCGGTACGCTTCTGCCGCCGCCTCTGCGCTACCGTTTCGTGTCAACAGTTCCGCGCGCGCTGCCCAGTAGGGCTGGTATTCCGACAGCCGCGCGTCGCCCGCCAAAGCATCGAGCGCCGCGAGCCCCATGGCCGCGCCCTGTGTCTCGGCGATTGCAACGGCCCGGTTGAGCATCGCCACCGGGGAGTCGGTCAACTGGCATAAGACGTCATACAGTTGCACGATAGCCGCCCAGTCAGACTGGCCACCGCGCCGCCGCACTGCATGAGCGGATTGCACGGCCGCTTCCAACTGGTACCGCCCGAGCTTGCCGCCCCGGCTTGCGTGCGACAGCAGTTCCTCCGCCTCGTCGATCATGGCCAGGTCCCACAGCCGCACATCCTGGTCGCTCAGTGGCACGTACGCGCCATCGGCACCCCGTCTTGCCGCCCGCCGGGCATGCGTGTGCAGCATCAACGCCAGCAGTCCGAGCGCCTCGGCGTCATCCGGCAGCAACGAAGCCACAAGCCGGCCCAGCCAGATCGCCTCGTCCGCAAGATTGCGACGGCGGGCGTCGCTCCCCTCAGGATCAGCCCACCCTTCCGAATAAGCTGCATAGATGGCTTCGAGCACCGTGTCCAGACGCTCGGCCAGCATCGTCTGGTCAGGCAGCCCAAGGCGGATGTTGGCATCGCGGATCTTGCTCTTCGCGCGCACGAGGCGCTGCCCCATCGTGCCGGGAGCCGTCAGGAACGCCGAGGCGATCGTCGCGGCGTCGAAGCCGAGCACCGCCTGCAGCATCAGCGGCGCGCGCACGCTGCGCTCGATCGCGGGATGAGCACAGGCAAACATCAGGCCCAGGCGCTCGTCGGGTATGACCGCCTCACCCTCCTCGTCGCTCTCCAGTTCGGCGAGCCACTGCAGGTACCCTGCCGCGTCCTCTCCAAGACGCCGCCGGCGTACCGCATCGACCATCTTCCGGCGCGCAACCGTGAATAGCCACGCGTCAGGATTCTGCGGCACGCCGTGCACCGGCCAGTCGGTGAGGGCGGCGGCGAAGGCTTCGGACAACGCGTCTTCCGCCCCCGCCACGTCGCGAGTGCGGGCGGCAAGAAACGCGATCAGCTTGCCATAGCTGCGCCGCGCTGCCGCCTCTGCCGCCCTTGCCGCGTGATTCGCCTCACCGTCGGCCGGCAACACGGGCTCAGTCCTGTCCGAGCGGCCAGATCGGCCGTACTTCCATCGTGCCGTAGCTGGCAGCAGGACATCGGGCGGTCCATGACAACGCGGTATCCAGGTCAGGCACGTCGATGATGTAGTAGCCGCCCAGCTCTTCCCGCGTCTCGGCGTAGGGACCGTTAAGCACCTTGGTCTCGCCCGACCGGACACGTACAGTCGTAGCCGTCTCCACCGGCCTTAGCCGCGCTCCTCCACGCATGATCCCGGCCTTTTGCAGCGCTTCGGTATAGGCACCGAAGGCAGCAGTCATTTCTGCACCCTGCGTCGGGCTCATCTTTTTCAGCTCGGCCTCGCTCCGAAAAATCAGCAGCATGTATTCCACGATAACTCCTTGTCTCTGAGGGCAAGACACCATTGCCTAGCCTTGACAATGTCGCGCGGCTTAGCGGGATTTATACATGGTAGGCAAAAAGATTTAGGTGCGTCGCAAAGTCGGACTGCCTGCGGCCAGTCAGAAGCGGCAGCCGGCCCCGGCCTCACAACGTTTGCTCAAACAGATCGCCGTTCGCGACCGCTGCCGGCTCATCACGATCAAGTCGCGGCATGCACCGTCAACTCATCCGCTCGCGAAAGAAACAACTTCAGAACAGGAGAGGTGTTCGACTTGCTATAGCCGATAACCAGATCGATCGTCGGCGCATCGCCTTCAAGAGGCCGGCTGACTACCGACCACGGCATCAGGTTGTTCGCATACTCCGGCATCAGCGCGAGCCCGCGCGTGGACGCCACCAGCGACATGGCCATTGCCAGATTGTCGACCCCATGTTCGGGCGTGATATTGACCCCGCTCTGCTGCAGATACTGCACGATCACCGCGTGCGCCACCCTCGCCTTGTTCGACGCCATGATAAATGGCTCGCCCACGAAATCCTCCGGACGGATCGCCGCTCGCCTGGTCAACCGATGATCGCTCGGCATGAGCGCAATAAACTTTTCGCGGCTGACCACGCGGTACTCGAGATCAAACCCCGGTTCGGCACGCAAAAACGCGAGATCGAGCTTGCCACGCGCGAGTGCATCGGCGAGATCCGGTGAATAGTGGCTCGAAACCGTCACGTCGATGTTCGGCAGTTCGTCGCGAAGCACCTGCATGGCGCGCGGCAGCCAGGTCATTTCCTGGCCGGTCAGGAAGCCGAGCGCGAAGACTTGTTTCGTGGGTTGCGCGGCTCGGCGCGCTGCTTCGATGGCGGCGTCGACTTGCGTCAGCGCGAGCCGCGCATGGTCGAGAAAAGCCTTGCCCGCCGCGGTCAGTTCGACCCCGCGCGCACTACGGCTGAACAGCTCCACACCGACCTCGTCTTCCAGATCGCGGATCTGCCGGCTAAGCGATGGTTGCGACGTATGCAAGCGACGTTCGGCTGCAACGGTCAGGCTGCCGGTCTCCGCGACGGCCAGGAAATATCGCAGATGTCGAAGCTCCATAGACCCTCTTTGGTTTGCCCATGCCTGACAGGCATGCCCGCCAGCCTATAAAGTCTTTTACTTTCTGCAAGATATCACTAGATTACGCATCAAGCAGCGACGAAACGGCGATGACCCATTCATCGCACCGGCGTGGAATCCGTCTCGCTCCATGCCTTTCATCTATATCGGAGAATCGCAATGGCTCGCTTTGCCCACCAGACCGCCCCGACGCAATTCGTCGGACGCACGTCGCGTAGTTCCTGTCCGAGAGCGGCGAACGCGCCTGAGCCAAGGCTCACGCTCACGCACTGAATCGTCCGTTCGTTTTCATTCAACTTACTGGAGTCTCGTCATGACCAGTCTCTCCGGAAAGACCGCTCTCGTCACAGGGGCTTCACGCGGCATCGGCCGCGCCAGCGCACTCGCACTCGCGAAACAAGGCGCACAGGTGCTGGTGCACTACAGCAGCGGGGAAAAGGAAGCGGACGCTGTCGTTGCCGAGATTCGTGCGGGCGGCGGCAACGCCCAGAAAGTCGCGGCGAATCTGCGCGACGCAGACGGTCCGCATACACTTGCCAAGCGCGTACGCGCTGTAGTGGGTCATCGACTGGACATCCTGGTGGCGAACGCAGGCATTTCAAAGTCGGCGAGCATCGAGGAAACGACCGTTGAAGATTTCGACGACCAGTTCGCCGTGAACGTACGCGCGCCCTATTTCCTCGTGCAGCAGTTACTGCCTGTGATGTGCAAAGGCAGCAGCGTTGTTCTACTATCTTCTCTCGCGGCACATGCCGCGGTGGGCACGCTCCCGGCATACGCGGCTACCAAGGGCGCGGTCGACACGCTCGTCAAGCATTTCGCTTGCGCGCTCGGCGAACGCGGCATCCGCGTGAATGCGGTCGCGCCCGGTGTCGTTGAAACCGACATGTCGATCTTCACGAAGACCGACGCGGGACGCGAGGCCACGCTTGGCATGCAGGCGCTGAAACGCGTTGCACAACCCGATGACATCGGTGGTGCGGTCGCGTTTCTCGCATCGGATGCAGCACGCTGGATCACTGGGGAAACGCTGCATGTCGACGGCGGCTCGAAACTCTAAACCGAGCGAATTCAAGCATTTTCAGTGTCTGAGATAAACCTTGTTGATTAGGTATCCAGATTTAAATAAAGCATCCAAAGGAAGAGTCGAAATGACAACCGCCACACCCGTACTGTACGAATCCAAGGGCTCCCCCAACGCGCGCCGTGTGCGTTTCTTCATCGCGGAAAAGGGAATCGATATCCCGATGAAGCCCGTCGACCTGGGCGCCAAAGAACAGTTTTCCGATGCCTACCGCGCCATCAATCCGCGTAGCCAGGTGCCGGCTTTAGTATTGGCCGACGGCCCCGTCATCACAGAAGTGCTTGCGATCTGGCGTTATCTGGAAGAAGCGTATCCGCAGACGCCATTGCTGGGCACGACGGCCACGTCGAAGGCGCTCGTCGCGATGTGGGAACGCCGCGCAGAACTGGACGGCTTCGCACCGGTGATGGAAGGCGTGCGCAACGCGGTCCCCGGACTGAAAGGCCGTGCGCTGTCAGGTCCGCACGCTTATGACCAGATTCCCGAACTGGTCGAGCGAAGCAAACACCGCGTGGTCAACTTCTTCGCGGACTTCAATGAGCGGTTGAAGACGGTGCGGTTCGTCGCCGGCGATGAATTCTCTGCGGCGGATATCACGACGCTGGTAACGGTCGACTTCGCAGCCAACGCGTTGAAGATGCCCATTCCAGCGGAACACACCTCATTTCAGCGATGGTATGACGAAGCGTCCACCCGACCGGGCGCCGCTGCATGACGTATTGATGACGTAGCCGCAACGAAAAACCTTACCCGGATTTCATCAACTGCGGAGATTTGCTTCGCCGTTGCACTGTTCAACCAAGGAATCGAAATGACCAGCAAACCCGTTGTACTCATCACCGGCGCGTTGACCGGTATTGGCCGCGCGGCCGCGCTTGCATTCGCCCGCGAGAACGCACGTGTTGTCGTGTCGGGGCGCCGGGCTGAAGAAGGCCGGAAACTCGCTGCGGAACTCATCGCACTCGGCGCCGAAGCTGAATTCATTCAGGCAGATGTCCGCTTCGAAGACGACGTGCGCAATCTCGTCGACGGCACCGTGGCCCGCTTTGGGCGACTGGACGTGGCGGTCAACTCTGCCGGCTCAGAAGGCGAATCGGTACCCGTCATGGAGCAGACTCCCGAACGGTACGCAGCCGTCTTCGACACCAACGTGCTCGGCACGCTGCTCGGCATGAAACATGAACTGCGCGTGATGTCGGCGCAAGGCAGCGGCAGCATCGTCAACATCTCGTCGACGATGGGCACGCGCGGCGCAGCAGGCGCGTCGATCTACGTAGCCAGCAAGCACGCGGTAGAGGGTCTCACGAAGTCCGCAGCGCTCGAAGCGACGGCATTCGGCGTGCGCGTTAACGCCGTCGCGCCCGGTCCTGTGCAAACCGCTATGCTAGACCGGCTGACGGTAAACGCCGAACGCAAGGCGGCCTTTCTTGCGGGCGTCCCGCTTAAACGAGCCGGAACGCCGGAGGAAATGGCCGACGCGATCCTGTTCGTTTCGTCCGGCAAGTCGAGCTTCATGACCGGCGAAGTCCTCAGGGTCAATGGCGGAAGGACCGCTTCGTAACCCCTTTCATAACACCTTCGAGATACCCGATGCTCTACGAAATTCGAACCTATACCTTCAAGCCGCTGCGCGCCGCCGAATGGCTCGCGTTATACAAGACCGAGGCCCTGCCGATTCAGCAGGAATATCTGGGCGAACTGATCGCCTTCTTCACGACTGAAATTGGGGACATCAGCCAGATCGTTCATGTCTGGGCTTACAAGAGCCTTGACGATCGCCTGGAGCGCCGCGACAGGATGGCGGCCGATCCTCGCTGGCAGGCATTCGGCAGCAAGGTGAAAGCGTTGGACATTCTCGTCAGCATGGAGTCGCGGATCATGCGACCGACGGACTTCTCGCCGCTGCAGTGACGCGAACGTGCGAACGTGCAAAGGCAAGCGCTTCGTCACAACGGCCATTTCATCTCATTCAGCCGGGCACGCTGCTTGTTTTCCGGGTGAGCCCTGAATCACCGCATGAGACTGACGCCCATGCGATCAACAGCGATGGTGAACGTAATGTCTACTCCACTCTTCAATGACCTCCCCGCACCGCTCAAGAGCGTGCAAACGCAACCCCTGTTCGTCATGCGCCTCGACGTCAAGCCGATTGTCATCGTCGGAGAGACGCCCGGGCCATTTCGCCGGATAGGAATCGTGCCGTCAGGAACGTTCTCCGGCGAGCGGCTGTCGGGCAAGGTGCTGGACGGCGGCAGCGACTGGCAAACCGTGCGCAGCGACGCCAGCACCACGCTCGACGTGCGCCTGGTCTTGCAAACCGGCGACGGCGTGAACATCACGATGGCTTATCGGGGCGTGCGCCACGGTCCCGCCGATGTCATACAGCGACTGGAAAAAGGCGAGGAAGTCGACCCGGCAAGCTACTACTTCCGCATCAACGCGGTCTTCGAAGCGCCTACCGGAAAGTATGAGTGGCTGAACCGGATCATCGCTGTGGGTACCGGCCATCGGTTCGCGTATGGGCCGGTCTACAGCGTGTTTGAAGTCTTGTAAACAGAACAGAAGACGCCAGCGGCGCGCGCACGCACTGTTGGCGTCTTCACCACGAGGCTACTTCTGCGGCCACATCGTACGGCCGAGAAAGGTCAGCGTGCGGTCCCAGGCTAACTGCGACCAGACCGGATCGAACTGGGTCCTGGCGATACGGCCGGGCCCGGCTGCTGTCTCGTTGGCGAACGCATGGTGCGCCAGGTAGCGGTGAAACTCCACGTCCACCTTGGCATCGGTCAACTTGGTTTCCAATGCGTCGACCGTTTCGGCGGGAAAGAAGGCGTCTTGCGTAGCCCAGTGTCCCATTACCGGAACCTTGATCTTCGATGCATCGATGTACTCGAGCGGCGGGAAGCCATACCACACCACGCCGGCCGATACCTCCGGGATATTGGACAGCGCCAGCAGCGTGAGCGCGCCGCCCATGCAAAAGCCGGTCACAGCGACCCGCTCCGAATGTTCTTTCAAATACAGTACGGCGCCACGAATATCCTGACCGGCGGCGTCGCCGAAGTCGAGCGCGCTCAGCAGGTGGTTTGCCTCCGCCTCTTCCACGGTCGATTTCCCGCGAAAAAGATCGGGCACCAACGCCAGATAACCGGATTGCGCGAGCCGGTCCGCCACGCCGCGAATCTGGTCGTTCAAACCCCACCACTCCTGAATCACGACGATGGCGGGCGCACCCTCGAGCTTCTGCGGTTTGGCCAAGTAACCCTGGATGTCCTGCCCGTCAGGGCGGCGAAAGGTGATCATGGATCCTGGAGACTGTGTCATGAGATGGTCCTCGATTAGACGGAACCGGTAGCATAGCGCCAGCGGCGGAAATACGCTGACGGGTTGCGTCGTCTAATCGGCATGCACCCACGCCATAGGCTACCGCGACTCGAACATGAGTTCGGGCGCTTGCTGGATGACCGATCGCGCGGCGCTCCGCGTGAATTCGATACCTGGTCTTCAGCCTATTCCCTGCCCCGAAGCAATCTTGCGGATAGCGTCGGGCGAAGGCCTTTCAGAGGATCTGGACAGCGATGCAGCGCCCGACTTCGTTGCCACGATCCTCGCGCCGTCGCTGTTAGGGAGTTTGCCCGTTGCGCTACCAGGAAGAGCGAGTTCCGGTCTGCTGCACATGCGCGCCTGTTCGTCTCCGACCGACAGAGCCGCCTGCCGGATTGCGCCCTTGCGGTTAGTCACAGGCGGTGCCGGAGCATCGCTGCAGCCCCACGATTCGAGCAGCGATCGCGCCATACCTGGCCGGCATTGGGGACGCGCCTTCGTAATCCTGTCGCTGACGCTGACATACTTTTCGTCTTGCAACGCGGCCAGTCGCTGGTATGCGCGGCTCGCTGACTCGACGTCTAGCGCGACAGCGGTCCGGTACGCCTCGCGCGCGCCGGCCTCCATCAGTTCGATCGACCCCGGATGCAACTCCATCAGGTACACCTCCGGCGCCGAAACCGGCAGGCGTAGAGCATCGCCGAGGTTCACGTAGGCCTCCTGGTAGCCCGGGTTCAAATCAATCGCCGTCTTGAGATGCTCCAGTGCTGCCGTCCTGTAGCCGTCTGGCGACATCGTTTCTTTGCTGACCGTTTTGCCGGCCTGCGCCAACGCCAGATATGCGCGTGCAAGGGCATTGTGGGCAGGCGGATAGTCGCCCATCTCGCGGGCCGCTTTATCCAGCACTTCGGAAGCTCGCTGATAGCAACCCATGTCGTTCAGCGCGACACCCCAGTTGTAGTACGCCCACTTCCGTGCACCTCGCCATTCTCGCTTGCCTTCACCTTCTTCGACGATGCGGCGCGCGTGCTTGATGGTGTCATCGAATTTGCCTGCATAAGTATCGAGCTTCGATAGCGCAAGCAACGCCCAAGGGGCATTCTTCTCGTGCTCGTGATCATTCTTGGCGCCGGCACCCGCGGCCAGAGCCTCGAAAAGTTCACGCGCAACATGGAAGTCGCACGTTGCCTTGCGGTCGAGGCAGCGATCCTGTTCTGCGGCGGTGACGTATTCCGCGTGGAGCAAAGGACTTTGATGCTTAAGGATCGCGATCGCCGCCTGTCTCAGCGCATTCCTGAGCGTTGCCGCTTCGCTGGCCGCGCTTGGCTGCTCTTTGACGCGCGCCTTGCTTCGCGACGCCCTTTCGGATGCGCCATCTTCGTTCAGGGAAACGATATGACCGTCCGGATCGCGCAGCGATAAAACGACGGTAAAGCGGTCCGGCGATCCAATCACGCTGCCGTAGACAGACGAATCACGTTTCAGAAGCGTCCGCGTGAATTCGATCAGCGGGCGCACGGAAAGACCGGTGCCCGGCACGGAAAAATCGGGCAACTTGAATTCCGTCAGCACTCTCTCCGTATCCGTCGCGGGCGTAACGCCTTGCGCTTTTTCTCGAAGCTCGCTGAGCGTGTCCACCAGCACGTGCTGCAGCATCGCTTCGGTGTACCCACGGTCCTTGAAGGAATCCGGGATCTGGATCGGTTCGACAATCGTCATTGGATCGAACAATGGGCCACACCACTGCATGACACGCGGAATCACGAAGAAAGCGCCGACGGCGATCACGGGAATGACAATGCCGACATACAGCAGGCGTCGGCAGATAAACTTGACGGCCGACAGAAGCCAGCACATGGGCGGACGTTCGAACGGGTTCATGGTGGTCTCCTCAAGCGCGGTATCGAACCGAAGACTGCCGCGCTCGGGCGGTTGTTGCGGTGTGGGAGACCTCACTAAGGCATCGTCCATGCCAGCGCACGGTGAAGCCCGTCGGATAAGGAGTTGGCGCGGACGCGTCCGCGCAGCGGGCCGGAAGTGTCGGCGTGCCCGCAACGGTTTGGTTCGATCAGTTGGTTTGCGGCCACCACCCTTTGCTGGTTTGATGTGGCGCGTGCTACGGGGGCGCGCAAACCTGGCTCGTCGGATTCGGGACGTGCTCGCGTGTCTGCTGCCGACTGGAACGAGATGTACACCCGCTAATGTAGTCAGCGGTCGCCGAGAGCATCCAGGCTTATTGAGCGTTCCCTGCGCCCGATGCGTGGGCGAGGGAACGAGACTGAGGCCCTGATCAGGCGCACCGCCCCT
>JGI12635J15846_10001537_pt1 | contig 20188 bp, 15 predicted proteins | sample BlaSpr_A8_OM2_M2_FD_15846 | JGI IMG/M metagenome (IMG submission 15846) | reverse complement strand
ATGATCTTGACCTTGATGTTGGGATTGACGGTCTGGGCGCCAAGGATGGTGGCGTTGATGCCCATGATGACTTCCGGGATCGGGAACGAGGCGATGTAGCCAAGCACGCCGGCTTTCGACATCTTGCCGGCGATGATGCCCTGAATATAGCGGCCCTCGTAGAACCGGCCGTTATAGATCGACATGTTCTTGTCGCGCTTGAAGCCGGTGGCGTGCTCGAAATGCACGTTTGGATATTTCTTGGCCACCTTCAGCGTCGGATCCATGTAGCCGAACGAGGTGGTGAAGATCAGTTTGTTGCCGGCGCGCACCAGCTGTTCGATCGAGCGCTCGGCATCGGGGCCCTCGCTGACGTTTTCGAGATAGGTGGTCTCGATCTTGTCGCCGAATTCCTTGACCAGGGCCTGGCGTGCAAGTTCATGCTGGTAGGTCCAGCCGAAATCGCCGACCGGGCCAAGATAGATGAACCCCACCTTCAGTTTTTCGGCGGCGGAAGCGCCGAACAGGCTTGCTCCCGCGGTGAGCATCACTGTCGTCACAGCAATGAGAATCTTTCTCATTTGTTTCTCCTGACTCGTAAGGGGTGGACTGACTATCCCGATGCGCACGCGCCCCGTCGCACGCGCTTCGGGTATCTATCGATCGGGCACGAACACCGTTCCGAGCGCAGCCGGCGCAGTCGAGCCGCCGGTCCTTGCGCGCGAAATCAGAACGAGAACGACGACCGTTGCCAGATACGGCAACGCCGACATGAATTGCGAGGGTATGCCGACGCCGGCGCCCTGCGCGTGTAGCTGAAGGATCGTCACCGCGCCGAACAGATAAGCGCCGATCACCAGCCGCCCCGGAAGCCATGACGAGAACACGACGAGCGCCAGCGCGATCCAGCCGCGACCGGCGGTCATGCCCGGGATGAAGAACGGCGTATAGGCGAGCGGCAGATAGGCGCCGGCCAGCCCGGCGCAGGCACCGCCGAACATCACCGCGAACATCCTGATCCGAAGTACCGGATATCCCAGCGCATGCGCCGAAACGTGATTGTCGCCGCAGGCCCGCAGCACCAATCCGGCGCGGGTCCGGTAGAGAAACAGCCAGACGGCGATGACCAGCGCCAGCGAGAGATAGACGAAGGCGTCCTCACCGAACAGGATACGCCCGACAAGGGGAATATCGGTCAGGCCGGGAATGTGAAGATGCGGCGCCGGCGTAATTTTCTCGCCGACGAACCCGGCGCCGATCAGGCCGGACAGGCCGATGCCGAGGATCGTCAGCGCNAGACCGGTGGCGACCTGATTGACCGCCAGGCCGAGCGTCATCAAGGCGAACACCAGCGACAGCAGGGTTCCGGCGACGATNCCGCAGAGCGCNCCGATGATGGTCGAGCCGGTGAGCCAGGCGCCGCCGAAGCCGCANGCCGCNCCCACGATCATCATGCCCTCGACGCCCAGATTGAGGACGCCGGCGCGCTCGGTCACCAGTTCCCCGGTGGCAGCGATCAGCAGCGGCGTCGATGCCGCGAGCACCGAAAGGATGATCGCTTCAACCAGTTCCACTGGGCACCTGCCGTGACGCGAAAATGAGCCGGAAGCGGTAGAGAATGAGCGAGTCGCAGGCGAGCACGTAGAACAGCAGGATGCCCTGAAAGACCTTGGTGACGTCCAACGGTATTTTCATCGCAATCTGGGCCTGCTCGCCGCCAATGAAGGTGAGTGCGAGGAAAAGCCCTGCAATTAATATTCCAATCGGGTTCAGCCGCCCGAGAAACGCGACAATGATGGCGGTAAAACCGTAGCCGGGCGAAATGCCCGGCTGCAGGTGGCCGACCGGCCCCGCCACCTCGATGATGCCCGCAAGCCCTGCCAGCGCGCCCGATATCGCGAAGGTCAGGAGGATCAACTGGTCCGAATTGAACCCGCCGAAGCGGGCCGCGCGCGGGGCGGCGCCGACCACGCGAATTTCGAAGCCTTTGATGGTGCGCCCGAGCAGGATGGTCGCGGCGGCAACGACAACGAGTGCGATAATCGCGCCGAGATGCAGCCGGCCGCCTTCGATCAGGACTGGCACGGTGGCGACCGGATCGAACTCCGCCGTGGTCGGGAAGTTGAAGCCGGCAGGATCGCGCCACGGTCCGCGCACCAGATAGTCGAGAACCAGGTCCGCGACGTAGACCAGCATCAGGCTGGTCAGGATCTCGCTGGCGCCGAACTTGACCTTGCAGATTGCCGGGATCAGGGCATAGAGCGCGCCAGCTGCCGCGGCGAGCAGCAGCATCGCCGGCATGACCCAAAACCCGGCGTCGGTGCCCTGGGTTTTCACCGCGAGCCAGCTGCCGGCGACGGCGCCGATCAGAAATTGTCCTTCCGCGCCGATGTTCCAGACATTGGCGAGATAACAGAGCGACAGGCCGATCGCGATCATCACCAGCGGCGTCGCCTTCACTACCAGTTCCTGCAGCGAATAGCCGTCGGTCAACGGATCGATGAAATAGACGACGAGAGCGGAAATCGGATTCTTGCCGAGAATCGCAAACAGGATGCTCATGGTCACGATCGTCAGACCGATCGCGATCAGCGGCGAGACCAGCGCGATNGNNTNGGATCGCTCGGCCCGCTTTTCAAGCACCAACTGCATGCGCNGCTTCCCTCTGGTCCAGACTGCTTCCGCCCATCAGCAGGCCGAGTTTCTCGCGGCTGGCGTCGGCGGTCAGAAGCGGCGCCGAGAGGTGGCCGTGGAACATGACGGCGATCCGGTCGGCGATCTCGGCGAGTTCATCGAGGTCCTGGCTCGTCACCAGCACGGCGGCGCCGCCGGCGGCGAGATCGAGCAGCGCCTGCCGGATCACCGCGGCCGCGCCGGCGTCGACGCCCCAGGTCGGCTGGCTCACCACCAGTACCGCGGGGTTACGCAGGATTTCGCGGCCGACGATGAATTTTTGCAAATTGCCGCCGGACAGGCTCGCGGCCTCGGGATCGCGCTTGGCCTTGCGTACATCGAATGTTGCGGTGGTTTGGTCGACCGTCCTTAGCGTCGCGGCGGTGTTGATGAATCCGTGCTGGACCATGCCGCTGGCGGCGTGGCCGGTCAGCAGCGCATTCTCGGAAAGTTTCATGCGCGGCGCGGTGCCGTGACCGAGCCGCTCTTCGGGAACGAACGCCGCGCCAAGCCTGCGCCGGCGGGTAATGGAAAGGTGTCCCGCAGCGACGCCGTCGATCACGATCGTGCCGGGATCCTGGGCCAGCCGCTCGCCGGAAAGCGCCGCGAAGAGTTCGTCCTGACCATTGCCGGCGACGCCGGCGATGCCGAAGATTTCACCACCCTTGAGCTCGAGCGAAATATGTTCGAGCCGCACGCCGTGCGGATCGTCGGGCTCGAGACTGAGATCGTTGACGACGAGGCGCGGCACCGTGGTTTGCCGGCCGGCGGCAGCTTTGACTTCCTTGATGTCGGCGCCGACCATCATGCGCGCCAGTGAGGCCGCGGTCTCCAGTTGCGGGTTGCAGGTTGCGACCTTCTTGCCGCCGCGCAGGATGGTGGCGGTGTCGCACAGCCGTTTCACCTCTTCCAGTTTGTGGCTGATGTAGAGGATGGCGCGGCCCTCGGCCTTCAGCCGCTCCAGCACGGTGAACAACTGATCGGCCTCCTGCGGGGTCAGCACCGCGGTCGGTTCGTCGAGGATCAGGAATTTGGGATTTTGCATCAGCGCCCGGACGATCTCGATGCGCTGACGCTCGCCGACCGACAGCTGCCACACTTCGCGCTTCGGATCGAGCGGAAGCCCGTAGACATTGGACACTTCCTGAAGCCGCGCCGACATGTCCTTGAACGACTCCTTGCCGTCGAGGCCCAGCGCCACGTTTTCGGCCACGGTGAGATTGTCGAACAGCGAGAAGTGCTGGAACACCATGCCAATGCCGCGACCGCGGGCTTCCGATGGTCCGGAGAGAACCATCGTCTCCCCCTGCCAGCGCATCTCGCCCTCACTGGGCTGGATCAATCCGTAGATGGCTTTAACCAGCGTCGATTTCCCGGCGCCGTTTTCGCCGAGCAGGGCATGGATTTGCCGCGGCCAGATATCGATATCGATGGCGTCGTTGGCGAGAAAATTGCCGTAGCGCTTGGTCAACCCGACCGTCCGAAGCAACGGCGTTTCGCCGGAACGCAGGCCGGCATGCGTCGAATCTAACATTCGTTGTCACGCGGGGAAGCGAGGAACTGCTGCCTCAATACTGGGCTAGTTTGAACCTTCGCGTAAGTAGGGAAAAAGCGCCAGCGTTTGCCCAACTCTTCGGCAAGCGGCGATTTGGTGATTCCCTGCCCGTTGGCTTGGCCTTTCCGCCGCGGTTATCTTCGCAGCGACCGACACGAGCTTGCACCTTGGGCGAATGAGCACAACTCCTGTTGCAAAATTGTGACGGTCGAGACAAATTCCGTAGGGCCTAGTCAGTCCTGCTGCGATAATGAGCAGCATCATTGGATTGTATGCGAGCGCCGCGGATGCCGATCCACGTCAATTTCCTCGACTGTTGCACCGCGAAAAATGATAACAAAAAGTTAAGAAAATCAAGCGTTTGCTCAAATCCCTCCTTGACGTTCAGGTCAACCAGCGTGCTTCAGCAATCACGATGGACAGCACACGAAGTCGTGAAGTGCCGGTCACTCTTGATGAATTTTTTGGCAGGCCTTGGAGAAAGTTGAGGCTTCTCACGGTTTGCGAACAGCGCAAGTGTCGCCTCAAGGGCCTTAATCCGCGGTCGTCAACTTGGGGGTAATCCAAATGTCATATCGTCACGGAGCAATTGCAGCAGCGGCGCTGTCATTTGCCATGCTTTTCGCGCCAACTGGCTTCGCCAGCGCCGCCGACTTGCCGGTCAAGGCCAAGGCAAAGCCGGTCCCCGACCTGCCATTCTTCTTCGTGATCGACGACCGGGTGACCTACTCGTACATCTTCACTGCCGCGCAGCCCGGCATGTTTACGGTGAACCCGAACGGCACGATCAACGCCAAGACCGCAAAGCAGGTCTATTCGTTCACCCACTTCGATGCGTGGGCCTACGGCACCAACTTCTTCACCATTTCGCTGTTCAAGTCGGATCACAACGACCCGGCTGCGCCGTGCATCAACGCCGGCCTCAGTGTCACCTTCGCCGCGGCTAGCTGCGCGGGTGCGAGCGAAATCTACGGCTTGTTCCGCTCGACCTTTGGCTGGAACGAGATCTTCAACACTCATGCCTTTACGATGGGGCCGCTACACAACATCTCGTTTGAAGTCGGCATGGACGCCAACGCCGAGAACCGGTTCTTTGGCGCTGCCAAGCGCGACGTGGTCGGCGGTCTGCAGTTCCAGTTCGATCTTCCCTACAAGGGCTACTTCAACGTCGCTCCATTGGTGTACTGGGAGTTCTACAACCACAACTCGTTCGCCCAGTGCAACAGCGGCTTTACCGGCCCGATTCCGGGCCTGACCTGCTTGTTCGACGGCAACACCTCCTTCAAGCCGACCTGGGCGGTGGAAACCAATTACTACATGGATCTGGGCTTCTTCCCCGAAAACATGCAGTTCTTCTCGATCAGCGGCCGCTTGGCCTGGTATGGCAAGAAGGGCACGGACACCGAACCGCTGCCGTTCAATCCGGCGAACGCTGTTTTCAATACCGCGGTCGAATTCAACTCGGAGCCGATCCGATTGACGTTCGACGCCTCGAAGGCGGTATGGGGCCCGAAATACAGCCACTTCGTTGATGTCTGGGTGGCGTACCGCTACTGGCAGAACAAGTTCGGCCTCGATCACACCCGCGCCTTTGCCTGCACGGCCGTTGTGGGCGGCGTTACCGTGAGCAACGGCTCCTGCACCGAATCATCCGCCTATGCCGGCATCACGGTGAAGTTCTAAACCGCCTGATCGTTCTCCAGGTGAAGACGATGGCGCCGCGATTACCCCGCGGCGCCATTTTCGTTTCGTCGACGCGAGCTATCGGCGGCTATTTGTTCCAGACGCCTTCGTGCAGGGCTTCGGCCTCGTCCTCGAGCAAAGGCCCGATCACCTCGGTTGGTCGCTGTCCGCTCCTGAAAACTTCGCGGCAGGGCAGGTCGAGCGTGGGGTTTTCCGGGTGATTGCCGGTGACGGCGCGCAACCGATGCTCACTCAGGCCGTAGACCAGGCGGCCAATTCCCGCCCAGTAGATCGCGCCGGCGCACATCGCGCAGGGTTCGGCGGACGAATAGAGCGTTGCCCCTTTCAGCACATCCGCGCCCAGCGTCGTGCACGCCTGCGTCGCCAGCAGGCGCTCGGCATGCGCGGTGCCGTCATGCGCGGGCATATAGCCGTTCTCGACCTCGAGCAGCACGTTGCGATGCTGGTCGACAAGGATGGCGCCGAACGGATGATTGCCATGGGTCATGGCGCGGCGGGCGACATCGAACGACCGGCGCAGGAACAGTTCGTCGAGTTCGGAAATGCTCATGCCCACAATGCTGTCCTCGCCGCGCCTATCGCCGGCGCATCATGCAGACGGCGATTGCGATAGGCAAGTCATAGCGTTTTCGAGCGAAGTGGATCCCGGTTCGCGTGAAGAAAACGCGTCAAAAATAATGGAGCGGTTCAGTGCCCCGCCATGTGCCGGCCGATTTCGGTGAGGTCGGCTTCGCTGGCTCGGGCCTCATAGACCAACCGGCCGTGAAACATCACCATCAGGCGGTCCGACAACTCCAACAGCTCGTCGAGATCCTCGCTCACCAGCAGCACGGCGGCGCCGCGGTTCCGCGCGGCCATGATCTCGGCATGGATTTGCGCCACCGCGGCGAAATCCAGACCGAAGCAGGGATTGGCGGCGATCAGAACCTCGACGTCGCCGCCAAGCTCGCGCGCCAGCACGGCGCGCTGCACGTTGCCACCCGACAGCGCGGCGATCGGCGTATCCGGCGTGCGGGTCTTGATCCTGTATTGCGCGATCTTCCTCTCGGCGTCATCGCGAAACGCCGCGCGGTTGAGCCACCAGCCGCCGCTGGCGAACGGCGCGCGGTCGAATTCGCGGAAGGCGATGTTGTCGGCAACGCTCATGCCTCCGACGCACGCGTTCTTCAGCGGCTCTTCCGGCAACAGCGACATCTTGTGCCGGCGCATTTCCTCGCGATGCGCGTGGTAGAGGTCGCCGGCGACGCGGATTTCGCCGCTTTCGGCCTGTCGCTGACCGGCCAGCACCTCGACCAGCTGGCGCTGGCCGTTGCCGGAGACCCCGGCGATGCCGACGATTTCGCCGCCACGGACGGCAAGCGAGACGTCGCGGACCGCGACCGCGCCCGCGTCGTCGAGCGCGTTGAGTTTTGTCAGTTCGAGACGGGCCGCGCCCACTTCGCCGACCCGGCCCGGCTGAATGGTGAGTTCCTCCGCGCCGATCATCATGCGGGCCATGCTGTCGGGGGTGAGATCGGCAACCTTGCCGTGGCCGGCGAGCTTGCCGCGGCGAAGGATCGTGACCTCGTCGGCGAACGCCATCACCTCGCGGAATTTGTGGGTGATCATCAGGATGGTCAGGCCGTCGTTGACGACCATGCCGCGCAGCATGCCCAGCACTTCATCGGCCTCGCCCGGCGTCAGCACCGAGGTCGGCTCGTCCAAAATCAGGAAGCGGCGCTTGAGATAAAGCTGCTTGAGGATTTCGCATTTCTGCCGCTCGCCGGCGGAAATGTCGGAGACGCGGGCGTCGAGCGGCACCTTGAACGGCATCCCGGCCAGGAACGCCTGCAGTTGCTTCTTTTCCCTGGCCCAGTCGACCACGGCCGGAACATCGTCGCGCGCCAGCACCAGGTTTTCGGCGACGGTCATCGCGCCCACCAGGGTAAAATGCTGGTACACCATGCCAAGCCCGAGCGCATGGGCGTCCTTCGGATTGGCGATCGCCTGTTCGCGGCCGCCGACCAGCACGTCGCCTTGGGTCGGGTGGTAATAGCCCATGATGCATTTCACCAGCGTGCTCTTGCCGGCGCCGTTTTCGCCGAGCAGCGCGTGGAACGAGCCGGGGCGTACGGTCAGCTCGACATTGTCGAGGGCAACGAAGTCGCCGAATTTCATGGTCATGGCGATGGCGTCGACGCCGAGCGCGCCAGCCGGCAAGGGCGTTTCGCCGATGATCACGACAGGGCCCCGATCAGGTCCGCCGAGGTTGCGACCGCACCGAACACGCCGCCCTGCATCTTGATCATTTTCAGCGCGTGGTCGTGATTGCTTTTGTCGGTGGCGGCGCAGCAGTCCTCGATCAGCACGCATTCGAAGCCGCGGTCGTTGGCCTCGCGCATGGTGGTGTGGACGCAGACATCGGTGGTAATACCGGTGAGAACGATGTTCTCGATGCCGCGCAGCCGCAGCATCAATTCCAGGTCGGTGGCGCAGAACGATCCCTTGCCGGGCTTGTCGATGATCGGCTCGCCCGGCAGCGGCGCCAGATCGGGAATGATCTCCCAGCCGGCCTCGCCCCGGACCAGCACGCGGCCGCAGGGGCCGGGATCGCCGATTCCGGCGCCGATCTGGCGCGAGCGCCACTGCTTGTTGGCGGGCAGGTCGGCGAGATCGGCGCGATGGCCCTCCCTTGTATGGATGACGTGGAAGCCTTGCGCCCGCATCACCGAAAGCAGCCGTTTGATCGGCTCGATCGGCGCCCGCGTCAGCGACAGGTCGTATCCCATCTTGTCGACATAGCCGCCGACGCCGCAGAAATCGGTCTGCATGTCGATGATGATGAGCGTGGTGTTTTCCGGTCGCAGGTCGCCGTTATAGGGCCATGCATAGGGCTCGGATTTGATGAAGCGCTCGGGCATGTCGTTACTCTCGCTTGTGCGCGTCTCGTTATCGGGTGATCGAAAGCTCGGCCGGCGCACCGGTCAGGGTACGCTTGGGCGAGCAGGTGATGATCATGATCGCCAGCGTCAGGATATAGGGCGCGGCGTTGAAGAGGTGATATCCGGAGGTAACGCCGACCGACTGCAATGCCGGGCCGAGCGCGGCGGCTCCGCCGAACGCCAGCGACGCCCACATGCACAGCATCGGATCCCATCGCGCGAAGATCACCAGCGCCACCGCGGTGATGCCCTGTCCGCTAGAGAGGCCTTCGTTCCAGCTGCCGGGATAGAACAGCGACAGGAAGGAGCCGCCGATGCCGGCGAGGAAGCCGCCGACCATGGTTGCGCGCAGCCGAATCACGAGCACGGAATATCCCATCGCCTTGGCGGCGTCCGAGCTCTCGCCGGCGGTGCGGATCAACAGGCCCCAGCGCGTGGTGCGGAACGCCCAGTACAGGATCGGCGCCAGCGCGATGCCGAGCAGGAACAGCACGTTGATCCGCAGCGCCGCGCGAACCTGGGCAATATCGCTCCACCAGCCGAAATCGATCGCGGGCAGCCGCGGCGCGGTCGGCTCGATCAGGGGTTTGCCGAGATAGAAAGCCAGTCCCGTGCCGAACAGCATCAGTGCGATGCCGACCGCGATGTCGTTGACCCGCGGCAGCGAGCAGATGCCGGCATGGAGCGCGCCGAGCAGCGAACCGGTGACGCCGGCGGCGAGCACGCCGAGCCAGGGCGAGCCGGTGAGATAGGAGATGCCGTAGGCGCTCATCGCGCCCATCACCAGCGTGCCTTCGAGGCCGAGATTGATGCGCCCCGAGCGCTCGGTGATGCATTCGCCCAGACTGACGAACAGAAACGGCGTCGAGACGCGGATCGCGCCGCCGAACACCGCGAGCGGAACCGTCCACAGGCCTATCGTTCCGTCGGCCATGTCACGACTTGCCTTTCAGAAAGCCAATCCGCCCGTACAGCGCATCGCTGGCGAGCACGAAGACGAAGATAATTCCCTGCAGCACCTGTACCGAGGCGTCAGGCAGGCCGAGCCTGCGCTGCAACAGCCCGCCGCTGGCGCTGATGCCGCCGAGCAGGATGGCAACCGGAATAACGGCAAGCGGATTTTGCCGCGCCAGAAAGGCGACGAGAATCCCGGTAAAGCCGTAGCCGGCGGCGAGGTTGGCGTTGGTGCGGCCTTGCACGGCGGCGACCTCGACCATCCCCGCAAGGCCGGCCGAGGCGCCGGCCAGGAAACAGATGGTCATGATCAGTTTGCCGACCCCGAGGCCGACGATCCTGGCGGCGCGAATGTTGCCGCCGGCGACGCGCGCGGCGAAGCCGAACACGGTGTGATAAATCAGGATGTAGGATGCGATCGCGGCCACAATCCCGAACACCAGTCCCCAATGCACGTCGGTGCCGGGGATTGAGCCGATCATGTTGGCGGCGCCGATCTCGCGGGTCGACGGTTTGTTGAGGCTGGCCGGGTCGCGCATCGGGCCCTCGACCAGATGGTTGAGGATCGCCAGTGCGATGTAGACCAGCAGCAGGCTTGAAATAGTTTCGTTGACGCCGCGATATTGGCGAAGACCGCCCGAGAGCATGATCCAGAGCCCGCCGCCGAGCATGCCGGCGGCGACCATCGCCAACTGCACCGCGAGCGGCGGCGCCCATTGCATGGCAAGCGCGATGCTGGTGGCCGACAATGCGCCGATCAGGAGCGCGCCTTCGCCGCCGATGATGACCATGCCGAGTTGCGCCGGCAGCGCCGTGCACAGCGCGGTCAGGATCAGCGGGGCCGCGCGGGTCAGCGTGTTCTGCCAGGAAAACCANGTGCCGAACGCGCCCTGGTACATGTAGAAATAAAGATCGAGCGGNCTTTTGCCGAACAAGGCCACGAATANGCCGAACACGCCGAGCGCGCCGACCAGCGCCGCGCCCGGAATGAGGATGTATTCGATGGTCCCGCCGTAGCGCTGCAGAAATCCNGGGTCCGCGGCCGGAGAAATCGCAGCCGCTTCGACGGGATCTGCAACGCCTGACGTCACGAAGTCGCTCCGATCACGCCTTCCACGAGATAGTCCATCTTTTCCAGCTCGGGGTCCTTCTGGCCGCGATCGGTTCCGGCGGCGATCACGGTGTTGCCCTTGTTGTCCATGATCGGGCCCTTGAAGATGGTGTAGTCGCCTGATGTGAGCTTGGCCTTGATGTCGTCGGCGTGCTTGCGCGCTTCGGCCGAGACCATCTCGCCATAGGGCGAGACCTTGACAATCTCCTCCTTCAGGCCGCCGCGATAGAAGTTCGGGATTTCTTCGCCGGCGGCGATCATCTTGACGAACTTCGGATACAGCGCTTCCCAGTTCCACTCGGCGCCGGTGAGGTAGGCTTTTGGCGCCAGCGGCGACTGATTGACGTGATAGCCGCATACCATCGCGCCGCGGCGCGCGGCGTTCTCGACCATGGTCTTGGGTCCGTCGACATGGCAGGTCAGGACATCGACGCCCTGGTCGATCAGGCTGTTGGTGGCTTCCGCTTCCTTGACCGGCATCGACCAGTCGCCGGTGAAGATCACTTGGGTGGTGGCTTTCGGGTTGGCGAGCTTGGCGCCGAGCGTGAAGGCATTGATGTTGCGCAGCACCTGCGGGATCGGCTTGGCGGCGACGAAGCCGAGCTTGCCGCTCTTGGTCGAGTAGCCGGCAACGATGCCGGAGATGTATTGCGCCTCGTCGATGTAGCCGAAATAGCTGCCGGCGTTCTTCGGGTCCTTGTCGGTCCACAGGCCGCCGCAATGCTCGAAGTGCAGTTTCGGAAACTTGTTCGCCATCTTGATCATGTGCGGATTGTAGTAGCCGAACGAGGTCGGAAACAGCAGCGTGGCGCCGTCGAGATTGATCATCGACTCCATCGTCTTTTCGACGGCGTCGGTCTCGGGCACCTTTTCTTCCTCGACCACCTTGAGGCCGGGCATTTTCTTCAAGGCGGCCGCGCCCTGGGCGTGGGCCTGGTTGTAGCCGTAGTCGTCACGCGACCCGACATAGATGAACCCGATCGTGGTATCGGCTGCCGATGCCGAACCGACGCCGAGCGCGCTGCCAAGCGTCAGCGCGGCGCTTCCTTGCAAGAGATGCCGTCGAGAAATCCTGCCAAAATCCATGTGCCTGCTCCCTTTGGCGGACGCACCGCCGCTATGTCAGCGGCTTCGCCTGAAGCGGCGAAGCCCGACAGGCCATGTCGCAATCTTCATGCCAGAGCCTTTTTGCTGAGCAAAATGGCATAATCCATTGAAACAAATTAGTTATTGTTCGATCTGGTTCCCGGTTTAAAACTTGTGCATAAGTCCGCAGGTCCAAATTTTAGGCGACATTTTTAGATTGTATGCAAGGGAGTTAAGCAATGCTTGACGCCGATTGCTTCCCCGCAAGTGCCGGCCCGAACCGTCCAACCCGTCATTTGCCGGCTGTTCAAGCCAGCCTAGGCTGCTACCAGTCGGAGGATTGGGCGGTCGCTCGGATCGCCGCCCGCTGGCACCGAACTTGTATCAACCCCGAGCGACGCGTTTGGCAACCGGCGCCGCCTTCGTCATTGGAAAAGCATGCGTGAGATGAAGGAGGGCACCGCCGGCCGCCAGGACTATCCCCTCGGCGATGAGATTGTCGGCCGGATCAACGAACTGGCAGCGATCTCGGAAACCCCGGGGCATCTTGCGCGGCTCTTCCTCACCAGGGAACATCGCGCCGCCGCCGATCTCATTCTGGGCTGGATGCGGTCGGCCGGAATGGACGCGCATCTCGACGCGATCGGAAACGTCTGCGGCCGCTACGAAGGCGAGCGACCGGGCCTGCCCTGCCTGATGCTGGGCTCGCATTACGACACCGTGCGCGACGCCGGCAGATGGGACGGCCCGCTCGGACTGATCACCGCGCTCTCCTGCGTCGCCAATTTGAACAAGCGAGCGCGGCGATTGCCGTTCGCCATCGAGGTGACCGGCTTCGCCGACGAGGAGGGGGTGCGCTTCGCCTCCACGCTGTTGGGCAGCCGCGCGGTCGCCGGCACGTTCGTCGAGAGCGTGCTCGGCACCAGGGATGACGCCGGCGTTTCGATGCGCGAGGCCATGGTGCAATTCGGCCTCGACCCGGAGCATATCGGCGCTGCCGCGCGCGCCCGCAGCGAACTGCTCGGCTATGTCGAGCTTCACATCGAGCAGGGGCCGGTGCTGGAAGGCCTCAACCTGCCGGTCGGCGTCGTCAGCGCGATCGCGGGCGCCACGCGGCTTGCGGCGAGCCTGACCGGCATGGCCGGCCATGCCGGCACGGTGCCGATGCTGTTGCGGCGCGACGCGCTTGCCGGGGCTGCCGAATGCATTGTCGAGATCGAGGAGTTCTGCCGTACCGACCAGGACGGGCTGGTCGGCACCGTCGGCTACATCCATGCGATGCCGGGCGCGACCAACGTCATTCCGGGAGAAGTATCCTTCACCATCGACATCCGCGCCCCCACTGACGCCCATCGCAAGCTCGCCGTCACCGATATCGTCCGGAGAATCGAGGCGATCGCCAGACGGCGAAAGCTGTCCCTGCAGATCGATGTCACCCACGAGAACCGCACCGTGCCCTGCGCGCCGTGGCTCAAGCGACAGGTGGCGGAGGCGGTCGCAAAAGAGGGCTATCGCGTGTTCGAGCTGCCGAGCGGGGCAGGGCACGACGGCATGGCGATGATCGACATCGCCGATGTCGCCATGGTGTTCGTGCGCTGCAAGGGCGGCATCAGCCATCATCCCGACGAGCACGTCGATGCAGCCGATGCCGATGCCGGGGCGCGGGTGCTGCTGCGACTGATCGAGAATTTCCGGCCGCAAGACGCCAGGCAATAGGGGCTCGGGTTCGGATCAAGCCTTCAGCGGGCCTCGGAAAAAATACGTTCGCCGACGCTTCTCGCATTGGTGCGAAAAACGATGTCCCAAAAGATCGTCGTCACGCCGAAATTGCAGTTTTCGAAACGATGATGCGTGAGGTGACGCAGCTTCGTCGGATAAAGCCAGGAATTCGGCTCGATCCGCCAGCGGTGCACGGCATAGTGGACGGTGATGAAAATCAGATAGCCCAGCAGAAGGCCGGCGAAAATCGCCGATCCGTCTTCCAGCCCGGCAATGCCAATCAGCAGTAATCCAATCGGGAGCGCAAGCAGCGGCGTGCTGAGGCTGGATCTTTCCGAGTCCGGATCGCTTGGATGATCGTGATGAAGCTGATGCAGGCGTCGGCCCACCGAATAGTGGAACGCAAAGCGGTGCACCAGATATTCCACCAGCGTCCAGGCCGCGAGGCCCGCCACGACCAGATGAAGGCGATACATGCCCGCCAGGTCGATGAACATCAGTGCGGCAAGCGGGATGGTGACGAAGTCGCCGAAATGTCGAATGCGCCGCATCAACCCGGCGGAGAAACTCGTAGTGTCGGGTACATGACTCATCAGGCCACCTCGCCAGCGCGCTAAGCCGGGCTTCTTCGCCAATCATGGACCCGCGGGCCTGAGATTGGAACAGATTTGCATGACAAATTTGCGGACGGGATTAACTCGCCGCGCGCGGGCGCGGCGAATCGCGCGTGCGGGCTTTAACCTGCGGTGACGTCGACCAGTTCCGCGCCGTCGAGCACCTGCCTTGCCTTGTCGCGATCGAGATCGCCTTCCCAGGCGGCCACCACGACGGTGGCGACGCAGTTGCCGATCAGATTGCCGAGCGCGCGCGCCATGCCGATGAACCAGTCGACCGACAGCACCAGAGCTCGTAGGGCGGATTGGAGCCCAACGGGTCCGCGCAAGGCGCGGCCCGATGACAGGCTCCGGCGTAATCCGCCGCTTCGACTTCTTCAGCTTCGAGACGAATATACCATTCTATCCTGCATGCCGTCGCGTATTCATTGACCGGAGGCACGCTGGCACGGAACGGCGGATTACGCCGGAGCCTGTCATCGGGCCGCGCCTTGCGCGGACCCGTTGGGCTCCAATCCGTCCTACGGCAACGTGTGCTGCACGCCGCGAGGCAGAAGTTACAGCGACGCTGCCATTCCGCCTGACGGGCAAATCACCGAGGTCCCGATGTCCCCATCCGACCTACTTGTTAAGTCCCTCCCGAAAAAATATTCTGCTTTTCAGAATATTCGGATTATCCTATTATCCCTCCTTGTCCCGTCCCACCAAAAAGGGGCGTATCATGATCGTCGCGAACGCGGGGCGGGATGCGGTGGACGCTGATGGCGCTTCTGACGAGGGCGCTTGAAGCGGACGGCGAAGCCGTGTGGTCCTGGCACCCCGACGCTGGTGTCAAGTTGGCGTAAAGGAGCGCTGATGACGGTGGCCAAAAAGCCCGGCGCACCGGGGAGAGCGCGGAATAAGCCGTAAACCATTGCGTGGGGAATGCCGGGTGATTCCGGTGTGACCTGACTAACGCGTGTGCGTTTTTTACTACCCATTGCACACGCGGCTATCGGGCGCATCGGGCGCCCGGCATTCCCTGCGCCCTCTGCTCAGAGAGGGCGGGAAATGAACGAATACCTCGCGCAGATCATGGGGCGAGATCGCGAAGTCGTGTCTGTAAGGGGCAAGTGACGCGGTTGTTTGAAATTATGATTGGTGTTCACGCAAACACACTTTCGGCCGGACTATCCCGCCGTCACATCCACCACCTCGGCGCCGTCGAGCACCTGCCTTGCCTTGTCGCGGTCGAGATCGCCTTCCCAGGCAGCCACCACGACGGTGGCGACGCAGTTGCCGATCAGGTTGCCGAGCGCGCGAGCCATGCCGATGAACCAGTCGACCGACAACACCAGCACCAGCCCGATCGCGGGGATCGAGGGCACCGCGTTCAACGTTGCCGCGAGGATGACGATGGCCGAGCCGGGCACGCCGTGCGCGCCCTTCGAGGTGATCAGGGACACGCCCAGGACCAGCAACAGATCGCCGAACGACAGCGGCGTGTTGGTCGCCTGCGCGATGAACACCACCGCCAGCGTCAGATAGATCGAGAACGCATCGAGGTTGAAGGAATAGCCGGTGGGGATCACGAGCCCGACCACCGAATCCTTCACGCCCAATCGCTCGAGCTTACGCATGATCTGCGGCAGCACCGCGTCGGAAGAGGCGGTCGCCAGCACGATGGTCAGTTCCTCGCGCAGATAGCTCAGGAATTTGAAGATGTTCAGGCCGGCGAGCGCCATCACGGCGCCGAGCACGCCGAGCACGAAGATCGCGACCGCGACATAGAACAGCGCCACCAGCGAGATCAACTGCTTGAGCGAACCGACGCCGTATTGACCCACCGTATAGGCCACCGCGCCGAGCACGCCGAGCGGCGCCACGCGCACGATCAGCCCCATGGTGCGGAACAGCACGGTCGATACCGCGTCGATCAGCGAGGTGATCTTTTCGCCCTTCTCGCCGCCGACCAGCGCGAGGCTGGTGCCGAACAGGATCGCGAAGAACAGCACCTGCAGCACGTCGTTGCGCGACAGCGCGTCGAACGAGGTGGTCGGAATAATGTTCATCAGGAAGCTGCCGATGCCGCCGCCCTTAAGCTTGTGCGCATTGTCGGCGTAGTTGGTGAGCGCCTTGGCGTCGAGCGTCGACGGATCGATGTTCATGCCATGGCCGGGGCCGAACAGATAGGCAAGCAAAAGCCCCACGATCAGCGCCACCGTGGTCATTACCTCGAAATACACCAGCGCCTTGACGCCGACCCGGCCGACCTTTTTGAGGTCGCCGGCGCCGGCAATGCCATGCACGACCACGCAGAACACGATCGGCGCCACGATCATGGAAATCAATTTGAGGAAGGCGTCGCTGAAGATCTTCAGGCTGACGGCAAAATCGGGAACCGCCATCCCGAGCACGATTCCCAAGAGCAGCGCCGTCAGGACCTGAACAAACAACGACGTGTACAGCGGCTTTCGCGCCGGCGCCGTTGCAGTGGTGGTAATGGTCGCCATCTAACGCTCCCCCTCGGTTCAAGACGTCCTGGGCTAAAAAACTAGCAACAAGTGTGCCAGCGACTGCTCCGCGGCCTCGAACCGGTGGGGTCGCCGTTACAGAACGTGCTGAAATGCAAGGCGTTTTGCAATCCTCTTGGCATACCGTTTGCTTTAAATTTGACGGGGTGTCGGGCTTGCCGCAGATTTGACGCGTCGCAAGAATGACATTCGCCACGGGCCGCATGAGAGGCCTCTGGCGTCGAATTTCAAACAAGGGGAGTATCTCCAATGCCGACAAATCTTACGCGCCGCCAAGCGCTTGTACTTCCCGCCGGGCTCGCTCTGGGCAGCCTCGTCGGTCACCCCGCAAGTGCAGCCGACCCGGTCAAGATCGGATTGGTCGCCGCCCTTTCCGGGCAGTCCGCGAAGTCAGGCGAGGGCATCACCCGCGGGCTCACGATTGCGATCGACGAAATCAACGCCAAGGGCGGGGTTTTGGGCGGACGAATGCTGGAACTCGTCCGCCGCGACGACGAGTCGAACCCTGGCAAAGGCCAGACCGCGGCGCGGGAGCTGATCGACAAGGAGGGTTGCGCCATTCTGTTTGGCGGAATCGACAGCCCGGTGTCGCTGGCGATCGTGCCGGTGGTGAACGCGGCGCAGGTGCCGTTCATGGGCGTATGGGCCGCGGCGACCAATATCACCCGCAACGGCGCCAACCCAAACTACGTGTTTCGCGTCTCCGCCGTCGACGTTCTGGTCGACCGCGCATTGATCAAACATGCCATGACCTCTTTCAGCGCCAAGAAGCCGGGCCTGATGCTGGTCAACAACGGCTGGGGCGAATCCAATCTGGCGGGCCTGACCGCGGCCGCTGCCGCCGCAGGCATTACGCTCGCGGGCGCGGAAAAATTCGAGGACAAGGATGTCGACATGACGCCGCAACTGCAGCGGCTGCGGGAGGCCGGCGCTGACACGGTGATCCTGGTCGGCAATGCCGCGCCGGGCGCGCAGGTGGTGAAATCGCTGCAGAAGTCCGCATGGACGGTGCCGGTGGTTTCGCATTGGGGCATCTCGGGCGGGCGTTTCCCGGAACTCGCGGGATCCTGGGCGGGCAAGGTGCATTTCGTCCAGACCTACAGCTTCTTCGGACCGCAAAACGAGGTCGGCAAGCGCGTGCTCGCAGCGCTGATGGCGAAATATCCCGACATCAAAGGTCCAGGCGATGTCACCCCGCCGGTCGGCGTCGCCAATGCCTATGACGCGATGCAGTTGACCGCGCTGGCGATGGCGAAAGCCGGTTCGACCGAAGGTCCCAAACTGCGCGAGGGCTTCCTCGGCATCGAAAGCCATCAAGGGTTGATCAAGAGCTATACAAAACCGTTCACGGACGAGAACCACGACGCGCTGAGCGAGAACGATTACGTGATGGTCCGCTACAACGGAGATCAGATCGAGCCCATCACGGGCTGAGCGATGCTGGCGACCGCACTTGTCTCCGGGCTCAGCCTCGGCAGCATCTACGGCTTGATCGCGCTTGGTTTCACGCTGACATTTGCCGTCTCCGGCACGGTGAACTTTGCGCAGGGGTCGTCGGTGATGCTCGGGGCCGTGCTCTGTCACGCCCTTACCGTCGGAATGCGCTTGCCCATGGTTGCCGCGGTACCCGCGGCGCTGTTGGTTTGTGCAATCTGGGGACTGGTTGTCGAGCGGATCGCGGTTCGGCCGTTCGTCGCGCGCGGCACCAATTCGTGGCTGATGGCAACCGTGGCGCTCGGCATCGTGCTCGACAATGTCGTCATGGCGCTGTTCGGCAAGGAGCCGCGCGCTCTGCCGTCCGCGCTGGCGGACGATCCCTGGGTGATCGGAAACGTCGGCATCTTCCCGTTGCAGGTTTTGATACCGGCGATCGGGCTGGGCTTGGCGCTAGTGGTCCATCTCGGCATGCACCGCACCGGGCTTGGGCTAAAACTGCGCGCTGCGGTCGAAAACCCGGATGCCGCGCGGCTGATGAGCATCGACGTGACGTTGCTGATTGCCCTGACTTACGCCGTTGCCGCCCTTCTTGCGGGAATTGGCGGCATCCTGATCGCGCCGCTGTACAACGTCGCCTATGACATGGGGACCTTGTTCGGCATCAAGGCCTTTGCCGTCGCCATCCTTGGCGGTCTCACCAATCCCTGGGGAGTCGTGATCGCGGGCCTTGCCTACGGACTGGTGGAAGCCTGTGCCACGACCTGGCTCGGATCCAGCAGCACCCAGATCGTGACGTTCACGGCCGTGATCGCGGCGCTGGCTCTGGCGCCGTCCGGATTGTTCGGTGGTCGGACCAGGGTGCGTGTATGAAAATCATCGCCATCCTGCTTGCCGCGGTGCTGGCCGGCGCCGCCGTCGCGGTTTGTCTGTTGGCGCCGGGCTACTACGCCTATCTGTTGGGAACGCTGGCGACCACCGCGCTGGTCGGTGTCGGCTTGAATGTGCTGCTCGGACTGTCCGGTGAAGTATCGCTCGGCCAGGGCGGGTTCCTGGCGCTCGGCGCCTACGCGGTCGGAATTCTCACGACCAAGGCCGGCGTTGGTTTCTGGGAAGCCTTGCCGCTCGCCGTGCTGCTGGTCGCCGCGATTTCGGCGTTGCTCTCGATCCCGGCGCTTCGCGTCACCGGTCCCTATCTCGCAATGGTCACCATCGCGTTCGGCTTCATCGTCGAGTCCGTCTCGACGGAGTGGCGGGATCTGACTGGCGGCGCCAGCGGTCTTGTCGGCATTCCCGCACCCTTTGGCACCGGTGGCACGGCACTGCTGGCTTGCGCTCTCTGCGCGCTTGCTCTCGCGGCGTTTCATTTCTTCGCGCGCAGCCCGCTTGGTCTGGCGATGCAGGCTACGGCTTCGGCGCCAGCAGCGGCGCGGAGCGTCGGCATCGCCGCGCTGCCGGTGCGCACGGCGGCCTTTGTGTTGGCCGCAGCTGCGGCGGGTCTTGCCGGCGGATTACAGGCGGCGCTGACCGGCTTCATCGCCCCAAGCTCGTTTCCGTTCTCGCAGTCGATCCTGTTTCTCCTCGTCGTGGTGGTCGGCGGTGCCGGCCGCACGCTTGGCCCCCTGGTCGGGGCGGCGGTTGTCGTGCTGCTGCCGGAGGTGCTCGCCGGCCTCGCGGAATACCGCCTGCTGGTGTTCGGAGCGGGGTTGCTGATCGTGCTTTGGGTCGCCCCGGGCGGAATTGCGGGTGCCATTGCCGGCCTGTTGACGCCGCGAAAATCCGTTGCCGATGGGCAAGCGAATATCGAGATAGCGCTTGCCCATATCGCGCGCAGCAGTGGCGGTCTGTTCGCTGAGGGCGTTCGTGTCGCGTTCGGTGGGGTCGTTGCCGTGGCGGGTGTCGATCTGACCGCGCCGCCCGGCCGG
>JGI12635J15846_10001535_pt1 | contig 20205 bp, 17 predicted proteins | sample BlaSpr_A8_OM2_M2_FD_15846 | JGI IMG/M metagenome (IMG submission 15846) | reverse complement strand
GACTCCGGGTAGCTCTGCGCCTGAGGATAATTCAGCGGCGGCGGTTCTGTCGGAAACGCAAACCGATAGCGTTCTTTGAACGCCGCGATGTCATCGACACTTTCCTTGCCCGTGTCGCTGATCTCCAGGAGATCCGTTTCCAACAGGGAAATGCCATCGGACAAAAATTCCGTTAGCGGACCATGCAGGTCGTCGCCGAGCGGTGCGTTCAGTGCGTACTGAAAGACGTGGGCGAGCTTTGCCCCGATTTCCGAAAACCGCGGGAATCCATAGCTCGCCGAAGTCCCACTCAGCGTATGCGCTGAGATATACAGCCGCTCAAGATCCTCCCGGCGTGGCGAAATCTCCTGCAACACGCTGACGTACTCCCGCAAATACTGCAGGTGCTCCGCCGCTTCCTGGAGGAACATCTCGACGGCTTCGCGGTCCGGCATGCTCACGCGCGTCCCTCCGCCACGAGTTCCGGTTTCTGCAGTTCTTCCGCCGTGGGCTTCCTGTAAAGAATGCAGTCATTCAGCACGATGGCTTGAAACTTCACGGGCATCTTCGAAATCGATTCGGAATGGCCAAGGAACAAGTAACCGCCAGGTTCCAGCGTGTCGTAAAACCGCTGGACCAGAGTGCGCCGGCGATCCTCGGAGAAATAGATCAAGACGTTCATGCAGAAAATCATGTCCATTCGCCCGACATAGACGGCTGACGCCAGATTCATCTGCGCAAACGTGACCAGCTTGCGCACCCGCGGTTTCACCTGATGGCCGCCATGCGCCGGTGTGAAGTGTGCCGCCAATTGCTCCGGACTGACGCTGCCGAGGCTTCGCCCTGAGTAGACCGCGCGCTCCGCGAGCTTCAGAGCATGCCGGCCCACGTCGGTGGCGAGAATTTCCACGTTCCACGAATCAGAAAAAGAAAGCGAATCGGCGATGGTAATCGCGATGGAGTAGGGTTCCTCGCCGGTAGAGCAACCCGCGCTCCAGATACGAAGAGTACGCGGATTCTTCCAGAATTTTTTCACGTGCAATTCAGGCAAGACGCGTTTTTCGAACGCCTGATATACGCTCGGATAGCGGAAGAAGCTCGTCTCTTGCGTCAATAGGCCCTCGAGCAGGGCCTCGTAATCGACATTCGATTTGCGTATCGCCCGCAGCAAATCCGTCCCGCGATCCAAGCCTTTGGCGCGCAAGTGTTCCTTCACGCGCATCGAGAAAAACCGCTCGCGCGATTCATCGAAGCAAATACCCGTCCGCTCTTCGATCAGCATGCGGATCTCGCTCAATTCATGTTCACTAAGACCGTGCGCCGGTCCCTGCCGTTCGCTCATTACCGTCCCGCTTTTGCTCTGGTCTCTTGCCCTAGCCGAGAATCATTGCTNACCGCAGAGCGCCGGCTGGGACGGGCCGCTCGGAATCTTCCAAAGCATTGCCAGACTTCGACGTAGCGCGGAACTGCGCCAGCGCTTCGTTCAACTGGTCGGAAAGCTTCACGAGCTGGCTGACTGTGGCGACAGTTCCTCGCGTGCCCTGTGAGGTCTGGCGAGTAATGCTCGAAATAATCTGCATCGCGTGCGCCACACCTTCCGTGCCGCGTACTTGTTGTTTGGAGGCCAGCGAAATTTCCTGAACTAATTCCGCAGACTGCCGCACCACGTTGGAAATGGCGTCCAGTGCGCGTCCGGCTTGATCGGCCAGCGTCGCTCCGCCTTCCACTTCCTTTGTGCCTTCTTCCATGACCACCACTGCTTCGTTCGTCTCCGCCTGAATGGCCTTGATGAGCGCCGCGATATCCTTCGTCGCGCTCCGGCTATGTTCGGCGAGCTTGCGAACCTCGTCCGCGACAACTGCGAAACCCCGTCCCGCTTCGCCTGCGCGAGCAGCCTCAATGGCCGCGTTCAGAGCGAGCAGGTTCGTTTGTTCCGTGATGTCGTTGATGACGTTGATGATTTCCGAAATTTCAAGAGAGCGGTCGCCCAACGACTTGATTTTCTTTGCGGTTGCCTGCACCGAAGCTCGAATGCGCTGCATTCCTTCTAGCGTGTCGCGAACGGCTCGGTTGCCCTGCTCGGCGGCGTCCAGCGCGCGGCGTGCCGCTTCCGCGCTGGCTTCCGCGTTGTTGGAGACCTGCTTCATCGAAACCGTCAGTTCTTCCACCGCGCTCGACGTATTAGTGATTTCCTGATCCTGCTGCGTTGCGCCAGCCTGCATCTCATCCGCGGCCACAAGAATGTTGTTCGAGCACGCGGTGACTTCCATAGCTGCTTTGCGTACGCGCTCAAGAACCTTCGTGAAGTTGTCGAGCATGTAGTTGATCGAGTCCGCGACGTTGCCCAACGCGTCGTTGGTGACCTTCCCACGCAAGGTCAAGTCGCCACGCGCGACCTGGTTGATAACCGTCAACAGTTCCGTGATGCTGCGCTGCAAAGCATCGTTCGCATCCTGGTTGCTCGTCGCTTTGGACACCTTTGCCACCGCGCGATTCAAATTCTCCGCGATATAGCCAAGTTCGTCGCCCGTGTTAACCTCCACGCGCGCACGCGGATCGCCCGCGGCGATGCGCTCGGAAAATTGCGCGAGCTCTTGCACCGGCGTCAACAGCTTGCTTCCCAACCGCCATGCCATGAAGATGGCCATGCCGAGCGCCAGCAGCACCGCCAGCATTACGGAGCCGCTCGCCCCGCTAGGCAGCGAGCCAAAGTCGAACAGGGACGCTCCGCCAGATTGCCGTCCAGCGCTGTAAGCCAGGCCAAGCACGGCGAAAAGAATGACGCCATTCGCTAGCACCAGCGTCCAAATTGTGGAACTCAATCGCGATTTCATGCCTTCCTCCAAATCCCTACTGCTGTGCCCCTATCCGCACGCGGCGGGGTACGCATAAACTCAAATGCTGGGTCCCGGAAAAACCTCGAGCATTCTCCTCAGGTCGATGATCAACGCTAACCGGTCGTCGTGCCGGAGCATGCCGATACAATGCGGCACATTTTCCGGAGCTTGTTCCAGCAAATCTTCTTCATTCACCGAATAAGTCCCGATCACTTCGTCCGCCGCAATGCCGATTCGCAAATCGTCATGAGTACCCTCGCCTCGGAGCGATGCAACCACCACATGCTTCGGCAGCAGCCCTGGCCGGCGCCCTTCCGTAATAGCGATATCGATCAGCGGCACAATAGCCCCGCGCAAATTAAAAATACCCGCCAGGTACGCCGGGCCGAGAGGCAGCTTCGTCAGCAGCGGCCAATCTAAAACTTCCTCGACATCCAGTACCGGCAAGCAAAACCGTTCGCGTCCGCTCCGAAAAACACAGTACTGCGATTCCGGCAGCCGCTCTTCCATCGGCCCGAGAGCCTCAAGCAGGTCGTCCGCATCCGCAGGAAGCGGCGCCAGGTGAAAGTCTTCGCTCATCGCCGAATCATCCTCACAAAGTCCTCTATGCAAATCGCCGTACGGCGCGCAGCAACTCTTCCCGCGTAAACGGCTTGGTCACATACCCGTCCGCGCCTTGCTGCTGGCCCCAAAATCTGTCGCTTTCCGTGTTCTTCGACGTCACCAAAATCACCGGTATAGCGTTGTAGTCCACGTGATTCTTCAATTCCCGGCAAACCTGAAAGCCATTCCGCTTCGGCATCACGACATCCAGCAAAATCACACTGGGCCGCTCAAGTGCAATCGCTTCCTCGACTCGTTCTGGGTCGTTGATACCCACCAGCCGGTAGCCTTCGTGCTCAAGAAAGCCCTGGATCAGCTTCACTTGCGAGGGCGAGTCATCGACGATGAGTACTTTTTTCAGCAGCATCGACATCACCCCATATTTCTCCGCAGACCAGAGGTGCACGTCAGCAGCCAGCCTGCAAATTCCCTGAGCGAGGATGTCTATCTGATATAAGAGCTTGATTTTGAGTGATTTACAGGTTTACAAAGACCACTCAGCGGCGAGATCCAGGGGACGCCGGCTCTGTTTCCGTCTCAGCTTGAGATGCATTCTCAGCTTCCCTCATCTCGCTCGACAGCGATGAGAATCTCTGCATGACCTCGTTTATCCGCAACGCCATGCTATGAATCGTCTTAATCTGCGCGAGGGACTGCGAAGACAGCTGGCCCGGCTCCAGAAGCAATAGTTCGGCGTTCCCCAGCATGGATGTAAGCGCATTATTGACACTGTGCTTCATGTCCATCATGTAGCGGCCCAGAGTGGCTTGATGTTCGTTCTTCGCCGCTCGCCGCTCTGCTTGTTTGGAGAGCCGCAGGGCCTCTGCTCGGCGCAACGATTCACCGGCGACAAGCAAGAGCGTTTGCGCCCAATCTTCCCGTAATGGAATGTGAACCAGCCGAGGGTACCGCGTTCGCAATTGCCCAAGCTCGCGCGATTCCGCGGGCACACATAGAATTACTGCGGCAGCCGGCTCCAAGGACTGCAAGATGCCTGGGAGTTTGCTTTCGAGGACTGGCCCAACCACCACGAGATCGTGCGGGGTCGCTTCATGATCTTTCCAGAGATCACTGCTAAGGACGGTAATGCCCGGCGCGTGCCGCTCGGCTTGCCAACAGGCCGTCAAGAGCCGCGCAAATTCCGGCTCGTCACTCAGAATCAGTACGCTAGCGTTTCGCACAGAGCAGCAGCCCCCCGGGTAATCGCCCGTTCCTATCTCAAAATATTCTGTCCATTTAGAACTTTTCGGCTTCGTCCAGCGCCGTCAGTAATCTTTTCGTACTGATGCCCAGGTTCACAGCCGCTTCCGTGTCCTTCGCCTGTTTCGCGATGTCCACACGCTCCTGCAGCCGCGAGACCTCTATTCGCGCTATCGACAGCGCCTTGTCCATCGATGTCGCGTTTCCCGTTTCCTTCGCGGATTCGACCGCCGCCGTCACCATCGCTCGCGCGACGACTGCGCGGCGCAGATCCTCTGCCGACGGTCCATCCTCGCTCACGAATGCCGTTACTTCCCACGAAGACAGCAATATCCGCGCTGCGCCGATCTTCACTGTGGTCATGGAACGCCCTCGGGTCGGCGGCGTGGCGATCAACTGTTCCCATATCTTCTCCAGACANGTTTCAAAATCGAGCGCCGCGGGAGCAGCAGGCTTAGCTGCACCCTCAACAGCGGATTTCTCCGCGCCTCTGGAGTTCGTTTCTCCTGCTGCAGCGTCACGCCCCGACTTGCTAGCTGGCTCAATGCCGCGCGGACTCGTGATTTTCTCCGAACCAGCAGCACTTTGAGGAGCCTTCGGCGCGATCTTTTCCAAAGCGCGTTCTACGTCCGTGCGCAGGCCCAGCAGCTTTTCAAACGTCTGATTCACCGAGCGTTCCGTGTATTCCTTCTGAAAGGGCTGTTTCCATTCATCCGCAACGTCTCGAATTTTTGCGAGAGGCTCCTCGGCGGAAAGCCCGAAGTGGTGACAATCGATAATCCGGACTCCAGCCGTTTCCAGCTGTGACAGTCCCGAACGGATCGCAATCAAGTCGGCATGCATCAGCTCGATAAACGTGCGCCGCAAAAGAAAATTGAACCGCACGAAGGCCAGCAAAGCCGCTGGATCATAAAACATCCCGCCCGCGGTCTCTTTCACTTTACGGCCCTGCTCGATGAAATTCGTCTTCAGGATTTCACGAAGGCTGCGGAGAGTTCGCAGCTTCTCGATCATCTGCTCGAGCGGCTCGCACCACTCGAGGGTTGAGTCGTCGACATCCCCCAGGACCTGTTTCATGACGTGCGCGACGTCGAAAAGCTCGATCTGTTTGTGGTAAATCTTCGCGGGAGCGCAGAGAGCAAAGTACTGCACCAGCAGGAAATCGACCTTGTCGCGGTCCACGTTAGTCTTCGAGGATTTTTGCAGATGACGGTGGATGAGTGCGCACAAACTGGTTTCGTTTGCGTTCAGCGTCGTCGTCTGCAGCAGTTTGCGCAATTCGTGCACAGCGACGCGCTGGTCCATCTCGTCCAGCCAGGCTTCCACCTCGTCAAACAGTTCGAGGTCTGGCTTTTCCGGCAGATTCCTTTTCTCTTGTGCGAAGGGAATCTCCATTTCGAGCTGCTTCCCCAGAGCCAGATAAATTGGGAATACCGAGCGATCTTCACCCCACTTCGCCTGCCGCGAGTTCGCGGGTTTTATCGGGGGTGGGATACGGAGCGTTGAAGTCGTCTTGTTCACGGCTGTGTCACCCACGCGCAGGGCCCCTGTAAGAACCGGACGGCCACCGCCTTACGTCCTTCGTGATACTGCACGGCAATGACTTTCGCATCGGCCGTGCAGCCGTTCCGATCTCGTTCAATTCGTAGCCGATCGTCGAACTCGAGCGGCAAACTCGAGAGAAATACCGCGTGTTCTGAGCTGCCGAACTCCACCAAAGTCGCCTCCCGCAAACTCGTGCTCCCACCCCGCAGTGCGGTGATCCGCACTGGCACTCGAACGGGAGTAGCGCGCGGAAAGAAACGAGCCAATCGCCCCGCGCATCCTTGCTCGTTCGGGGTGAGCGTCAATTCGCTGGATCGTCCCACGTCGCCTCTCAACTAGCCGGAGCACTGCAGCACTAAAGATCGTGCCTTCGTTGCGTTCTGGCACACGCACTTCCGCAATGGGACACAACGTCCCCGCGATAGAGATGCACGCTGCACGCCAAAGAATTGGAAAGGTGTGTGGCCCAGATAATGAAGAAAGGGAAAGGCTTAGAGTTTTCCCGTAGATCTTGTGTGGCTCACGCGTCTCACGCTGAAACGCTGTCGTCTCAGCACGACGCTGCTTTCGCGTCTGGCGCGCCTGCTTGAGACTTCATTCGACCTGCTGCGCGGTCTCTTCGGAGGCGTCTTCCGCCTCCCCTGGGCCCGTCCTGAGCGGGATGTTGTAGCGCTTCAGCTTGCGATATAACGTCGCCCGGCTGATCCCCAGCATCCGCCCCGCCATCGCTTTGTCACCGTTGGCCTGCTCAAACACGCGCAGGATGGTCATTTTCTCCATTTCTGCGAGCGCCGTTGTCGAAAGGGACGCCGCATCTTGCAGCGTGCTGCCTGAAGAACCCGCTTGCTCGCTGCGAATCGACGGCGGGAGGTCGCTCACGTCGATCACTCGCCGGTCTCCCAACGTAATCGCTCGCGCTATACAGTTTTCCAGTTCGCGGATATTTCCCGGCCACTCGTAGTTCAACAGACTATTCATTGCCGCGGTCGTCACTTGCAGGTGCGTTTCCGGTGCATAGCGGTCCAGGAAGTGATGTACCAGCATGGGAATGTCCGACCGGCGGTCGCGCAATGCCGGCAAATGCACGGTCACCACATTCAGCCGGAAATAGAGGTCCTTGCGAAAGGTCCCCTCACGATAGGCCGCCTCCAGGTCGCGGTTCGTCGCCGCGATGACGCGCACATCCACATGCACCTTTTCATTGCTACCGACGGGCCGAACTTCTTTCTCTTGCAGAACTCGCAAGAGCTTGGCCTGCATCTCCAGGGGCAGTTCACCGATCTCATCCAAAAAGATTGTTCCGCCGTTGGCCGCCTGGAAGAGCCCCGCCTTGGTTTTTATGGCGCCCGTGAACGCGCCTTTTTCGTATCCGAAGAGCTCACTCTCCATCAATGTCGGCACCAGCGAACCGCAATCCACAGCGACAAACGGTGTCTGCGCCAACGCCCCGCGGAAATGAATCGCCCGCGCAACAAGCTCCTTGCCTGTCCCGCTCTCGCCAGATACCAGCACGGGCGTGCGCGTATCCTTCAGCCGCGAGACCATCCGCAAAACATCTTGAATGTTCGCCGAAGTACCGATGATTCCATCGAGATTGGCTTCCGTACTGACGCGCTCGCGCAAAAACTCGTTATCCGTGACCAGCCGGACCTTTTCGGCCATGCGCTGCAGCAGCAGCCGCATCTTTTCTACGCGAAAGGGCTTCTCGATGTAGTCGTACGCGCCCAGTTTCATCGCATCAACCGCGGATTCGATCGACCCATGCCCGGTCATGATCGCGATTTCCGCCCGCGGCAGAATCATTTTCGCCTGCTTCAAAAGCTCGACGCCGGAAAGTGTCGGCAGCTTCAGGTCGGTCAGGATGAGGTCCGGAACATCGGCGTCTAGTTTTGCCAGGGCCGCCTCAGCACTTTCCGCTTCCGTGCAGGAATATCCCAAGGTATTTCCGATGGTCATGCAAAGCTTGCGGATGCTCTGCTCGTCATCGACAACCAGCAATCGAACTTTTAAATCGTCACTCATGGTTTCCCAAACGTTTTCTCCACAATGGATATTAATTGGTGTACACGGAACGGCTTCTCGATGCAAGGCGTCCCGCTGCGCGCCAGCAGCGCCTGTGTCTCACTATTTGCCGTATCCCCGCTGATCAGAATAATCTTGGACCCAAGCTCGGGCCGGTTTTTCTGAATCCAGTCGTGAACTTCCGCGCCGTTTACCGCTCCCGGCATTCGGATGTCGGAAATCACGCCGCTATACTGCCCGCTGGCGAGGTGCTTCAAACCCTCCGCCCCGGAGGACGCGTTCACCACGGAATACCCTTTCCTCTCGAGCGCTGCCTTTAGAAAAGCAATCACAGACGGCTCGTCTTCAATCAATAGAATCGGCGCAGTCTGGCCAACCGCCGCTTCCAAAGTCATCGTCCAGCCTCTTTCGCGGCCATGGCAGGCAGCTCCGCGGCCAGCGGAATCCGGACGACAAACGTGCTCCCGCCGCTTTCCGCGTTGTTCCAGCACTGAATCTCGCCGCCGTGCGCGCGCACAATCCCGTAGCAAATACTCAGTCCAAGCCCCGTACCCTTGCCGGGTTGTTTCGTCGTGTAGAACGGGTCAAAAATATGCTGAGGGTCGGCGATGCCCGTGCCGTTGTCGGTGACCACGACTTGTACGCTATTGCCAGCCCGTTCCGTTCGAATCTCAATGCGTCCCCGCCGCCCCGTTTCTTGGACCGCGTCGTAAGCATTATTGAGAATATTCAGGAACACCTGTTGAAGTTGCTGTGCGTCCCCAAGCGCAGGTTCCAGCGTCTCGTCGAATTTCTCGCTGACCTCTACTCCATGGCTCGCAAAATCATAGCTGCGTAGCTTGATCGTCTGCCGCAGTACGGTATTCACCTGGACGGGCTCGCGCTGCACGGGTCGCTGCCTCGCGAAACTTAGCAAATCCTGCACAATATCCTTCGTTCTCTGCGTTTCTTGCAAAATTATCTGCAAATCTTCCCGCGCCGAAACCGGCACATCCGGATTCTCCAGCAATAGGTCCGTAAATCCCAGAATCGCGGCTAGAGGATTGTTCACCTCGTGCGCCACGCCGGAAACCAATCGCCCAATCGTAGCCATTCGCTCCGAGTGCGCCAGCTTCGCCTGTAGCAGGACGGCATCCGTAATGTCTGTCATCACCACGACCAGATTGTTCACCGCACTCTGTTCGTCGCGCATCGGGCTGAGACTGATGGAAAAGTGCCCCATCGTTTCATCGCTTCGCCTGACCTGCAATTCGAGGTTCTCCACCTGGTGTCCGTTTGCCGTGGTCTCCAGGGCTGCTTCGAAGTCCTTCCGGTGAGAAGGTTCCACCCAATCAACAAGCCGGTGCCCGATCAACTCATTTTCCCGGTACCCGGCTTCGTAACAGCGCCGGTTGGCGTAGCTAATCAGGCCCGCCGTATCCAGCACCAGAATCATGCTCTGCGTGGTATTCAGAATCTTCTGGTTGAAGTCGCGCTCGCGCTGCAACTGCGATTGAAACGATTTTTGCTCCGTCACATCGAGCATCAACCCGCGAATCTGTGCGATGCGCCCCTGCACGTCACGGACCGCCGTAATGTTCTGAAGCGTGTGGAGCAGCGCCCCATCCTTGCGCCTCAGCGTCTCTTCATAGTTTCGCAACACGCCGCGCTCCGCCAGCGCCTGCAAGAACCGTTCGCGCGCCGCCGGTGCGGGATAAAGGTGCGGGCTTACATCCGACCGCAGCATTTCCTCTCGCGAACCATAGCCCAGCATCCGCACCATCGCGTCGTTCACGTCCAGGAATCGCCCGTCAGGCGTCGCGAAGAACAGTCCTTCTTGAATACTGTCGAACAGTTCGCGGTACTTCCGTTCCGCCTCGCGCCGGTCGGTAATGTCCTTCAGAACGTGGATCGTTCGCGTATCGTCTTCCACAACCCCCGGCGCTCTCGATGTCGACACCAGAAAAATGCGCTCCGCCGATGCCGCGACGTACTCCTCCCGCGGCCTCTGCGTATCGCGGCAAAAAGGGCAGGGAAGATCGCTCCCGGTTTCCGCGATTTGCCGCAGCCCGCTCATCGCCTCGCCAACCAGAGCTACCGGTGGCACCCCGAGATGCGATGCCAGCGATCGGTTCGTGCGCAAGATTTTCCACGCGCGGTCGTGCACCACGATGTAATCGCTGATCGCGTCTATATCTTCGACCCATTGCCGTTTCGACTTTTCCAGCTGCGAAAACCGCCGAAAATTTTCCAACGACAAGGCCGCGTGGCTCGCCAAAGCGTGCAGCAACTTTTTCTCTTTGGCGTCAAGACTCTTTCGCGCCCGCAAGAGGCACAACATGCCCAGCCGTTCTCCATCGCTTGCGCTCACTGGCACGAAGACCGCGCTCATCGCTGCGGCGCCGTCTTCCGTCGGCCCAGTCTCCCCAGCCGGCAGCGCCCGAACAACTGCGGCAACACGATTTTCGCGAGCGGAAGAAATGAACCAGCTCTTCAGCGCGCCGCTCACGGCCTTCTCATTCTCGCCGGCGGAATACAGATCAGTTTCTCGCCCGCGAAGCACAGCCACTCCGCCCCAAGTCGCGTTCAGCATCCGCACAACGCGCCCAGCAAACCGCTCGAGAAACTCCGGGAGCTGGCGCGACTGTGCGGCATCAACAGCCAACTCCATCAGTTCTTCGGCTTGTTTGGAAGAGCGAGGCACGGGAGCAGCCTTATTTAACCGAGTGGTTAAATGCCGAGGCCGGGTAGGTTTCATTTCTCGCATCACGGGATGGGGGTGGACGCGCGTCTCAATTTGAACTCAGTCGTTCCTTACCACCCTAGCGAGTCATCTCATTCTGAGTCAATCGCCGTTATCATTCCCGTTGCCGAATCGTCTACTGTCGCTCGGCCTTCCTCATCGACATCGTCTCAGCATGAGACCTACGCACCAGGAATCACGCTCGCTGAGACAAGCCGCGTCTCTTGCAGCCTCTCGCTACTTCCCCAGAAAAACGTTCTACCTCCTCATTCTAAGCGACTTGCCGCTCTCCGAACCCTCCGGCTCTCTGCCTCGCGCAGCGTTCCCACCTTGGCACCCGACGTGCCTTCTCCAAGGCGGGGTTCTCCATTCTTGAGAGGGGTGGTGTCGATGAGATCCGAATGGAAGTGGTTGGTGCGCGGAGCCGCCACGGCTGCAATCGGTGTTTGTTTGGGAACCGGCAGCTTTGGGCAGTCTGCCTCGACCGACGAGGGAAAGCGCAAGGTCAAGTCCAAGGTCGCTCCCGCTTATCCAGAGCTGGCCAAGCGCATGAGCGTTTCCGGCAAGGTGAAGATCGAGGTAGTCATAACGCCGGACGGCCGCGTCAAGAGCACCCGCGTGATTGGCGGTCATCCGCTGCTTGTTCAGGCCTGCCAGGATGCGGTGAAAGAATGGAAATTTGCGGCTGCGCCGGAAGAAACCACGCAAATCGTCGAATTTGAGTTCAGCGCCGCGGGGAACTAGGGCAATCGCAGAAAACGGCAGGAGCGGTTTACAGCAAACCGCCTCGCCGGGGTGAGTGGAGGCATTTTGCAATGACGATCGGGAAAAGGCTTTACTTAGGTTTTGGCGTGATTCTGGGTATTTTGGGACTACTGTTTATCGTTAACATCGTGGCTGGCTTTAGGGAACAGTCCGCCCGCAAAGACGCGACGGCGGCGCTCGAAAACGTTCGCACCATTGAAGCGGTGCGTTACCAGATCATGTTGAATCGCCACAACATGGACAATTTTCTCTTGAGCGGCGACCCCCGCGACGAAGAAAAAGTTAACAAAGGCTTCGGCGACATCAACGATCTGATTAAGCGCGGTGAATCGCAGACGTCCAGCGACAGCGTCAAGACGGCCCTCATTCAAGTCGAGAGCACCGAAGCCAGCTGGGCCGACAATTTTGCCAAACCGCTACTTGCCAAGCGCCATCAGGTGGACTCCGGTGACGCTACGGTATCCGACCTTCAAATCTTCTATTTGCAGAAGGACCCGGCTTCCTGGTTGACAAAATCATCTGCGGTTCTGGACCAGACTAGCTCCGACATCACCAAGTCCCTAGATGCAACTGCTGCTTCCGCAGCACGCGCCAGTTCCATTAGTACCGGAGTAACCACCTTCGGGACATTTGCCGCCCTGCTCTTCGGCATTGGCGCTGCATACAAGACCGCCAAGTCCATTAGCGAGCCGCTGACGCACCTCATCACCGTGGCACGCGAAATTGGCGATTCCGGCGACCTCGATCAGAACATCGACATCCATCGCAACGACGAAATCGGCGCTCTAGCGACAACTTTCAATAATATGGTCGCCTACCTGAAAGAAATGGCCAGCGTTTCCATGGCCGTCGCTGAAGGCGACCTCAGCGTGGAAGTTGTGCCTCGCTCCAAACGCGACACCCTCGGCAATGCTTTCCTTCGCATGTCCCATGGTCTCCAGGAACTTGTCCGCACGACGCGCGATTCCGCTGGCCAGGTTTCCGCTGGCTCCAACCAGGTTGCCGGGGCGGCCGACGAATCTGCAAAGGTGAGTGTCCAAGCCTCCTCCGCCATTGAAGAAGTCACCAGCACGATGCACGAGATGAGCATCAACGTGCAAAACGTCGTGAAGAACACGCAAGTACAAGCTTCCAGCGTCGCGGAAACTTCCGCTTCCATCGATCAGATGGTCACTTCGATCCAGCGCGTCGCGGACACCGCAAAAGTCCTTCTCGACATCGCCAATCGTTCCCGCGAAGAAGTCGTCACCGGCATCCAGACCATGGAAAAAGCCACCGACGGACTGAACCGTACGAACAAAGCCATTCAATCCTCCGCGGAAATCATCAACATTCTCGGCCACCGCGCCGACGACATCGGCAAAATCATCGAAGTGATTGATGACCTCGCGGAGCAAACCAATCTGCTTGCGTTAAACGCCGCCATCGAAGCGGCCCGCGCCGGCGAGCACGGTTTGGGTTTTGCCGTCGTCGCCGACGAAGTTCGCAAACTTGCCGAAAAATCAACGCAATCCACCAAGGAAATCGCCGACCTCATTCAAAGCATCCAGCGCGAAGCGCGCCAGGCCGTCGAAAACATGGAGCGCAGCACGCGCATCGTCGAAGAAGGTCTGAGCCTCGGCAACGAGCTTGGCACCGCTCTCCACAAAATCTCCAACGTGGTTACGGAAGTTTACAAATTCTCGCAGGAGATCGGCGCCGCTACCAACGAACAGTCCGTCGGCTCCTCGCAAATTGCCAAAGCCACCAGCCGCCTCACCGAGATCACGCAGGAAATCAATTCGGCCGTCGAAGAACAAGCCTCCGGAGCCCAAGCCGTCGTCCGCGCCATGGACAAGATGCGCGAACTTGTGCAGCAGTCAGCTTCCAGCTCCACCGAGCTATCCGCCGCCGCCGAGCAGATGCTTAAACTTTCCCGTAATTTGCTGGACAGCATGGACCGTTTTGTTCTGGACCGTTCCGCGCAAGGCCGCGGCCGACACGCCGAACCCGGCGCTCCGCGTCGCGGGCATCAGAGTTCCAACCGTGAACGCGAGATGGAATACGCCGAGCTTGCGCGTTCCTGAGGCGCCGGAGACCGCTTAATGGAAAAGGACTTACAAATCGTCGGTTTCCGCATCGGAAATGAAACGTATGGCGTGCGTATCGGCGCCGTGCGCGAGATTGTCCGCGTCCCGGAAATCACGGCCGTCCCGAGTGCACCCGATACCGTCGAGGGCGTGATCAATTTACGCGGGAAAATTATCCCCGTGATGGATCTTCGTAAACGGTTCGGCCACACGGAGATTACCTCGGACAAAAAGAATCGCATCCTGGTTGTGGAGCTTGACAATAAATTGCTCGGCCTCATCGTCAATTCCGCTTCTGAGGTCTTGAAAATTCCGCCATCCGAGATCGAAGCCCCCGGCTCCGTCTTTGCCGATGGTGAGTCCGGATACGTCACTGGGGTTGGCAAACTCAAAGGCCGCCTGATCATCTTGCTGGATATCTCTAAGCTTTTGCATCGGCCGGAGCTCAAACGACTCGAGGAGGCCGCGGAAACCGTCGCCACTGCAAAGTAAAGCCGCCCCCGAGTGCATCGGGGACAGCCGAACTGCCGGATCGCCGCTTATTTCATGGGAACGCTAACCGCTCAGATCCAACTAACGGAAGCTGAACTCAAGCTTTTGCAGACGCTGGTCTATCAGGAATGCGGCATGTTTTTCGACGAACGCCGCTCTCATTTTCTGAAAGACCGACTTCAGCGGCGCCTCAAAGTCTGCCAGCTCGATTCTTTCTACAGCTACTATCGTTTGCTCACCAGCCGCGAAGGCCGCGCCGAGCTCGCCCTGCTGCTGGAAAATCTCACCGTCAACGAAACGAGCTTCTTCCGCAACAAACCGCAACTCGACCTGTTGCAGAAGCGTGTTCTGGAAGATTTGCTGCGCAAGAAGCAGGAACGCCGCGACTGGAATCTCCGTGTATGGAGCGCCGGTTGCTCCAGCGGCCAGGAACCATATTCTGTCGCCATTTTGATCTGCGATGCTTTGGCATACTACTATCTGCGCAATCCGCTTCCGTTCGAAATGCCGTCTCCCAAGCCTTTGATACCTCCGCCCTGGAAGCTTGAGATCGTGGCTTCGGACATCAGCTACGCCAGCCTCCGCGTCGGCCAGGAAGGGGTCTTCACCGAACAGCAGATGGAGCCCGTCGACTACACTTGCCGGCTGCGCTATTTTGAAAAATCGGGCGACAAATACGCCATCAAGCCCCAGCTAAAGCAACTCGTCCAGTTTGACTTCCACAATCTCAAAACCGAATTCCTTCCCCGCCGCAACGACATCATTCTCTGCCGCAACGTCATGATCTATTTCGACGAAGCGGAACAAAAGCGCCTGATTGAAAAGTTTTGGCATTGCTTGAATCCCGGGGGCTATCTTTTTGTGGGCCACGCGGAGAGCCTCTTCGGCTTGACGCAAAAATTCCGAATGGTGCACGAAAACAACGGAACCGCCTATCAACGCGTGGAGGCGAATTCTTGAGCAGGCCTCCCGAAGATCGCAACCCAGAGCTTCGCGCTATCTTTTTCGAAAGCGCGAACGAGCTGCTGCAATCGCTCAACGAAGCGGGGCTCGAGCTCGAGGCGCGTCCGGCAGACGAGGAAGTCATCCGCCGCGTCCGCCGCGCTGTACATACGCTCAAGGGTGATTCCGCTGCCTGCGGCTTTCACAAGTTAAGCGAGCTTGCTCACGAACTCGAAGATATCCTCACGCCCCAAGTCGCGCAGAAACAAGGCTCCAGATTTGCAGAGGTGGTCCTTGCCGCTGCTGATTCCTTCGAAGCCATGCTTGCCGCTTACCAGCGCGGCAAAAAGCTTCCGTCGCTCGAAAAGCTCCACGGCCTGATACGCAGCCTCCTGGTTGACTCGACCCCGGTTACCGAAACTCCGAAGGCCCCCGCGGCGGTGCCCGCGACGTTCGCGTGGACCGAATACGAACAGTTAATGATCTCTGAGGCCGTGCACCGCGGCGAAACTGTTTACAACGTCGCGCTGCGTATTGATCCAGACAGCCTTATGCGCGCCGCCGCGTTTCAACTGATCCGAAACGTGCTCCACGGCTGCGGCACCTTGATCGCTCTCCGCCCGGAAGACAATCTCGCCGCCGCCACGGTCGAAATCGTCGAAGCCGCTCTTGCCAGCGTCCAGTCGGAGGACGCCATCAAACAGCGCTGCCGCATTCCAAGCATCGTTTCCGACGTTCGCGTCGAGCGCGCCACAAGCGCCGAAACACCCGATCACGAACTTCTCGGTGACCTACTGGACGCCCAGGCCGCACAGACTGTGGCAAAGACCGTTGATCACGGCGATGCCAGCGAGGCCGCCAAAGCTGGGCAATCCGCTTCCGCAGTTGCCACTGTTGCCGAAAGTACTCTCCGCGTCGAAGCCAACCGCATCGATGCCGTGATGAATCTCGTCGGCGAATTGATCATTGGCAAGTCCATGCTCCATCGAGCGCTTACCGAATTTGACCAGCGCCACGCCCGTGATCCAGTCCGCGCCAAACTCGCTGAAGCGCTCGGATTTCAATCCCGCGTCCTCGACGAACTTCACAAATGCGTGCTGAAAATTCGCATGGTTCCCGTCGAGCAGCTTTTCCGCCGCTTCCCCCGCGTCGTCCGCGACGTCGCCAAGCAATGCGGCAAGGACGTGGCACTGGACATCTCCGGCCAGAACACGGATCTCGACAAAACCATTCTCGATTCCCTCGGCGAGCCTCTGATGCATCTGGTCCGCAACGCCGTCGACCACGGCATCGAGCCTGCTGACGAACGACTCACCGCAGGAAAGCCCGCGCGCGGCACGGTCTATCTCAACGCCTATCATCAAGGCACGCAAGTCGTCATCGAAGTGCGCGATGATGGCCGCGGCATCGATTCTGCCCATGTCCGCCAGCAAGCGGTTAAGCAGGGAGTTATCAAGGCCGAAGAAGCCGCGCGCCTTACCGAACAGGAAGCCCTCAACCTTATTTTCGAATCAGGTTTCAGCACCGCCGCCGAAATCACGGAAGTTTCCGGCCGCGGCGTAGGCATGGATGTTGTGCGCAGTGTCTTGGACAAGCTAAAAGGCACAGTCCATATCTCCACGCAAAAAACGCGTGGCACCACCTTTCAACTCCGCGCGCCGCTGACCCTTGCCAGCATTCAGACGCTGCTCTTCCGCGTTGGTGGCCGCCTTTTTGCCGTCCCACTTTCCTCTGTCGTTGAGATCTCGCGAATCCACGACCAGGAAATCCATCGCATCGATCAGCGCGAAGTCCTGCAACTCCGCGACCAAATTCTCACGCTCGTCCGTCTCGAGCACCTCAGCCGGCTTCGCTCCATCGACACCGAGCCCGCGAAAAAGAAACACTTCGTCATTGTGATCGGGGCCGCTGAAAAACGCTTCGGCCTGCTTGTCGACAGCATGGTCGGAGAAGAAGAGTTGGTCATCAAAGCTTTGCCCAGCGACATTGTCTCCAGCGATCTCGTCAGCGGCGCTTCCATTCTTGGCGATGGCACTGTCGTTCTCATTCTGAATGTGCCGGCCGTTCTCTCGCGCCTCTCCCGCGCGGTTCCTCTCGGAGCCATCGCATGAGCGTCCGCATCCGAGTTCTCGTCGTCGACGATTCCGCCCTCATGCGGAAGCTTATTCCCGCGGTCCTCGCCCGCGACCCTTCCATCGAAGTTGTCGGCACAGCTATGGACGGCGCTTTCGCGCTGAAAAAGATCGAGGAGCTGCATCCCGATGTCGTCACTCTCGATCTCGAAATGCCCCGCATGGACGGCATGGAAACTCTCCGTCTGATCATGCGCCGCGCTCCCATGCCCGTCGTACTCTTCAGCACCCACTCGAAAGAAGGCGCCTACGCCACTCTCAAAGCTCTCGCTCTCGGCGCCATTGACTTTGTCCAGAAGCCGCAGGACGCCGCCGCAGGACATCTAGACTCCATCGCCGATCAGCTCATCGAGAAAATTAAAGTCGCCAAGCGGGCCGCCGGACGCAAGCTCCCCGCCGCCGTCGTTTCCGATGATCCTCCTCAGCGTAAGAAGAAGACCGCACATGCCGCGCTTCCTCCCAATCGCATCATCGCTATCGGCATTTCGACCGGCGGCCCGAACGCCCTCCAATACGTTCTCTCGCAAATTCCGGCGGATTTTGCAGCAAGCATCCTCATCGTTCAGCACATGCCAGAGGGCTTTACGGAAATGTTCGCGAAGCGCCTCGATGAATGCTGCGCTCTCGATGTTCAGGAAGCGCGCTCCGGCGATCTCCTGATTGCCGGCCGCGTGCTCATCTGCCCGGGCAATCGTCACATCATGGTTCGGCGCATGCCTCGCGGCGACATGGCTGTTCTAACTGACGGCTCACATGTCAACGGCCACCGTCCATCGGTCGACGTTTTGTTTCATTCTGTCGCTCAGCAATTTGGCCTGACCGCGGTCGGTCTCTTGATGACCGGCATGGGTGAAGACGGCGCCGAAGGCCTCGGGGCGCTCAAAGCTGCCGGAGGCGTGACCCTCGCACAAAGCGAAGACACCTGCGTAGTGAGCGGCATGCCGCGCGCTGCCATCTCCAAGGGCTACGCCGACAAAGTGATTCCACTGGAAGGCATTGCCGCATTCCTGGTTCATAACTACGGCGGAGAGCGCTCCAGCTCAGAAAAAGTCGACAAGAACGAAAAAAACGAGAAACCGGAAAGGACACCCGTTTCTTCCCATCGCACATAAGACCGTGCCGGGAGAAGGAGAAGGCCATGCAACAATTTGCCGCTCTGTTACGGAAAGACAACCAACCCGTTCGCTACCTTGTGGTGGACGACTCTGTATTCGCTCGCAAGAACATCATCAAGATGATTGAGATGTTCGGCGGCGAAGTCGCCGGAGAAGCCGGCGACGGCCTCACCGCCATCGCGGAGTTCAACCGCACCAAACCTGACATCGTGCTCATGGACATCACCATGCCGCAGATGGAAGGCATCGAGGCCGTCGAGCGCATCGTTCGCCAGCATGGCGACGCGCGCATCGTCATGGTTTCTTCGGTGGGCTACCAGGAAAACATACTGGCTGCTCTCCAGAAAGGCGCGAAACACTTCGTACAAAAACCCGTGAAGCCCGAAGTCCTTTACGAAATTCTTCGTTACGTTCTCAGTGACGATCCCAACGCCGCTGGCGCGCCCGTCGCCTTCGCAGGAGAGCACCGCGCATGAGAATGGAACTCATTCAGCCGTTTATTAATGCCGCCGACGCCGTATTCGCCGAATCGCTCCAGGCGCCGACCAAAATTCTCGACCTCTCGATGGACGAGGAAACCTATCGCCGCAAAGGCGTGGCCGCCTTAATCGCCATCAAAGGCGACATCGAGGGACGCGTTATTCTCGATCTCTCACCGGAAGTCGCCATGAAAGTTGCCAGCCATCTTGCAGGCGAGGCAGTTCCGAGCAGCGATCAGGTTGTCCGCGAAACCGTCTGCGAACTGGCGAATATGGTTATCGGCAACTCCGTTACCCTTCTCAACGATCAGGGCTTCCGATTCAAAGTTTTTCCACCTGAAATTCATATGAATGAAGAGGGCCTTAGAGGCAGCGCCGATACCGAAGCCATGGTCATCGCCATCGAAACCCCCTGCGGCCAAGCCTATCTAAACATTTCCATGCACTATCTCCATCGCCGCCGCCACGAGCGCGACATCGCTTCTGTCATGGACTGATTGTGGGGAGGTTTTCTAGCTGCTTTTCTTGATGGTGGGGAACTGCTTCAATCCGCGGAATCACTTGGCGGCCGAATGTAAGCCGCACCGTGCCTGTACAAACCTGCCGCTGGAATGGCTTGCGAAAACACAATCCGTATCGGCACAAAAATCGCTCCGCTCCCTGGCGTAAACGGCACCGCTACCTCGACGCGCGATCCCTCCGGATACTCGTTCCGGCTTCGAAAACTCAACCCACCCTTTGACAAATCCTCGCAAACCGCCACTTCCTCCTGAAATCCGCGCCTCCGTATACAAGCCAAAACCCGCGCCTTCACCCGCGTCCGGTTTCGCCGCGGAATTACGCGTTCTTCCACAGTTAAAGGATGCGCCGCTCCCTTTTCCCGCGTTTTGATTTCCGACTGGGCCTCGATCCAGATCGAAGGGGTATCGCAATGTTTGCAAAGCCGCGCCACGCATTTCCGCACTTCAAACGACTTCAACTCCATCTCATTCAAGTAAACCACTTCGCGCCTCTGGCAAAATCCGCATTCCATTAGCAGCCTCGCCAGCGCTTCATCCGCCTTGTACGGAGCAGGGAAGTCGATGTCCCAGAAATCCGCTCGCGGCTCCGTGATTTGAATTGCGTACAAAAATCCGTCCGGCTCCTGATCGATCTCCGTCACCACGCGCGCCCGCGTGGTCTTTACCAGATCGCCTTCCATCCGTCGCAGAGTGATCTCTTGCCCCGCCGTTAGTTTTTCGTCCAGGCGCAGCACTCCGCCGTTGCGGCTCACCAGCAGCGTCTCCGCGACGTGCTTCACGGC
>JGI12635J15846_10001532_pt1 | contig 20226 bp, 14 predicted proteins | sample BlaSpr_A8_OM2_M2_FD_15846 | JGI IMG/M metagenome (IMG submission 15846) | reverse complement strand
GAAGGAAAATCACGCTGGATCGATCAAACCGCGCGCCAGTTGGGAATCTCCAGTTCGGACTACATCACCCAGAGCTACGCGGAATTGTTCTTTGAGTGGAACAAGCGTTCGCGAAGCTCCGCGAAAGAAATGACTTTTCAAGAGATTGGCCGGGATAGGCGTTAGAACGGGAAACTCTATGCTTGGGAACATTGATGGTAGGTGTGATTGCATGCATGTTCTTAACAGATAACTCCGAACCACTTGGGGATTACGGAACGTGGAAGACTTGAGGCTGCTGAGGGTCCAACAATACCATTTTGCCTGTTCGACTCAATCGCATGTTAATGTCAGAACGCCTCTTTGGAATTGCTAATGGTGCAGAGGTAAATATTACTGACCTTCCGTCGCCTTCCCAGATTGTGACCCGCGTATCGGTGGCGAATGCGTACCCGACCATATCGGACCAGTCGTAGTCAGTCTTCACGGTCCCTGTGTCAGCTAAGAGTCTCCCGTTCGCAAAGGAAACCGACCCGTGAATATCCTTGTTTGACAGAAAGATTTTGTTTTGCCGCTTCCACCCATGAGCGTCGAAGGCCGTTATACCCAGCTTTCGTTTGAAAACTGAGCCCTTAGAGAAACTCGTCTGGACGACGTACAGACGATCCCGCGAAAATGCCAAGGAGGCAGCGTTCTTCGCGCTAAGGCTCTGGACGTGTAGCCATGTTTCCGCGCTAAAAACATCCACTTCGCTGCCAAAGAGCGCGGCAACCGCAAACTGTGTCCCGTCAGGTTTCCACGAAATTGACTGCACCGCACCCGGCGGTTTCCACTCTAGGAGCAGGCGGTCGGTATCCAAGTCGTAGGCGAACATCAAACCGTAGATGCCCCCTTTGTCCGCGGTGATAATGGCCAAGTGCGCGGCCGGAGATACTTCCATAGCACTTATCGCGAAGTGCTCAGCTAAGGGCGGTTGGATTAGACGAACTGTTTTCAGAGTAGCCGCGTCAAGCACCTCTACTCTCGTCGACTCGGCAACGGTGAGGAGCGAACCGTCAGCGGTGAACCGGACCCGGACCGGAGACGATCCCAATTTCGCGCTTGCGACCTTCTTGTGATCTCGATAGTCCCACAACTCCACGGAGTCGGCGATCTGCGCAGCCGCTGGTTGAGCGCCCGGAGAAGACTTCAGGATAACTGCGAGGAGATGGTCGTCAGCAGAAAGATCGGCATCCGACGTAGCTATTCCGAGATCCCAATGATCTATTTCAGGACTTTGCGCGAATAGAAGCACGGACAGCGTCGCTGTTGTGAAAAAAATAACGAGAACTCGCTTCCATGCGTGAGTTTCAGATATCGAGCGAGAATAACCGTTCACGTCACTATTATCGCTCGATTAGAATGCGAGTCATTACTCGCCCATTAAACCCCACCTACCGCACCAAACTAACCAACAAGTCTTCCCGATACAGTAGTTTCCCTGCATGGTAATCTCGACTTGCTCTGGATTTTCTGCTCCCACCACGAGTGGCAGTGCAGAAAGACAATTTCCGGCGAATTCTGCGCACGGTTGAAGCTCTCTCGGACCTTGGCCCCGCCATGACGTCTGAACGCGAGTTTCCGCAAACGGCGCGGATCATGCTGTCCGCTATCCTGCAGGCTGGTGGCGCGCGGGAAGCCGTCCTTTTCGCCTTCACCGACAGGCCAGCCCTCCTCACTTCCATCGCCTCGGATGGGTTCGCGCTAATGCCGGAACCCGCCGTAATCCCTTTGCTGCCAAAACATGTTCATGCGCTTACGACCGCGAGAGATCCCGTCATCTTGAGTAGCGGAACGTTTGAAAATTATTTGACTTCGAATGGTAATGTCGCTCCCCAACTCTTCAAGTGCATCGCGGCGTTGAAGGTGGGCGGCAAATTAGTCGGGATGGTCGCCTTGGGACGCCGCGACGGCGATTCGGTGTACGACGAGGACGACCTTCAATCCTTATCTTTGTTGTCCCATTACATTGCCCTAGCCATCCATAACCAATCGCTCAGCCAGACATTGGCGCAGCGAGTATCGGAAAATCTCCGGATGATGGCGTCGCTGCACGGCTTTTACGACAGCGCGCTCGAGTCCTTCGCCGCAGCCATCGATGTAAAACACGTCAATATTCACGGACACTCACTCCGTGTGGGACGCTACGCCGCCGCCATCGGTGAAGCGATGAACATGCCGGCGAATGACATTGCGGCACTGCGCTCGGCAGGATACCTGCACGACATTGGTAAAGTCGCAGTCGACAAACGGCTTTTCGCAAAAGCTAGTTCACTCGATCCCGAGGAATTTCGCGAGATGGCCGATCACACCATTGTGGGTCACCAGATCGTAAGCGGAGTTCAGTTTCCATGGCCGCGCATTGCGGAAATTGTGCGCTGGCATCACGAACGTGCCGACGGTTCCGGCTACCCCGATGGACTGGTCGCGGAGGACGTGGCCATGCCGGTCCGCATTATCGGTCTGGCCGACACTTTTGATGCCATGTCCAGCGAGCGCCCTTACCGCGAACGCATATCACTCGGAAGCACGCTGAACGAGATTGTGCGCCTGACACCACAGAAATTCGATCCGAATGCTGTTCAGGGTCTGCTGCTGCAGGTTCGTCGGGACACGGTTGGCAGCAATCGCACTTCATTCCTCGAAGGGCGTCTCGCCGAAAGCATTGCGGCCACAGATATCGACCATCTTGCGGCCACCTTGCAGCACAAAGTCACCCATGGGCGGCTAACGCTCGTCTGAGTCCCATTGCTTGCGCCCATCCCGTTAGTAACATTCGGCTAGCAACTTTTCCCCTGCTTTGGGTTCATAATTGGAACGGGACGAAACTTCGCCCGTCCCGGTCAAAAATGGGCTTCCCACGGAAACAATTCGCGCTGCCCCTTATCCTTTTGTCGCTCGCCGCATCTCTACCATTTGCCGTCGGCCGTAAAAAGGACATCCCCACCGATCAGCAGATGGACGACCATAAGCGCGCCGTCCATGCGCTGAACCGCCTTACTTTTGGACCACGCCCTGGAGACATCGAACGGGTAAGCGCAATGGGCGTCGATAAGTGGATCGACGAACAACTCCATCCCGAGAAGATTAACGACAGCGCAGTGCAGGCCCGTCTCGCGCCGTTCCGCACGCTTGAAATGAATACGCAACAGATCGTTCAGAATTTCCCCCCTCCTGAGGTTATTCGAGCCGTCGCCAACGGCAAGCATTCCATGCCATCCGATCCGACTGAACACGCCATTTACGAGTCCCAACTGGAACGCTACCAGGAGAAACAGGAACGCAAGCAGCAGCTCGTGGCCGCCAATGTCAGGATCAACAGCATGGCGGATTCCGGCACTGGCCAGGCAGCTGGTCAGGCCGCTGGCCAAACAATGACGGACGAAGAAATAAATCAGCGCCACGAAGATCGCTTAAAGAATAACGTGAATGTGGACCGCATTCTGAGCACGCCCCCTGACCAGCGCGCAAGGGTGATCCTCGCCATGTCTACCGAAGATCAAATCGCGCTCGCAACATCCCTGAAGGGACCCAAACGCGACGATCTGCTTATGGGATTGAATCCTCGGGATCGCGAGACCGTGATGGCGCTCAATAATCCGATGCAGGTCGTGGATGACGAGCTAGTCCAAGCCAAATTGATCCGGGAAATTTACAGCGAGCGCCAGCTTCAGGAAGTGATGACGGACTTCTGGCTCAATCACTTCAACGTATTTATCGGCAAGGAAGCCGACCGCTATCTTCTGACAAGTTACGAGCGCGATGTGATTCGTCCACATGCCATGGGCAAATTCGAGGACTTGCTGGTCGCGACGGCAAAGAGTCCCGCAATGCTCTTTTACTTGGACAACTGGCTGAGCGTGGGACCGAATTCAGATGTGGCAAATGGCATCAAGCGGCACAATGGCAATGGCGACTGGAGAAGGCGCGCCAAGCAGAATGGCCCAGTCAAGCAATCGAAAGGCAAACAAAGCGGCCTGAACGAGAATTACGGCCGCGAAGTAATGGAACTCCAAACGCTTGGAGTAAACGGCGGCTATACCCAAAAAGATGTGACCGAAGTAGCCCGCGTGCTGACTGGATGGACCCTAAAAGAGCCAGCGGACGGCCGCGCGTATACGTTCGATGAACGCAAGCACGAGCCCGGAGAGAAGATGGTGCTGGGCCATCGCATCAAACCCAGAGGTGAGAAAGAAGGTCTCGAGGTGCTGCATTTGCTGGCGCACCATCCTTCGACGGCGAAGTTTGTCTGCACCAAGCTGGCAATGCGCTTTGTCTCCGATGATCCGCCATCGGCTCTGGTAGATAGCATGGCGAAGACATTCCTGAAGAAAGATGGCGACATTCGCGAAGTACTGAAGACAATGTTCCGTTCGCAGGAATTCTGGGCGCCAGAAACTTACCGCGCGAAAGTAAAAACGCCGCTGGAATTTGTAGTCTCTGCAGCCCGCGCCAGCGGTGCGCAGATTAATAACCCCATGCCGCTTGCCTACCAGCTTCAGAATATGGGTATGCCGCCCTTTGGAATGCAGCCTCCAACCGGCTATTCAATGAAAGCGGAAGCGTGGGTCAACTCGTCGGCGTTATTAGGGCGAATGAATTTCGCTCTCGCCCTCACCACGGGAAGGCTCAAGGGGATCCAAACGAATACTGCCGAAATACTGGGTATGAATCCACCTGCTGATCCACAGCAGACGCTGGCCATCCTCGAAAACAGTTTCCTAGCAGGCGATGTTTCAAAGCAGACGCATGACACAATCGCGTCGCGTCTTCAAGATTCGACAATTGCTCAACGCAAGCTGGATGATCCCGCGCATCCGCCAAATGTACCCATGATAGCGGGATTGATTTTAGGATCTCCAGAGTTTCAGAGGAGATGAGAAGCTTTTGGCCATTGGCTCTTGGCTTTTGGCTTGAGGCTTTGAAAAGGCGCAATTGCAGCGGCGGTAGCGTCTCTTGAATTTAGAGCTAAAGGCTAAGAGCTAAGAGCCAGGAGCTGATTTATGTCAAAGGCGCAGTTGCAGCTGCGGTAGCGTCTTTTGAATTTAGAGCTAAAGGCTAAGAGCCAAAAGCCAGGAGCTGATTTATGTCGATCACTCGTCGCGTATTTGTTCGTAACGGCGCTATCGCGGTTGTCGGAACCGCCGCCGTTCCCGCTTTTCTGACTCGCGCCGCGAATGCCGTGCAGTCGCTCGGCATCAAGAACAAGCGGTTGGTCGTGATCTTCCAGCGCGGCGCCGCCGATGGACTGAATATCATTGTCCCACATGCCGAACAGGCGTATTACGCAATGCGTCCGTCGATCAACATTCCGCGCAATGCGGTGATTGATCTGGATGGATTTTTCGGATTGCATCCATCACTCTCTGCATTCCAACCGCTGTGGAATGAACGCCAGTTAGCAATTGTGCACGCGGCCGGGTCGCCCGATCCAACACGCTCGCACTTCGACGCCCAAGATTTCATGGAATCAGGCACGCCCGGCGTGAAAGCGACGGACGATGGCTGGCTTAACCGCACCTTGCGTTCACTTCCCGACACATCGGCCAACTCGGCTTTCCGCGCAATCGCACTTGGGCCGTCGTTGCCGCGCATACTTTCCGGAAGCGAGCCTGCCGTGGCCCTCAACAACATCAGCGACTTCGGAGTCGGCGGAAACAATCCCAGGGCGACTCCGATCTCGAACACGTTTGAAGCGATGTACGATCAGTCTGTCGATTCGGTTCTGCACGGCACTGGTCAGGAGACGTTCGAGGCAGTAAAGATGCTGAAGGCGGCCGATCCTTCAAAATACACGCCCTCCGCCGCGGCCGATTATCCTAAAGGACGCTTCGGTGACAGCCTGAAACAACTTGCTCAACTCATCAAAGCCAACCTCGGAGTGCAAGTCGCGTTCGCTGACATAGGCGGATGGGACCACCACGTCAACGAGGGCAGCACTCAGGGCCAGATCGCGAATGTGTTGCGAGAGTTTTCACAATCGCTGGCTGCATTCTGGACCGACCTCGGCGACCTAGGAGAAGACACCGTCGTCGTAACCATGTCCGAGTTTGGACGCACCGCCCGCGAAAATGGCAACCGCGGTACCGATCACGGCCACGCCAACGTCATGTTCGTAATCGGCGGCCCAGTAAAAGGCGGCCGAGTCTACGGACACTGGCCCGGACTCGATCAATCACAACTTTACGAGGGACGCGATCTCGCTGTAACCACAGATTTCCGTCGCGTAGTTGGCGAAGCAGTCTACCGGCATTTGGGAAATAAGGCCCTGGGGCAGGTCTTCCCCGGCTTCGACAACCAGCCGGGACAATTCCTTAAATATTTGGGATAGCGATCCCGCATGTGTGGCGCGGGCGCCTTCGCCCGCGAAATGTGAAGACCTTCCAACAATCCAGGGACCGCCCTTGCGTCCTCGAAGGTTCGACCGAAAAACATCATAACCTTATTTATTTAGTCCTTGGGCCTGCCGAATCGCTCCCGCAGTGCGGACACAAATGCATTGTCTGCTTTATTCGAAACCATCTCCAGTGGCGACGAACCCCGATACCACGCCAGCCAGAAAGCGACGAGCAACAATACTGTTGTGATGAGATAGTTGGGCCACGAGTTCAGCATCCATTGGCCATGCCACGTCAATTGCAGTGATGAGGAGAAGGGCCATAAATATGGGATCGGCCACTGATCTCCCTCTGGCCCACGAGAACCGAGCAAATCCTCGAACAAATGAATATGGAAACTCAACAGCGCGAACAGTCCAGTCTTCCATTTTTGAGATGCGAGGATGGCGGAAATGACGGCAACCACTACACCGAAAGCCAGAGTATGCAGCCTATGGTGGTAGAGCGAAAACCACAACAACGGATGCGCTGAGTTTCGCGTGAGAATCTCAGGGATGATTCCCAAACCATCCACGTCTGGAACAACGCAAGATAAGGTGACGATCGCTCGATCCTTGCGGTCTAATCGCGTGCAGTTCGCAAACACCCATCCGGTCAGAAAATGCGTGACTGGGCTCATAGTTGTTTTTCAGTCACCGTCCGAGGTGACATTACCGGTTTCTCTTGGTACATGCCAACTCTCCCTGTCGCGGGCTTCGCCGAGCAGATGACGACATCCGCCCCCACCTAGTCGTAGAATCCACTCTCCGATGTCTTCCCTCGAGACTTTCAAAGCTGCGTGGCTCAAAATCCGCGATTCTTTTTTCTGGATGGTTCTGATCGCGTTCGTTCTGCGTTTCGCCTATATCCTCCTTGCTCATACCTATAGATTCAAAACCGTCGACGACAACTTCAGCTTTGGATTCGAAATGGGCCGCATTGGCCGCGCTTTAGCCACAGGCCAAGGATTCAGCAATCCATTCAATGGAGTGACCGGTCCCACGGCTTGGGAGTCACCGCTCTATCCTTTTCTCATTGCTGCAATCTTTAAATTGTTCGGAGTTTACAGCAGTGCGTCTGCAATTATTCTTCTCACCATCAATAGTTTCTTTTCCGCTCTGACCTGTACCCCGATCTTTCTTATCGCCAAACGCTGCTTCGACGAAAGAATCGCCCGATGGACCTCCTGGCTTTGGGCGCTGCTTCCGTCCCTGATGTTCTGGTGCACGCGCTGGATTTGGGAAACCAGCCTTGCCGCTCTGTTGTTAACAGTAATTTTTTGGCTGACGCTGGTGATGGAAGAGAAAGACGGCATCCTGCCATGGCTAGCGTATGGATTTCTATGGGGCATTGCAGCCCTAACCAATACTTCCCTGCTGGCCTTTCTGCCGGCTTCCGGCTTGTGGATTTGCTATCACCGGTTTCGTCGGCGAACACCATTTCTCGGCGGAGCGGCCGCCGTATTCGCGATTTGCATCACGCCCTGGTTGATTCGCAATTATGAAACCTTCGGCAAGTTTATTTTTATCCGATCGAACTTCGGAGCGGAATTGCGTCTCGGCAATGGACCCGGGGCCGATGGTACGTGGATGCAATATCTCCATCCGTCCCAGAACCTTTACGAGATGCGGCTCTATCGACAGATGGGGGAAACCGCCTATGTTGCCGAACGCAAGCGGCAAGCGATCGCATTCATTCGCGAGGACTACGGACGCTTCGCAATTTTGTGCGTGAAGCGTTTTATTTATTACTGGGGAGGAGTCCCCCGACTCGCCGAGAATCCCGCGCTAGCTCCGTTCAAGAATTCGGTATTCCTCGCGTCTTCGGTACTGGCGTTCTGGGGATTGGGACGCGCCCTGCGCCAGCATCGACCCGGGGCATGGTTATTCTTCTGGCTAATCGTCTGTTATCCGCTGGTATTTTATTTTGTGTTTCCGCATCCGCGCTACCGCCATCCCATTGAGCCAGAGCTAGGGATACTGATTGTGTACGTAATATCGGAAGCCGGAAAGAAAACACCTCCCGCAACCGCACCGCCCACGTAGGGACAGCCGCCAAAGCCTGCCCTGAGCGCAGCCGAAGGGGCTGTCCAGGCGAGCATCGCTCGCCCAGACTAATTTCATCGGGAGCTACTCACCAATTTCCATTTGTCCCGTCCAATCGAAAAGGGGGCCGCGTATGAAACTTCGAAAGAACCTGCCAATCTGGTTGGGCGCAATTCTCGGAACCTGCTTTGCCCTGCTGCTAAATGCACACGGCCAAGCAGAAGATAAGAAGGGGCAATTCACTGAGGAGTTCCACCAAGTCTATCCATTGTCGGCAACCGGCAGGCTCGAATTAAACAACATCAACGGCGCCGTTCGGATCACGGCCTGGGATCGCAACGAAGTGAAAGTAGACGCCGTCAAATATGCCAAGTCTAAAGAGCGCCTGGATGAGGCAAAGATTGTGGTCGAAGCGGAGGCAAATTCCATTTCCATCCGCACCGAATATCCCCAGCACGGCCGCAATAGCAACAATGAATGGGATAACCCTGCCAGTGTGGAATACACGCTTACCGTGCCACGAGGCGCCCGGCTCGACGAAATCCGGCTTATTAATGGACCTCTGGATATTCAGGGAGTCACCGGCGAAGTTCATGCTTCATGCATCAATGGGAAACTCTCCGCGCGGGGGTTGGCAGGGCCGGTGAGACTCTCCACGATTAACGGCAAGATGGAAGCTGGATTTGACCGGTTGGGCGATGCGACCATCGAGCTGTCGTCCGTAAACGGGTCCGTTGAATTGAACATACCTTCAGACTCTAAAGCTGATCTTGAAGCTTCCAGTTTGCAAGGCTCCATCAACGATGATTTCGGTCTGCAAGTTCATCATCATTTCGTTGGTCGCAACTTGCGTGGCGAGCTCGGCGGAGGCGGAACCAGAATCAAACTCAGCAATGTGAACGGCCGAATCGAAGTCCGGCATAACAGCGATGGGAAGGCGCTTAGTCGAGCAAAGGACTCCGATCACGATGATCGCAATCAGGACGACATTTAGCCCTGCGACGACATAAATTTTCAGTCTCCATCCGCCCAAAAATGCAATTCCTCCTGGGGAAACTGTCTTCAGACCCTAGGAACCACGCCCTCAGACCCCTCCGGCATAGTAAAGTGGTATGACATCCCATTTTCCACGAAGGAAGCACATTGAGTTCAGGCATTCGCAACATCGCAATTATCGCGCACGTCGATCACGGCAAAACTACCCTCGTGGACGCCATGCTGCGGCAGAGCGGAACGTTTCGCTCGAACGAGACCATGGTCGAGCGAGTCATGGACTCGAACGACCTCGAACGCGAACGCGGCATCACCATTCTCGCGAAGAACACCGCTATCTTCTATCACGACGTCAAGATCAATATCGTCGACACGCCCGGCCACAGCGACTTTGGCGGCGAAGTCGAACGCGCACTGAAGATGGTGGACGGAGTCATGTTGCTCGTGGACGCAAGCGAAGGCCCGCTCCCGCAAACGCGCTACGTGCTGAGCAAGGCGCTCGAAGGCCATCTTCCGCCGATTTTGGTGATCAATAAAATTGACCGTGCCGATGCGCGTCCCCAAGAAGTGTTGAACGAGGTCTATGACCTTTTTATCGATCTCGACGCCAAAGAGGAGCAGCTGGATTTCCCCGTCCTTTACACCAATGCAAAAGCGGGTACAGCATCGCGCGATATCAAGGGCGGCGGCGAAAATCTGCAGCTACTGTTTGAAACCATCGTTCAGACCATCCCACCACCGACGGGCGATGCCGCAGGACCATTGCAAATTCTGGTCGCCAATCTCGATTACAGCGACTACCTAGGACGCCTCGCCATCGCTCGCGTCTTCAATGGACGAATGTTTACCGGCGAAGAAGTTGGTATCGCCAAGCTCGACGGCTCGTTGCAAAAAACCAAAATCACCAAGCTTTTTTCTTTCTCCGGCTTGAAACGGACTGACATCACAGAAACTACCCTCGGAGACATCATCGCCGTCGCTGGTGTTGAGGGAATCACAATCGGCGAAACCATCACCGATGCCGAGAACCCATCGCCTCTCCCGCCTATCACAATCGACGAGCCTACGATCGCTATGTTGTTCACCGTTAATACATCCCCATTTGCGGGACGCGAAGGGGCATTCGTCACCTCCCGCAACCTTCGCGATCGTCTCCAAAAAGAACTACTGACCAATGTTTCGCTGCGAGTGCAGGATACCGACACAACAGATTCATTCATCGTGGCAGGGCGCGGCGAATTACAACTTTCGATCCTGATCGAAATGATGCGACGCGAAGGATATGAGCTTATGGTCGGCAAGCCGGAGATTGTCACCAAGCGGGTCGATGGAAAATTGATGGAACCAGTCGAGCGTCTCACCGTTGACGTTCCCGAAGACTTTGTCGGCGTGGTTATGGAACAACTCGGCTCGCGCAAGAGCGAAGTTCTAAACATGCACAACCACGGCTATGGCCGGGTACGTATCGAATTCCGGGTGCCAAGCCGCGGACTCATCGGCTTGCGCAGCCAGTTGCTTACTGATACTCGCGGCACCATCGTGATGAATTCCCTCTTCGACGGTTACACGGAGTGGCAGGGCGAAATCCCACATCGCCTTACCGGGGCTCTAGTCGCCGACCGCGACGGCGTCACGACTCCTTATTCGCTTTACAACTTGCAGGAGCGCGGCGAACTCTTCGTCGGACCAACCATTGAAGTCTACGAAGGCATGGTCATTGGTGAGAACGCCAAAGACTCAGATTTGGATGTCAACGTCGTCCGCGAGAAAAAACTTACCAACATGCGCTCCTCCACGGCCGATATTGCTGTGCGCCTGGTTCCCTACCGTCAGCTCAATCTGGAGCAAGCCATCGAGTTCATCGCCGACGACGAGTTTGTCGAAGTGACGCCAAAATCACTGCGGCTGAGGAAGAAAGTCTTGCAGGCGAATAAAAGGAAGAGAAGTTCCATGGAGACTGTCGAAGAGCGCAGCTAGCTCCATCGGGCGCCTGCTTTTAATTTTTCAACCTGACCCACTACCAAAATCTTTCTGTAATGGATCAGTTTCCGGATAGCCCGTCAACCGGAAGCGATCGCGATCACTTCCCATAAGCCGACTTCCCGGTACCAATCGGCCAACTTCCCAGAAGCCCGTTTCTGGACAATGAGACATCGGAGATTCGGTGATCAATTTGTCCGAGACGGATAAGGTGTGAGATGGGTTATTCTCGCCTGGCTATCTATGGACAGCCGACTCACGGTGTGCCCGTAATTCGGGTTCGAAACTTTGGCCAGTCTTCCTCGCCGGGACCTGTGCCGCACCTTAGTGAACCGATTACGGCTCTTCCCAGTCAAGGGCGTAAACATCCTGGGTCCCGGCGTTACGAAGCATAATAGGCGAATCGTCGGGGGCGACCGCAAACCATTGTCCGAAAAAGCCCGCGGTGGCAAAATTCTTGAGGTCCACAACCCGCTCCGTTTTATGGTCACTGAGCCGAATCCTGATGATGGCACCCGTTCCACTGCCATCGGCTGCCTGAAGGTACTGGCCGTCCTTTGACCATTCCAGCCAGCCCATGCTGCCCTGGGCAAGCTCCGTCCACTTCTGGGTCTGGAAATCAAATAGGAGAAGTCTCTTTGCGCCAGCCGAGAGCGCAGGAATATACCGTCCATCCGGAGACCAACGGGGCGAGTACATCCCTTGCGAGCCGGGCAGCGTGGAGATTTGATGGGTTGCCAAATCAAAGACACGGATTGAGGATGTAGCGTCCGCGGCACGGCCAGCGAAGACGATCTTGCTTCCATCTGGCGACCAGTTCGGGTCTGTTTGAGGGTCAGGGTTGTTGGGCATCAGTGGCCGCAGGCTTCCCCCCTCCAGTGAAACCTCATAGATTTTAGAAGGCGTGTTGGTACCCGACGCGTCAAAGAACAAGATGGTCTTGCTGTCAGGGGACCAGCGAGGCATCAGGGCTTGCGAGGGCGGGTACGTCAGTTGCAAACGCTCACTGCCGTCCATTTTGCTTCGCCATAGAGTGCCTTCCGGAAAAGAGACGTAGGCCACCCACTGGCCATCCATCGAGAAGGAGACGTATTCAGCGGAGATACCTCCGAGGTAGGGCTCGAAGCGGCCAGACTTCAAGTCATAGCGCGTCAATTCGCCGCGGACAGTACGTCCTATGACGAACAACTTCTTACCGTCTGTGCTGGGAACCGGGCCGGACAACGGCATCGGGCTGGAAGTCAACTGAATAGGTTTTGGCTCCGAGTGAAGGAATCCTGCCTTTCGCGGCAACCCCCAAATTTGGCCACGCGACAGGAAGAGGAAGTACTTCCCGTCGGCAGTCCACCCCCCGCAGCACTCGGAGTTGGGCGTCCAACCAGGCAACAGGCGATGCAAACCCGCGCCGTCCAGTGAAACCTCCATGAAATAAGGTGGGGCGTCCAGCGTCGCACCATACATGAATCGCAAATGGCTCCCATCGGGTGACCAGACTGGGCCAAAGACAAAACCTGCGTCCCCAACCGTGATTACCTTTCTTGCATCGGTCCCGTCAGCCTTGGCCGTGAACAAGCTGTTACCGTTACTGTAGGCGATGAATTTACCGTCAGCCGACCATGCGCCGTCCTGCCCGGCGATGTCTCCCAACTTGCGTGGCGAACCGCCGAGCATGGGCACACTCCACAAGGGCCCCGTGGGGGGCGTCCCGTGACCATCGATCACGAGAAGTTCAGACCCATCCTGCGACAGGAACGCGTTAGTCACGTCTGCGGAAGGCAGAACGGACAACTTCCTGGGCTCGCCGCCTGAGGTGGACATCTCGGCCATCCCTTGGTAATCGCGGCCTTGTAGGTACAGATAGAGCCGCGACCCTTCCGTTCCGATCAAGCCCTTCGGTTGGCCGTCATGCGTCAGTTGAACGTAATTGGAAACCTTGGGCACTGCTGCGGGTCTGATCCAGAAATATGCGAGCGCTCCGACGCCAAGCAGCACGGCCAGAATCGCTCCAGCGATCGCAATTCCCCGGCGGCTCGCGGGCTCACTCAGGTGTGCATGACTGCCGGTGGAAGGCGTCATACCCGTATCCGACAGCGCCTCCAGCGCAAACGCCATATCGGAGGCCGACTGAAAGCGTTGCTCCGGGTTCTTCTCCAGGCAGCGGTGCACTACCCGCTGCAAACCTGGGGGCGTAGCTGCCGTGACTTGCGAAATGGACGGCGGATCCTCATTCAGAATTGCCGTCATGGTCTCCGCCGAGGTGGGCTTGCGGAACGTCTGCTTCCCTGTCACCATCTCGTAGAGAATCGTGCCGAAGGCGAAGATGTCGGAGCGGTGGTCGGCGATCTTCCCACGTACCTGCTCGGGAGACATGTAGCCCGTGGTTCCCATCACCATGCCGGGCTCAGTTTCCTCGGCGATTGTCGCTTCCACTCCGTAGGCGTCCCTCGGTTGGGCCAGCTTGGCCAGGCCGAAGTCCAGAATCTTGACCCGTCCATCCTTCGTGGCGAACAGGTTGTCGGGTTTCAGGTCGCGATGTGTGATTCCCTTGTCGTGTGCTGCCGCCAGGCCGTGCGCGATCTGCACGGCATAATCAATCGCTTTGCGTAACGGTATCGGCCCGCGCCTCAGCCGCTCGCGCAGCGTCTCGCCGTCCAGCAACTCCGACACCATGTACGACACGCCTTCGTGCGTCGCCATCTGGTAAACCGCAAGAATGTTGGGATGATTCAGCGCCGCCGCGGCACGTGCTTCCTGCTCGAAACGGCGCAAGCGATCGGGATCGGCAGTCAGAGACTCCGGCAGCACCTTGATCGCGACTTCGCGGTCCAGCCGGGTGTCGTGCGCGCGATACACCTCGCCCATGCCGCCAGCGCCAAGCGGTGAGCGAATTTCATACTGCCCGAGGATCGTTCCGGGAGTCAGGGGCATGGAGAAGCAGGCAGGATTATACCGTGAGTCACCAAATCTCCACGCTCAGAGGGCCTATAGCGGCTGAGTTGTCGGCTACTCGGAAACTGACCCACTACCAATCTTTCCCCTGATTTCTCAATCCGCGCACGAGCAGGTATAATCCTTAACGAGCCTAGGCAACTAGACTATTCTGCACAAGATAGACAGGTTTCGCCCACGAGACGTCCGCTTGCGGTGCAGCCAGACTGGGAAATAATGTCACGAATTAATGGAGACAAGTCCCGCTACAACCGGGAGCGGAAGCAGAACATTCAGCGCCGGATCAGAACCAGGCAGTTGCTCGAAGCGGCTGGACAGAAAGTTCCTGTAGCCGCGAGCGCCAATAAAATTAAGGCCGCTCCGGCAAAATGAAACAATCGGGTCGATGAACAGGTAAGCTCTGCGCATCAGGCAATCTAAAAAGAGGAAATATCATGAAGAAGCTTTTCGTTGGCAACATCCCCCATAGCACAACAGAAGCAGAGCTGCGCACGCTGTTCGAACCCCATGGCAAGATTGATCAGGTGAGTGTGGTTACGGACCGGGAGACCGGCCGTTCCAGAGGATTCGCATTCGTCGAAATGTCGGATTCTTCCGAAGCCGAAAAGGCCATTGCCGCCCTAAACGGCAAGGAACTTGGAGGCCGGGCATTGAATATCAACGAAGCCCGCCCGAAGACCGAGCGCAGCAGCGGCGGACCTCCGCGCGGTGGCGGCCGTCCCGGTGGTGGGGGCGGTGGACGCTCCGGCGGCGGCGGACGCTCTGGTGGTGGCGGCCGCGACGACTATCAAGGGCACGCGCGTCAGCCTCGCGAGCCGCGCTGGTAGCAGTTATTTCAACAGAGTTCTGCCGCTCCGTTGAACGGAGTGTCGCAGCGACAAACTTGTCCCAGGAGGTGTCATATGGCTGGTAGAAGCCGATCAAGTTTTAATAAACGTTTAAAAGAGCGATCCCGTCAAGAAAAGCAGCGCGAAAAAGCCGAAAAAAGGGTCCAACGAAAACAGGAAAAACCTGAGCAAGGCGCCGATGACGATATGTCGTCCATCGATTTCTCCGCCGCCCAGGATCAACTTGCTCTCCCCGATTCAATGATCGACAAGTAGCCTGGGGAGTTTTCAGAAAATATACAATGAGGCGTGGCTCCTATAGCCGCGCCTCTCGTTTGTCGTCTTCTCGAAAACCTTGCTATATAGTCTGCCTGGCAAGACGCAATTGTTACTTGCCCTGCGTAGGTGATGGCTGATCGTAGGGAATGAAGTTCTCCCATCGCCAAGGCAGGTTAACGTTGCCCATCAACTCCTCCACGAGCGCCTTGAATATACCGTCCGCCCGGGCACTGTTCGACAACAGAAGGATGCAGGCGCGGGCGGGCTGGACACATAGGGCGTAATTGCGTGTACCGTCGTCGTAGCCTTCCTTGAAGAAGGCATGCCCATACGGCGTATCGAATACCCCCCAGCCGATTCCGTAGCCGAGACGAATACTCTTATTTGCATCCGTCGTCTCGGTTGTCAAGGTTGGAAACTCCACGACACTGTCGATCGGGATTTGCAGGCGGATCATCTCGGCCTTCGCGTGGACACTCAAACCATCACCATTCACCACGCCGACCAGGAAGTTCGACCAATCTCGTGCCGTGGTATCCATTGAGCCAGCCGCACCAACTTTACTGCGATGATCGTGCGGGCTGATCTCGCCCGTCATGAGGTAATTATCGCAGACATCGGCGCTGAAGTCGTCGCGCCAGGTCATAGAAGTACGGCTCATTCCGAAGCGGTCGAACACGCGACGCTGCATTTCCTTTCCAACATCCAGACCCAGACCGGTCTCTAGCACGAACTGCGCAATGATGAAGCCCTCACCCGAATAAGAGAACCGAACGCCGGGATCGTAATGGAAGCGCAGCTTTCTGTCCGGTTCGAACCAGGGGAAGTTGCCAAAGCCCGGCGTGTGATCGAGAAGGATGCGAAAAGTTAGCTTGCGCCAACGCGGATCGCCTGCCAGGTCCGCGAATTTTGGATAATCGGGCAGAGGCTTAGGGAGGTAGTCGGCGATCGAGCGGTCGAGGTCAATTTTTCCTTCATCGACAAGTTGCATCACCATGTAAGCGAAGGTCGCCTTGGTAAGCGATGCACCGTACATAATCGTGTCCGGCGTAAGCGGCAGTCCCCGCGCCAGGTTGCGAAGGCCGAAGCCGTGAAGATAGACGACACGTCCGCTCCGGATCAGTGCCACTGCAAGGCCTTTGACGTCGTTCGCCCTCACTAGATCTTCGACCTTGCGGTCGATGGTCGTTGCTGAAAGCTCTCCTCCATCAAGCTTGCGAATTGTCTCGGCTGTGGCGCTAATCGAGATAGCCAGAAATGCATACAGTACTGCGCTCGTTACCGGAAATCTAAAATCCCGCATCATGTCCTTAACATACGCAAATCAAGCCTCATATGTTGCAGCGTAAGAGAAGCTCAGCAATCTGGATGCAGATGCAGCTTCGGTTCGGAGCAGGTATTGCCATAATTTGGCAGTTGGCAGCTTTCCACCTCTGTCTGCGACAGAAGGCAGCCAATGGCTCCATTTGGCACCGGAGTTCCCAGGGTGTAGAATATTTTTCCCTCCAGAATTGACTTGGCGCGGATTTCTGCGTCGGTCGCGAATGCGACCTGGCTAACCTGATCAAACATATAGGCTGCCAGCGCTGGTTTGGCCACCCAGTTGCACTTTGTAGGCTGCCCCAATCATCCCTATGGCTAGACTGAAGACAAGATCCGTTTCCGCTGACCGGCACCGCCGAATTCATATCCAGTCCGTCGCCGCCGAAAATGCCGCCGCCCAGAATGTGAGCGAATATCCCAGCGAAGAGCCTCTAAGACTGGACGAAGGGGTTCCTGTCGTTTCATTGACGGCAGAACTTCCGCCCGTCGAAAACGTCGCTCCGAAACCCGTTTCTGATCTCGCGCTTGATCTCGTCCTGAACGAAATCGTTCTCCAAGCTCGCCTCACCACCAACGCGACCGGGGCTGTGATCGCGTTGGGGAGATCGCGCAAATTGATCTGCCGCGCCACCACAGGTGCGACGTCGTCGGAGATCGCGGCTTTTCTGAACATTCCTTCCGGCATCTCGGCTACTTGCTTTGAGACTGGCGCCGTGAGGCGCATCGATAATGTCGACGTCGCGCCCAGCTCTCATGCCGACACCGCCGCTTATCAGCGTGCGAGTGTGAGATCAATCCTTGTCGTCCCGATATCCAACGACGAAGATCAAGTATTGGGAGTCCTTCAAATTTTCTCTCCGCGCCCAAATGCTTTTTGCGACCGAGATGTATTGACCTTGCAAGCGCTGGCTCGCCGCATCGCTACAAATATCGAGTTGGTAGAGAAGAGCTACAGAGTCGATGCGAATGAGGTTACAGCGCCTTTACAACAACCATCTCAAATCAGCACGCCCCGGCACGTGCCCCGTCCATCGCGATTCCAGTTTCGCGCCACTCACTTTTTCAGTCGCCTGCTTACGAAACGATGGAAGGTAGTGCCCGCAAATTGGTCCGCAATATTCGGAAAGATCGCCCTCGTTTTGGTATTGCTTGCCGCGGGTTTTGCCGCAAGCAGGTTTTGGATACAAAACGGGGATCTAGGCCAATCCGCCGTTGTCCATCAGCCCTCGCAAGTTCTCCTACAAAAAACCGCCACTCAACCGGCGAAGGATGCCGTCTTAAACACAGCACGTACCGAGGTCAATCCCGCGGTCACGAACCCCACGGTTTCGACACTCGCACCTTCTCGGCAGCGGGTTCCCAAGCCCCAGCTTCCCTCTCCAAAGCACCACGCTACTTCCATAACCATTGAGCGGAAGCCTGTCCGCAACAGCACGACATCGACTGTCGGCGACAGAAAAACCGCCGACAAAACGCTGCCGTCTTCTGACGAAATCGTTCTGTTCGAAGACCAAGAATCTTCGTCTCAAAAACCGGCCATCAAGACAGTGTCTGAACCAGTTTCGCCAAGCCCTTCGAACTCATCTGTCGAAGCAATTTCCACACAAGCTGCTCTCGTACGACTTGTTCAACGAGTCGAACCCGAGTACCCAAATGCGGCCCGGCAACAGCATATTCAAGGCAACGTATTGCTTGACATCTTGGTGAATGAAAGCGGAGCGGTCGTTGAACTGGCGTTAGTGAGCGGAGCATCTCAACTGATGCCGGCCGCAGAGCAAGCGGTAAGACAATGGCACTTTCAACCGTTGATCAAAGCGGGGCACCCCCAACAGTTCAAAAGCCGCGTTGGGATTACCTTCGCCCTAGCTTCTGAAGGATCTTCGCCAGCGCGCTAACAGAGAAGCAGGCTTGCTCTTAAAGTGCACGAGTTTGCAGTCGAGCGGTGGATTCTCAGGTACGAATGAATTTATGACAATTGCAGCTTGACATGTTGGTCAAAGCATCGGAGACTGGATCAGCCTTTCCCCCGTAAGCGCGACTCTCACTACCGTGAGAGGGTATCAGCCGTCCAAAGCGCCCCCAACTTTGCAGGCTCAAAATTGAATGGAGCGTCTCTGCATGCACGATGAAACGTCGGAAAAAGGCTTTCTTCTCCTCGACAACAAACTTAGGCTGGTGATGTTCAATCCAGAAGCTGTCAGGATCCTCGCGTATCCAACCGCTCCAGATCAGATCAAGCAACTGGATGTGTTTCTTGCCGACCGGGTCAAGCTGAATCTCATTGAAGGACGCTCCGGCGACTCATTGACTTTTTCTACGCGCTTCAAATCCGGCAAGCGACGCTATATTTGCCGCACCTTCGCCATGCAGCCCGACGTCAGCCCTTCCTATCAGCAAACCGCAGCGTTGCTGCTGGAAAGGAACACTTCAATCGGCAGCGCATTGTCGCAAGCCTCCGAGATGTTCGACTTTACTCCACGCGAAAAAGAAACAGTCGAACTCTTAATGCAGGGACTCACCAGCAAAGAGATTGCAGAGCGCTTAAAAATCAGCCCCAACACCGTGAAAGCGTTTGTGCGCCTCGTAATGGTCAAAATGGGAGTTACAACCCGCTCTGCTGTAGTGGGTAAACTCTTCGGATCTAGCGCGTAAAGCCCAGATTCGTGTCACCAATGTTGACATCACCCATACTTTGGCCTAGTCTCACGTAGGCGTCTCCTCACACACGAGCTGGATCTCCGGACTTCCTTTTTCTTCAAAAGGCGGGGATCGATGATTGGCTCTCATCCGCTATCGGTCACCACTGGATATTTTCGAGAACCACAATAACCCGGAATGTTCGCATCCTCTGAACGTTCGAATGTTCGGGGCTGTCTCCCATGCGAGCAATAACGACAGCCATGACAAGGAGCACGCCTCGTGAACGTTCACCTGGTCAATCCCAGCACCGTGTCCTTCGGAACGGCAGTGATCACACCTCGATGGCAATATGTACTTGCCGGTGCCACTCCCGCAAGCTTCGGAAATCCCATCCTAGTCGATGAGACACTTCACCAGATTGAGGAACAACGAATCCAGCCGAGAGATGTAGTTGGCATCGGCATCCACACCGCTAATGCCTTGCGGGGATACGAAATCGGAAAACTGGCGCGAGAACGCGGCGCGTATGTGATTTTCGGCGGAATCCACGCCACGCTTTATCCGCAGGAAGCTCATGAATTAGGCGGAGCTCACGCGGTAGTAAAGGGAGACGGCGACCTCGTTTGGGCAAAAGCTTTAGCTGATTGCCGCGACGGCGCGCCCAAGGCTATTTACGAAGGGGGCCGTGTCGAAGGCTCTGATTTCGTCGCGGCTCGCTGGGACTTAGTTCCCAGAAATCGTTACATGTGGGCCTCAGTCCAGACCGTACGAGGTTGTCCCAAACATTGCTCTTTC